>Ga0075470_10000729_pt1 | contig 10457 bp, 14 predicted proteins | sample DEB19_08_DNA_4_FD_71482 | JGI IMG/M metagenome (GOLD analysis project Ga0075470, IMG submission 71482) | Aqueous microbial communities from the Delaware River and Bay under freshwater to marine salinity gradient to study organic matter... | ecosystem: Environmental > Aquatic > Marine > Coastal ... | reverse complement strand
AAGCGCAAGCTGATTTCCCCGCGCGAGCCGGATCTGCACGCCGAGCACCAATTCCAGGGCCTGCTTCAGGGCGACATGGCGGCCCGCAGCACGCGCCAGCGCGAGCTGTTCAACATCGGCGCCATCACCATCAACGAGATCCGCCGCGAAAACGGGCTGAACCCGATCGGCGATGAGGGTGATGTCCACTTCATCAACGCCGCGATGGTGCCCGCCGAGATTGCCATGCACGGCCCGCCGCAGCCCGCCAGCGGGGCCGCATCGCCCCGGCCCGCCCCGGACCCCTCCTCTCCCGACGAGCCTTCCCAGCCGTCACTGGACGCGATGGACCGCATTTCAGCCATCCTGCCGGTGTACTCCGACCTGCTCGCTGGCGACTTTGGCCGGATTTTGGCCATTGAAACCGACCGCATTGGGTCGGCCAGCAAGCGGTCGGGGTTCGCCGATTGGGCCAAGAACTTCTACGCAAGCCACGCGGATCATGTCCACCTTCGCATCACGAACACCGTGGACGCCTTCACCGCGTCGGCGTGGGCCATCCTGAGCCAAAAACCCATTACCGACACCGCAAAACAGGCTGTTTTCAATGAAACAAAGGCGATTTGCGAGCGCCACGTGGCCGAATCCGTGAAGAACATGCGCGAGCCGAGCATCGTCGCGGAGTGGGCGACAGTCCGCGCGAAGACGCAGGCCAGCACCGAAATCGACAACCTCGCCGAACTCATCACCAACCTTGCAGGAGCCTGATCGTGGCCAAAACCAACTGGTACAGCATCAAAAACGCCGCCAATAACACCGGCGAAGTCTATTTGTACGACGAAATCGGCGGCGGCTGGGGCAACGGCACGACCAGCGATCAGTTCGCCAAAGACCTCGCCGCGATGGGCGATGTGAAGACCATCAACGTCTACATCAACTCCCCGGGCGGCAGCGTGTTTGAGGGTTTGAGCATCTACAACTTGCTTACCCGGCACAAAGCCAAGGTAGACGTGAGCATTGACGGCGTGGCCGCGAGCATCGCCAGCGTCATCGCAATGGCCGGCGACACCATCAACATCGCCGAGAACGCCTCAATGATGATCCACAACCCTTGGTCGCTGGTCATCGGCGACGCCGCGACCATGCGCAAGGAGGCGGATCTACTGGACCGTGTGGGCACTCAGTTGGTGACTACCTACGCGGCTCGCACCAAGGCCACGGAAGACAAAATCAGGGCCTACATGGACGCGGAGACGTGGTTTTCGGCGACGGAGGCGAAGAGCCTGGGCTTCGCCGATAGCATTACCGCGGCCAAGCGGATGGCGGCCAGCTTCGACCTCTCCCGCTTCCGCAACGCCCCCCGCCATGAACCCGCACCCGAGCCGCCCAAGCCCCTGAACTTCGCGGAGCAGATCGCCAACATAAACCACTTTCTCGCCACGCGGCGGGAATATCGACGCTGAAACCAAGAAAGGAACAAGATGGTATCGCCAGAAGTAACAGCGAAGAAGTTTGATTTGGTGCAGCGAGCCGTGTCTCTTGGACACGGCATAAAAATGATCGTGATGGTGAACCACGACATGTCTGGCGATGCTTTTCAAAACTACATCAAAGATGAATCGCGCGTGGCGTTGCGGGTTATGTGGTCGAAAAGACACAAATACACACCAACACAGATTAAAAGCCTGCGCGCCGCATGCGCAGATCACGGCGTTGATTTGTCGATGTAACAATAAGGAACAAGGCTATGTTTGACGTCATCATCCCCGCGCGATCCGGCCGCCAACGCACGATCAACGCGATCGAGTCGATGCTGCATTCGTGCTCCGTGGTCGGGTTCAAGCCCCACCTGATCTTGATTGACGACGCATCTGAAGCGGAGCACTGCATGGCTGGCGTGATGAGCAAGTACGCCGATGCGACAGTGTTGCGCTGCATGGAACGCCACCACTACACCGGGGTGTTTCACATAGGAATCGAGCATTCCGACCCGGCCAAAGACGTGTTTTTCCTGTCAAACGACATGATCATCACGCCGGATTTTGTGGCTGAAGTGCTCGATGTCGCCAAGGTTGAACGGGCTGGAATCGTGCGAGGGACATCGAACTGGTGCGAGTCACACCCGGACTACACCACGCCCCTGCCGCGGCGCTTTGTGCCCCGAAAATACGACGATGTCGCCGAGTTTTCCCGGGTGATCCGTCACTTTTACGGTGGCACATACGCCAGCGACGACTTTCTGTCGGGCGACGCCGTGCTGGTGAAGCGAGACCTGATCAACGCCATCGGGAACCTCGACACGCAGTTCTATGGCTACTTCGGCGACCCCGACTACGGCATCCGGGCACGGAGGGCCGGATTCAAACTGCTCTGCGCGACCGGTGCATGGCTCTACCACGAGGGCGCCGGGCATATTCGAGACGAGCGGGTCAAGGCCCCGGATGTAGACGCCAACGCGGAACGCATGAAGCTCGTGCAGGCCGCCTACGAGAAGTTCCGCGCGAAGTGGGACACGGGCCTGCCGCCGATCTACAGCCGCGACATCTCGATGGGCGACCAGTTCCCCTGGGCGAAGTACAACGACCCGGCTTACAAGCCGCCCGGACCAATCATCGGCTGAAGTATTGATTTTTCTAATCTAGTGTCGTATGATTATCAGTTAACCGAATACTTTCGCCGCCGTGGTGCGCCTGAGGCGTACACCAAGCGGTGAAGAACAAGCCCGTTCACGTCTGAGGCGTGGCCGACGCTCGACCCCCACAAGCAACCTTGTGGCGGCGGCTCGCCACGTCGTTCGTCGCGCTCTCCGTCGCCACGGAGACACGACGTGAAGACCCTCATTGAACTCCAAGACGACCTCTCGCACAAGACGAAGTGCGCGAAGGATGTCATCGCCAAGGCTGAAAAAGAAAACCGCCAGCTCACCAACGCCGAAACCGCGGACGTTGAGACGTTCCTCCGAGAGGCTGACGAGCTGAAGAAGCAGATCGAACGCATCGAAAACGACAACAAGCTCCGCGCCCAGGTTGATGCCGCTATCAGCGCCCTCGGCAAGACCACGCCGCCCAAGTCCAGCCCCGACCCCATCACCAACGAACCCCACACCGTCCCGGCGCAGCCCAAGGGCTACCGCTTTGGCCGCTTGAAGGCGTTCAAGAACGAACAGGATGCGTGGAAGTCGGCCGTGTGGATGAAAGCCGCCATCTTCGGCGATCGCCGCGCCGAGCGCGAGGCGATGAACCTCGGCCTCGACATCCGCAACAGCATGTCCGAAGGCGTCAACACCGCCGGCGGCGCCATCGTCCCCGACGAAATGTCGCAAACGATCATCGACCTGCGCGAGATATATGGCGTTTTCCGCCGCAACACCAAGGTGGTTGCGATGGGCCGCGAAGTGATGACGATGCCTCGCCGCACGGGCGGCCTCACCGCCTACTTCACGGCTGAAAACACCGCCATCACCGCGAGCGACAAGAGCTTCAATCAGGTCAACCTGGTGGCCAAGAAGCTCGGCGTGCTGACCTACCTGTCTACCGAGCTGGATCAGGACGCGGTCATCAGCATCATTGACGACCTCGCTTCCGAAATGGCCTACTCCTTCGCCCTGAAGGAGGACCAGTGCGGGTTCACCGGCGACGGCACCTCCACCTACGGCGGCGTCTACGGTCTCACGCAGCGAATCCTCGACAGCGCCAACACCGCCTCGGCGATCGACTGCGCGACCGCTGGCCACGACACGTTTGCCGAGGTTGATGCCACCGACCTCGCCACCCTGATGGGCAAGCTGCCCGTCTACGCCATGCAGAACGCCAAGTTCTACTGCTCTGGCGTCGCCAAGTCGCTCGTGTTCGACCGACTGCTGGCCACCGCTGGCGGCAACACCGTCGGCACGCTCCAGGGCAGCACGGGCGGCTCGTATCTCGGCTACCCGATCGTCGTCTCGCAGGTGTTGCCCACTAGCACCGGCAATCTCAACAACCTCCCGATGCTGTTCTTTGGCGACCTCACGCTCGCTTCGACGATGGGCGACCGCCGCGGCATCGCTGTCCGCCGCGACGACAGCTACAAGTTTGCCGAAGACCAGATCACGCTGAAGGCAACCGAGCGCGTGGACATCGTTGTCCACGACCTCGGCGACACCAGCACGGCCGGCCCGATCGTCGGCCTCATCGGCTTCACCTCCTGATCCCCGTAACCGCGTGGGCGCGTAGCGCCCGCGCGGCTGTCTGTTTCCTCACGCACACACGGAGTTCTCTCCAATGATTCACGCACAGAATGCCAAGTCCCTCGTGATCCTCTCGCCCGGCTCGGCCATCGCCACCAGCGCGACGGCGACCGCGCGCGTGGACACGCTCACTTACGAGTACCTGACCGTCAGCGTCATCCTCGGCACCACGACCGCCGCGACGGACAACCCCTCGGTGCTGAAGTTCACCGAGGGCGACGACACTAACGCCACCGAGGCCATCGCCTCGCTGACGGGCGACGGCGCGAGCGGGTTCACCATCCCCGACAACGCGACCGCTGGCACCGCCACCATCGCGCGGTTCCACATCAACCTGAAGGGCCGCAAACGCTACCTGAAGCTCTCGGCGACCCCGACCGCTGCGGGCGGCCAGGTCATCCAGGCGATTGGCGAACTGTCCCGCGCCAACGTCACCCCCACCAGCGCCACCGGCGCCGGCGTCTCTGCCCTCGTGATTGTCTAACGGGCATCACTCCCCTTGTTCCGCCTCCGCGCCGGGAAACCGACGCGGGGGTTTTGTCCGAGACCTCGAAAGAACCGCATGACCCAAGGAACAAACATGCCGACTTTCAGCTTCGAAAAGGTGGCCCCGCCCGAGTTGGCGGAAGCCGCAGACGGTTCGGTTGACCTCATCAAGGCACACCGCACCGTGGAGCGAATCCCGCGCGCCGACATCCTGCCGACGCTCAAGTCCTGGGTGGCCAAACTCGCCCCAGGCGGGCGGCTGGTCATCGAGTGCTATGACTTTGAATGGCTGGCTAAGGAATACCTCGCGGGCAAGCCCATCAACGTGCAGGCGGCCGTCATGGGCGACGACGGCGGATCGCAAGCCATCATGGACCGCGAGTTGCTTGTGGAACTGATGGCCAACGCCGGCGTGGAGCGCATCGCCGAGCATGAAAAGAAAGACGGCTGGCTCGCCTTGACCGGCTACAAGCCGTCAGCGCCGACCGCGCGCCTCGACCGCACCATCGGCGTGCTCTCATGCCCGCGGCACGGGCCGATCTTCCACTTCCGCAACGCCAACACTGCGATGTTCGGCATTCCCTACGAGATCCACCAAGGGGCTTACTGGCACCAGATCATCAGCGAGGCGATCGAAAGCGTCATCGCCAAAGGCCCGGAGTTTGTGCTCACGCTCGACTTCGACACAGCCATGCACCGCGCCGACGTGCTCGAGCTGCACCGCCTCATGGACGCCTACCCCGAAGCCGACGCCATTGTGCCGTTGCAGTCTCGCCGCGGCGGCGGCCTGCCGATGTTCGGGCTGGTCGGTCCCGACGGAAAGCCAAAGAACCAGGCGTTTCTCGAAGACTTTGACCGCAACATGGTCCGCATCGCGTCGGGGCACTTCGGACTGACGCTTTTCCGCGCCGAGAAGTTCGCCAAGATGCCCAAGCCGTGGATGCTCGGCATTCCCGACGGCAACGGACGCTGGACGACCGGCGGTGATGGCGTTAGCGGCAAGACCGACCCCGACATCCAGTTTTGGCAGCAATGGACCGCGTGCGGAAACACGGTCTATCTCGCGCCGCGCGTGGTCATCGGCCACATCGAAGAGAAGGTCGCCGTGCCGGGCCGCGACTTCAAGCCTGTCTACCTCGACACGTCCGAGTATTTCGAGCGCGGCATCCCCAAGGAGTGCGTGCGATGAAGCTGAAGATTGTCAGCAAAGGCACCGCCGCAAGCACGCGCGTGATCGACGCCGCGACCGGCAAGCCCATTGAGAACGTGGAGTTTGTCGCGTGGCATTGCAAGCCCGACGGAGTCCCCAGCGCCATCATCGCCATCGCCAACGCGGCGGTGGACATCACGACCGAAGCCGAACAAGGAGACCTCGATGAACACGAACCCGAAAGTGCGTCTGTTGAAGGCGTGGCAGACCTACAGCAAGGGGGCGCTGCTGGAACCGAACGGAACGCTTCGTGATTGGCTGGTCCGCAACGGATACGGCGAGATTGCCCCACCCGCCCCGCCCGCCGCCAAGTTGCCCGAGCTGCCCGTTGAAGTTCCCGCCGACCCTGTGCCGCAAACCAAGAGCCGCAAGCGAGCCAAGTAATGGCAACCGTCGTCACAGTTCAACCCAAGGCCGAACCCGTGCACCTGGACGAGGCGAAGAAGCACCTGCGCCTCGAAACCAGCTTCACTGACGACGACGCCTACGTGACCTCGCTGATCGTCGCGGCGCGGGCTTACGCCGAGCAGTACACGAACCGGAAGTTCGTGGATCAGACCATCAAAACGACATTTGAAGAGTTTGATTGTGAGCTACGGCTGCCCGCCCCGCCGACCGTCTCCGTGAGCGGCATCACCTACGTGGACTCCAACGGCACGCGGCAGACGCTCGCCACGTCGGTTTACGCCGCCGACACGCTCGCGGAGCCTGCGGTGGTTCGCCTCGCCTATAACCAGACGTGGCCGATCTACCGCGAAGAGGCCAACTGCGTGCAGGTTACGCACGTGAACGGCTACGCCAGCGTCTTCACGGCCAACGCCACGACGGACGTGATCACCGCCTACGGCCGCGCCTACACGCTCAACGACGTCATCCGCTTCACCAACAGCGGCGGCGCCCTGCCGGCGGGCCTTAGCACCGCGACCGACTACTACGTGCTGGCCGTCACGAACAACACGTTTCAAGTCTCTACGTCGCAGGGCGGGGCGGCCGTGGACATCACCGGGACCGGCACGGGCACGCACTTCATCGGCGAAATCCCCCAGGGCATCAAGCACGCCATGCTCCTGCTGATCGGCCACTGGTACGAGCACCGCGAGGGCGTGGTGGACGCCGGGTCGCTGTCCGAAGCCCCCGCCGCGGTGGATGCCCTGCTCTGGATGAATCGAATCGCGGAGGTGTCATGAGGATCGGCGAGCTTCGCCATCGCGTGACGATTCAGTCCGCCACGGAGACACAAGACTCCTACGGGCAGGCGGTGCTTTCGTTTTCAACGCTGGCAACTCGCTGGGCGTCGATCGAGCAGCTATCGGGCCGCGAGTTTTTCGAGGCGTCGAAGGTGGCCGCCGAAGTCACGCACCGCGTGCGCATCCGCTACATGACCGGCGTGACGCCCAAGATGCGGGTGGTTTACGGCTCGCGCACATTCGAAATCGTCGCCATCACAAACCCGGAAGAGCGAAACATTGCCCTGGATCTGCTTTGCAAGGAGGCCAGCTAGTGGCACTCGCAACGCTCAACTTGATCGGCGAGAAGGCGCTGCAGCGCAAGCTGGCCGCACTCGGTCGCACCGGGGCCAACAAGGTGCTGCGCAAAGCACTGCGGGCTGGCGCCAAGGTCATTCGCACCGAGGCGCAGGCGAACGCGCCCGTGCTTACCGGCGACCTTCGCGCGAACATCCGCGTGCGTGCCATGAAACGCCGCAAGCAGGGCGTGGGCGTCCGCGTGGTGGTCGGCGACGGTTGGTATCAGGGCGGCCAGTTCTACGGGGCATTCTTGGAGTTTGGGCACAAACTCGGCAGCCGCAGACTCGGCGACGCCCGCGCCGATGTCGCGCCCAAGCCGTTCATGCGCCCAGCCTTTGACCAGAAGAAAGACGCCGCGATCAGCGAGATTGAAACGGTGCTGGCCAAGGGCATCGTGGAGGAGGCGAAGAGGTCATGAGCCTCGAACAATCCCTCCAAAACCGTGCCACGACCGACTCCACGATCTCGTCGCTGGTGAGCACGCGCGTCTATCCCGAGGCCGCCCCGCAGGCCGCGACGCTGCCCTATGTCGTCTATTCTCGGGTCTCGACCATCCGCTACCCGCACATCACCGGCCCGTCGGGCGTCGTCGCCGCACGGATGCAGTTTGACGTCATCGCCGCGACATACGCCGCGGCCAAGCCGATCGCCGACGCGATCCGCCTGCGGTTCGACGGCTACCGCGGAACGATGGGCACGTCGCCCAACACGACCGTGGTACGAAACGTCACCCTCGAAAACGAGATGGACGGGCTGGCGGTCCCCGTATCTGGCAACGCGCCGGACAAGTACCGCGTGATTCTCGACTTCATGTTTACCTACAACGAAACCACCTTTTAAGGAGTCTGCGTTATGGCTATTTCTGACATCGGCACAGGCACGACGGTGGCCTTTGGCACCTCAGGCACCTCGATGGCCTACCGCATCGAATCGGTCAACCTGGACGGCATCAGCCGCGCGTCCATCCAGACCAGTCACATGGGCACCACGTCGGCCCATACCTTCATGCCCGGCGACCTCTACGACCCCGGCGAGCTGAAGCTGACGGTTCACTACGATGCGGCGCTCGGCCTGCCGCCCATCACCAGCGCCGCCGAGACCGTGACCATCACGATGCCCGCGGGCGGCACCAGCACGCACACCATCGTCGGCTCGGGGTTCTTGACGGGCGTTGCGATCAACGACCCGCTCGAAGGACTCATCACCGCCGACCTGACCGTTAAGTACACCGGCGGCCTCACCGTGACCTGAACCCGCACCCCGAGAACAAGGACAACCAATGGCACTTACCAAGGCTCAAATCCTCGCCGCCCGCGACATCACCACGGAAGAAGTGCCCACCCCCGAGTGGGGAGGCATGACGCTGATCCGCGTGATGTCAGGCACGGAGCGCGACGCGTTCGAAGCAAGCATGGTCGCCGACGCGAAGACTGGTCGGCAGAACATGCAAAACTTCCGCGCCCGCGTTGCGGCTATCTGTATTTGCGACGAGTCTGGCGACCGGCTATTCACCGATGCAGAAGTCAACGACCTCGGCAAGCGGTCGGCGAAGGTACTCAATCGTATTGTCGAGGCGGCGCTGAAACTCAACGCCTTCCGAGATTCGGACGTGAAGGAACTCGTGGGAAACTCCGAAGCCGACCCGAACGCCGCGCGTGGTTCCGGCTCGCCCGTGAACGCGGCGTGAGCGTTGCGGAGGCGCAGGCGTCCACCGATTCGATGGAGTTCGCCGAATGGCTCGCGTACCAGCAGATCGACCCGTCGGGCGAGGATCGAGCAGACCTGCGCGCCGCAATCATCGCCTGTGTGATCGCCAACGCGAACCGCGACCCCAAGAGCAAGCCGTTCACGCCGTCGGATTTCATGCCGGACTTCGCGCCCAAGCGGAAGCCGCCTAATGACGAGTTGATTCGCGCCCAGCTCATGTTGTTTGTCGAGGCACACAATGGCAACCATCGCAACGCTCTCAGTTGACCTGGTAGCGCACACGAAGAAGTTCGTGCTGCCTGAAAAGGGCGTGCAGTCTTTTGCCCGCCAAGTGGATAACGCCGCCAGCAGCGTGAAAGCACTTGCTGCGGGCCTAGGCGTCGGCCTGAGCGCCGGCGCGGTCGTGGCGATGACGAAGGCGACTATCAAGAGCGTGGACGCGCTCAACGATCAGGCGGCCAGCCTGGGCGTGTCGGTGCTGCAACTAAGCCAGCTCCACCATGCCGCCCTGCTGGCGGGCGTGGGCGTCGAGGCATTCGACAAGTCGCTCGGGACGCTCAATCGGAAACTGGTGGGTGCCGAGGATGACGGCGGGGCCGCGGCTCAGGCGCTGGAGACGTTGGGCCTGAGCGCTCAGCGGCTACTCGCCGAGTCTCCCGCCGACGCGCTCAACGACATCGCGGACGGATTCCAGCGAATCCAAAATCCATCGCAGCGGGCGGCGCTTGCGTTCCAGCTTTTCGGCAAAGAAGGCATCAACATGACGCGGATGCTTTCTGATGGGCGCAAGGGCCTTGCCGATGCGGCAAAAGAGGCCGATCGGCTTGGGGTCTCGATCTCCGACATTGACGCCGCGAAAATCGCAATGGTTGACGATGCTTTTGTTCGTCTCAATGCCAGTTTCACGGGGCTGGCGCGTAGCGTTGTTGCGCAGGTTTCCCCCGCCCTTACCGCTCTCGCTGATGACATGGCGCGGCTTGTTGGCGAGCAAAGCAAACTTACGGGGAAATCGAGCATTCAGGGTTGGGCGGAAGGTGCAGCAAAATGGCTTGCCCGCGCCGGCGAGGCCGCCAAGCTCGTCGGCAACAGTGCGCAGTTTGTAGGCCAGTCGATCGTCGGCATCGGCTTCAAGCTGGGCGGCACGGTCAACGAGACCAGCAAGCTCATGGGCCAAAACATGGAAGAGGTTGCCGGGCAAACACTGAACGATGTCGCCCGCAACCTGAAACGCTTGGTCGGCGACACTGCCGCGCAAGACGCGCAGTATTTTTTCGATGACGCCACGCGAAGCGCGAACAACGCGGCGCAGGATGTCGTCAATAGC
>Ga0075470_10000728_pt1 | contig 10466 bp, 11 predicted proteins | sample DEB19_08_DNA_4_FD_71482 | JGI IMG/M metagenome (GOLD analysis project Ga0075470, IMG submission 71482) | Aqueous microbial communities from the Delaware River and Bay under freshwater to marine salinity gradient to study organic matter... | ecosystem: Environmental > Aquatic > Marine > Coastal ... | reverse complement strand
CCATGATTTTCTCCTTCTGCGGTTTCCCACACACAGGTCCGACGCCGAAGCGACCGCAGGTGGCCTGAGTGCATGTATTTGTCGTGGTCCCGGGGTTCCGGGGCCGTTGGCCATGCTATCGGGGCAACCCAGCGGGCCAAAAGGGCCGTTCGGGACACTCAAGGCCCCGCGGTGCCGTCAATCTGGCGCCGGTGCGACCCACGACAAGAGCCGGGTCCACGGGCTGACTGCCCCGTCGCACCCCGATGTACAACTGCCCGCCCGACACCCCGAGCGGCGTCCCCCGTCGGATGACTGTCCCGGGGTCCCACTTCTCCCCCGCCAGGTCCCCGTACGTCAGTCGCAGGTCCGGGCCGATGCGGGTCACGAGGAATCTCCGCATGCCGACCGTGCCGTCGAAGGTGACCACCCCGTCGAGCAGTGCGTGCACCTGCCCGGTGAAGGCCACGGTGACACCTCGGTGCCCCGCGCACCGCTCGCATGCCGGGGCGACGAACGGAACCGTGACCGGCCCCGGCAGGACCGCACGTGGTGGCGGCACCACGCAGAAATGGAGGGAGACCAGCAACCGGACGAGCACGCACGAATGTGTGCGGCGCGGGGGACTCAGGCCATGCCGGCGGAGGCGAGGCGCGACCGCAACTGAAGGACGGCCTTCGTGTGGATCTGACTGACACGGCTCTCGGTGACCCCGAGTGCCTCGCCGATTTCCGAGAGGGTGAGTCCGTCCTCGTAATACAGGATCAGGACGGCCTGCTCGCGCTCCGGGAGGCGCGTGATCTCCGACCGCATCGCGTCACGAAGTTCCTGTTGCTCGAGCGCGTGACCGGGCAGCAGCTCGTTCGTGTTCTCGCTGGGGGCGGAGTCCATCGCCACGTGGTCGAGCGGACCGACGGAACCGGCGGCGATGTCCGCGAGCCACTGCTCGAGTTCTGCGGTCGTGATCTTGAGTGCTGCCGCGATCTCCTCATCGGAAGGCGTCCGGCCGAGTTCGTGCTCGAGTGTCGAGATGGCGTCCTGCACCGAGCGCGACCGTGATCTCACCGACCTCGGTACCCAGTCGAGGGCGCGGAGGCTGTCGAGGATGGCGCCACGGATGCGCGGGATGGCGTACGTCTCGAACTTCGCACCGTTCGCGGGATCGAAACGCTCTATGGCGTTCATCAAGCCGAACACCCCGGCGCTGACGAGGTCACCCGTGTCGACGCTGCGTGGCAGGCCTGCGGCAAGTCGACCTGCCACGAACTTGACCAGCGACGCGTAGTGGACGACGAGCCATTCGCGCGCCATCGGCTCCTGCGAGTCGTGCCACGACTGCCACGCGGTTTCGATGCCGAATCGCTGCGGGATGGCGTTCATGCGCGCGGGTGGGTTTCCGAGTAGGCGAGGCGAAGCTTCTCCTTGCTCACGTGCGTGTACCGCTGCGTGGTGCTCGCGTCACTGTGACCGAGAAGTTCCTGGATGCTGCGGGTGTCCGCCCCGTTGTCCATGAGGTGCGTCGCGAACGAATGACGGAGGGCGTGCGGGTGCGTACCCCCGGGGATGCCGACCCGTTCGGCGGCTTCGTCGAGAAGGCGTGCGACGTCGCGTCGTGCGATGGCGTTCCCGCGGGCCGTCAGGAACAACGACGCAACCTGCTTCTCCCTGACAAGTTCGTGGCGCACCCTCGACCAGCGTTCGATCGCACGCACAGCCTGGTTGCTGAGCGGGACGATGCGCTCCTTCGAGCCCTTGCCCATCACACGCACTGTCGTGCCGTTGTTGCCGAGGCTCTGAAGCGTGAGGCCGCACACCTCCGACACTCGAAGACCGCTGCCGTAGAGGATCTCGAGCACCGCACGGTCGCGTGCGCGTCGCCATTCCGGTGCGGCGTCATCCTCCGTGGACACGAGCGCGGCGACGGTTTCGACGTCGATCGGCCTCGGCAGCCTCCCCTTCGTGGCCGGGGTGTGCACCGCAACGGTGGGGTCTGATGCTGCGGATCCCTCGCGCACCGCCCACGTGAAGTAGCGGCGCAACGAGGCGATGCGGCGTGCGACGGTGCGCGACGTGGCACCAGAATCGTGGAGCATGGCGAGGTACTCACGAACGTGTTCCTTCTCCACGACTGCCGGGTGTGCCGACGGGACGAACGACATCATCCACTCGGCGAACAGTTCGATGTCGCGGCGGTACGCCGCCCTGGTGTTCGCCGCCGATGCCGTGAGCGACGACTCGTACTCGGCCACCCGCCACTCGGGCAGGCGCGAATCGCGTTCGGTGCACGTTCCCTTCAGGTTCGATCCCCTGTCCGCCGAGGTGATGGCAATGTTCGCGCACTCGGCGCACCGTGGCGTGTGCGATGGAGCCGCAGACTTGCCCGCGTTCGTGCGGGTCGGCTCGCCGCGCTTCGACGGGTGCTCACGGCAGTGCCAGGCAAAGTAGGAAGTCAACAGTGACGCCACATGGGCAACGGTCTCCACCGTGTACCCGGCACGCTCCATGGACTCCACGAGCTCGGTCACATGTGCGCCCTCCACGAGACGGGGGTCGTGCACACCGACGCTGACGAAGTGCCGGGCGGCGGCCTCGAGATCGGTGGCCCGCATCTGCCTGCTGGCGTCGGTCGCGCGGAGAGTGCGCACGAACCGAGGGATCTCGAATGCCTCCGTGGAGGTGCGTGAAGTCGCCCTGGCTGCTCCGCCCATGCACCACACCGTACTTGTCGACGGCTGCTAGGTGAGTGCCTCCCACCAGCCGTTGACCTGCTGCACCCAGCCCTTCAACTCCAGACGACCGAGCAACACACCGACGTCGAATGCCGGGAGTCCGAGAACCATGACGATCTCGTCGACCGTGACGGCCCTCGTGCCGCACGCAACGAACACCTCGCGCTCGGCAGCGGTCGGGGGCTCGCGTGTGTCCGCACCGCGACGGAAAGCACCGCTGTTGAGCCCGAGAGCAACGAGAACATCGACGACATCTGTGACGGGTCCGCACCCGTCCTTCAACAGCGCGTTGGTGCCGTCACTGACCGGTGCGTGCGGCGAGCCGGGCACGGCCATCACCGTGACGTCGCGCTTCATTGCCTCCCGCACGGTGATCATGGATCCGCCGCGGGTGCGTGACTCCACCACCACCAGCACCTCACTGAGTGCCGCAAGGATGCGGTTGCGCAACGGGAACCGATGTGTCTCCGGCGGCGTTCCCGGCGGCGCCTCGCTCAGAAGCACACCGTGGGCGGCCACGGCATCGAAATCGAGCCCGTGCTCCGGTGGGTACACCACGTCCAGGCCGGAGGCGACAACCGCGACAGCTGCTCCGCCTTCTCCGTCGCACGCTCCGCGGTGTGCATGGACGTCGATCCCGCGTGCGAGACCGGACACGACGGCGACTCCGTTCATGGCGAGGTCCCTGCCGAGTGATCGGGCAAAATTGCGCCCGGACAGGGATGCGGTGCGTGTGCCGATGACGCCGACACGGCGCCGACGGAGTGCGGACAGGTCACCCCTGAAGAAGAGGACGGCAGGCACGTCAGGATCACCCGCGAGTGCCGTCGGGTACGAATCATCCGCCGTGCTCACCACGGAGATGCCGTGCTCCGCACAACGTTGTGCCACGACGTCATCAAGACCCGCGACATCCCTCCACGCGTGCCACACGCGGTCATCGACCCCGCCGATCGGTCTCTCACCGGCGACGATGCGGCGGAACGTCACGACCGGGTCGCCGCACGCGAGGAGCCGCCTCAGCCGCTGGTGGGTCTGCAACGGAAGGGCCGCAAGTGCCGCTGCGCTCACCTGTTCGCCAGTTCCGCACGCATTCCGATGGCACACGACACGTGGTCATCGTCGACCGGTTCGTGTTCGCCCCGGAGATCCGCAATCGTGCGCGCCACGCGTCTGATGCGGTGGTACCCCCGCGCCGTGAGGTCACCGCGCGCGAGTCTCTCCTCGATGACCGCCCTGGCACGTTCGGTCAACGGCGCGTGCCTCTCGATCAGATGCGGCGGCAGCATCGCGTTCGGCACCCCCTGTCGTCCCAGCGCGACGGCCCGCGCGGACGCGACCCGACGCGCGATGTCCTCCGAGGGTTCGCCCGGTTCGAGGGCGATCATCTCGTTCAGCCGCGGGCGCGTCAGGTTGATGCGGATGTCGAACCTGTCGACGAGCGGGCCGGAGAACCGCCGCATGTACCGGTGACGCATCTGCGGCGTGCAGGTGCATGACGTGACCTGTTCGTTCGCGCACGGACACGGGTTGCTGGCACCGATCAACAGGAAGCGCGCGGGCAACGTGACACTCCCGCGCGCCCGCGCGACCCTCACCTCACCCTCCTCGAGCGGTTGTCGCAGGGCATCAAGCAGGGACGGAGCGAACTCGCCCATCTCGTCGAGGAAGAGCACGCCGTTGTGCGCCAGCGAAATCTCACCAGGCCGCACGGGGCTTCCCCCGCCGACGACCGACACCGTGGTGGACGTGTGGTGCGGCGCGCGGAACGGCGGCACGGGCGACGCATGGGCGGACGACCTCAGTCCTGCTGCGCTTCGCACCATCGCGGATTCGAATGCCTCCCGCGGCGACAGGGGCGGCAGGATGCCCGGCATGCGTCGGGCGAGCATCGACTTGCCGGCACCGGGAGGGCCCACCATCAACACGTGGTGAAACCCGGCTGCGGCAACTTCCATCGCGAACCGGGCGTGTGGCTGGCCGAGCACATCGGCCATGTCTGGCAAAGACTCCTCGGGGGACTCGACCCTGCATTCGTGACCTTCCGGCCACGGTTCCCCGTCGACGAGCGCACGGCACACCTCCCGGAGGGTCGATGCCCCGATTGCTCTCGGCCCCACGGCAAGGTGCGCCTCGGCAATCGATTCCATCGGCACCACGACCGATCCGGACCCGGCCGCAAACGCAAGTGGTGCGATGCCGGTTGTGGCGCGCAGTGACCCGTCGAGGCCGAGCTCCGCGACGAACGCGAGGTCGTCTATTGCACGCTGCTCGATCTTCCCCGACGCCACGAGCAGACCGACGGCGATTGCCAGGTCGGCAGTGGCGCCGCCCTTCTTCTCGCCTTCACCAGAGAGGTTCACGGTGATTCGCCTGTTCGGCCACTCGTGCCCCGTGCACAGCAATGCCGCACGCACCCTGTCCCGCGACTCGCGGCATGCCTCGTCGGGTTGACCGACGATCGAGAAACCGGGCAGGCCGTTGCCAATGTGCACCTCGACGGTGATCGCTGCGCCGAAGACTCCGTGGAGCGTGGATGAGGACACCGCTGCGTACATGTGCAGTCCTTCCGGGAAACGGTTCTGACAGAATCGACGCCATGTGTGCGCGCTTCCCCCGGCTGCTGGCAGCAGTGGTTGCCGTCGCACCGCTGCTTGCGGCGTGCGGACAGTCCGAACACACCGGGACGGCGTTCTGCGCGCAACTCGCCCGGGAGATTCCCGACATCGCGTTGCCGATCACCACGAAGACAGCGGCGAACGAAGTCGTCAGTCGCTACGAGAGACTCCTCGATGTCGCCCCACTCTCGATCGAGAAGGACCTGCAGACCCTCACCGACGTCCTGCGCGCGGCGGCGCGGCTTGATGCGTCGGATGCGAATGCGGCACAGACGCTCGCCGACAACGCCTACAAGTCGAACCAGGCAGCACTGAACGTGAAGGAGTGGGTGATCAGCACGTGTGCTGTGGACATCTCCACCGGTCAGACGGTTGCACCCCCGCGCACGGCTCCGCCGCCCACCACGACCACCGTGGCGACAACTTCGACCGCAGCACCCTAAGGGCCCCGGCACGTGTGCGACCCGGGGGAACCACCCCGGGCCGGGTTGGTCAGATGATCTGGCCGCGCTTCAGGATGACCGAGTCGACGAGACCGTATTCCTTGGCTTCGTCCGCGGTGAACCAGTTGTCGCGCTCGCTGTCGGCCTGGATCTTCTCGAGCGTCTGGCCGGAATGGTGCGCGATGAGCTCGGCCATACGCCTCTTCGTGTAGCGCAACTGCTCGGCCTGGATGGCGATGTCGGAGGCCTGGCCACGCAGACCCGCGAGCGGCTGGTGCATCATGATGCGCGCATTCGGAAGCGTGTAGCGCTTGCCGGGTGCGCCCGCGGTGAGGAGGAACTGGCCCATGGATGCGGCGAGGCCCATGCACACCGTGGCCACGTCACAGCTGACGAACTGCATGGTGTCGTAGATGGCCATGCCAGCCGTGACCGAACCACCGGGGCTGTTGATGTACAGCCAGATGTCAGCGTTCGGGTCCTCACCCTCGAGGTACAACAACTGGGCGCACAACTGGTTGGCGATGTCATCGTTCACGTCGGTGCCGAGCATGACCACGCGGTTCTTGAGGAGACGCGTGAAGATGTTGGCGCTGGGGTCGTTGTTTCCATCGAAGGCGACGGGCATGCCGGGTGTGCTCATGCCCCGAAGGCTACCTGCTCGGCCATAATGGACAGGTGCCCCCCTCCAGCGACTTCTCCCCCAGCACCGACGAGCTTCTCGGGCACAACGAGCGATTTGTCACGAACTTCGCGGACCACGGTCTGCCGCTGCGCCCGCGCCGTCATCTCGCGATCGTCGCGTGCATGGACAGCCGAATGGACATCTTCCAGATGCTCGGCCTGAACCACGGCGATGCGCACATCATCCGCAACGCCGGCGGTGTCGTCACCGACGACGTCATCCGGTCGCTCGTGGTGTCGCAACGTCTGCTGAACACCCAGGAAATCGTGCTCATCCACCACACGAACTGCGGTCTGCAGACAGTCAGTGAGGACGGCTTCAAGGCCGAGATCGAGAAGGAATGCGGCATCAAGCCGTGGTGGGCCATCGAGACGTTCGCCGACCCGTACGTCGACGTGCGCCAGAGCATGTCCCGCCTTCACTCCAGCCCGTTCATCGTGGAGAAGGAACACATCCGCGGGTTCGTCTACGACGTGGAGACCGGGAAGCTGCACGAGGTCGAGGCGGACCAACGCCACCTCGACTGACGCTGCAGCGCGTCAGTAAGGCTCGACTGCCGGAGCTTCCGGGTCGACACCCTTCATCCGGCCGGTCGAGGTCTGGCCGCGCTTTCCCGCGGGAACGACCCCGGTGACCGCACCGAGACCGAACGTGGGCATGTTCCCGTACACCGTCTCGAGTGATGCATCGGACAACTGGAAGGTCTCGTGGAAGATGCCGACCGAACCGTTGTCCCTGACGGAACGGTTGAAGGCGCGCCATGCCGGCAGGTGCAGGTGCTCACCGGCCCTCGCGTACGCATTCAGCTTGTCGAAGGACTCCCAGTACTGCCACACGAGGATCGTCCGTCCTGACAGGAGCGTACGGGGCTTCCCGACGAGACCGAGTGACGGGTTCTTCTGCAGCTCGATCAGCATGCGAGGCATCGCAACGAGAACCGGAATCCACTTCCACGGTTTACGCAACTGGTTCAGTCGCATGCCGATCAGGAAGAGGACCTTCCCGTCCGCCCCGGCCTCGGCGGACCATCGTCCGTTGTTGATGCTTCCCATGGTTCCCCCTATCTCTGGATGCCACTGAAGACGACGACGACCCTCTCATCATCGGCGATGTGGTCGCGGATCGCAAGAACGCCGGCAAGACCCGCACTGCCCGTCGGGCTCACGTTGATGTCGGTCAGTTCGCGCGCGAGACGGTGCGCCTCGATGATGCGCTCCTCACCCGCGACGATCGGTGAACCCCCGGTGTCGGCCATTCCGTCGAGGACGCCGATCCAGTCGTACGTCTCGTCATCGAGGATGCCATCGGCGAGGGAGTGCGGTTCGTCCTCCCAGGGCCACATGCACTCCGACCAACGGACGCCGACGTTGTGCACACCACCGGTGGCGATGGCGCGGCGCCATGCTCGTTCGAGGGGCGCGCAACCCTCTGCCTGCACCGCATGGAGCATCGGGTGGACACCCGCCGACTTCAACGACGAACCGACACACGCGGCGAACGCTCCGCCGCCCACCTGGATGAACACACGGTCGGCCCGGTGCGCCATCACATCGGTTATCTCCCAGCCGATTGTCCGGCCACCGTCGCGGCACCATGCATTCTCCGTGCCCTGCACGCCGAAGGGAACCGAACCGGCGGCGACTGCCTCGCGGAAACGGAACACGCACGGGTCACCGGCCGGGTCCGAATCGCGGCGCGGGCACACGGTGACCGTGGCGCCGAGCGATGCGAGCATGTCCAGCACGTTCGCGGAAGCCGACGGCGGCACGAACACGTCGATCGGCCACTCCACCGCCCGCGCGATCGTCGAGGCCGCGATGGCGGCGTTGCCGCACGAAGCGATCGCGAGGCGCGGCCGGGCGTTCGGGTTCCAGCGTGCAGTGCCCGCGGCCTCCGACATGAGCAACTGCACCATCTCGGTGAACAAGTGGCGCGCCTTGTGGGACCCCGCGACGTTGTTCGTCTCGTCCTTCACCCACACGCCGCCGTTCGCCGTGAACCCGAGACGGTCCGACAGACGGTCGGCCCGTTCGAGCGGGGTCCTGCGGAACCCGGTGCCGCAGACGGTGGCCACGCGGGCATCGAGATCGCGGATGACGGCGAGCCGCCGCTCGTCGGACAGACCGACCGCGTCACCGTATGCATCGACAGCCAGGTACCTGCGGTACGCGACGAACGGGTTCTCATCGGCCGTCGGTCTGAACGGCGCGACTTCGGAGACGAAATGAAGAACATGGTGGCGGTCCTGCACCGTGGCATGGGGACACACGAGGACGCTCGACGAGACAGGCAGCACCGTGTCGCACGCGGCACAGACCATCCCCGTGACGACAGGACGGTCCGTCGCCGTCATGGGCGGGTCAGCGGGCCTTTGCGACGCGCGCGTTGAACTCGACGATGAGTTCGTCCCAGACGGGCGCGTAGCGGCGCAGTCCGCGCCAGAAATCCTGCGACCGGCGTGCCTCGAACACATCGAGCGGTGTGTTCTGCTGCTCGACCCACGTGTAGTAACCGAGGTTGAAGATGCGGTTCCGGTCGCGTTCGGTGCATTCGATCATGTTCCCCGTGTCGATGGAGGACAGGTGCTCACCCACGGCCTCGGCCGCGTCGACCGCCGTGAAGTTGTTCGAGTAACGGCGTGCGATGGTCTTCTCGCGCTCGCTCGGATAGAGGGCGCTGCCGTCGGTCGCGACGGTGACGATGGCGTCGTTCGCACCGAGGTTCAGCATCTTGGCCGTCTTGACGGCGGCGATGACGTTGCAGATGGACGAGAAACCGAAGTGCGTGAGCGCGTCGATGAGCTCGGCCGACGCGCCGTGGCGGTCGGCGAGGTACTTCTGCCCCGCCGGCGTGTTGAACACGACGTCCAGTTCGTCGGTGGCCTTGTCGGACACGCCGACGACGAGGTCGGTGTTCATTACGTTGTGGATGAGCGGGATGTGCTTGTCGCCGATGCCCTGGATGTTGTGCTCACCGAAGCCGTTCTCGAGCATGGTGGGGCACTCGAGCGCCTCGACGGCCACGATCTTGGTGCCGTACAGGTCCTTCAGTCGGTCGCCGGCGGAGATCGTGCCGGCCGACCCCGTGGCGGAGGTGAACGCGGCGAGGCGCAGGTTCGAGTGCCCGTTCGCCTTCACGTGCTCGTATGCGTGCGCGAGCGCACGACCGGTGACCTCGTAGTGACCGACGGGATTTCCGAACTCGCAGAACTGGTTCAGGATGAAGTTGCCCGGGTCCTTCGCCATCTCGTTGCAGGCGTCGTAGATCTCCTTGACGTTGCTCTCGGTGCCAGGGGTGCGCACCACGTCTGCCGGATCGGTGACCCATCGGTCCAGCCAGTCGAAACGCTCCTTCGACATGCCGGCGGGCAGCACGGCGACGCCGCGCGAGTTCATGAGACGGCTGATCGCGATTCCGCCGCGTGCGTAGTTGCCGGTGGACGGCCAGACCGCACGGTGACGGGTGGGGTCGAACTGGCCGGTGATGACGCGTGGCGCGAAGCAGGAGTACGCAGCGAGAACCTTGTGGGCCGTGATCATGGGGAAACGGTCACCGAACACCACGATGATCGGGCTGTCGACGCCGGTGAGGGATGTCGGTAGGACGACGTGGTCCGGCACCTTCACCCTGTCGCCGTTCAGGTCGTTGTACCAGTGGACGCGGAAGAGGTTGCGCGGGTCCGCTGCGTTCTTGTCGACTCCCTCGGTGATCGACGGGTCGATCGTGGACGGGTCGGCAAGCTGTGCGAACGTCGGCAGGACGATGTTCTGTGCGGCGAAGCGCTTGACGCTGTTGTCGAGGGAGACCGGGTCGACGACTGAATCGGCAAGCCCCAACTGGGAGATGAGCGTGTTCGTGTCGAGGGAAGCGTCAGCAAGAGTCACCTCGCCATTCTGCCACCCGGACACCCCCGCAGGTACCCTGTGCCCACACGCCGGTGTAGCCCAATTGGCAGAGGCAGCAGGTTTAGGTCCTGCGTGTTGGGGGTTCGAGTCCCTTCACCGGCACGTGC
>Ga0075470_10000727_pt1 | contig 10467 bp, 10 predicted proteins | sample DEB19_08_DNA_4_FD_71482 | JGI IMG/M metagenome (GOLD analysis project Ga0075470, IMG submission 71482) | Aqueous microbial communities from the Delaware River and Bay under freshwater to marine salinity gradient to study organic matter... | ecosystem: Environmental > Aquatic > Marine > Coastal ... | reverse complement strand
GTACGGCCGTAGCGGCTACTACCTGGACTTCACGGGGGACGACACCGTCGCCGTCTACCGCGGGCGCGTGGGCGGCGTGCTGTGGTTCGACCCCACGATCGACACCGAGACCGACCTGAAGGGCGACGACCTGCCACCGGACATCCTGCGCGACGTGATGACGAACCGCGAGTTCGCCAGCAGCAGCCAGGCACGCAAGTTCCTCTCGCTCGTGCAGCAGGTCATCTTGAACTCGACCACCACCACCGTCCCCACCACGACAACCACCGTTGGCTGACGCGACTCTCATCGACCCGCGCCTCGGCGCCCACAGGCGCAGGGCAGAACTCGGTCTGGTGCTGCTGGCCGGCGTCATCACATCGGCGGCATACGTGCTGGCGTCGCTCGGCAAGAACGCATCGATCCCCGCCCGCATCGGCCCGTTCCTCGCGTTCGTGGTGGGTCTGCTGGTCATCGCACACGTTGCGGTTCGCGCGATGGCACGCGGTGCGGACCCGTTGATCCTGCCGATGGCCGCGTTCCTGCACGGCATCGGGTACGTGATGATCGCGCGGCTCTCCACCCATCTGGCGGGTCTGCAGGCCACGTGGAGTCTCATCGGCGTCGGTGCATTCGTGGCGACATTGCTGGTGGTCGACCGCGTCGGTGACCTTCGCAGGTGGAAGTACACGTGCCTGGCACTCGGCATCGCACTGCTCGTCATGCCGATGGTGCCGGGTCTCGGCTTCACCAGCGGCGGCGCGCGAATCTGGGTCAGCATCGGGCCGATCAACTTCCAGCCCGGCGAGTTCGCGAAGATCCTGCTTGCCATCTTCTTCGCCGCGTACCTGGACGAGCGCCGCAAGCTGGTGGTGGAGAACACGTCCGGCACGTCGCTCGGCAGTGCGCTCACGCTGCGTGATCTCCTGCCGATCCTCGCCGCGTGGGGTGTGTCGGTCGTCGTCATGGTCGGTGAGAAGGACCTGGGGTCATCACTCCTCTTCTTCACGCTGTTCGTGGTGCTGCTGTGGCTGGCAACGGAGAAGACCGGCTACCTGGTGATCGGGCTCGGCCTGTTCGCTGCCGGCGCCGTGGCCGCGTACAACATGTTCGGCCACGTGCGCACGCGCGTGACCATCTGGCTCGACCCGTGGCCCCTGTACACCACGAAGGGTTACCAACCGGTCCAGGCCCTGTTCAGCATGGCGAACGGTGGTCTCACCGGCACGGGACTCGGGCTCGGTTCGCCGCAGGCTGTTCCCGCCGCGCACAACGACTTCATATTCGCCGCGATCGCTGAGGAACTCGGTCTCGTCGGTGCAACGGCGGTGCTCGCCGCATTCGTGCTGCTGGTGGGTGCGGGCATGCGCACGGCGCTGCGCACCAACCGTGACTTCGAGAAGCTCCTCGCCGCAGGACTCACGACGATCCTCGGCGTGCAGGCGTTCATCATCATCGGCGGTGTCGTGCGCGTTGTGCCCTTGACCGGCGTGACGCTCCCGTTCATGAGCTACGGCGGCAGCAGTCTCGTGGCCAACTACGTGCTCCTCGCGTTGCTCGTGCGCATCAGTGACTCCACCGCCCGCAGCCTGTACGAGGTACCGGACGATCCGGGTGTTCTTGACCGCCTCCGCATCCGGAGGATGGGCGCATGAACCAGCGCATCCGCCACCTCACCGTCGTGCTGCTCGCCCTGTTCGGCCTGTTGTTCGTGTCGCTCACGAACTGGCAGGTGCGCCAGCAGAACGTTCTGCGCGCAGACGGCCGCAACAACCGAACGACGCTGCGCGAGTTCGACTCGCCGCGTGGCCGCATCCTGACAGCGGACAACGTGACCATCGCAGACACGGTGAAGGTGGACACGGATCAGCACCCGAACGACAGGTTCACGTGGCAGCGCGAGTACCCGACTGGTGACCTGTTCGCGAACATCAGCGGCTACTACACGTTCGGTTTCGGAACCACGCAGGTGGAGAAGCGGTACGACGACGTGCTCGCGGGCCGCACGGCACAGCAACAACTGGAGGCAACCGGCGACCTCTTCTCGAAGGTCGACACATCCGGCACGGTGCACCTGACGGTGCGCAACGATCTGCAGTCACTCGCGAAGAAGGCACTCGCGGGCCGCGCGGGATCCGTGGTGATGCTCGACCCGCGCACGGGAGCGGTGCTCGCGATGTACTCGAACCCCACGTTCGACCCGAACAAGGTGGCCACGCACGATGCCGGCGCCGCGAATGACTACCTGAACGAACTGAACAACGACCCGCGCAAGCCGTTGCTGGCAAACGCATACCAGGAGCGCTACATGCCGGGTTCCACGTTCAAGATCGTCACCACCACGGTCGGACTGGAGACCGGTGCACTGAATGCACTGTCGCTGTTCCCCGACGAACGCTCCTGGACACCCCCAAACACCACGAAGCCCATCCGCAACTACGGCAAGAAGGTGTGCGGCGGAGATCTTGCCGAGGTGTTCCGCCGCAGCTGCAACATCCCGTTCGCACAGACCGCAGTCACAGTCGGTCCGAGCCTGTTCCTGAACGGCGTGAACAAGTTCGGCTTCGACGAGAAGATCCCGTTCGACCTGCCCGGGGCTGCGAACAGCACGTTCGGCGGAACGGCCGCCGACTTCGACTCCTCCCTCGCATTGCTCGCCATCCATGGCTTCGGTCAGGGGCAGGTGCAGGTGGTGCCGCTGCACATGGCGCTCATCGCATCGGCCGTTGCGAACGGCGGCACGATGATGACGCCGCACGTGGTTGAGTCGACACGCACGAACACCGGCACGGTCATTTCGAAGACGAACCCGGCGCCGTGGAAGACCGCGATGGCGACCACGACCGCCGATGCCCTGCGCCAGTTGATGATCGGCGTGGTGCAGAACGGCACCGCGTCGTGCTGCATGCAACTGGCGAACGGCGTGGTGGCGGCGGCGAAGACAGGAACGGCCCAGCTGAACCCGGAAGGCCAGAAACAGCGCTCGCACGCGTGGATCACGGCATTCGCCCCGGCCGGCACCGGCGAGATCCCCCGAGTGGCGGTCGCCGTCATGTTGAAGGGTGTGAACGACACCATCTCGGCAGGCACCGGCGGTCACCTCGCGGGGCCCATCGCGAAGAAGATGCTGGACAAGGCACTGACCGTCGTTCCGTGACACAGCCGTCACTCACTGACGCACGAACGAACCCCCAGTCCGCGTGCCCTGAGCCCCTCGGCCGGCACGGGTAGCCTGAACAGGTCCTTATGTCTGGCCAGAACCCCACCATCATCAACGACCGGTACGAGGTCATCGACCGCGTCGGCCGGGGTGGCATGGCCGAGGTCTTCCGCGCCCGCGACCTGCTGCTCGACCGCGAAGTGGCGGTCAAGGTGCTCTTCCCTGAGAACGCGAGCGACCCGAACTTCGTGGAGCGATTCCGCCGCGAGGCGCAGTCCGCCGCCGGCCTGAACCACCCGAACATCGTGGGCGTCTACGACTGGGGCCAGCACGGCAGCACCTACTTCATGGCCATGGAGTTCGTGCCCGGCAACACACTCGCCCAGATCATCCGCCGCCACGGCACGCTGCGCGCCGAGGTGGCGGCCCGCATCGGTGCCCAGATCGCAGACGCCCTCGCGTTCGCCCACCGCAACGGCGTGGTGCACCGCGACGTGAAGCCGGCGAACATTCTGATCACCGACGAGGGGTTCGTGAAGGTCGCCGACTTCGGCATCGCGCGTGCGATCGATGCCGGTCACGACGAAGGACTCACGCAGGACGGCGCCGTCATGGGCACCGCAACGTACTTCTCGCCGGAACAGGCAAAAGGAGAAGGCGCCGACCCGCGCAGCGACATGTACTCGCTCGGCATCGTGCTGTACGAGGCCGTCGCCGGTCGCCCACCGTTCGTGGCCGAGTCCGCACTCGCCACGGCGTACAAGCAGGTGCACGACCAGGCCGAACCCCTGCCGAAGGCGGCGCCCGGAACGCCCAACAAATACAGCGCAATCGTGGGCAAGTGCATGGCGAAGGACCCGGCCGTCCGTTACGCCACGGCGGACCAGCTGCGTGACGACCTGCGCAACTTCCTCACCAACGGGACCGTGATCGCGTACGAACAGGCGCTCGGCCGCATGCCCATGGTGGAGGACCTCGAGAGCGCGATCACATCGGTCATCGCACCGGTTGTGGCTCAGCCGATCGTCGACCTGGCGTTCGAGGACCCGAACACCACGCAGTTGATCCAGCGCACGCAGGTGATGCCGGCGTCCGCGACATCGGCTGGCCTGCACGGCGGGTCGGGCGACGATGGCGACGTCGAACTGCCGGAGTACGACAACGACAACAAGTCGCGCGGCTACATCTTCGGGGCGGTCGCTGCAGTGCTCGTTCTGATTGCCGGCGCGGTCTTCCTGGTCACCAGCGTCATGGGCAACGAGGGCATGAAGGTGCCGAACGTCGTCGGCAAGCTCTACACCGACGCAGCGAAGGAGCTCACCGACAAGGGCTTCATCGTCACGCCGAATGCCGTCGCGAAGGAAGGCGTCGGCGACGACATCGTCTACGAACAGACGCCCGAGGCGAATGCCCCCACCAAGGCCGGCGACACGATCACCATCACGTACAACCCGTCGAAGCCGCCGGTTGCGGTGCCCGCGATCCAGGGCCTCACGATCGCCGAGGCAACGGCAAAACTGCAGCAGGTGGGCCTCTTGCTGACCGTGGTGGAGACACGTCTCGACCCCACTCTCGGCAATGGCCAGATCATCAGCCAGGACCCGCAGGCGACCACATCGATGCCCGCGGGCGGAACCATCAAGGTCGTCGTGTCCGGCGGTGCCGGCCAGGTGATCATCCCGAACGTGTCCGGCCAGACATCGTCGGCCGCGCAGACGTTGCTGCAGGGAGCGCCCTACAAGTTCGTGGTCACGGTGGAGAACGAACCCAGCCCGACAGTCGCGAAGGGAATGGTCACCCGCACGGACCCGGCGTTCGGCATGCCCGTTGACTCCGGGACGCCCCTCAAGATCTACGTCTCCTCCGGTCCGCAGCAGGTTGCCGTTCCGTCCGTCGAGGGAGCGAAGGAAGCAGACGCCGTCACGGCACTGAAGAACGTGGGGCTCGTCGCGGACATCCGCTACGCGAACGTCGCCGCGGGCGACGCGAATGACGGCAAGGTCATCTCGCAGGGCACGGCTTCGAACACCATGGTCGACCCGGGCGCGAAGGTGGTCCTCACCATCGGCAAGGCCACCGCCGCCGTCACCACGCTTCCCGGCGGCTGACCCCGCCCGAAGCGATCAGGCGCCGCAGCGCGCCAGGAAATTGCCGAGCAATTGGTGCCCGGCCGACGTCAGAACGCTCTCGGGGTGGAACTGCACTCCCTCGATGTCGAACTCGCGGTGACGCAGGCCCATGATCATTCCGTCCGCTGTCTCCGCTGTGATCTCGAGCGTCTCGGGCAGGCCCGCGCGGTCAACCACGAGTGAGTGGTAGCGAGTGGCCTCGAGCGGGGTGGGCAGACCCTCGAACACCCCGAGGTTGTGATGGTGGATCATCGACGTCTTGCCGTGCATCAACTCCGACGCGCGGATGACTGAACCACCGAAGACGTGGCCGATTGCCTGGTGACCGAGACACACGCCGAAGACGGGAACCTCACCTGCGAACGACGTGATCGCCTCGCAGATGATGCCCGCCTCTTCCGGTCGGCCGGGGCCGGGTGACAACAGGATGCCGTCGGGCCCCATCGCACGGACCTCATCGACGGTGACCTGGTCGTTGCGCACCACCACCGGCTCGGCGCCGAGTTCACCCAGGTACTGCACGATGTTGTAGACGAAGCTGTCGTAGCTGTCGATCACGACGATGCGTGCTGTGCCCTTCCCTGACATGGCCCCAAGCCTGCCGTGTCCGCACGCCCGAGCCACCACGAATTGACCGATCGGCCCGGAATCAGGGCCTCCGGGCGGTGCGGTCTACACTTGCCGCGTGGCAACGAAGAAGAAGCAGGGCGGACGCGTGACACCGAAGGGCGGCCACAAGAAGGCAGTGCCCACGAACGAGGCCGGCGTGCAGGCCAGCAGCCGCTACACGCCCCCGGTGCCCGAGTTCAAGAAGCACAGCGCCCCGTGGGTGCCCTACGTGATGTTCGCGTTGCTCGGTCTCGGCGCGTTGATCATCCTGCTGTACTACGTGGGCGCCGTACCCGGTGGTCGCAGCAACTGGTACCTGGCACTCGGCCTGACCGGTGTTCTCGGTGGTCTGTACACAGCCACCAAGTACCACTAGAACCGGTTAATGCCCATACGGGGCAACGGATAGCAGAATCACACTGCTGTCGTTTTCACCACTGTTGTCCACAGTCTGTGGACATTGTGGATTTGCTCACTCGAAGCGCGGAGTCATGAACTCCATGTCCTCCATGCAGTGGCGCGGCGGGGGCGGGTCCTCATCCGGGGCGACAACCACACGAACCTCCGTGCCGCAGACGACGCAGCGGTAGCGCACGTCGATACGGCGCATCTCACCGGCCGGTGGGGGCGGCGGGGGCGGGGTCGCCATGCTCTTCAGCATGCCGAGGCCGGTCTTCCAGATCATCCGGAACAGCACCGCTGCCCCGAGAAACCAGATGATGGTCCCGAAATCCGGCATGTGCTCAGCCGAGGCGTTCGATGATGGTGGCGTTCGCCATGCCGCCGCCCTCGCACATGGTCTGCAGGCCGTAGCGACCGTCGGTGCGCTCCAGCTCGTGCAGGAGCGTGGTGAGCAGACGGGTGCCGGATGCGCCGAGTGGGTGACCGAGGGCAATCGCACCGCCGTTCGGGTTCACCGTGGACATGTCCGGGTGCAGTTCCTTCTCCCACGCGAGCACGACCGAGGCGAACGCCTCGTTGATCTCGGTGACCGAGATGTCGGCCATGGTGAGACCGGCCTTTGCGAGCGCCTTCTGTGTCGCCGGGATCGGTGCAGTCAGCATGAAGCGCGGGTTGTCACCGGCAAGACCGAAGTTCACGAAGCGAGCGCGCGGCGTGAGACCGAGCTCGTTCGCCTTCTCCTCGCTCATGATCAACACGGCCGATGCACCGTCGGTGATCTGGCTCGAGTTGCCGGCCGTCACGCGACCGCCTTCCTCTTCCGGGCGGAACGCAGGCTTCAACGCGCCGAGTGACTCGCGCGTTGTGTCGCGGATGCCCTCGTCGGTGTTCATCATTTTCCCCTCGGCGTCGACCACCGGCAGGATCTCGCGCTCGAAGCGGCCTTCCTTGGTGGCGCGTGCCGCGTACTCCTGCGAACGGACACCGAACGCGTCCATGTCGTCACGGGTGATGCCCCACTTGTCCGCGATCAGTTCGGCCGAGATTCCCTGCGGCACGAGACCGCCCTCTGACGCGTAACGGGCGGACACACCCGGGCCGAACGGGAAGCCGTACTTGCCCTCTGCGACGGCCGAACCCATCGGCACGCGCGTCATCACCTCGACACCGCTCGCGATCACGATGTCGTACGCACCGGCCATCACGCCCTGTGCCGCGAAGTGTGCCGCCTGCTGGCTGCTGCCGCACTGGCGGTCGATGGTGGTGCCGGGGATCGTCTCGGGCAGACCGGCCGCGAGGACGGCGTTGCGACCGATGTTCAGGCTCTGCTCGCCCACCTGCATCACGCAACCCATGATGACGTCATCGATCAACGCAGGGTCGAAGTTGTTGCGCTCCACCAGCGCCTTCAGAGTCTGGGCGGCGAGGTCAACGGGGTGCCATTCCTTCAGGCGACCGTTGCGCTTGCCGAGAGGTGTGCGGAGGGCATCGACGATGACTGCGTTGTGCATGGCGCAAGTCTGCCCGTTCGGGGGGTGGCGCCCGTAATCGGGCTAATCGGCCTCCAGCACTTTGCCAAATATACGTTCCAGCGCGGTGACGTCGGTCTCCGTCAGGCTGTTGGTGAACACGCGGCGAACGATGCGGTAGTACGCCGGGTTCGCCTGGCGCCACATCTCGTGTCCGCGCGGAGTGAGGACCAGTTCCACTGCGCGTCCGTCGTCCGCGGTGGCCTTCTCGCGCGCGACGAACTTCTTCTCCTCCAGTTTGTCGAGCTGACGGGAGAGCGAGCTGGGGTTGGTCATCGTTCGCTCGGCGAGGTCGTTGAACCGCATCGAGCCTTCGTTCGCGGCGAGTGCATCCATGATCTCGAACCACGGCAGCTGCAGGTCGAACTCCTCCATCAACTCACGAGAGAGCATCTTCTCCATCGCTGCGTGCGCGGTGAGGAACGCGCGCCACACCGCGAGTCGTTCTGGATCGGGAAGCATCGCTCCCTATTGTGCGGGCTTTGCCGGCGGAGGCGGTGGATTCTTCAGCCGCTCGAAGTGCGCGAGTGCCTGCTCGGTCGTGGTGGGCGACATCAACAGCACGCGCGACGGCATCACCATCTTCGGCATCGTCACGCCGAGCACGGCGATGACGCGGTTCTCCAGCGTGTACATGGCCGCGAACCGGCCTTCGTCAACCGAACCTGCCACCACGGTGACCTTCGCATCCGGGTGCGAGCGCCCGATGAACTGGATGCGGGCGTCGAACTGGTCGCTCCAGAAGAACGGAACGGCGGAGTACGCAGTCAGCGGTTCGCCGCGTGACTCCGCGAGCAGGTTCTGGGCGGCAATGGCGCCCTGTTCCGCCGCGTTCGTCCAGTGCTCCACGCGCATCTTCGGTTCCACGTGGGCGAACAACTCGTTCGGCCAGCGCAACAGGTCGCCGGCGGCATACACGCCGGGCACGCCGGCGTTCAGGTTCGCGTCGCACACGACACCGTCGTCGAGCGTGAGCCCGCTCCCCTGCAGCCACGCAACGGCCGGCGTCACGCCGATGCCGACGAGGACGACGTCCGCGTCGATGATGGCTCCGTCACCGAGTCGCACCGCGGTGACGTGCCCGTCGGATTGTTCGATGCCGTCGATCGTCACCGCACAGCGGATGCTCACCCCGTTGCGTTCGTGGATCCGTGCGATTGCCTCGCCCATCTCCGCGCCGAGACCGCGGATCAACGGCGCGGGCGCTCCCTCCAGCACCGTCACATCGGCACCGAGCTGCTTCGCCGTCGCTGCGGCTTCCAGTCCGATGAAGCCGGCGCCGATGACAACAAACTTCCTGCCGGGGGCCAGCTCCGCCTTCAGGGCATCAGCATCGTTCTTCGTGCGGAGTGTGTGCACCCCACCGATCATCGGGATGTTCGGCAGGGTGCGTGCATCGCCACCGGTGGCGATGATGAGACCGTCGTAGTGCACCGACGTGCCGTCTGCCAAGGAGATGGTCTTTGCTGCCGTGTCGAGGGCCACCGCGGCCGACCCGAGTCTCCAGGTGATGTCGAGGGCATCGACCATCTCGGGCTTGCGCAACGCGATGCGCTCGGCATCCACCTCGCCCGAGAGGTACTTCTTGGAGAGAGGAGGTCTGTCATGGGGCATCCCCGGCTCGGAACCGACGACGGTGATGGTTCCCTCGTGGCCGTTCTGGCGCAGGGTCTCCGCGGCACGAACCGCCGCCAGGGACGAACCGACAATCACGACTTCACGCACACAGACAGGCTATTCATCGGGACTCGTCGCTGTTCAAACGATGTCCTCGTCCCGTAGCGTGTCATCGTGCTCCAGCCGAACGACACCTACTCCATGATCCTCGCGGAGGCTCGCAAGATCGTCGAGGAACGCGGTGAGGCAGGACTTCGCGTCGCCGAGTTAGCCAAGCGCTGTGATGTGGCCGTCGGGCTGTTGTATCACTACTTCAGCGACCGCATGGCGATCATCAGTGCGGTGCGCGAGACCCAGTTCGTCGCCCGCGTCGAGTCGGACATCCAGAACCTGAAGCAGTACAGCACGACCGGCAACAACGCCGACATCGTGGACATCATCGTGAACCAGTTCGCCGACCCGCGCGCCGACGAACGCAACAAGTACCGGCTCGAGCGCATGGAGGTCCTCGTCGCAGCGAGCCGCAACCCCGAACTACTCGAGAAGCTGAAGACCGTCGAGTCGCGGTTCACGCACGAGATCCTCGAGACCATCCGCAACGCGAAGAACTCCGGACTGGTCGCCGAGCACGTCGACGAGAAGTCGCTCGCGTTCTTCCTCGAAGTGATCCCGCTGGGTGTCACCCTCGGCATCGTCTACGGCGACAACCTCCCCGATGCGGACAAGTGGCAGGAGTTCGTCCTCACCGTTCTTGCCCCGCTCATGGGCCCCGGCGCCTGACCTTCGCTCCTGGTTGCCCGCGCCCATCTGCACCCCCACACTTGGGGAAATGTTCTCGCTGAACAAGGCCCGAAAAACACAGCAAACACGATGTGTATGTGATGTGTATGATGCGTCCATGGCACGCACAAACATCGACATCGACGAAGACGCCGTCAAGCGGGTCATGGAGCGGTACGGCTTCACCACCATGAAGGAAGCCGTGAATTACGCGCTCAACCGGCTCGCACCCCGCAAGGCCACCCGCGAGGAGATCCTGGCC
>Ga0075470_10000726_pt1 | contig 10470 bp, 17 predicted proteins | sample DEB19_08_DNA_4_FD_71482 | JGI IMG/M metagenome (GOLD analysis project Ga0075470, IMG submission 71482) | Aqueous microbial communities from the Delaware River and Bay under freshwater to marine salinity gradient to study organic matter... | ecosystem: Environmental > Aquatic > Marine > Coastal ... | reverse complement strand
TGGCAACCGAACTTCCTTGGCGACCGAGGCGAGCTTGTCGCATTCGCAGCTACCTGCATTCGCGATGGCAACACGGATGTTGAGGTTATGACAAAGGCAGAAGTTGACGCGATCCGCAAACGCAGCAAGGCTAGCGGTTCAGGACCTTGGGTAACGGATTACGCGGAGATGGGTAAAAAGACCGTTCTTCGAAGAATGAGCAAACGCTGGCCATTGTCGCCAGAGCAAAGCGCGGCACTTGATACTGAGGCGAAAGAGGAATACTCACTGACGCAGGTATTCGCGCCGAAGTTCACTGAAAAGCAAATTGCAAGCTCAATCTTCGGAGAACAGCCAGCGATTGAGGCAACCGAATCACCGAAAGAACCGGAGCCGGAACTTGCGACCAAGGATGAGACTTGGTGAAAACACTTTTGCAGTTCCATCGCGGGAATAATGCCGGACAGTCTATGACCTTTCATGGGTGAGACGGCACGAAACGAGCAGGCGCGAACGCTGGAAAGTTCCGGCAACTTGCTCGGCTGCAATACACATTGGGAACGTCATCCAGCCATAACGGGTCGCAACCGTAAGCAAAGGGCGTGACAGCAGGAGAGAACTGCACAACTTTCAACAGAAAACACATGAACACAGAACAGAAAGACGAACGACGCGGACACACAAGCGCAAGCAACGCAGCAGCGGACCGGCTTTGCCCCGGCAGGCATTTGGCGCAGCGAGGACTAGCAGAAAAAGAAAGCGCAGAGGCAAGCCAAGGGACGCTGATTCACGCGGTATTTGCTGGCGAGAAGCCGGAAAGCGTTTTGGATAGTGAGAGCGCGAAAACGCTGCGGCGAGCAAAAGAAATTGAAAGCATCATCCTCGGCAACTGGCTTTGCGGAATCGACGTGAAAGCACCGGCAGAATGCCATCGCGAAAAGCGCATGTGGGACTACGTGGAGACGCACAGCGGGCAGGCAGATGCGTTTTGGATAGTTGACGCGGAGAACGGCAAGCACGCGCTTCTGGAAGACCTCAAATCGCTTTACGGTGACCACGACGACGCGGACGAGAACGAGCAGCTTCGCGACCTTGCCGCTTTGATTTACTGCAATTACGGCGTGCAATCGGTTACGGCATATATCAATCAGCCGAACGTAGCTTGGCGCATCGAGGATGTGAAACTCGTCCGCTATTCCGAAAAGGATTTGATGCGAGCTTACCGCGAAATGTGCGAACGAGTTCTTGCGTCAAACGACCCTAACGCAAAGCGCATCGTCGGCCCGAAGCAATGTAAGTTTTGCAAGGCCGCGGGAACGGCACGATGCCCAGAAAGTCAAAAGGCACTAGTCACACTCGGCACGGCGCAATTCGACATTGAAACCGCTTCACCGGAAGAACGTGCGGATTGGCTCGACAAACTCCAGATGATAGCAAAGATAGCAGAAAAGAGCATTGCAGAATTGAAAGACGGCATTCGCAAAAACGGAGACGGATGGGCGGAAGGATGGGGACTTGGCAAGGCGAAGAAAACCCGCGAGATTTCACCGGATAAGATTCCGCTCATCGGCGCAACGCTCGCGGCGCATTTTGATTGTTTCGAGACTGTTGAGCTTGCCAGATGCTGCAAGATATCAGTCCCGAAGTTGCAGGAACTACACGCCAAGCTATCAGACCTAAAAGGCAATCAGGCGTTCGACCATTTTGAAGAGCTATTCTCGGAACTAATCGACACAACAGAACATCAACAGCCGGTTCAGCGAATCAAATAATATGGAAAAGCGACACTTTAACGACCCTCCGACAATACGTGAGATGCTCGACCACATGGAAGAAACTCGGACTTGTGACGCGCCGTGCCTTGTGGCAATGCTTCGCATAGCCGTGAACACGCTAAACTGGTATGCTAACGGACAAGGGCCGGAGACGCGACTAGATGACAACGGCGACCTTGCAACCGGAACGCTCCAGAGCATCGAGCGCGGACTTTGGGCTACGGCGGCGAAAGAACTTTGGTATGAGCAAAAGGAGGCAAAATGAACTGTAATTATTGCGGACATTCCGTGACGATTGACGACAACGGGCAATGCTCTAATTGTGGATTGCCAAGATATAATCAGGATGAAGCTCGTGAATGCTTTGAAGCGATGATTTCCAGATGCACAGACGCCATATCCGAGGAGCTAAAAGAATCATGCAATCCATCTGACACTCCGCGCACCGATGCGGCAACTATTTACGGAAGTGGCGCAACCGTTCCATTGGTAGAAAAGACATTCGCGCAGAAATTGGAGCGTGAAATAGCAGAGATCCGCGTTGCGCTCGCGGCTATGGGGTCCATCGCGGAATCCAACGCCGCGCAGGAGCAAGCCGTTAAACTGGCAAACCAAATCGACAAAGCACTTGCGATAGTGAACGAGGAATGTCCCGCAATGGACGAGTTTAAAAACATCGTTCCGACTGTTGAATGGCTGATTCAGAAATGGCGCGAATGCCGGATGTTTTGGTCTAAATCATGCCAATATAGGGACAAATTGCGTGAAGAAAATCAACGCCTCCGCGATGCATTCTCCGCGCTACTTTACACCGCAGAGCGAAACGTGGATTTAATTATCAGCGTATCCGACCGTTACGACCTCGACGTTGCGATTGAATCGGCAAAGGAGGCGTTGAAATGAAACGAGACTTGGAGTCCGAAAAGACAAGGGCGCAATACGACGCCATAAGCGCAAAGCTATTCGTCACTTCCGCAATGGCGGCAGCAATCGAAAGCGGATGCACAAATACAAGCGACCAGAAACCGAAACCGAAAAACAATATGAGCCATCCAACAGACTACCAAGTTGACTTCAATCTTCCCGCCGGCGAAAGTATCGAGGATATTGAAAAAGGATGGACGAAGCGTCACTTCCACGACCCGCCGACAATTCGCGAGATGCTGGACAAAATGGAGGAAACTCGCACGGTGGATGCGCCTTGCCTTGTGGCGATGCTTCGCATTGCCGTAGATGCTCTGGAACAATACGACGATGCGCCAATCGCGAGGGATGCTTTGCAATCAATCGAGCGCGGACTTTGGGCAACGGCGCCGCGTGAACTTTGGTTTGAAAAAATATGACTATGAAACCAACACCAATTCACTACTTCATTTTCGTTCGTCCACCGGGTTCGTTCACGTGGACGATGCACACAAGTTCAGCCGGAACACCTTGGAGGACTGGCGACGAAAAGCAGGCTAACAAAGTAGCGCAGGCAATCACGGAGCACTCAACCTATTGCGCTATCGTAAAAGGCATTGAACTCCCGCAGGACCAAGATACGGAGCAATACGCGCTCTTTGCGGACGGGGATACGGTTTACAAACCGGCTGAACCGCACCTTTCAATGCGGACGAAATAACAAATTTACCGTGGCACAACGCCAGTCGCGCATGCAAACAAAGTAGATTTATCTGCTAGGGTTTGAAAGAGACTTGCGACGATTCCCGAACCTACGGCGAGGGACGGTGATACTCTAAAACAGAAAACATGAATACAGAAACATACGAGCAGTTCTTACACCAAAAATCTCAACTCGGAGGGGAGTTTGGATTCAGCCCGTCATTTTTGCCGGATTTCCTTTTCCCATTCCAACGGGCTTTATTGGAATGGTCTATCAACAAAGGGCGAGCGGCAATCTTCGCAGACTGCGGGCTTGGGAAAACTCCAATGCAGCTTGTTTGGGCGCAGAACGTCGTCGAGAAAACAAACAAGCCGGTCCTCGTTCTGACGCCATTGAGCGTTGGGGCGCAGACCGTCCGCGAGGCGGAGAAGTTTGGCATCGAAGCGAAGCAATCGAGGGATGGAACCGTTGCGGCGAAAATCACGGTGACAAACTATCAACAGCTTCACAAGTTCGACTGGCAGCAATTCGCCGGAGTCGTTTGCGATGAGTCGTCCATCCTGAAAAACTTCGACGGGGCAATCAAATCTCAGGTGACGGACTTCATGCGGAAACTTCCGTATCGGTTGCTTTGCACGGCGACTGCCGCCCCGAACGATTACATTGAGCTTGGCACATCGAGCGAGGCGTTGGGGTATTTGCGCCGCGTGGAAATGATGGCGCACTTCTTCAACCACGACGGCGGGGATACATCAAAATGGAGACTCAAAAAGCACGCGGCGAAGGGCGCATTCTGGCAGTGGATTTGCTCATGGGCGCGGGCCGTTCGCAGGCCGGATGATCTTGGGTTTGACGGAACGGATTACATTCTTCCGCCACTTGTCACGGTTGAGCATATTGTTTCCGCATCAACGCCCAATCCAGACTTCCTTTTCGACATGCCTGCCGTGGGGCTGGATGAACAGAGGAAGGAGCGAAAGCGGACACTAAACGAACGATGCGAAATGGCAGCTTCATTAGTTGCCGGAACCGGAAAGCCCGCGCTCTCTTGGTGTCACCTCAATGACGAGGGGAATCTGATTTCAAAGCTGATTCCGGACTCAATCGAGATTTGCGGATCGGACTCAGACGAATACAAAGAGGAATCGTTTGAAGCGTTTTGCCGTGGCGATGTCCGCGTTATCGTCACGAAGCCAAGCATTGCAGGAATGGGATTGAACTTCCAGCATTGCGCCCATCAGACGTTTTTCCCGTCTCATTCGTTTGAGCAGTGGTATCAATCGATCCGCCGTTCGTGGCGTTTCGGGCAAAAGAATCCGGTAAAGATAGACGTGATTTCCAGCACTGGAGAGTCTGGCGTTCTCAACAACATGAAGCGAAAGGCCGAACAAGCGGACTCCATGTTTGCCAAAATGGTTGAGCTATTGAACCACGAACTCGCAATCGAGAAACACAAGCCGCACACGGCGAAACTGAATCCACCATCATGGCTTTAAATGAATCATTTGAACACATCGAGAAACTGATTGCGCGTGCAAATGCGCGATACGGACCGCTTGCATCGACTCACGAAGGACTCGGGGTAGCATTGGAGGAATGGGACGAACTGCGGGAAGCTGTAAAATCAAACGACCTACACAGAGTCGAAAGCGAATGTCTCGACCTTGCTGCCGTCCTGATTCGGATGGCAGAAGAAATATCAACCAACCAACAAACACAAAACAGAAGCACAAAATGAGCAACATCATCAGCCAAACCATCAAACCAAACTACGCACTTTACAACGGAGACTGCATCGAAGTGATGCGCGGACTGCCGGATAAATCGGTTCACTTCTCCGTATTTTCTCCACCGTTCGCGGACCTTTACTGCTATTCCGACAGCCCGATGGACCTCGGGAACTGTAAGAGCTATGATGAGTTTTTCGTCCACTTCGGATTCGTTGTCGAGCAACTGGCTCGCATCGTTAAATCCGGGCGTAACGTCGCGGTGCATTGCATGGACATTCCCGCCATGAAAGAGCGGGATGGATTCATCGGGATTAAAGACTTCTCTGGCGATATTATTCGGCTGTTTCAAAAGCACGGATTTATCTATCACTCCCGCCATACGGTTTGGAAAGACCCGCTGATTGAAGCGACTCGCACAAAGGCACTTGGGCTGATGCACAAGCAACTTCAAAAGGACAGCATCATGAGTCGCGCAGGATTGCCCGACTATCTACTTTGCTTCCGGAACTCAGGAACCAACGAAACTCCGATCACGCATCCGGATGGACTTGAAAGCTACGCCGGAAGCGATGCGATGCCACGCGCAGACGGAATTAAACGGTCTCATAATATCTGGCGTGCGTATGCGTCACCCGTCTGGATGGACATTCGGCAAACCAATACGCTGAATGCAAAGTCGGCGCGTGAAGCGGACGACGAGAAGCATCTTTGCCCGTTGCAACTTGACGTTATCGAACGCGCACTGGTCCTTTGGAGCAATCCCGGCGAAGTGGTATTCACTCCGTTCATGGGTGTCGGAAGCGAAGTCTATGGTGCGGTGTTGAACGGTCGAAAGGGTATCGGGGCGGAACTAAAAACAGCATACTACAATCAAGCCGTTCGCAACTTGGCAGAAGTCGAAAACCATCGGGAACAGGAATTGATTCCGGTATGACCCGCACCTGCGAAACCTGCATTCACTACTTTGAGAGTGATTTTAATGCGTTCTGCAAGCGTTACCCGCCAGTGCATGACCATACGTGGCCGAAGGTGCTGAAGGGGCACTTTTGCGGAGAGCATCAAGCCCGCCATAAAGAACGGCAGAAATCAACGCGAATCCCAACAACGGAAGCGGCGAAGAGGATTGCCACGATGTTTGGCCGAAAGCTCACAACAGAATGGAGCGAGCGGGAAATCAGAGCGTTCCGAAACTGCGGACAGATAGACCTTGCGGACCTCGCGCTTGTCGAAAAGCTCTACGCGAGCGGGTATCAGTTCAAGCGGACGAGCTTGCTTACTTTCTTGAACAACTTTCTCGGGGAAGTGGACAACGCGAAGGCCAAGCTGCCGAAAGCAAAGCAGGCTCAGTCAGGAGATCCAGAAGGCTGGCGAGAATGGATGGAGTCAAAGGCGTATCCCTACGCGGAATACTCAAAGGCCAGAGGCTACATGAAGGAGGAGTTTCAGAAACAGCGACAGTTAAACAGTAACGACAACACAACAAAAACAGAACCAAAATGAACGAACTATTCACCGAAATACCAGAGAGCAAACCGAACCGCTTACGATCCGCTAGAATCGCCGTTGAAAAAGCGCAGGAGCATTACGACTCATTGCGTGACGCACGCGAGAACTACGACCGGCAGACCGCTAGCGTGAAATGGGAGATTGGGGAGGCAGCGCATAAGTTACAGGACGCGGAAGAGGAGCTAAAGGCGGCTGAAATGGAGGCACTGTGAACGACATTGAGCGCGAGTGGCAATACCGATACAACGAAGCCTTGTCTCTGGGCAGAACCGAAAAGCAGGCTAGGATTGAGGCCGACGAGTGGAGAAACAAAATTGAACATGAACAAGAAAAACCTAATCGAACCGAGGGAATGCCCACGTTGCGGAATTGAGCACGAAACAAATCGTATGCGGATGAAGTTCATCGTGTGCGAATGCGGTGCGAGGCTTCAGCTAATTACAGAGGACATCACGGGAGACGAGCAAATCACTTATCTACAGGACGAAAATGGGTTCAGCTTCTGGGACAAATGACATACCTACCCGACATTCACCGACTACTCCCGCAGAACCAAGACGCCGAAAAAGGCATTCTTGCGAGCATCATTCTTGCTCCTTACGAGTGCATTGCGATTTGTGACGATGCCGGAGTTGATAGCGAGTGGTTTCACATCCCGGCAAATGCTGAAATCTGGCGAGCTATCCGCGAGCTTCTCGACGTTCCGAACTCGCAACTGACGTTTATCAGCCTGACAACATATTTGCGGGACCGGAACAAGCTGGACGGCGTAGGCGGCGCGGGATACATTAGCGAGCTATGGACATTTGTGCCTACCGCAAGCAACTTGCAATACTACATCGACGTAGCAGGCGCGAAGTTGAGACTTAGGAAAATCATCGCACTCGGCACCGAGTTTGCATCGCGTGCTTACGATGAGCAGCATCAGCCGGATGAGCTAGCGTCAGAGTTTGAGTCAAAAGTATTGACGCTATCGGAAGGCAAGGCGGGACGTGCGGAGCAAAGCAATAAGCAGCTTGTAACGGAAGTCATTCAGGACGTGAAAACCTTGTATGAAAACAAAGGGCGCATAACTGGAATCGAAACCGGATTTCACGGCTATGACCAACTGACAAACGGACTACATCCGGAGGAAATGACCGTGTTTGCCGCTCGCCCTAGCGTCGGGAAAACAGCCTTTGCCCTTGCCATAACAGAACACGTTATTCTTCGCCTCGGGATTCCTGTAATCTTTGTATCATTGGAAATGAGTCCGAAGCAGCTAATGGCACGGCTTGTCTATTCGCTCGCCCGACTTAATCAGCAGCGAGTCAGAGACGGGCATATGACGGAACGAGATTGGCCAGCACTGACAGCGGCAGCGCAACAACTCGCGACTTCGCTTGTGACCATTATTGACACCGGAGAGACAGGAGGCAGCATCCAAAAGATTCGGTCTAAGACTCGCGCAAAGGTAAGAGAACTGCGAAAGAACGGACACGAGCAGGTTGTCTTTATTGGGGATTACCTTCAGTTGATGACGAGCGACGGCAAGAAAGCAGGGAATCGGGAGCAAGAGGTTGCTGAGGTTTCACGCGGCCTTAAGCTAATGTCGAAAGAGCTACGCATACCGGTTGTGACGCTGGCACAAATAAATCGCGCGTCGGTGAAAGAAAAACGTCGCCCGCGCATGAGTGACCTGCGAGAATCGGGGAGCATCGAACAGGATGCGGACAATGTTGCTTTTATCATTCGACCAGAAATGGATTGCGATCCGGATGACCCGGAGCGAACGAACCTTGCCGGAAAAGCCGACATTGATATTGCCAAGCAACGCAACGGACCTGCACAGGAAACCGTGGAACTGCGTTACGTTAAAGAATACGCACGATTTGAGAACTTATGAACAGCACAACAGAACAAAAAACAAAACGAGAACAAGAGATTGAACGATGGTTTGCCGTCTTAGCAATGCGGCGACAAGGACTTAAATGGCGAGAAATCGCGGTGCATTTTCAATGCAACTCAGATTCCCTTCCACGCATGGCGAAAAAGGCTGAGAACATCGAGCGGCAGGAAAACGGATTGCCTGCTATCAATCCGCTAAAAACTCGGACCTTTGTTATTTGCGAAAATAAGCGGTTCTACTGCCTTGATAAAGTATATTGGGACGGGAAAAGCCGGATGGAATGCGAGTGCGGATGTGAACAATTCCCGATTGATTCAGAACGCGGAAAGGAACTAAAAGAGCTACGCGCTAAGTGCCGGACAGCCCTAGCAGTTGGCGACACGCGCAGCCATGACAAGCCGTCATTGTGCAGCAAGTTTGCGGACTGGGTAGTAATCGACACACGTTACGCTCGCCAAATCACCCTATGACAAGTCACGAAGCATACTACAAACGGAAGCGCAAAAAAGCGGAGAAGCGATGGTTTGCAGTCCTCGCCAAAAAGCGCGAAGGGCTGAAGTGGCGCGAGGTTGCCGCATTCTTCGGAATCGACACGGCATTTGCCTTTCGCATGGCGCAGCAGGCGATTGAAATTGAACTGGAAAGGAAAGGATTATGATCGATACACCGGAGACGGACAATAACGCATACGAGTGCATTCAACGCTTTGAAATGGGCGGGAGCACAACAGCAGAAAAACAATCATGCCAACAAGGCGATTGCGTTTCCGCCGACTTCGCCCGCAAACTTGAACGCGAGCGCGATATGTTGAAGATTATTCTCGAAGAAAGAACGGATATTGCAAACAGCACCGAAGACAGAATGCGTGCCATTATTTGTGAACTTGAGTCTGCTTCCGCTGACGGAGATTACTGCCGCGTCAACAAAATTTATTGGTTTGCGCTTATTACCGAGCGCGACGAACTCCGCGCAGAGCTCGAGCGGCTGAAAGCAGAACGTGATAACGACCCAAGCTCAGCGACGCGGGAGACAATATGACGAACGAACGGAAACCAAAGCAGCCTGCGGTCCTTGGCGGGCCGTGTGAATGCGGCGATGGATATGCCGCGTGCAATATGGTGCTCGCCTACGAATGCACCCAGTGCGGTAGGCGGGAGGCTGCGGATGAATCGGCTAAAGCGCCGGACGAACAGGAGGCGCGTTCGCTGCAGCGCGTGGTTAGTCGCCTTGAGTGGACTTTCGAAGCAGAGTCGCGGCGGTGGCTGGGGCGGCTTCGTGGACATCCCGACCGCACGCTGTTCATCCTCAATCTCGTGGAGGGCCGCGACGACCGCTGCCACCTTCTTGGCGGGGTGATGTCCGACAGCGAGGATAGGCAACACACCCGCGCACTCGTGACTTGGGCGAAAATGGCGGCGGAGTGGTATCTCGACGACTTCGAAGCACTGCTGAAGGCGACTAACTGGCGACTCAGCAGCGTTTGCAGGGAGTTGAACGCAGAGCTTGAGCGACTGAAGGCAGAGCTTGCAGCCATAAAAGGAGCCGAATGAGTAACGTCATCATTGGGTGCGATAATGGCGTCAGCGGCGCACTAGCCGCAATCTCATCACACAACGGCGCATTCATCGAAGCAATCTTGATGCCGGTTCAAAAGGCTCGGAAGGGGAATGAAATTGACGTGATAGAAGTTGAGCGATGGATTAAGAACGTGTCCGCAGGCTTTCATAACGTCCATTGTGCAATTTTAGAAGAACCGGGAGGCAGCAAATCGGCCAAAGCAGCTACAAGCATGGCAGGGAGCTTCCACGCGCTTAGAACCGTGCTAACGCTCGCCGGCATTCGCTGGCATAGAATCACGCCGCAGAAATGGCAACGCGAAATGATGCCGGGATGCAACTCGGGAGACACAAAGCCACGCGCTTTGGAGCTTGCAAAACGACTCTGGCCGGATGAGACTTTTCTGGCGACAGAACGCAGCAAGGTTCC
>Ga0075470_10000725_pt1 | contig 10470 bp, 10 predicted proteins | sample DEB19_08_DNA_4_FD_71482 | JGI IMG/M metagenome (GOLD analysis project Ga0075470, IMG submission 71482) | Aqueous microbial communities from the Delaware River and Bay under freshwater to marine salinity gradient to study organic matter... | ecosystem: Environmental > Aquatic > Marine > Coastal ... | reverse complement strand
GTTTTTTTCCTTGCATCCGCCGCGTGGCTTTATGAGCCGCGTATGAAAGCAACTCTGCCTTGGGTGCCCTACCAGTTCCAAGAGCGGGCTTTCGTCAAGATCATCGACCAGATCACCGACACCCGGCCCGGGCGCCGGGACCTCGGCATCGAGAAGTCCCGTGACATGGGTGCGTCGTGGATGTGCCTCACCGCGTTCCTGTACCTCTGGCTGTTCTACCCGCAAAACCTGTTCATCATGGGCTCCCGCTCGGAGCAGTACGTCGACGACACCGAAGAACCCAAGAGCCTGTTCTGGAAAGTCGATTTCATCCTGAAACACCTGCCCTCATGGATGGTGCCTGACTACAAGCGCACCCACATGAAGCTCAAGAACAACGACAACGACTCGGTCATCGCCGGCGAATCCACGAACCGCAACTTCGCCCGTGGCGGCCGTGCCACCGCCATCCTCCTCGACGAGTTCGCCGCCGTCGAAGTCGACGCCGACGCCGTCCTCGCCTCCTCGGCCGACGCGACCAAGTGCCGAATCTTCAACTCGACCCACTTGGGGACCGGGACCGCGTTCTACCGCACAATCTCGCACCTGAAGACCCACAGCCCCGACGACGTCCTCGTCCTGCACTGGAAGGAACATCCCGAGAAACGCAAGGGTCTCTACCAGGCCGATGAGAACGGGAAGATCAATTTCCTCGATCCCGGCTACGTCTACCCCGAGGGGTACATCTTCAACCCGGACGGCAGACTGCGGTCGGTCGCCTACGACGAAGAAAACAAGACCCGCGACGACCGGGAAATGGCTCAGGAGTGGGACATCAACCCCGAGGGGTCGGACTGGCAGTACTTCGAGTTCACCCTGATCGACCGGCTCATCAAGTCCACAGCCAAGAAACCGCTCTGGAACGCCGACGTCGACTACCTGCTCGACCCCATCCGGTTCGTCTCCCTGATCCCCCGCCCCAAGGGGCCTCTGAGCCTCTGGACCGACTTCGTCCCGCAGATCGGCCCGCCCCAGGATCGTGAGTACGGGATGGGGGTGGACATCTCCAACGGCCAGGGGTCCTCGAACTCGGCCATCACGATCTGCGATGCCAAGACGGGCGAGATGGTCGCGCAGTACGCAGACCCGAATATCAAGCCGCACAAGCTGGCGGAAGTCGCCGTGGCGTTGGCTATGTGCTTTCAGGGGAGCCGGGGCGGGGCGTTCATGGTCTGGGAAGGGAACGGGCCCGGCCAGATGTTCGGCGACGAGATCGTCAAACTGGGGTACCGCAATTTCTACTTCAGAACGAATGAAAAGGTCATCACGAAAAAGCAGACTGACACCCCCGGATGGTGGTCAACAGTCGAGAACAAGAGGGTCGCCTTCTTCGAGTTCAAGAGAGCCCTCAGCGAAGGGCGGTTCCTCTGCCGATCCGAAGAAACGCTGAAGGAGTGCCTCCAGTACGTCTGCCTGACCAACGGCTCCATCGTCCACACGATCGCCGCCAACTCCGTCGACCCCTCGGGCGCCGGTGCAAACCACGGCGACCGCGTCGTCTCGGCCGTGCTGGCGAGCAAGGCCATCGGCCTCATCCACGACTATCGCCCGGACGGCGCCCCCGAAGTCGCTCAGGAGGGTTCCCTGCTCTGGCGACGCGAGCAGCACGCCCGTTCACTTGCCGCGGCTTCGGCGTGGTAGTTGACAGATGCGAACTTTCACTCTAAAGTGAAACCAACTTGGGGGACCGCGTCCAACGCGATCCTCCCGCTGGGTCTGTAGCCGGTTTGATCCCCGGCAAGAGACCCTCAACTCTCGTTGACCCGGAGGGGGGTCGCGCTAGGCGCGGTCCCCCTTCTTTTTTTGGGTCATAGGTGCCCTACGACCGCGAATCGCTGGACCGGCTTTACGGTGCGCTCTCTTGGAGCCGCGACCGTCTGGAGCCATTTCGTCGCACCCGGGCGGCGGTTCTCAAGCAGTTCGTCGGCCGGCACTACAGCGACAACGGGGCCGAAGACCGCGTCCCGTTCAACCTCCTGAAGCTCTACACGAACATCTACCTCAGGATGCTCGTCGCCCGCAACCCCAAGGCCCTCGTCACCACCCACGTCCAGCAACTCAAGCCGCTCGCCGCGGACTTGGAAACGTGGATGAACTGGCGGATCAGCACCCTCGACCTGGATCGCACCCTGCGGTCGGTCGTGCAGGACGCGCTGTTCTGCATGGGCATCGTGAAGATCGGGATCACGGCCGGCAGCGAGTTCCAGTACGAGGGCTTCACGCATTACATGGCTGAGCCGTTCGTCGACCCCATCGACCTCGATGACTGGGTCCACGACATGTCGGCCAAGCGGTGGGGCGAGTGCGCCTTCATGGGGCACCGCTACCGGATGCCGCTGGCGGCCGTCCGCAACAACGCGATGTTCGATGGGGTGTCGTCCTCGGGGCAACTCCGACGCCTCGAAGTGCAGACGGACACGCAGCGGCAGTTCAACGAGAAGGGCGACGAGCGCGTCACCACCCTCCAGCAGGACATGGGGGCGATGCCCGGTCAGGAGTACACGGACTACGTCGAACTCTGGGACCTGTGGCTCCAGCACGAGAACGTGATCGTGACTGTCGAGTACAGCCCGGCGAGCGGGTTCAACGCCGAGCCCCTGCGGGTTGTGGAGTGGCGTGGACCTAAATCCGGCCCCTTTTTGATACTTACTTACGTCGACGTTCCCTCGAACACGATGCCCTCGGGGCCAGTCACCGATCAGTACGACCTGCACCTGCTCTACAACGAGACGCTCCGCAAGCTCGGCCGGCAGTCGAACCGCGAGAAGACGGTCCTCGTCGTGGCCGGCGGTGCGACCTCAGACGCGGACAGGGTCATCAAGGCCAACGACGGCGACGTCATCCGGTCGGACAACCCGCAGAACATGGTCGAGGCCCACTTCGGCGGGATCGACCAGTCGCAGATGGCGTTCCTGATCCAGCTTTACCAGATCTTCAACCGATCGGGCGGCAACCTCGAAACCATCGGCGGTCTGTCGTCTCAGGCCGGGACTCTCGGGCAGGAAGAACTGCTCGCCTCGCAGTCCAGCAACCAGTTGAAGGACATGCAAGACCGCACGGTGATCTTCGCCCGTGAGGTCTTCCGGCAACTCGCCTGGTACTGGATGAACGACCCGATCCAGACCTACGAGGCCGAGCGGTCGATCCCCGGCGTGGAGTTCACGGCGACGGCCCGCATTGCACCGCAGGACCGCGACGGCAACTTCGAGCGGTTGAACTTCGACATTCACCCGTACTCGATGCAGGGCCAGACGCCGGGCCAGATGGCCCAGAAGCTCAACGCCCTGATGACGCAGATCATCATGCCCGCGATGCCCCTCCTCCAGCAGCAGGGGATCGGGCCGGACATTCAGGCGTTCCTGCGGCTCATCGCCAAGTACGAGGACATCCCGGACCTCGACACGATCCTGCGGTTCGAGATGCCGATGGGGCAGGACGAAGTCAAGACAGAGCCTCCCCGCAAGCCTTCCACGAGCAACCGCACTTACACGCGCCGGAACGTCTCCCAAGGCGGCCCGGGGCGGGACGACGCGATGATGGCCACGCTCATGGGCTCGGGGAACGATTCAGACGCGGCAAACGCGATGGGGGTCGGATGATCTGCAAGGACTGCGGTGGGAACCGCACCCCGGAACAGTGCAAGCTCTGCGAGTTGTTCGCAGCCGGGACGACGCCGATCGCTCAGTCATCGGCCGGCTGGCCCAAGACTTCGGAGTCGCTGGCCGTCCACCCGAAGCAGGCGAAGGAAGCCTACGAGCAGTCGGTGAAGCTCGGCGTGCCCACTGAATTCCGCCCGGACGGACGCCCGGTGATTACCGACCCCGGGCATCAGCGGCGGTACTCCAGAGCCCTCGGATTCACCGATTACAACGAGTCGCTCGGGACTCGGGGAGGGATGTAACATCGCAAACGAAATAACCATCTCCGGGTCCATCACGTTCAACGAGACGGACGAAACGGCGGCTGTCACCGCGCTCAACGCGAGCATGACGGGCACGCGGTTCACGCACAACCGTCAGTCGATCGGCACGAGCGAAGAAGCCCTCGTCCTCGGCGAACTGTCGGGGGCGTCCTTCGGTTGGTTCTGGGCCAAGAACCTCGACTCGACCAACTACCTCGAAATCCGCTCGGGCACGGGCGCGAGCAACGACATCATCAAACTCAAGGCCGGCGAGTTCTGCCTGTTCCGCTTCGGATCAGACGTGACCGCCCCTTACGCCATCGCCAACACGGCAGCGTGCCTGTTGGAATTCAGGATTTATGAGAACTGATATGGACGTTCAGAACGGTCTGATTTCCGCAGTAGCACCGGCCGCGCCGGCAACGGCTGCCCCAACGCCGCCACCTGCCGCAGCGCCCGCTCCGGCCGTCCGGTCTGCTCCCCGCCCGACCGAGTTCGCCAACCCGAACCACGTCCCGGCATCGGCCCCCGCACCGAAGTTCGAGGAGCCCGTGACGGTCGGCGATCCCGGCGATGAACAGCCCGAACCCCCGGTCGAGGAGGTCAAAACGGACGTCGCTACGTCCGAAATGAAGCCCGTCGACCCGATGCAACAGGCCGCGGCCCACGAACTCTACCGCGCCGCCCGGTCGCTCGGCATGTCCCCGGCCGAAATCACGGCTTTCCAGACGCCCCAGCAGCTTCAGGCGGCCGTGGCGGCTGCCAGTCGCATCGCCCGTGCCGCACAGCCCCAGATGCGGCCACAGGCCCAGCAAACGCCTCCCGAGGCTCCGGTCGAGGACGAGTTCCCCGAAGCGTACCTGAAGGAACAGGGCGTCGACGACAAGGTCATCTCCGCGATGAAGCGGGGGTTCGAGGCCGAGGCCCGCGCCAAGGCTCTTGAGGCCACCATCACTGAGAAGTTCGCCCGGCTGGAAGCGGTGGAACAGGCCCGCCAGCGTGAAGCGTACTTCCAGACCCTCGACAACTCGTTCGCCTCACTCGGCGACGATTTCAAGCCCGTATTCGGCGACGGATCAGGCCAGCAAATGGCCCCGAACTCGCCCGAACTGATGCGGCGGAACGCGGTCATCCAGATCGCCGTCCAGCAACAGCAACAGTACCAGGCGGCCGGGTACGCCCCTCCGCCGTTCCCCGAGTTGCTCGCCCAGGCGGCCTCGGCGATGTTCGGCGTGCAGCAGCAGACTGCACAGCAGAAGACCGCAACCGCCGAACGCCTCCGGGCGCAGAACGGCCAGTTTCTCCCGCGCCCGACAAGCCGGGAAGTTCCGACCCCCAAGGGAGACGCGGCGGCATTGCAGACTCTCCGCCAGCGCATGAACGGCAACGGCGTGATTTACGACGACGCCGACGCTGAAATCGAGTCCACGCTTCTCAAGTGATTCACGCAACAACATCGAAGGAGTGACCAATTATGGCACTGCAAGTTGAAGGGATTGCCGATCTTCTGACGACGACTCTGAAGCAACTCGGCCGCTTCAAGTTCACCGACGCGGCCGCAAGCCTTCAGAAGTACACCGCCTTCACCTCCCTCATGCGGGAAGGCAAGGCGATGAAGTACAACGACGGCACCGCCATCCAGTGGAACGTCATGGTCGCCGCCGGCAACGCGGCCCGCATGACCGGCCTGTACGCCGTCGACCAGGTCAATCAGGGCGACTACATGAAGGTCGCCTCCGTGCCGTGGCGCCACATCACGCACAACTTCGCCTACGATCGGCGCGAGTTGGCGATCAACGCCGGTGCGAGCCGCATCCTCGACATCGTGAAGACCCGCCGGTACGCCTGCTACCTGCAGCTGGCTGAAAAGCTGGAAACGCAACTGTGGAGCATCCCGACGTCTTCGACCTCGGATGACATCTACGGCATCCCGTACCACATCGTCAAGAACGCGACCGAAGGCTTCAACGGCGGTCACGCCTCGGGCTTCTCGGACTGGGCGGGTCTGTCGCGGACGACCTACACGAACCTGAAGAACTACACCGCGCCGTACACGACCATCAGCCGGGACGACTTCCTCACGAAGCTCTCGGACGCCTGCGACAAGACGTTCTTCCAGCCGCCGGTCGAACAGGCCAGCTACGGCGGGGCGCGGGACTACGGGTTCTACACGACCCTCACGACCCGTCGCAAGCTCAAGAACCTGCTCGAACAGCAGAACGACAACCTCGGCATGGACCTCGATCCGTTCACGGGTCGCGTGACCTTCCGCCGGACCCCGGTCGAGTGGGTGCCGAAACTGGACTCGGATACCGATGCCCCGTTCTACGGCATCAACTGGACAAGCCTGCACCCGGCCATTCTGACCTCGGAATACTTCCGCGAGCAGGGTCCGTCCATCGTCGGCGGCCAGCACACCGTATTCGCGTTCTTCGTCGACTCGACGATGAACCTGGAGTGCTGGAACCCGCGTGAGCAGTTCGTGTTGTCGAACGGCACCTCCGGCAGCGTGTCGTGATGAGTGATTCACACAACAAAATGAGGACAAAACCGTGATTAACCCGATTTACTACAAGTCCAACCTCTCGACGACGGAAGATTCGTCCCGGGGTCCGTCGGCGAACATCTGGGGCGACTGCCCGGTTCTGGAGATCATCCGGAACCCCGGCACGGGCGTCCACTTCTTCGACGACTTCCTCGCTACCCCCGATGTCGCGGCCGGCGCGGAAGCCGTCTACGGCATCTACAAGGGCTTCGCCTCGACCGGCGGGTCCGTGGCCGAAGGCACGAGCATCTTCGGCGAGAAGACCCTGTCCAGCGACGGCGACAACGAAGGCGCTTCGCTCGCCACCGTCAGTAAGCCGTTCAAGATCGCCCGCGGTCAGGGTCGGTTCTGGTTCGAGGCCCGGGTGAAGACCTCCTCGATCTCGGACACGCTTCACGGCATGTTCGTGGGCCTGATCGACACGTCGACCCTCTCGGCCACTGTGCCGATCGCGGCGGCGGGCACGCTGGCCGATGAGAACTTCGTCGGCTTCCACAAGCTCGAAGGCGACGGCGACATGCTGGATACCGTCTACAAGACGGACGGCAACAGCCAAGGCACACTCCAGGCGGACGCGATCACTCTGGTTGCGGACACCTACGTCAAGGTCGGCATGGTGTTCGACCCGAACACCTACGTCCTGACGTTCTTCAAGAACGGCGTGCCGCTCAGCACGACCTACACGGTCACAGCCACGGCGGGCAACCCGTTCCCGAACGACGTGAATCTCGGCCTCGTGGTGGCGGTTCTGAACGCGACCGGCACAACTCCCGGGTCCTCGTCCATCGACTGGTGGCGGGCCGCTCAGTTGACCGCCTGAGGATAACCGATGGCCGAAAGCACGCTCTCTGTGTCGACCCCTGATCTCCGCTCGGCTACCGGGCGGTATCTGGGGTACGGCACGGACTACGATGCGATGGCTGTTGAAGATCAACGCGCAGTCGACGACTGCATCACCCGCGCTTTGCGGGTCTTCTACTTCTCCTCCCCGGGGCCGAGCGGGGCGACCCACCAATGGTCGTTCCTCCGGCCCGTGGGGTCTCTGACAACGGCATCGGGCACATGGGAGTACGAGCTTCCTTCAGAGTGCGGTGGCATCGAGGGCGATATGACATTCGTCACGTCCACGGGCTTGTACTCTCCCGTCCCGCTTGTCGCTGAATACCGCATCCGGGATCAACGCGCCCGCATCATCGGGCAGACCGGCTCGCCTCAGATGGCGGCCGTGCGTTCCAAGCCTCACACCGGCACGAAGGGCCAACGCCTCGAAGTGCTGTTCTGGCCGACCCCGGACGCCGCCTACGAACTCGAATACCGGATGGTCGCGTATCCGAACGCGATCACACCCGATTCGCCGTGGCCCTACGGGGGTGCGGCTCATGCCCAGACGTTGCTCCAAGGCTGCCTGGCTCAAGCCGAGTTGCACATGGACGGAACGATGGGTGTCCAGACGGAAGCGTATCGACAACTGCTGGCGGCCTCGGTGAGTGCTGACAGCCAACTCCAACGTCCCGAATACCTCGGATACAACGGCGACCGCTCGGACATGGTGGCGGGCGGCGGGATGCGATCCGACCGGATGACGGGGCTGCGGGTGACTTACAACAACACGCTCTACTGAGGTGACATATGTCCTCGGCTCATCGCATTGCAAGTGACGTTTACCTCGCCTCGGCGGAGACTCCCGATCCGGGTGCGAGCGGTACGATTGTGGCCACGAAGTCCCACTCGATCTGCCCGCTCGTCAGCGCGGCGGCCGAGACGCGGACGCTGGCTCGGCCCTTGCGAACGGGCATTGTGCTGTACCTCCAGCATCGGACGGACGGGGGCGACATCACCCTGACCGTGACCGGCGGTTACAACGAGGCCGGTGCGACGACCATGACGTTCTCGGACGCGGGTCAGTTGGCGGGCTTTGTCTCCTGCTCCGACGCCAGTGGCACGCTGTACTGGCGGGTCATCTGCTACGGCCCGGGTGCGGCCATGACCACGGCCCTGACGACCCTGACGATGGCCGACGCGGCGGGCACACCCGACTACGCGATGCAGGCGGTCATCAACACCAACGCTTACGGCTTCGCCAGCGCGGCGGAGGCGATCACGACGCTCTACGTCATCGCCAACCTCCAGACCCGCGTGAACGAAATCGAAGTGATCCTGAAGGCCGCCGGCCTGGCCCGGTAAGGAGACCCCGATGATTGTTGAAACCTTTGCATCGGGAACTCAAGTCGCACTGGCGACAAATGACACCAACGCCTCGTCCTTCGCGTCCCGCGTGGCCACGAAGACGAGGCCCTCGGGCGTTGGCGTCTTCGATATGTCCAACAACGGGAACCTCACCTGCAACGCCCTGCGGGTGCAGTTTTTCGGGGCTGGCTCAGCGACCAACACGTTCAAGTGCCGCATCCTCGGCTGGAATCGAACCCCGGCCGGGTCTGCGGCAAGCGACATCTACACCTACTGCACCCTGACGGAAGTCACGGTGACTCTCGGCTCGGCGACCGGAGTGGACGGTACGCCGATCGTGTCAACCAACCTGTTCGCGGACTCGATCACGCTGGCGACCGGGTTCAACGACGACGTCGACGTGTCGATCACGGCTCCGGGGACCAACGTCCCGGCCCACATGATTATGGACACGAAGGGGTGCGAACTGGTCGAGTTCCTGTTCCACCGCAACTCGTCGGCGACCTCCTGCAACGCCTTGTTCGGGAGAATCTAATTGTCGATGCCGGGGCTCATTCGACGGCCACGGACGGGAGCGAACCGGGTCGGCCGGTATCGCTCCCTGGCGGCGGCTGTTGTCATTCCCGGCACGGACCCGATCACGGTCGGGTCGATCATCTACGACTTCTGGTGGCAGAGCGGCGTGACGTACCTCGGGGCGCCGGCGACCAACGGCGGGAGCGTGGATGCTTGGCAGGAACGGTACGCGACGGAGACGGCGAACTCCTCGGGGAGCCCATTCCAAACGTACTCCTCTGCCTCGGGCGTGCGGAACGGTGCGAGCCGGTACATGACTATCAGCAACCCGACAAGCCTCGTGCCGCCCTTCACGGTCTATGTGCTGTGCAACTACGGCGGGACAAGCCTGTACCCGATCTGTGGGGCAGGGTCAGGGGAACTGTCCAACCTCTCAGTGACGGCCGGCCTGTCGCTGATGCAGGACACGACGAGCCTCATCACGCTCTCGGGGACGGTGACGGGGACGGGAGCGAAGCTGTTTCGCTGGCGAGTCAACGCAAGCGGGACGGCGTACTTCAAGGACGGATCGGCGGTCGAGGAGAACCTGGGGTCATTCGGGACGTCGAACTTCATCAACTGGGAAAACATCTTCGGCATCCCGGGCACGGTCTACGAGGCGACGGACAACTACACGCAGCGGATCACGGCGTTCGGTGCCGATCTGGTGACGCTGGGGACATCGACGGCGGTGGAAACCTACATCAACGCGGCGGGGTGACATGATCCCGGTGTTCGGACGACGAATGGTGCGGACGGGGCCGAATCGGCTCTGTCGCTACCCCGCGCTCGCTGCCGATGCCCCGGCCGGCCCCACCGTCCTACTCGACGCCGCGTACCTGACCGATACGCTGCTGAACGAAGGCAGCACGCCATGCGCCAACGGCGAACAGGTTGACTCGTGGGCAATGGCTACGGGCGGGACGTGGACGTTTACGAATGCGGAAGTCGCCGGGGCTGCGGGTCGTCCGCTGTTTATCACCGCGTCGGGCGTTCACACGAACGGCGGCAATTGCGCCCTGACCTGCGCTACGCCGGTGGTGATTCCGGCGGATGCGGATTGCGACTTGTGGGCCAAAGTTTCGCGGGCGTCCGCGGGCGGCATCTTCCATATTCTCGGGAAGTCATCGACGGCCGGGGCAAGGCTGTTTCTCACCGATGACAACAACTTTGCGTTAAGCAATGGAACTCAGTCTCTCGGGAACGATGCGACGTACACGCCGGTCACTGGCGTGACCTTGCT
>Ga0075470_10000723_pt1 | contig 10478 bp, 8 predicted proteins | sample DEB19_08_DNA_4_FD_71482 | JGI IMG/M metagenome (GOLD analysis project Ga0075470, IMG submission 71482) | Aqueous microbial communities from the Delaware River and Bay under freshwater to marine salinity gradient to study organic matter... | ecosystem: Environmental > Aquatic > Marine > Coastal ... | reverse complement strand
CCATTGGTAATTGTTTAGCGTCTTTGTTATCTTGAGCGTCGTCTGCTATATCCCAAGTAGCGTCATCTGGTATAGTATACGATAACGTTTCTATAAATCCTGGCGTACGCTGAAACATATCACCTATAGTAATTCGCATAAACGGCCCTGAAGGTTTAGCTCCAGCAGCGTTAAAATCTGGCATTGTATACGAGGCTAGATAATTTAATTTACGCCACATTGGAATCATTTCTGAACGAGATAAGGCAGCTGCTATAAAACTAAATGATATCGATCTCTCAAATGATGAATATAAATACGCTCCGTCTGGTCGGCCCATAATATCTATTCTATCCCAGCCTGGAGAGAATGAGTCAGATAACCCGGTTATTGTACAACGGAATGGCATTACATTATATCCTTGATCTCCATCTTCAAAAAAGAATTTAACTAAATCGTTAGCTCCGTCTGGATATACCGCTTCTGTAGCTAATCTAGATGTACCAGAGCTAATATCTAAGGCATTAACTTTATCTCCTCTAAAATTAGCAGTTTCTATTAATGCTTTTCTATTTTTGGTTCTACTAAAATCAAGACCTTTAACTAAAAATGAATTTGGTCCGGTAGGAGTTGTACGATCTACATTTGGATCTGTATTAAGTGCCCCTAAATTACCAAACCCGTATTTCTTTTCTAAGTTATTATCGTTATAATAATCTTTATTAGTGCCTGTTCCTAAAATGCCTTTGGCAGATTTTTCATCTATACCATTAGTGTCTATATCAGTACGAAAGTCTCTAAATTTTTTCCTATCAGCATCTTTAGGTATTTTATTGTAAGCTAATGTTATATATGAATTAATTCCGTCTGCTTTTACTTCTGGAAATGCTTTTTTTCTAGCTTCTGATGTTGCTAAATTTCCTTTTAATCCATTAGAGTTTGCACCAGACCCTGGAGTTTCGTCTTCTTTAACTTTTTCTGTTCTAGTACGTAAACTGTCTCGTTCATCAGTATTATCAGAACTTTGAACATCTACATTAAACTTTGTGTTTTTATTTTCGTCGTCGGCTAATTTATTAAATACGTTTGAGTCTCCTGAAGCGTATTGACGAGTAATAGTATAAACTGGTTTGAATTTATATTCAGAAGCTTTATCTAAAGAATTTTTTTCTGATTCAGGAGCTCCATCAGCATTAGATAAAAGAGTTTTTATTTTTCCATCATCTGTGGAATATAAATTTCGTTTCTTTAAATCGTCTGAATATGTAGAATTATATAAGTTTGACGGACTTAAAGGAGCAGAATACTGACTTTTAACATTATAAATTGGATCAAAATTATAATTCTTAGATCTTGATAAAGCTTCAGCTGCTGTATTAACATACCTTCTTATAACCGTGCCGCCAATTCCATATACGGATCCTGGACCACCTATTCCAGCTGCTGATAAAGTTACTATTGGAGCTCCGTTCCAACCATTAACAGTTCTTAATACATTTTGAATGTTATTAAAAAATCCTGTAGGTCCGGTTGCTGGCACAGTTGGGCCAAATAATTCTTTTTTAACTGTAATTAATCTGCTATATGGGTCTCCTACGCTAGTTGTTTGGTTAAGATTAATTACATTTTCATAACTAGCAGCTTCATTTATAAATGGAATTCCATGTCTAGTAAAATGTAATCCTAAAGGGGTGCCTGGAACTGAAAGTAACGAAGCTAAGCCAGTATGAACTTTAGTTTGCTGAACTCCTAATAAGGTGCTAGCTGCAGATTTTTCTACGTTAGGATTAGATAAACCTAATCCTATTTGCTTAACTATCCAAAGAAGTCCTTTAGGCGATGCCATCCATTTAGCGATTCGTACGGTATCATTAGCTAAACGATCTGCTACTGTAGTAATACCTCCACGAACTAATCCATCGTCAAAATTAACTAAAGCATCAACGCCCCATCTATTTGGCTTTTCATTTCCTTTTCGTTGCAGTCCTCTTAATATAAGAGGATGACGAATATATTGAAAATTAAACGCTTCATCTCGAAGATTGTATTTTTTATATACATCGTCTATAGGAGAATTTGTAGTATATGTAGCTTCTAAAAATCCTTTTTTACCAGCTGCAATTGAATATGTATTTTTTTCAGTAAACCCTGTATGCTTATTTGGTTTCCAATCGTAAAATTTAATTCCGCTTGAATCTATAAAATCAGGAAATGGCGAACCTGCCCCTAATTGATTATCTATAGAGACTATACCTTGATCAAATCGAGAATTTTTTGTAGGCAATTTAGCTGTATAAGGTTTATCAGCTAATGCCGGAGTTGAAAAATCCGAGCGAAATTTAGACAGGTCTGATTTTAAATCTATTAATGCCATTTATAAATAATTATCCGTTTGCTCCATATGCTCCGTCAATCTTCGTATTGTATGTACGTCTAACTGAAGACTGACGTTCCATCTCATCAATAACTTTGCCGCTTACGTTAATTTGCATAGGCTGATCTACTTTTGCAATTAATTCTTTCAATAAAGCGGTTACTTCAGACATTGTACCTGAACCAGCAGTGGTTGTTGTTGCTGCTGAAGATTTAGTAGAAACAGTTGCTAATGCCGGAGCTACTGTAGCTATGTCTTCTAATCCATCAGCTACATTTTCAATGTCTGGCATAGATCCTACTGCTGAAGAGAAATTATTTAAGGCATTTCCTAATGCCATAATTGCTCCAGCTACGGTAATTAATTTACCAGCATTAATTTCAGCAAATCGATTAAATTTATCTACAGGATCTTCATCAAATAACGATCCTAATGCGGCTCCAATACCACCAACTCCGGCTCCAGCGCCGAATGCAGCTAATGCTAGTCCAACTGCACCGATACCTGCTGCAGTAACTAATAATTTTGCGCCGTCAATATCTTGAAGTCGTACTACAGAATCAGTAATAGTTTCTATTACAGTAGCAATAGCTTGACCAACTTTTTCAATTATAGTTCCTATTCCATTGAAAAACGCTTCTATACCAGGGGCAGCTGCTCCTATTCCTTCACCTAAAAGTTTAAATGCGTACGCTAATCCAATCATTGCCCCTGTAAATATTACAATTCCTAAAATGATCGGACCAGCTGCTAATGCGGCCATTGGAGTAAAAAATGCAACTACCGCTTCGCCTAACGCTGTCATTATTTTAGGAAGTCTTTGTGCGGCCGAGCCTAATCCATCTAAAACAGCATTAACTATTCTAAATACTCCATTGACTAATGAACTTCCTAAATCAGCTACGGCTTTTATAGCAGTTTGTAATATACTACTAATTCCTTCAATAAATCCTTTAAGACCTTCAAGAATTTTACTTCCTTTACCACTATCGGGGGTAATAGATTCAGCGCCGCCGCCACCCATTAATCCTCCTAATAATCCGCCGCCACCGCCGCCGCCGCCCATTAATCCTTTCATTCCTCCTAAAGCTGCTTTACCCGCTTTCCAAGCTAACATCGCAGCTCCAATACCTAGAGAAATTTTAAGTATATTTCCTAAAATACTTTCTCCTTCTTTCAATCCTTCTTTAGTATCGTCTACCGGATGCATCCATCCAGTTAAAAATTCAACGCCCATTGTAAGATAATCAATGATATCTCCTACAAATCCTAAAATCATTCCTAATCCATCAACAACTGGCATTAACACTTTCCCTAACGCTTCCATCATTCGAGCCATCGAAGCTTGAAATTTAGCTGTCGCTTCTTCTTGATTTCTTTGCTCTACTAATTTTTTCAAATAGCCTTTCTGTTTGTCGTCCATGTTAGCCATAAGCGCATCTCGCTCTTTGGCATTTTTCTTCATGATTTCGTCGACTTGAGCTGTACTTAAGTTTGCATCTTTTAATTCTTGAGCTTTAGTAAGCATATCAGCCATTTCATCTTTGGTCATACCCATTGCTTCTGCCATAGCTTTCTGACCAATTGGGCCCATTTTATTAAACTCTTCTAAAGAGCCGGCTTGATGTAATAGTTCATCTTGCAATCCAGCAACGTCTCCTGCTAATGCTAATTCTCGAGCTCTATTTAAGTTCATAGATCTGCCAGTTAGAACATTAGCTTTCATTTCAGCCTCTAAACTAGATTCTACGTCTAATAATCCTTCTCCTATTTTTGCTGTTTTTTCTAACGTTAGCCCAAACAATTTACCTTGGACAACAGCTTTTTGAAGTTCTTTTGTAGTGCCTTTAAATGAAGTAAGAATGCCTTTAGGTATTTTTGACATTTCCTGTAGCATTTGTTTACCGCTAATTAATCCTTCAGCCATTTTCATAGAGCCAGCTGCTAGCGAATCTAAATCTGTACCTAATAAAGTAGCTGTATGTTGTAATCCTATAGCTTCTTCATTAGTCAATCCCATTCTTTCTCGAAGTAATGTTACGTTTTTAAGTAATCCTTCGTCAGTTGCGATTGCCATAGAACCAAACTCATTTCGTAATGCAGTCATCGAAGCTTGCATTTCTTTTCCGGTAATACCGGCCATTCCCATACTAGTAGCTAAATGATCTGCTTCTGAAGATAATCCTTTTGCCGCGTCTTTTGACACGTCTAAATCTTTAGAAAATTGCGTTACTTCTTTATCAAATTCAAAAGCTTTTGCGGCTAACCCAACAGCAATTAATAAAGGTAGTAGTGGGCCTAAAGATGCTATTAATCCTTTACCGGCCATTTGACCTTCCGTTAATTGTTTAACTAATTGGTGTTTTATCTTTTCTCCTAAAGTATCAAGACCTAAGGCTTTGGAAATTAATCCGCCACCAGGTAGCTTTTTAACAAATGCATCAACCTCTTCAAAAGGTTCAAACATTTCTTCATATTTTTCAGATAACTCCTCTGCTTTTTTAGCTGCGGCAGCTAACTGTTTAAGTTGTTCTTTTGCAGCCTCTAAAGTTTTTTTCTGATTTTTAGCTGCTTTAATTTGATGATCTAACGACTTTAATTCAAATTTTTCTTTTTTCTTATAAGCATCTAATGCGTCGTCGACTAAAGATCCTTGCTTTCGCTGTTCTTTAGTCATGTTTTTTTGACGTTCGGCTATTTGTGCTGAAAGGTCATTGTATGCAGTTTGTGCTTTATTTCTAGCTTCAATCGCATATAACAGTTCCTTTTCATTTTTTTTAATTTGTCTTTGTAATTTTTCTGCCTGGCTTAAAAATTCTGTATTTTCTTTATTTCCTTTAGTACTTTGTTTAAGGAATTCTGAAAATAATTTTTGATCTTTAGGATTTAATGATCCTGCAGGGTTTGATGATCCTTGTTTTTTAGCCATTAATAAAAATTAACTGTATTTATACTAATCCGCCAAATTTTCCTTTTAACGATTTAAATTTATTACCTGAATACTTGTATCCATGTTTTTTTGCCTCTAATTCGTCTCGTTTCATTAATTTTAAATACTTTTCAAAACGATCGTTATACATATCAATTTCATCTCTGGTAGTATTTATTTTTTGCATTAATTCTTTCCACTCTGGAGAGCCTTTTAATTTATTAACGTCTTTTTTAATTTTTGGTGATAAAAACATCATGATAATAGAGTCAATAAGACCTTCCATCATTATATGTCGATCTACTTCTTCCTTAATTATTTTTTTAAGTTCGCTTTTTTTCATACTAGTAGATTTCTTATTCGTTTAATATAAATATCAATTAAACAAATTATCTAGGCCTAATGGCCGGCTTTGCTATCCGTGTAGCTGGCTTTGAAGTTGCTTTTGTTTGCTTATGTTCAGCTTCTATAGCTTCGTTTATTTTTTTAATGTAAAATTTACGAAGCCATACAGGAAATGAATAGACAGCGTCCCAAGTGTAGCCGCCTTTTCCATAGTATACGAGATTGAAAATCTCAGTGTGTAAAACAGGTCGATAATTAGGACTTAGGCCAAAAAAAGCTCACGTCCATAGGTACCTCCATTACCTGCGATTCTCCGGTTGCATTAGAAGTAAACACAAAAGTCATATCCATATCAGGAGTGAGTTTTTTCATTTCATCTCTTAAAAAACGAGAATCAGCAGCAAATAATTCGTTATCGACAAAATTATTAATTTTTTGACGATCACGAATACCGTCAATTGAAGTAATTAAATACTTTAGACGAGTCGTTAACTCTTTATTAATACCAGTTGATTTAGTAAGTTTCAAGTTAGCTTTAATTTCAGACTGAATTTGTTTATCTAATCCGTGAGTCATTAAACGAAATGTTAATTGACGTTTAGAAGTTGGAAGAGTAATTTCAAATTCTGTTTGATTTGGAGTAATAGAATCAAAATCGTATTCTTTAGGTTGTATAGTAGTTAAATCAATAATTACTTTTTGTTTATCATCTGGAGAAAATGGGTCTGTAATTTCAACCTCATATTCTTTTCCATATCCTAAAACTCGAGCCGCAATCATAATTGCATTTTTATCTCCAACTAATAACTCGTCATAGTTAATTGGAGATACAATCAATGATTGAAACAATTTATCTAATACAACACCTTGCTTAATTAACGATGTAGAAGTTAAAATATCTTCTTCACGAGCGGTCATGTATTTCATTTCTACTTTTCCAGATGCTAAATGTGAACCAGCAGCGTAAAATACTCCACGAGATGGTAATTCAATTATTTCTGTTGGAAATTTAGATTGCTTTACTTCTGTTTGTTTATAGTTCTGTAAAGCGAGTGCTTTTAGCTGTTCATCAGAAAGATCATTCTGATTACTTTTAGGATAGTTGTCGTTAACTGTTGCCATAACAAATTTTATTTAATATAAATATGTACGTATTGAATTTTTAAAGGTCTCCCTCTTTTCCTTTGAAAAAGATATCTGCTTTATCTAATCCACTCTTATTTAACCATTTACCTAATTCGTAATTCATATTAGGTATTTTTTCAGAATCATTACCTCCTTTTTTCAAATTAGGCATAATGATTTGATCAATAAATTGCTTTTCTATTTTATCGTCTAATATAACAGACACCTCTGGGTCTAAACGAATTGCATCCCAAAATGGAGAAGATAATTGTTTAAATTCAGATCCTTTAGGATTTTTAAGTTGATCTGTAGCTACTGCTTTTCCTAAAGAAAGCATTGCCCCGGCTACGTCTTTCATTTGCGTGATGCTATCGTACGCGTCTAATCCTTTTTGAATTAAATCTAATCCTGGTAAAAGTGACATTCCAAATTTACCTAATTTAGTTAAAGACTTTTTAGCTTCGTCTTTATTCTGTTTACCTACAATAGCTTCAAATGCTTGTTTAACTTCTCCCCAAGTAGGCATATCATCAGCTTCTTGAATAAGCTGTTCTGCTATAGGTTTAAGTTTAATCATATTACTTAGGTAATACTGATTTAATTTTAGATACTATTTGAGTAAAATCTTGTTCAGTAATTCCAAAAGCTATTGCCATAGCTCCTAACACAGCAGCTTTTTGTGCTGCAGACTTTAATTCTTTAGCAGCTGCTGGATCTTCAATCATCTGAATTAATTTTGGACGAATTGAAGTAGAAACTGACTTTAAAGCCATGTTTAAATTTTTAATAACCGCAGGGTCTTCTATTTTATTTCCGTCAGGCCCGGTAGGTACTATATCAGCTTCCGAGAGAACAGCTTGAATTTCTTCTCGTATGTATTTTCTTAATTCCGCGTCTTTCATTTTAAAAAGTTGTAAAAGTGACTTCTGTGTTTTTAGGAGATAAATCAGCTATTACGTAAGATTCTAAAGATTTAATTAAATCTGTATATGGATCTGATTTAACAGTAGGATATGTTAAATTAGCTGTATCTATATTATACGGAATAACAGTTGCTTGAAGCATGTTATTATAAGGCTCGTTAGTAACGTGCACACATACATCCATTGTTAATTTTCCTTTATAAGGTAAATGAGGTACTAAACGAAATTCTGGGTCTTTGTAGTATGCTGAACCTACTTTCACCATACCAGTTGCTTTAATTGCCATGATTAAATTAATTTAATATAAATATCTAAACATGAAAAAAGGCCATATTTCTATGGCCTCTTTTAAATATATCACATCTTCTAATTTAGAATTGAAGGATAGCGTAATCGTATTTCAAAGTTAACGTAATGTTAATTGCGTCTTCTGTTGACCAATCAAAGTCACCAAAAGCGGCGTCGCCGATATAAGCTCCTTTTAAAGTCCATTCTTCAACTTTATCACCTACAGGTCCGAGTGCATTGAAAGTAATGTCTTTCTTATAAAAGTCAGAATAACCATCACGACCGGTAACTGATTCGTGAGATAAACGAACCCATTCCATTACAGCTTGAGCTGCTGAAGGAACTACTGGATCGTAAAGAGTAACTGACACGTCGTTCCAACGGCCTTTACCTTTTAATTTTCTTTCAATGTTAATGTGGTCTAACACAACGTCTCCGAAAGTGATTCCAGGACGTCCAGCTGCTTTAATTAAATAAGCAGGGATACCTTCAATATACATAATGAATCGGTTTGCAACTTTTGGTTCAAACGCGGTAAACATTATTTCGGTTGGGTCTAATAATTCAGCCATTGTTATATAAGTTTAGTATGTTTTTCTTTTAAATAAATATCGATCTTTTGTAAAATCAATTAACCTATTACACGCAAATCAGATTCGTGAAAATAAGCCAATCCTGTTTTTAATTTAACCATATAAAATTTTCCTCCAGGTGCTGCATCTTGTACAATACCTGTTTTATTATAATCAGATAATTCCGGAGAAGCTATTTTTACTTTAGCTCCTATATCCACTTTTCCTTCGGTCAGAGCTTTGCGTATTTCTTCGCTAATCAACTTTCTCAATATAGATGTATTCGTATTACCCATTATAGTTTTATTATATTAATAAATATATAGTATCGTAGAAACAAAAGAAAAGGGACTATTTCTAGCCCCTTTTTCTATATTAATTAAGCACCAGGAAATGCAGCGCCTGTCGGTAAGATGTTGAAGTCAATTATAATGAATTCAGCGGTCTTAGCAGGTTGCAAGAATATCTGACCATACATAATGTTACGATCGATGATATCCGGTGTGTTATTGGTCTCATCCATTACAACTCGGAAAGCATAAAGACCTTGACGTTGTTGTACTGATTCCAAATATGGATTTACAATGTTCAAGAATCTGTTACGAGTTTGAGCTGTATTGTTTTCAAATACCAAGTACTTAGTTGCAGAAGCGATATACTTCTTAAGCGCTATTAATAGACGACGTACGTTAATACGATCTAAAGCGGATGGTTTTGCTTGAAGTGTTTTCTGACCCCATACACAAACTCCTGTTCCAGGGAATGTAGCAATTGGGTTTACACGATTTTCATACAATTCATCACGCTCAGCGTGAGTTAAACGAGTATAAGCATCGAGTACTGAAGTTAAACCTCCACGATTTAAACCGGCAGGAGCATACCATTCAGCAGCTACTCTGTCGTTAAATGCAAGCACTCCAGGAATAACAACACTTGGTGGAACCCATACTGGCTTATTAATTCCAGCATCGAGTATTTTCACCCATGGATAGTAAGTAGCAGCGTAATTGTTATCAAAAGCTTCAACTTCTCCGGTTACTGTTGCAATGTTTGCAGTTAAACCAGCAGCGTCAAATACAAAGAAAGTGTCTCCACGATCTAAACACATATTAGCAGCGTAGTCTACAACAGCGGAGTGATATTGCTGAATAACACCTGGCATTACTAACATATTAATGTCAATCTCATCAGGGTTAGATACTGCATCAATAGCATTTTTATACACTGAATAATCTTTAGCAGTATTACTAGCTAAATCGTATCCTTGAGTATTTGTAGCTACGATATCACCGCCAACTAAAATTCTACGGTTAGGTTGAATACCATCAGCACCACCTTGGAAAGGAACAATAAACTTACGAGACTCAATTGAAGTATTGTCTGTTAAGTCGATAGATCCGGTGTAAGGAGATGCAGCTGAAGGGAAAGAAGCTCCGTTTTCTTGACTGAAGTTAGTCAATAAGAAATTAACGTTTGAGCCGGTAGTTGCATTTGTCTTTGGAGTTGGTTTTAAATAATTGATGTTGTCTGTTAAAGCAAAATCAAAGTCAAATCCAAAATGCTTACGCTTATTGTAAGTTCCGTTAACAGTCTGAGTAGCTACATAGCTAGCAGCAGTCACGTTTCCGAAAGCTGAAGGAACTGGGTTTAATAAAGCAGCAAATCCAAAAGGAACAAGCTCTACAGAATAAACACCTTTAGCTACGTTATCGTCTACTTCAACGTATACATATTTAGATTTATTTGGATAGTCTCCGTAATTTACAACTTTTCCGTTTGAGAAAATTTGATAACGGTCACCAATTACTCTAGAAATGTAACGAGAAGAGTTTGGATCTAAGTTAACATTATCAAAAGTTTCTAATATATTAGGGCGAACGTCTGAATCAGTGGTAGTAAATGGAGAACCAACAGCATTTAATTTAGTTTGATCAACTGCGCGA
>Ga0075470_10000722_pt1 | contig 10493 bp, 6 predicted proteins | sample DEB19_08_DNA_4_FD_71482 | JGI IMG/M metagenome (GOLD analysis project Ga0075470, IMG submission 71482) | Aqueous microbial communities from the Delaware River and Bay under freshwater to marine salinity gradient to study organic matter... | ecosystem: Environmental > Aquatic > Marine > Coastal ... | reverse complement strand
CGGCCTCAATCTTCACCTTGCCGATGTTGGTGAGACCACCCTTCTTCGACAGGAACATGGAGTAGTAGAAGTGGACGATCGAGCCCATGACACCTTCGCTCTGGAGACGAGCAACGGCTGACTGGTACTGAACCGCAGCTGCACGCTTGCTTCCGGCTGCCTGACCGGCGAACAGCAACTTGTCGGTGTCGGCGTCAACACTCTTGTTCAGGTTGAGAATCGAACCGACGCTTCCCTTGAGCAACTTTCCTGCGACATTCGCCGAAGTGGTGGCCTTGCCGTCGGTGCCATACGAAGCGTAAGCATTCGACAACACGAACGGCAGGTTGAACGACACGTCAGTGCCCTCGAACAACAGGATGTTGATGGCGTCGTAGGCGTTCTGCTCGGCAGCGCTGGATGCACCGGAGTTGAACGTCTTCGCGATGACTTGCGCGGCCTCTTCGGCGTTGTAGGTCACGGTGATGCCGCACTTCTTCCACGTGTCGATGAGGAACTGGGCGTTCCCCTTTGAAGCTGCGCTGGTGTCAGCCGGGATCGAGAACTTCAGTTCCGTGTTCGTCGCAGGGTTCTCTGCCTTCCATGCAGCCACGTACCGCTTTGATGCAGCAATGCTGAAGCTCTGGAAGCCGGAGGTGCTGTACATGATGCTCTTCGGGCCGACGAGGGACTTGGCGATTGTGCCTTCTCCCTTGTTGCGGACCTTGTTGTAGTTCACGCGGTCAAGGCAGGACAGCACGGCGAGACGTGCGTTCTTGCTGGTGAACGGAGAGCCGGTCTTGGCCTGGTTCAGCCACAGCGAGGGGTAGTACTCGACGGGTGACTTGAACTCGGTTACAACGGACTTTCGGTTGCGCAAGTCCTTGATGAAGGTTGCGTCTGCAGCTCCAGAGAACTGGCCTGCATCGTAGGTTCCCTTGCGGACCGCTGCGGCACGCTGCGAGCCTTCCTTCACGTTCGTGAAGGTGATGCTGCTCAGGTAGGGCAGCTGGTCACCGGTGACGGCATCCTTGCGCCAGTAGTTGGGGTTCTTCACGACCTTGATCGTGTCAGTGGACACCAATGTGTAACCCTCGGGGGCCATGAACGGTCCGGTGCCGATCGGGCGACCGGTTGCGCACGTTGCCTTGCCCTTGGTGAATTGGCTCGGTGCGCGCATGACCGTGCGACCCGATGCGTACAGCATTCCGGTCACGTCGTTCTGGGCGCGGTTGAGGGTCAGTGTCACGGTGAGCGCACCGTCGGACTTCGTGCTGACGATGTTCGCCAGGAACGCAGCGGATGTGCCAATGCCAACTGACTTCAGAACAAAATCTTCGTCAGCATCCATCGCCCAACCCAGCTTCTTCAACGTCCCTGAGGTTGCCTTGTCTGCGCTGAGCGCTTTGTCAAGGGCTCCGCCGTCAGCGAATCCACCAGCAGCGACTCCGAATGCGATGATGCCCACGTTGTCAAGTGTTGCGGCGGCAGAAGTGTCAGTGATGCCGTTCTTGGCAAGGAGAGCCAAACCAGTGGCGCCGCCAAGCGGGTTACTGAGCGACGCGGCACTAGACAGTCCGGTGTAGATCTTCAGAGCCATAGCCTGAATTGCCGTCTTTGTCTTCGCGGCAGTTGCCGCAGCGACAACTGCCGCCTGACCTGTTGCGTAGTCGAGGTTGAGCTTGACGGCGTCAGCATCGAACTTGGTTCCGTCGTGGAAAGTGATTCCCGGGCGGAGCTTGATCGTCCACGTCTTCATGTCCGAAGAGGGAGTTGCGCTCTCGGCCAGAAGGCCAACCATGTCGCCTCCGACGGTCTTTTCGAACAGGGTCTCGTAGAAGGTGCGGTGCACCATCAGGGACGAGTTCGAAGGGTTGTTGGCGAAGCAGAAGCCGGGCAGCGTGTCAAAAATCGCCACCTTGACGTCGCCGCCGTACTTGCTAGTTGCGGCCGGACGCCCTGCAGCGCTGGCCGTCGAAGCCACGGTGGAGACGGCAATCGCGGCCGCAAGTGCCACTCCTGCGCGTCGCAACACTCGTGACCTGCTGGTCTGACGTTGTGTCATTGAGTTACCCCCAAAGTTGGCACACCACCGTGGTGTGACGAGGGACACGATAGCACCGGCCCTCTCGGACAAAGCAAGGCATGAGGGCGGGATTTCCCAAGTTTCGTTTGGCTTCTACAAGGTCGTGCGCTTCACAAACGCGCACGCCTCGGGCGCCGAGGTCAGGGAACGAGGTGCACCTTGATGGCTCCGCTGCGGCGGTCGCCTGCCACCCGGAATGCCTCGACGGCATCCCCGAGGGGGAACGTGTGTGTCACCAATGCATCGGCAATGTGGGGTCGGGAGCCGAGAATGTCGGCGGATTCACTGAAGTCATTGTAGGAACTGTCGTGGGTGTAGGCCATGGCGGGGACCAGGCTGACCTCCTTGAACATCATGTTGTTCGTCATCAGGACGGGGGTCCAGAACATGCCGAACTCGGCGACCCTGCCACCCGGAGCGCACGCCGAGACGCAGTGGTCGACGGTTTCCTGGGTGCAGACGGCATCAAAGGCCACCATGTATGAGGAGGATCTCGGCCGGTCAATCACCCGCGCACCGAGAGCTTCGGCGGCCTCGGACTGGTGCGGGTGCCGGCTGACGATGTCAACCTCAATCTCCCAGGCGCGCAGGGCGGCCACGGCGAGGAGGCCGATCGAGCCGGCCCCTATGACCACGACACGGCTCCCGCGTTCGGGCATGACCCTGCGCACGCCGTGCAGGGAGACGGCGAGAGGTTCGACGAGTGCGGCATCCACCGGCCTGGATGCGGGCGACATCGGGAAAATGCGTGACTCCTCGACCAACACCTTGTCCGCGAGCCCTCCGTTGACCGCGATGCCGTACGAAGTGGACCAGCTGAGTCGGCAGGCGTTCTGGAAGCCGCGCGTGCACGGGTCACACGTCCCGCATTCGCCGGTGGGCCGCACGGCAACCAGCCGACCATCGGGGAGGTGACCGCCGAACTCGTGACCGATGGCCACCGGTGTCATGCCGTTCTGCACCATGTGCAGGTCACTGCCGCAGATGCCCGCTTCGGCGACCGTCAACAGGACGCCGTCGCCCGTGGGTTCCTCGATGTCGCGGAGGTGGACGTTCCCGGATTCGGCGATGACGGCACGCATGCCGTGACCCTACTTCCGGTTCGCGGTGCGTCAGGTGGTGGTGGGCGCCGGGGTCGTTGTCGATGTGGTCGTGACGGCAGAGATGGTCGTGACGGTGGGCATGGTCGTTGTCGTGGGTGTGGTGGTGGGCGCCGGGGTAGTTGTCGATGTGGTCGTCGTGGCATTGATGATGGTGGTTCCGAACGACTTGATCTGGGTCGTCAACCAGCTCGCACGCGTGCGGTAGCCGCTCACCGTGAGGTGGATGCCGTCGGCGATGTATCGCGATGCACCTTTCGGCACGAAGTAGGTCGACCACTCGGCGACGTACAGGTTCGGCCACTCGGTCCGGGCGGCCCTCAGCGCACGGTTGAACCGTGCCGCGCGCAATTTCCAGTCAGGGTGAACCGCACCGTTGAACGTGACGGTGACCCACAGGACCGGAAGGCCTGCGGCCTCGATCATCATCCGGTCGATCACCCGGGCCGGCCACGAAGTCTCGCTGTGCGAGATCATGTCGTTGGTGCCGAGGGCGATGACGAGCGCCGTCGGGTTCTTCGCCGCAGTCAGTCGGCGGTCGACAACGGAATACGACTCGCTCGTCTTGCGTCCGCGCCTGTAGTCCACCGTGACAGTGGTCCATGTCCTCAGTGCCGTCACTTGACTGGCGAGCCGGCCGTACACGCTGGAGCCTTCCATGAGGCTGTCGCCGACCACGATGAGGTCGCCCTGGCCGTTGGCTGTCGTTGCCCGGGACACCGCCGAAGCACTGTCCGTGAATGCCGGCAGAACGGTTGCCCACATCAGAAGTCCGGTCACCGCACATGCGGTTCGGCGGAAGCGGACGGGGCGGCTCATCGGTCCATTGTGGCAAGGTGGAGGAGTGATGAGGAAGCACTTCCTGACCTATCTTGCGCTCTCCACGCTTGCGGTGGCACAGCCCATCTTCGACCTGTACGGGAAGAACCTCACCGTGTTCTCGGCCGCGAAGGTGTCCAGCGCCGAGATCGTCGTGTTCGTCCTCGGGATCCTCGTCGGCCCGGCATTGCTGGCGGTCACCGTCGATGCGTTCACCCGGCGGTTCGGCCCGAAGGTCAACGAGTCGACGCGCCTGGTGATGCTCGCCGGTTTCTCGGGTCTTCTCGGTCTCGCCGTCAGCCGGTGGATCCATGCGCAGAACGACTTCGTGTGTGCAGCCATCGCGCTGGTGACCGCGGTCGCGATGCCCGCGCTGTTCGACCGTTTCCGTTCCGTGCGCGAGTGGTCGCGGTGGCTCGCGGTGCTTGCCCTCGCCATCGGCGGCACGATCGCCGTGCAGGTGCGTCCCCTCGTCCTGACGTCCACCGGCACCGGCAGTGACGCGGCGGTGGGCAAGGCCGACCAGTCGGTCTTCCTGGTCGTGCTTGACGAATTCCCGCTCTATGCGTTGCTCGGGCCGGACGGGCGCATCAATGCCGAGCGCTACCCGGGTTTCGCGGAACTCGCTGCCGGCTCGACCTGGTACCGCAACAACGTTGCGGTCTCGAACTTCACCCACCAGGCAGTGCCCGCCACCCTGTCATCATCTCTCCCCGTCAGCGAGGGTGGTCCGTTCCTGTTTTCGTACCCGCGCAATATCTTCACGCTGTACCGGAACGCAATGAAAGTGGGCGGAACCGAGCCGGTCACGACGTTGTGCCCGAGCGACGTGTGTGGCGGTGAGTCAGAGGTGAGTTCGGGATTCTCGTTGTCGCGGTTCAGGTCATTCGTGAAGGATGCAGCCGTGGTCTACGGCCAGCGTGTGCTGCCGCCGACCCTGAGGAAGCATCTGCCGGCGGTCGACCAGGGATGGGGCGGTTTTGCCGCGGTCCGTGACCGCTTCAAGGCCCAGATGCACGACAAGGTGTTCAGCCAGCAACAGGCAGTCTCGGCCGCGGCCGATGAGTTGATCGCATCGAAGACCCCGATGATCGAGGTCGTGCACGCACTGATGCCCCATGCACCATGGCGTCTGACGCCGGACGAACGGATCGCACCGCTCAGCCCCGAGATCGGCACCATCAACCCGGAGGACGAGGACGGTGTGCGCGACACCTACCAGACGTTCCTCAACCAGGTTGCGGCCACGGACGGCGCGATAAGGAAGGTCATCGAGAAGCTGAAGGCATCGGGCAAGTGGGACTCCACGATGATCGTGCTGACGGCCGACCACGGCATCTCGTTCCTTCCGACGATGCCGCAACGGCACACCGATTTCGTCGACATGGGCCAGGCAGAGGACGTCTACCGCATCCCGACGTTCATCAAGTACCCGGGCCAGAAGGACCCCGTCGTGTCGGACTGCGCGATGTCGAACCTCGACATCCTCCCCACGATCAACGCAGTGATGGAGACGACGTCATCGTGGAAGTTCGCCGGCGCTGCCGTCAACGGGGATTGTCCGGTGAGGACGTCACGCGTGGTGCGCTCGATCACCGGAGAATCGGCGGACCTCACGCGAGGGTTCGAGGCGACGATGGAAAGAGTCGACTACTACGCGGACGTTGTGACGAACGTCGGTCCGGCACGGCTGATCGCTGCCGTCGGTTCTTCGGCCTCCCTCATCGGGACGCCGTTGCAGTCGGACGTCGGGTCTTCGGTCGTGTCCGGCTGGAGGCTCAACCAATCGGCCGCGTTCCGGAGCGTGAACGGCGGCGCGGGAACGACCGTGCCCGTGACCGTCACCGGAACCGTGACGCTCGCGTCCCCCGCGATCGAGGGGACGGAGGGGATCATCACCGTGGACGGCATCGCTGCCGGCGTCATCGGTGAAATCAGCGGCCAGGAGGGTGAAGTGAAGTTCACGGCCGTTCTCGATTATTCGCTCCTCACGAAGGGCGCCCACGAGGTGAGACTCCTCGTCAGGGACGAGAACGGCTCCGTGACCTCCGTCGGCTTGCCGACGGGTTGATCAGCGTCGCCAGCGCGGCGAACCCTCGAGCGCGAGCACCGAGTCCGGCACTGCCGAGGAGTCCACGGGGTGGCTGATGAGGTATCCCTGCGCCTTGTGGCAATCGAGGGACGAGAGGATGTCGAGTTGTTCCATCGTCTCCACTCCCTCGGCCACGATGTCAGCGCCGAGTGCGTCGGCCATCGCCACGATCGTTCGCACGATGCTGTGGGAGCCGCCGTCCGCAGTCAAAGCATTGACGAATGCCCGGTCGATCTTGATGCGCTGGATGGGGAACCGCTGCAGGAGAGAGAGGGACGAATAGCCCGTGCCGAAGTCATCGATCGCGATCCGCACACCGATTGCGTTCAGTTGCTTCAGGGTGGTGAGCGCCTGCGTGGGCTCGGTGATCATCAGGCTCTCGGTGACCTCCAGCCACAGTTTGTCGGCGGAAACCCCCGCACGCGAGAGCGCCTCGGTCACGACGGACACGAATGTCGGGTCGTGAAGCTGCCGCGCGGAGACGTTCACGCTGATGGTCGTGTTCGCCGTGCACGCCCCGGCATCGATCCACATGCGCAGTTGCGTGAGGGCATCGAGAAGGGCCCATGAACCGAGCGGGACGATCGTGCCGGTTTCCTCGGCGATGGGGATGAACTCGGCGGGTGAGACCGTCCCGTTCACGCCGCGGTCCCACCGCATCAAGGCCTCGAACCCGACGACCAGGCCGAGCGACGTGTCGACGATCGGCTGGTGGACGAGCCGGAGTTCGTTCTTGTCGAGTGCCCGGTAGAGCGCGGTCTCGATGTCGAGACGTTGCGTCACCTTCTCCACCATCGAGTCGTCGAAGAAGGCAATGCAGTTCCGTCCCGCATCCTTTGCCCGGTACATCGCGGTGTCCGCGTGGCGCAGGATCTCGTCAGCGGTCAGGTTGACAGCCCGCACCGCCATGGCCACGCCGATGCTGACCGAGACGAACATGTCCCCCTGGCGGAGACCCAAGGGTTCGCGCAGCGAGTCGAGGACATGCTCGGCGAGGACCACGGCCTGGGTCGCGGTTTCGGTCTGTGGGTCGAGCACGACGAACTCATCCCCGGAGATGCGACCGACCGAAGCGTGTGCCGGGACCGCGGCCACCAGCCGACGTGCGACCTCGAGCAGCACATCGTCGCCGGCGGAGTGACCGAGGCTGTCGTTGATGTTCTTGAAGCGGTCGACGTCGATGAACAGGACCGTGGGCTGCCTCGGTGTGCCGTGGGCGAGTTGTGCGGCCTCGGTCACGAGCTCGAGCATCGCGTTGCGGTTGGGGAGATTCGTCAACGGGTCCGTCTGGGCGTTGTGCTCGAGGTCTGCCTGCGTTCGTGCGTTCGCGCGGACCGACTGAACCACGCGCGCCATCACGACGGCCGAGAGCACGACGATCGACACCACCCGCACGGTGCGGTCGTTGCGGCTGTCGGGATCGGTGAGGGTGAGCATGACGACGGGACCGACCAGTGACGCCGTGGTTGACACGAGGCGGGTCATGAGCGGGGGAGTCGGGCGCCTGCGCGCCGGCGACAGCAGTGTCCGAACCGTCGGGTGGATCATCATCGCCGCCGCCGCGGAGGCAGCCACGACGAACGGGGCCACGAGGACGCGTGTGTCGAGCGACGCATCCGGCCGTGCGTTGACGAGGTAGAGAATCTCCCCGGTCAGCAGCATGAGGACTGCGAGGGTCGCGAAGAGCACGGACACCGTCGGTGCCGTGTCGGAGAACAGGAGCGTCGCGACGAGGAAGAGGATGACCGAGAGCACCGCGAGGGTGACGCCGCGCATGAGGGTGGATGCGGGCAGTCCCGTGACACCGTGGAGTGCCGGCTGCAGGAGAACGACCCACAGCACGATCCATGCCCCGAGGCCGATGATGAGTCCGTCACTGATGACGGCGCGCGAATCCGCCCGCAGCCTCCGGCGTGTGGCCACGAGCATCCCGAGCGCGAGGAGGACGTGGGAGAAGAGCAGAGCACCGTCGCGGACGTTCTGCGCGGTCGAGGAGAGGGAGTCTGTGGCGATGTTGTGGGCTCCGAGTGCAGTCGCACCTGCGACGATGCAGGTTGTCGCGACCAACAGGCGCGGCACGCGGTGGACCGAGAGAGCGATGAGCGCGCCGACCGCCACCGCGGTGGCACACGCAAGCACGATGAACGCCGAATGGTCTGCGGGCGAAGGGGCCAGCCACGGGGCGGTCAAACCGCCCGCAACCACCAACCATGCAACCGCTGCGAACGCCCTGCGCACTATCCGAAAACCTGTTTCCCACGTGTTCCCGGCCCGTGCGGAGAACGGAAATGACGGTACTACGGCTCGGAAAACAAGGCGGGGATTGATGTCATCGGTAGCCTGAGTCCACGATGGCCGACGCAACACCAACCGTGACTGTCGTCGTGCCCGGCACCCACCTGATGCCCGAACTCCTCGGCCAGAGGGACGAACTGCTGCGCCGCGTGGAGGATTCCTTCGCCGACGTCAAAGTCGTCGTGAGGGGCAACGAGATCGCGTGCACGGGCCCGCGGGCCCACCAAGTGGGCAAGCTCTTCGAGGAAATGGTCCTCCTGCTCCAGCAGGGTGAGCGTCTGGACCAGTCCGTCATGGACCGCAGCATCGTGATGGTGAGGTCCGAACAGCGTCCCAGTTCGATCCTCACCGACGACATCCTGAAGGGTGCGCGCGGACGCATGGTCCGGCCGAAGACGGCGGGGCAGAAGCGGTACGTGGATGCAATCCGGTCGAACACCATCACGTTCGGAATCGGCCCGGCAGGCACCGGCAAGAGCTGGCTGGCCGTCGCGATGGCCGTGCAGGCGCTCCATGCGCGCCAGGTTCAGCGCATCATCCTCACCCGACCCGCTGTGGAGGCGGGCGAGCGGCTCGGGTTCCTTCCCGGAGATCTCATGGCGAAGATCGACCCGTACCTGCGTCCGCTCTACGACGCCCTCTACGACATGGTGGACACCGAGGCGGTGCAGAAACTCGTTGAGCGCCAGACCGTGGAGGTCGCGCCCCTCGCGTTCATGCGCGGACGCACGCTGAACAACTCGTTCATCATCCTCGACGAGGCGCAGAACACGACACCCGAGCAGATGAAGATGTTCCTCACTCGCATCGGTTTCGGGTCGAAGGTCGTCGTCACGGGTGACGTGTCGCAGATCGACGTGCCGGACGGACGAAGCGGTCTCGTGAACCTCGAGCGCACCCTCGGCGGTGTGAATGACCTGGCATTCGTATATCTCGACGGGTCGGACGTTGTGCGTCACAGGATTGTCGCCGACATCGTCGCGGCCTACGAACGCAGCGGGAACGACGCAGGCAAGCTCCGACGCAAGGGTGGCGACCGTGCCTGATTTCCGCCCGCACGTGGACGGTCCGAAGCGTTCCGGTGGTGACGGCGTGCCCGAGGTCTACTGCGCCGACGAGCAGGACGCAGAGAAGGTTGACGTCGCCCGTTGGCGCGGGCTCGCACTCGACGCCCTGCTGCACGAGGGTGTCCGCGGCGCGTGCGAGCTGTCGTTGTTCTTCATCGACGAGGTGTCGATCGCGGAGCTGAACCAAGAACACATGGGCAAAGTCGGGCCGACCGACGTCCTGTCGTTCCCGATGGACGGCCTCGATGTGATGGTGGAATCCCAGGGCCCCGGCGCGCTGACCCGCGGGCCATCGCGACCGCACCCTGATGTCGACGACGTGCCGACCATGCTCGGCGACGTTCTCGTGTGCCCGTCCGTGGCGAAGAAGCAGTTCCCCTCGCATGCCGGAACATACGATGACGAAATCGCACTCCTCGTCGTCCACGGTGTCCTCCACGTCCTCGGTTTCGACCACGACGACGATACGAACACGGCCGACATGAGGTCGAGGGAGCTCTCGATCCTCGAGAAGCACCACTGGAAGGGCCCGGCCCCAACCGGTTTCCGTCAGGGGCACGACGAATGATCTCGGCCTCCCCGACGACGGCGGACGTCTGGATGCTCGTCGCGATCGGCGTGCTCCTGCTCGTGCTCGTCTTCCTGTCGATCGCCGAGATGGGTCTGTCCCGAATGTCGAAGCCGAAGGCACAGGCCCTCGCCGACACCGGCGCCCGTGGCGGCACGGCACTCTTGTCACTCGTCAGTCACCCGGAACGGTGGGTGAACCCGCTGCTCCTCGCCGTCAACGTGTCGCAGACGATCCAGGCCACGCTCACCGGCGTCGTCAGTGGCCGTCTCTTCGGCCCGACGGGCGTTGCGGTCGGCGTCGTCCTCAACGTCATCGTGTTCTTCGTGCTCGCCGAGGCGGTGCCGAAGACCTATGCGGTGCAGCAACCGGACCGCGCGGCGCTGAGCACGTCACGCATCACCGCCGTGCTCGTCGGTTTCTGGCCCCTGCGGATGATCTCCCGCGGGCTCATCGGCCTGACGAACATCATCGTGAAGGGGAAGGG
>Ga0075470_10000712_pt1 | contig 10550 bp, 18 predicted proteins | sample DEB19_08_DNA_4_FD_71482 | JGI IMG/M metagenome (GOLD analysis project Ga0075470, IMG submission 71482) | Aqueous microbial communities from the Delaware River and Bay under freshwater to marine salinity gradient to study organic matter... | ecosystem: Environmental > Aquatic > Marine > Coastal ... | reverse complement strand
TCAGTGATCCAGTACTTCACACCTAGCTCGAGTTCTTCGTCCTGCAATAGCATCAGGTGTACATCGAGCAGGGCACGCAGCTCATGGGGTGCTTCCCTGGGGCCCATTTGTTCAATGGTCCCTTGCAGGCGATGGATTTCCTCGACGACCGCATCACGCGCCAGCCGCACGCGCCTGACCTCATCGCCCACCTGGTCCTGGCTGATGAAGTAATGCGCCACATCAACCCGGCTCGAGGCAACCAGCACCGCGCGACCGATAGCCACACCCGGTGCAACCGCCAACCCATGAATCGAAAAGGTCATCGCTTAACTTCTATACAGGTTTTCACGCGAGATGATGGTTTCATTCACCTTCGCCAAATTTATCGTTGATCAAGGCCAGCAAGGCATCCATGGCTTCCTGTTCGCGCTCACCTTGGGTCTCAATCTCGATGCTGCTGCCCAACCCAGCGGCCAGCATCATCACGCCCATGATGCTCTTGGCGTTGACCCGCCTCTCACCTTTGGACGCCCACACCTCACACGGAAAACTTCCAGCCAACTTGGTCAATTTGGCCGATGCGCGAGCATGCAGTCCAAGTTTGTTGCTGATAGTGACGCTGGTCTTGATCATGTTTTTCCTTTTTCATCGATCGCTGATGAAGATACCTCGACAATGCCTTGCACGCCTCCTGTCAGCACGATGGGCAGCAACTCTTCCAGAGGAAGCGCCTGATAGGTCACCGCCCGCAACAGCATGGGCAGATTCACCCCGGCCACCACACGCGCTTGCTCACCTGCCTCTTGTGCCAGCCGCGTCGCCAGGTTGCACGGGGTCGCTCCCATAATGTCCGTCAACAGCAAAAAGTTTTTTTCATGGCCGAAGGTGGCGAGCAACGCACGGCCCGATTTAAGACTGGCTTCAATAGGGTCTGCAGCCTGCACATCCAGGACCCGCAGGCTCTTGGCCTGCTCAGGAAACACATGGGCCACGCCTTGCCTTAACGCACTGGCCAGCGGGGTATGGGCGATGATCAGGAGGCCGTTGTCCATGTTAGTTTTCAATCGTTCGTTCTTGATTATGACTTTTCGACATCAGGAAATGCAGGTAAGCACCAACACCCAAGAACAGAAACACCCCAAACGCTCCGCGCAGGGCATCAGCCTCGCTCCAGCCAATCCATTTGAACCCATCGACCATCAGCCCGATGCCCCACTGGACCGCAAAAACTCCAGCAAAAATGACCAGGTTGTAAGCTGACAGGGCTCGCCCCGCCAGGGCTGCGGGGAAAGCCATCCCCACAGCGGGTTGGCTCTGCGACACAAAGGTGGAACAGGCGCAGAACAGCGCCAATGCCAAGCCGCTCCAGGCCCGCAGTTCGCCGCCTCCAATCACCAGCAAGCCAAGCACGACGAAACTAGTCGGCAGGCCCACGGCAATCATCCGTTGCGCTGCAATGCCTTTACGGGTCAGGGCGGGCATGATCCATCCCCAGGTCCAGAATGTGACCAGCATGGTCAGATTGATCCAGAACAATCCTTGGGCGGCCTGCAGGGGCGTGAAGCCGCCCACACGAATCATCCATGGTGTGGCCCACAAAGTCTGTATTGCAATTAGCCCGCCGTAGTTGAAAAATCCGATCAGCGCCATTTTGCGAAAAAACGGGTGCCGCCAGACTTCACCATAGCCCTGGCTGGCGCCCTGCTCTGGACCTCCAGTGTGTTTCGATAGGTCATCCGGGCTTGCCCAGCCTGGGACACGCCAGTAAATCAGGACCATCGAAACGGCAATCAGGGCGGCCAGCCCGATGAAAATCACGCGCCATCCCGTGATCGGCATCAGCCATTGCACCGGCAAGGTGGAGGCCACCATGCCAAGTGATCCGGTCATGAGCATCCAGGAGTTTGCCCGCATTTGTGCTGCAGGCTCGAACCAGCGTCGATAGCCCGTCAGGGGCGCCATCAGGCAGGCTCCTACGCCCATGCCGGTGAGCACACGCGCCACCAACAGGCTGACAAAACTACCGGCCATTGAGAAAGCCAGGCAACCCATAACAGCCATCGATAAAAACCAAAGAATTACACGACGCGGACCGTAGCGATCAAGCCAGGTTCCCAAGGGTAGTTGCAATGAAGCAAAGCCCAGAAAGTAGCCCCCGGCCAGCAAGCCAAGGTCACTGGCACTCAGGGCAAACTCAACAGTGAGTGTGGGCGACAAAGTGGCTGTAATAGCTCGGACCAGGGCCGAAAGAAAGTAGGCCGCCGCAAAAGATAGAAAAACCAACACCGCCTTGTTGCGCGACAGGGTGCTCATCTCAATTCCAGTCCATTAAAAAAAGGGCCAACAAATTGCTCCTGCAGACGGGCCGCATAGACAGCCGCATGGAACAACTGCTTTCCTTTGGTAAACCAGACGGCCTGCAGCATCACCGGGCTTGCGTCTGGTCTTTCACCCTGGGCCGAGAGGCTGAGGGGCGGCGGCACGCCAGCACCTTTGATGGTTTGCGTGCCAGCCTCGGATGACTTCGCCTTCATGTTTGACAAGACCGACGCTTGCCATTGCTGCCTTACCGCACTCAACTGGTCAACATCTTCCATGTCCATGACCGACACGGCAAACAAGGCATCGCCGGCAGTACACCCCATGATGCGCAACTCGACTTCACGGCCAGCCACAGGTAGCTTACGTTTTGCATGGTCTGGCTTGCAAGGCAACAGGGCTTTGAGATCGGTGTCAGCGAGCCGCGCTTCACGCCAGTTGAAAGTCGGACTACACCCTAACAGACTAAGAAAAAACAGGATGGCCGGAAAAGAGCGCAGCATGTGCTGATTATCCTTGCCTTGAAGGCCTGCTCTCGGCAGCTTTTATGAAAGGCGCTTAAACTTGTCGCCAGCAAAAGACCCAACCCATGAAAAAGACCCTGTCCATCGCCGCTGTTGTGCTGCTTGCTGCCTTGAGCTGGCTGGCGTTTCAAGGTAACAAAGCAACACCGGCCCCGCCTTCAAAGTTCGTTCTGCTTGATGGCAGCAGCATAAATACCCAAGACATGAGGGGTAGGGTAGTGCTGGTGAACTTCTGGGCAACCAGCTGTACCACCTGTGTCGCCGAAATGCCAGATTTGATCAGCACCCATCAAAAATACGCAGGCCAAGGCTATGAAACGCTGGCCGTCGCCATGAGTTACGACCCGCCCAGCTATGTGGTTAACTTTACAGAAACCCGCAAATTGCCCTTTAAGGTTGCCATTGACAACACCGGGGCGGTCGCCAAATCCTGGGGCGATGTTCGCCTGACCCCCACCACCTTCCTGGTCAACAAGCAGGGGGAGATTGTCAAGCGCTATGTAGGCACCCTTGATTTTGCGGATCTGCATCGATTGATTGAGCAACTCCTAGCTCAAGGCTGAATTCGCTGCATAAAAAAAGGCGATGCAAGCATCGCCTTTTCTGGGCTTAGTCCATACGCCTACTTTGCACGGTAATCATCGTGACAGGCCTTGCATGATCCTGAGGCGGCCTGAAAAGCGGCCTTGACGTTATCAAGATTGCCTGTTTTGGTTGCGGCTGCCAGCTTGGTCATTTCCATTTGCATTTTTTCGGCTTTTTCTTTGAACTTGGCAGGCTCTTTCCAGATCTCAGGTTTTGCCTTGGTGTCGCCTTTATCAGTTCCCTCACCAAAGGCGGCCCAAGGCAATTTAGACATACTCTCTGCGATCGCGATATTGTCGGCGGCAGCTTTCGGGTCAAAAGGGACTCGACCGGCAGCCATCGCGCCCACCCTTGCGTAATGCTGCTGCATGACAAACAAGGCATTTTTACGATACTTGATGGCATCTTCAGGCTTGGCAAACTGGGCAAAAGCCCCTACCGCTGAAGTCAGCGCCACAACAGCCAACACAAGAGAAGACAATTTGCGCATAGATTTCCTTTCGTTGAGCAAATTCAAAGACAAGAGGCTATCATTTTTTACGAAATCAGGTTTTTTCCCCAGCTTTCGGCAAGAACTCATGATCTGATACAGATTTTCCCTACAACTACGGATTGGGTATGTGGCCATGAACCAAGCTTTTCGCATATGGGATCTGCCAACCAGGATATTCCACTGGGGCCTTGCCCTGACCGTCACCGGACTGATTGTTACTGGTTGGCTTGGTCAGCTGCAATGGCATTTTCGACTGGGCTATGTCTTGTTGACCCTGATGCTGTTTCGTCTGTTCTGGGGATTTCTCGGCGGGCACTGGTCCCGCTTTGCCACCTTCTGGCCCAGCCCCTCCCGCCTGAGCGCTTATCTCAGGGGCCAGAAAAAATTCATTGGTCATAACCCCATGGGCGCCCTGTCCATACTCACCATGCTGTTATTCTTGTTTGCACAGGTTGGTACCGGCCTGATCAGTGACGACGAGATTGCTACCAGCGGTCCGCTATCACGTTTTGTGTCCAGCAGTTGGGTTAGTCTGGCAACCTGGTATCACAAGAACATTGGTAAATTTGTTTTGATTGCTTTTGTCGTCCTTCATTTGGGAGCAGTCTTCTTTTATCTATGGCGACTTAACGATAATTTGATTCGCCCCATGTGGAATGGAAACAAAATGTTCACCTACGAGATTGAAGCTGCACGCGACGATTGGAGATCCCGGGCTCTCGCCCTGTTGCTACTGATCCTTTGCGCATTGGCTGTGGCACTACTGCTCAAATTGACAGCCTGATCCATTGACAGCCTTGCCCCATCCCCAACCAGATTTCTGGCCCCTACCGCCAATTTCCGATTCTTGAGCCCTGAGGACCTTAAGCTTTTTGTTCCACAAACTCGGGACGACTTTGAGCTCGCCCGAAAAATTTTCTCCGAGTACGCGAGCAGCCTGTCCATTGATCTGAGTTTTCAGAATTTTCCCGATGAGCTGGCCAATCTCCCCGGTGACTATGCGGCCCCCCGGGGGACCCTGCTGCTTGCTTTGGTGGGTGAAGAAATCGCCGGTTGTTGCGGGCTTCGACCACTTGATGCGGCGGACACCCCAAATGCCTGTGAGATGAAACGCCTATATGTTCGCCCCAAGTTCAGAAGAATTGGGCTGGGGCGCCAACTTGCCGAGGCTGTGATGGATATGGCACGTCTTGCAGGCTATGCGGAGCTGCTGCTTGACACCCTGGATGATATGGAGGCGGCGCGCACCCTCTATGCCGAGCTGGGTTTCATGGAAATTCCACCCTACTATCACAGCCCGATTGTGGGTGCGCATTACCTCAAGGCCAAACTTTAGACAAGTTCGGCGCAATCAGCTGGGCAAGCCACCCCAGGGCGGCGCCCAGCACGGAAGTTTACAGTTCGTGGTCGACCACCTGATTCAACATGGTCGAGGCATCGCTGACCTCAAATTTGCCTGGCGCCTCCAGATTGAGGGTCACCACCTTGCCATCCTCCACCAACATGGAGTAACGGGTACTGCGCAGACCCATGCCACGCGCCGTCAGGTCCAGGGTCAACCCGGTTGCCTTGGCAAAGTCAGCACTGCCATCAGCCAGCATGCGCACCTTTCCGGCTGTATGTTGATCGCGCGCCCAAGCCCCCATGACAAAGGCATCGTTGACGCTGATACACCAGATTTCATCCACCCCGGCCGCTTTCAGTTCATTAAACTTCTCGACGTAGCCCGGCACGTGCTTAGCAGAACAAGTGGGGGTAAAGGCGCCAGGAAGACCAAAGATCGCCACGGTTTTGCCAGCCAGGGCAGTTTCCAATTTGACGGGGTTGGGTCCAATGCTGCAACCATTACCCTCAACCTCTGAGTACTCCATGAGGGTGCTTGCTGGAAGTGTGTCACCTACTTTGATCATCTTGAATCTCCGAAAAAATTGTTACCAATAAAAAAACGGCCCACAATTGTGAGCCGTTTTTGATTCATGCGCTGCCCATCTTGGCAATGGGCTTAAACGACCGCAGCCTTTTCCACCAGACGGGTTGCCACCCAGTTCTTGGTTTTGGAAATTGGCCTGCTCTCAGTAATTTCAATCGTGTCGCCGAGCTTGTACTCACCCTTTTCATCATGGGCGTGGTATTTGCTGGAGCGCGCAACAATCTTGCCATAGAGCTCGTGCTTGACACGACGCTCAACCAGCACGGTCACGGTTTTGGCGCGCTTGTCGCTGACCACCTTGCCAATCAAGGTGCGCTTGAGGGATTTCTTCTCTTCCGTCATGTCGAGTCCTTATTTGGCGGCTTGCTTTTCAGCAAGTACTGTCTTGGCCCGGGCGATGTCGCGACGGGTCGAGCGCAGGGTTGCAGTATTGTTGAGTTGCTGGGTGGCTTTCTGCATGCGCAAGCCAAAATGGGCTTTTTGCAGGTCCTTGACCTCAGCTTGCAGGCCGGCAACGTCTTTCTGGCGCAGTTCAGTAGTTTTCATTTGCTCATTCTCCTGATTACTGGCCAATCATGCGGCTGACAAAGGTGGTGCGCAGCGGCAGCTTGGCGGCTGCCAGCTTGAAAGCTTCGCGAGCCAACTCTTCTGGCACGCCAACAATCTCAAACACTATCTTGCCGGGCTGAATTTCGGCCACATAGTATTCCGGGTTGCCCTTGCCATTACCCATACGCACTTCGGCAGGCTTCTGGGAAATCGGCTTGTCGGGAAACACCCGAATCCAGATACGACCGCCGCGCTTGACGTGGCGGGAAATGGCACGACGGGCCGATTCGATCTGGCGTGCTGTGAGGCGACCACGATCAGTACATTTCAAACCGAAGTCGCCGAAGGCCACGGTACTGCCACGAGTGGCGATACCGGTATTGCGGCCTTTTTGCTCCTTGCGGTACTTTCTGCGAGCAGGTTGCAGCATGTTTTATTCTCCGGTTTTGCCGTCAGCTGCTGCAGCTGGCGCGGCGACTTTGCGAACGCGCTTAACGACGGTTTTCGGGGCCTCGGCACCAGCGGCTTCGGCGGGTTTGTCACTACCGTCGGCTGGCGCGGCATTGCTGCCAGCCGGTCGACGGCCTGCGCGGGCGGGCCGGTCTGAAGCCGGACGGGCATCACGACGGGGGCCACGCGGACGACGCTCTTCTTCGGGGCGAGGGGTCTCAATCGCCGGCGCGTCATTGCGGCCCAGCGTGTCGCCCTTGTACACCCACACCTTCACGCCAATCACACCGTAGGTGGTCTTAGCCTCAGAGGTCCCATAGTCGATATCGGCACGCAGGGTGTGCAGAGGCACACGTCCTTCGCGATACCATTCGGTACGCGCAATCTCGATGCCATTGAGTCGGCCCGATGACATGATCTTGATGCCCTGCGCACCCAGGCGCATGGCGTTTTGCATGGCGCGCTTCATGGCACGACGGAACATGATGCGCTTTTCGAGCTGCTGGGTGATGCTGTCAGCAATCAGCTTGGCATCGATTTCGGGCTTGCGCACTTCCTCGATGTTGACAGCCACCGGCACACCGAGCTGCTTGCCCAAATCGCGCTTGAGGTTTTCGATGTCCTCGCCTTTCTTGCCAATCACAACCCCCGGGCGCGCCGAGAAAATTGTGATGCGGGCGTTCTTGGCCGGACGCTCGATCAGCACGCGAGAGACCGAGGCGTTTTTCAGCTTGGCTTTGAGATACTCACGTACCTTGATGTCTTCGGCCAGCATGCCGGCGAAGTCACGGTTGCTGGCATACCAGCGGGAAGACCAGTTACGGCTGACCGCTAGGCGAAAGCCGGTTGGGTTGATTTTTTGTCCCATATCTTTCAGACCTCTTTCAGTTACCCACCGTCACGTACACATGGCACGTGGGCTTGCTGATACGGTTGCCGCGGCCCTTGGCGTTGGCAGTAAAGCGCTTGAGTGTGGTGCCCTGCTCGACGAAGATGGTTTTGACCTTCAGTTCGTCGATGTCGGCGCCATCGTTGTGCTCGGCGTTGGCAATCGCCGACTCCAGCACCTTCTTGATAACCACAGCTGCTTTTTTCTGAGTGAATTGCAGAATATTGAGCGCCTGGTCTACTTTTTTGCCGCGGATCAGATCTGCGACAAGGCGGCCTTTGTCCACCGAAAGGCGAACGCCGCGAAGGGTTGCACGTGTTTCCATGGTCAACTCCTTATTTCTTCTGGACTTTCTTGTCCGCCGGATGACCCTTGAACGTGCGGGTCAAGGCGAACTCGCCCAGCTTGTGGCCAACCATCTGGTCAGTCACATAAACCGGTACGTGCTGCTTGCCGTTGTGCACAGCAATTGTCAAACCGATGAACTCGGGCAGGATCATGGAGCGGCGCGACCAGGTCTTGATCGGCTTCTTGTCCTTGTTGGCGACGGCCTTGTCGACCTTGGCCACCAGGTGATGGTCCACAAATGGACCCTTTTTGAGAGAGCGAGTCATTTGCGTACCTCTTACTTCTTACGACGCGACACAACCATGACCTGTGTGCGCTTGTTGTTGCGGGTGCGGTAGCCCTTGGTCAGGTTACCCCACGGATCGACCGCGTGACGGCCCTCGCCAGTGCGCCCCTCACCACCACCATGGGGGTGGTCAATCGGGTTCATGGCCACGCCACGCACGGTTGGACGAATACCCATCCAACGCTTGACACCGGCTTTTCCGAGTTGACGCAGGCTATGCTCTTCGTTGGCCACTTGACCGATCGTGGCACGGCATTCAATGTGGATCTTGCGAACTTCGCCAGAGCGCATGCGAACCTGGGCATAGGTGCCCTCGCGTGCGAGCAGGGTCGCTGAAGCGCCGGCAGAACGCACCACCTGAGCACCACGTCCAGCCTGCAACTCGATGCAGTGAATGATCGAACCGACCGGAATGTTGCGAATGGGCAGGGTATTGCCCACACGAATCGGCGCTTCTGCGCCGTTCATGATGGTGGCGCCCACCTCAAGGCCGCGGGGGGCAATGATGTAGCGACGCTCACCGTCAGCGTAACAGACCAGTGCAATATGGGCCGAACGGTTCGGGTCGTACTCGATGCGCTCAACTTTGGCGGCAATTCCATCTTTGTTGCGCTTGAAGTCCACCACGCGGTAGTGATGCTTGTGACCGCCACCCTTGTGACGGGTGGTGATATGGCCATTGTTATTACGACCGGCTTTCTGGAACTGGGGTTCCAGAAGGGGAGCGTGGGCTTCACCCTTGTAGAGGTGATCGCGCGACACCTTCACCACGGCACGACGGCCTGGTGAGGTGGGTTTCATTTTGATCACAGCCATGATTACGCAGCCTCCCCTGACAGGTTCAGCTCTTGACCGGGCTTGAGCGTGACATAGGCCTTGCGAACATTGTCGCGACGGCCCACCGACTTGCCAAAGCGCTTGGTCTTGCCTTTGGTATTCACCACAGACACGCCCTTGACTTCAACCTTGAACATCAATTCCACTGCGGCCTTGATTTCGGGTTTGGTGGCGTCCTGCAGCACCTTGAACGTCACTGCATTGCTCTTTTCACCCACCATGGTGGCCTTTTCAGACACGATGGGGGCCACGAGCACCTGCATCAGACGACCTTCTTCAAATTGGACGGTGCTCATGCGAACATCTCCTTGAGTTGGTCAACCGCGGCCTTGGTGACCAGCACCTTGCGGAAGTGCACCAGAGAGACCGGATCGGCGTATCGGGGCTCAACGACCAGCACATTGGTGAGGTTACGGGAGGCCAGGTAAAGGTTTTCATCAACTTCTTCGGCAATGACAAGCACCGAATCAAGGTTCATGGCCTTGAATTTGGCTGCCAGTGCCTTGGTCTTGGGTGAATCCACCTTGAGGGAATCAACGACTGCCAGGCGGCCTTCGCGGGCCAACTGGGAGAAGATCGAAGCCATACCGGCGCGGTACATCTTCTTGTTGATTTTCTGGGTGAAATTTTCTTCCGGGCTGTTCGGGAAGATGCGGCCGCCTCCACGCCACAGCGGCGAGGAAGTCATACCGGCACGGGCACGGCCCGTTCCCTTTTGCTTGAACGGTTTTTTTGTGGAGTGCTTGACCTGCTCACGGTCTTTTTGAGCGCGCGTACCCTGGCGTGCGTTGGCCTGATAGGCCACCACGATCTGGTGAATCAAGTCTTCGTTGTAGGCGCGGCCAAACACGGTTTCGGGGGCCTCAAATTTAGAAGCGGCCTGGCCTTGCTCATTTAGGAGTTCGAGCTGCATCAGTTCGCTCCTTTCGCACTCTTGGCGGGTGTCTTGACGGCCGGACGAACCGTCACGAAGCCACCCTTGGAGCCGGGCACGGCCCCCTTGATCAGAAGCAGCTGACGGGCTTCGTCGATACGGATGACGTCCAGATTTTGTGTCGTCACCGTTTCGTCACCCATGTGACCGGTCATTTTTTTGCCTGGAAACACACGGCCCGGGTCTTGCGCCATCGAGATCGAGCCGGGCACATTGTGCGAGCGGCTGTTACCGTGCGAGGCACGCTGCGAGCGGAAGTTGTGGCGCTTGATGGTGCCGGCAAAGCCTTTACCGATGGACGTGCCCTGTACGTCGACCTTCTGGCCAACAGCAAAGACATCGGTCACCGGCAGGGCTACACCAGCCTGGTATTTGGCTGCTGTATCTGCACCGACACGGAATTCCTGGATGATTTCACCGGCTT
>Ga0075470_10000710_pt1 | contig 10552 bp, 14 predicted proteins | sample DEB19_08_DNA_4_FD_71482 | JGI IMG/M metagenome (GOLD analysis project Ga0075470, IMG submission 71482) | Aqueous microbial communities from the Delaware River and Bay under freshwater to marine salinity gradient to study organic matter... | ecosystem: Environmental > Aquatic > Marine > Coastal ... | reverse complement strand
GTAGAACGTCAAACACATCGTAAACACACCAAAATCATCTTCATCCCAAACCTTAGTTACAACTTCCGTCCAGTTCGCACCCGTCTGAAACGCGATAACAAGCGCAGCCGCTTTGACTGCCGCATACATAAAGAAGAGACTCCAAGTAATACCCGGACGAACAAGGGCTGAGATAGCAGCCACAAACCAACCCGCTGCCTTAGCCGTTTCAGCTTGCTCTTGAAACGCAGCCTTAATCGTATCCATTTGCTGTATCGAGTAGTCAACATATTTTTCCTCCATCTTGAACTCACCCCTCATTTTTTCGAGGTCGGTCTGGAGTTGGAACATACTCAATTCATGCTGGCGCTCGTTCTTCTTATCGAGGAATTTAAGAACTTCAGGGGCGAGCCTAAACAGTCCACCAAAAATGGAGCCAAGCAAGCCACCTGATAACAGGTCAAACATGACTAGCCACCAAAAGGAGTTTCCATCATGGGTGCGGCAGAAAAAGCACCCTCACCAAGAATGATGATGACGCCACCGCCACCGCCGAAAAACATAATGACGATGCCTGCCATGACTTACTCCTTGGGATACTTGGCTTTAACCGCAGCAATCTTCTCTTGCATGGCAACCTGTGCAGGGCCACCCTTCCACAAGGCATCCAATTGGTCGCCTAATGTTGGGTACTCGGCACGGCGCTTGGCATAGTAATCAGGTATATCAGGCCGCACGATCTCTGACTTCTCAATCGGCACGGTCTTTGTCTCGCCCGTGATAGGGTCAGTCACTTCCCGTGTCTTGGGTGTCAGTGCTGCCCATGCCGCTTCCTTAGCATCAATCTGTGCTTTGATCGCAGCCTCTGACTGCGCCATGAAAGTTGTCAGATCAGTATTGGGCGGCACAAAAGCCTGCCAGTCATACGTCAGGCCGTTATGCTCCACCTTGAGAAGGGCTAATGCCCGAGTCTCGTCCCCGCCAGGGGACATCAAGCCTTCCAGTGACATGCTCATGCGGCCTCCTTCATAGCCTCAAGTCTGAAATTCTTGCCGGGGTGCTGACCCTTGGCAGGCAAGATATGCACGTTCTTAAATCCAATGGCTTCCACCAGATCTTTTAAGGTTTCAGGTGTGTAACCCCAAAGATGTGGCGATAAAGCACCCTTCTCCTTGACTTCAGGATCGTCTGGGTTTTCTACCGCAGCACCAAATATGCAAGCAGCAATGTTGTGTTTATCCTTGCCTTCAACAAACTCTTTGCACAGTGCTTGCAAATCAGGTGTCTCAATAACAAGCTTGCCTTCAGGCTTTAACGCATCACGCCATTTCATCAGAATTTCTGGCGCGCGGTGCATGGGCAAATGCTCAATTAAATGGCTTGCCAAGACTTCATCCGCGCAGTTTTCTGGTAGTGATAACTCAAAGACATCCATACGAATATCAGCGCGATCACTGTGCTTATCCACGCCCAAATAGCCGGGAAGTCGTTCCATGCCACAGCCCATGTTGAACTTAATGGACTGGCCTTCTTCCATCAGGCGACTGATGATGCCAGCATACTGGGGCTTGGCTCCTGAGCCTTCCGGCAGGCGATCATGCCAGCGGCGATCAATGAAGTCCTTGTCATCCAGCGTCAGGGGTCTGGTGGGCTTGATGTTGGTATAGAAGTTCTTAAGATTGACTGAGGGGTGTGCGGTGTACATGCCCGATGCCAAATCCATGTGCAGGCACTGAACATCCGTGTTCACTAAGAGCTTGGTACCACGCTTGTGCAGTCGGTGAACGAAGAAGTTGTCTTCACCGATAAATGGGATGACACCCTTGGGACCATCCACGTTATTGCCAATGCAACAGAATGGAACATCAGGCGCTTCTTCTTTCATCTGGCGCAGGATTTCAATCGGGATAAGCATGGCATCCATGCCTGTTTGCCACGCCTGAATCAGTTGGCCGGGGTCTACATTAGGGATCGTGATCCAGTTGCCATTACGCACCATGATCATCGCATCAGAGCATTTGATGTAGTACACACCTGTCACGATGCAACCAGGGTTAGCTTCTGCGGTTTCGTGTAAGACTTTGAAGCCATCATAAGGAATGACGGTATCTTCACCCACAAAGAACAGATACTTGGCACCTGATTCAAGGGCTTGTTCAATCAGGTAGTTACGAGCAACGTCAACCTTCTCACCGCCAATGTTGCAAAAGCCGTGGGAAAAACCAAGTAAGTCAATGTGAAGGCCATCATAGCCATCAAAGTTTTGAGCCGCAGCCTCTTCTAAGTTCCGACGAGGCTGGGCAATCACAACATACGGCGCAATGCTTTTTGACTCATCGTAAATTTCTTGCATGGTTGCAATGATCTTGTCGCGGCTATACACAAATCCTCCTAGAACTTGTTAAAAAATGGTGAAAGACAAACGCCTATAGGGAAGGTGGCGTTAGTGGAGATTTTTTGACCTACGGCTGCTTCGTTAGGTATAAAATTTATACTTCCATCAGGAGATAAAACACCACCGATATATGCGTTGCTAGTAACGTACAGTATTGAATATGTAGAAATAACCCCGGACAAAGATATTTTCTGCCCTACTTGTGCCGTATATGGAACGAAATGAATGTCGCCGTTTGGTGCTAATACGCCGCCAGCGTATGCCATGGCTACTGTATAACTTAACGAATACGTTGACACCGTACCGTTAAACGATATTTTTTGCCCTACTACTGCATCACTAGGTATAAAATAAATATCACCATTAGAAGAAAGAACGCCGCCTATATACGCCCCTCCTAGAGTGTATACAAGCGAGTACGTTGATACCACCCCAGCAGCAGATACCTTTTGCCCTCTGTTTGCAGCATAAGGAATAAAGTGTATATCACCATTAGGAGCTAATATGCCTCCTATATATTTAGCACTACCCGCTGTATAAACAAGTGAATAAGTAGAAACCACTCCAGCAGCAGATATTTTTTGTCCTCTGTTTGCAGCATAAGGCACGAAATGTATATCTCCGTTAGGTGCTAGAACGCCGCCTTGGTATGCTCCATTTACATTTGTATAGACCAATGAATAAGTGCTAACCACTCCAGAGGCAGATATTTTTTGACCTACCGCTGCGCTATTAGGAACAAAATGTATATCACCATTGGGAGCTAACACACCACCAGTGTATGCGATGCTTGTTGTGTAAACCAAAGAATAGGTAGAAACAACCCCAGCGGCAGATATTTTTTGACCTCTATTTGCAACACGGGGTACAAAATGAGTATCGCCATTAGATGCTAATACGCCGCCTGAATAAGCGCCGCTTGCTGTGTAAACCAAGCTATAAGTACTCATCATCCCGTTGGTGCTATTGTTGTTATACGGCACACCATCTTGCACGGCAAGATCCAAGATCTTCTTCAGGTTGTTCCACGCCACAAGGTTCGTGCCAATCGCACTCGTATCAGCTTTAGGCACTGCGCCGGGGGTGTACTCGGCAGGGTAAGTCACGTAAATGTCTCGTGTGCCAGCACTCCAATTGACTGCATTACCACTGTTGGATGAGGCAAGGATTCTGTCGCGGGAAAGCGTTGTACCGGATGATGTATACGTGCCTAAGCCTAATTCCCAGTCTGTGCCATTCGTGCAGCAGTAATACGTCTGGTTGGCATTGCCAATCACTGAGAAGTCTTGGAAGCCTGTTGCGGCAGAGCCAAGCGTATAAGTGCCTGTACCCGTCGTGGTGGTCGTGGATTTGACCCTGTCTTTAATGACGTATGGCATGGCTAGAACTTATTAAGGAACGACGATAGGCACACACCTAAACCTAATGGTGCGCCGGGGTTAGTGGAGATTTTTTGGCCTCTGTTTGCATTAGTAGGAACAAATGTGATTGATCCGTCAGGTGACAAAACGCCTCCCGAGTATGCAGCACTTGCTGTATAAACCAGTGAATAAGTAGAAACTACACCGGCAGAAGAGATTTTTTGTCCTACTGCTGCGCTATCAGGAACAAAATGTATATCCCCGTTAGGGGCTAAGACACCGCTGCTGTATGCTCCGCTTCCTGATGTATAAACAAGTGAGTAAGTTGATACAATTCCAATAGCTGATATTTTTTGTCCCACGCCTGCAAAAGCAGAAATAAAATGTATGTCACCGTTGGGTGATAATACACCTCCACCGTATGCACCAGCCGCTGTATAAACCAGTGAGTAAGTAGAAACCACTCCAGCAGCAGAGATTTTTTGGCCTACTGCTGCATTACGAGAGATAAAATGTATATCACCATTAGGGGCTAAAACCCCACCGTTGTATGCGCCGCCTGAGTTTGTGTACACAAGTGAGTAAGTGCTAACTACACCAGCAGAGGATATCTTTTGTCCTCTGTTTGCACTATAAGGAACAAAATGTATATCACCGTTAGGAGCCAAGACGCCGCCCCAATATGAAGTGCTTGTTGTGTAAACAAGCGAATACGTTGATACAACACCAGAACCAGATATTTTTTGGCCTACTGCTGCATTTGTAGGACTAAAATGTATATCACCATTAGGGGCTAGTACGCCGCCAGAATAAGCAAACGATGCTGTGTAAACAAGTGAGTAAGTAGAGACAACTCCAGCAGATGAGATTTTTTGGCCTCTGTTTGCAGCATTAGGAATAAAATGTATATCCCCATTAGGTGCCAATACACCGCCGACATATGTACTAGATCCAGTATAAACCAAACTAAACGTACTCACGACCCCATTCGTGCCGTTGTTGTTGAAAGCTACGCCACCATTAACACTCTTGTACAGGTTCTTCTGGAAGTTCTGGAAGGCAACTTGATCTGTGCCAATGCTGCTGTTGTCCCCTGTCGGTGCCGATCCTTGGGCTGACATGGCAGGGAAGGGTACGAAGACTGTTTTGCCTCCACCACCCCAATTCACTAAGGCACCGCTATTGGATGAGGCTAAGACCGTATCGCGGCTTAAGGTTGTACCTGATGATGTATAGGTGCCAATCCCTGTTTCCCAGTCAATCCCATTGGTAATGGTGTAGTACGTCTGGTTGCCGTTACCAATGACAGAAAAGCTTTGGAAGCCTGCTGCTGCCACGCCAAGCGTAAGCGTTCCCGTACCAGTGGTTGTGGTGCTTGATTTAACGCGATCACGGACAACAAATGTCATGGCTAGAACTTATTAAGGAACGAACTAAGACACACACCTAAACCTAATGGTGCGCCGGGATTGGTGGAGATTTTTTGGCCTCTATTTGCAAGACGAGGAACAAAATGTATATCACCATTAGGTGCTAAAACACCGCCAATATGTAAAGCAATTGCGGTATAAGCTAGCGAATAAGTAGATACCACCCCGGCAGCAGATATTTTTTGTCCTCGGTTTGCATAGAGAGGAACAAAATGTATATCACCATTAGGGGCTAATACGCCGCCACTGTATGCACCACTTGTTGTATAAACTAATGAATAAGTGCTAACTACCCCATCAGCAGATATTTTTTGCCCTACTGCTGCGCTGGATGGTACAAAATGTATATCACCATTGGGTGCTAGTACGCCGCCTTCGTATGCACCATCAACAGTTGTATAAACAAGTGAGTAAGTAGAAACGACACCAGCAGATGATATTTTTTGGCCTACTGGCGTAGTGCCTGGAACAAAATGTATATCACCATTAGGTGCTAAAACGCCACCATAGTATGCATAATTTCCATTTGTAAAAACAAGTGAATAAGTACTAACTACACCAGCAGAGGATATTTTTTGCCCTACCGCTGCACTATAAGGAACAAGATGTATATCACCATTGGGTGCTAACACACCACCAGCGTATGCATCAAGGGCTGTATAAACCAATGAGTAAGTACTAACAACTCCAGAAGCAGAGATTTTTTGACCTCTGTTTGCACTAGTAGGAACAAAATGTATATCACCATTAGGAGCTAAAACACCGCCTCGGTACGCACCACTTGTTGTATAAACTAATGAATAAGTAGAAACAACACCAGAAGAGGATATTTTTTGGCCTACTGCTGCATTTCCAGGAATAAAATGTATATCACCATTAGGCGCTAATACACCACCACCGTATGCGCCACTTGTCGTATAAACTAGTGAGTAAGTACTCACCACCCCATTCGTACTATTGTTCCCAAAGGTCACATCACCGTTCACACCATTCATCAGCGATGCTTGGAAGGCTGACCATCCCGATAAGTCTGTACCGATACTGCTGTTATCAGCACTTGGAACACCGCCAGCCGTAGCAGCAGAAGGCCATCCACACAGCACATCCTTGCTTCCAGCACCCCAGTTAACTAACGCACCACTATTGCTTGATTCAAAGACCTGTTGACGGCTCAGTGTTGTGCCACTTGCCGTATACGTTCCCAGACCTGTTTCCCAGTTGGTGCCATCCGTAATCATGTAATACGTTTGGTTGCCGTCACCAATAGCAGAAAAGGCTTGATAGCCCGTTGCCGCCGTACTCAGGGTAAGCGTACCCGTACCCGTTGTCGTGGTGGTGGTCTTAACCCGATCCTTGAGAACAATCGGCATGACTTAGCTCACATTGCCTGAAATAACGCAAACAGTGCCAGAGACAAACAAAATACTCGCTACACCGCGTGTTGCCAAGGTGACCGTGGCTTTATCCGAATCCGTGCCTGCAATGTATGCGGTTGTGATCGTGCAAGTAATCGTAATGCCACCAGACGTATTGTTGAAAACCAATATGGCATCGCCAGCAGAGAAGGTTGAGTTAGGAATCTCAATCGAACCACCTGAACCCACTTCAATGAACTCACCAACGTCTGATGTGGCTAGTGTGTAAGCAGTGGTTTTGGCTGATCCTGATTGGGGGATGTTGATGTAACCAAGCGTTGCGGTTTGTGACGGCAGCGTCAGCGTGACGTTTGATGCAAGACTATCCGGCGCTTTGACTGCGGCGTAGTTACTACCGTTATCTGTATCCTCTGGGAGACGGATCTCTGAGCCTGCGGTGGCGTTGCCGACTACAGTGAGTGGGGTAGCAAAAGACGTTACGCTAACAGCTACGAAATCTGATCCATTCCATGCACACAGTGTTGTAGACCCATTAGCAATCGTAACGCCCGTTGTCGGGGTTGTTGGGCCACCGCGAAGCACCACACCATAACCACCTGTGGTTCCGTTGACAACAACGTAGAGCTTACTTTGCTTAGGAGCGTTGATGTTTCTAATTGCAGACCTAGACCCTGAACAATTCAAGATCATGTATTGAGCGGTTGTAGAGGTAACGTTTGTACCCGACGCATTACCTTCCGTTGTCGCTAGGTCAACGTCAGCATCACTTGAAAGACTTAACGATCCAGCAATCGCAATATCAAGATATTCGGTTAACCCGTTGTTGGTGATGTCCCCCCAAAACCCAGACTCCGTGCCTGTTACAGGAAGCGGTAAATCCAAAAGGGTAGTGCGGTTAATTGTCATAATCTACTCCGTTTCAACCAATTCCCAATCTGCATTTTGTGAGTTATCAATACCGCCCCAATCCGCGTCTTGATAATTATTTATTAAGCTCCAGTATAGAACCCCAAAACTACCTACTGCACCAGAAGCACTTACGCCTGTCAAGCTCTGGCTTATTGTTAAGCCTACTGTTCCTACGTTACCTGACCCGCCCACCCCAGTAATAGCTACTGGAATAGTAAATTCGGCAGTACCTACTAATCCTTCTGCGGCAACACCCGATAAATCATTGGTATGGCTAACTTCTAATGTGCCTAACTCACCAGCCGCACTAACACCTGTTAATGCTGTTCCTGCTTCTGTAACTACCGTGCCAGCAGCACCATCTGAGGAAACTCCAGTCAAACTAACCGAGACGTTTGGCCCTACAGAACCTACTTCACCGTTTGCTACAACGCCATCTTCTGTGGGTGAAATCGTTTCTGCTACATCACCAACCTGCCCGGAAGCTCCTACCCCAGTAAGCCCAACTGTCCGCTCTGAACCTACAGAACCAACATTACCTGTAGCTTCTACGCTATTTAATATCTCAACAAATACTACCGAACCAACACTACCGTTAGATACAACACCAGTAAGCGCAGCTTCTACACCTACGCCACCCCACCCGTCATAGCCCCACGGGTTATCACCCCAGCCAAAATTTGCCACGGGGCATTAACACTTAAGTCGTTGCTAGACGTAACAAAGCAGTTGACGTTGTATTGGAAGGCATCGTCAACGTAAATGTTCCCGCTGTTACCGTCTGTGAACCAAACGTGTGAACGCTTACAGCTTTATCTGATTGAGTTGAGTTGTAAATCAACACACAATCAAAAGCAGTAGACAAAGTCACGTTGCTATATGTAATAGAAGCAGACGGCGTCCAATAAGCTACCCCTGCGGTGGCAGAAGTATTAGTAGCTGTTGGTGGTGTAGCGTTTGTTACCGTCACCCCGCCAGCCGTGTAATTCGTACCAGACACTTCGTTGGTTGCCGAGTAAGCCGTCGTAGAAGCGTTGACCGTAGCCGTTGTTAAATACAAAGCTGCTTTAAACGTATCTGCCGTGGAGGTTCCCCGTGTTGGGGCTGTGCCAAAGTTATGGGTAGCTGTCATCAGCTCACCCATGAACGAAGTGCACATTGATTGCGTGTTTGCCATTTTTGGCTCCTAAAAATTACCCAATGGTTGCTACTTCAGGGACTGACCAAACAGCAGGTTGTTTGAGTGCTACATGAACTGATCGGTGGACAAGTTCACCTTCATGCCAGTATTCCACCCAAGTCGTGTGCTCATGATCATTATCAACTGTACCTTCGCGTTTTTCTAGCAAAGATTCTTCCATGTCACCTTTTGTTGTAAATACAGTTGCCATCAACTTATCCTTAACACAGCATCCGTAGCCCCCGGAGGAGGAAACGTAATTACAAGATTAGACGCAGTTTTAGTAATAGTGCCGCCAAAGTTTAAAACACAAACTGCACGATTACCGTTAGTAGAATTGTAAATCAACGCCCCTGCGCATGTAAGAGTAACGTTTGAAAAAGTGGCATCTTCAAACGACCAATACCCTGTTGTTCCTGACGTAGTTGGCGTGATGTTTGTGAGTGCAATTCCTCCAGCGGAATAGTTGGTTCCACTGGATTCACCTGACGTTGTGTACACAGTTGTTTCGGGACCAAGATTAGCGCTGGCTGTGTAAAGGGCAAGTTTAAAAACATTTCCTGTCCCCGTCGTAAAGTTATGCAAAGCTTGGGCAACTTCCGCCTTAAAGCTTGTGCACATGGTTTGGTAGATTGCCATATCAGCTTACCGGAAGCCTTGCTTGAACCGTGCGATACGTATCCATACGATCTTTACCGTCAGACAGCGTTTTAAGTAGCGACATCGCTTCAGTGTATTTTTCTTCAACTTTTGCCATGAGATCCTGCTCAGCTTTAATAAACATGTACCCTTCACGTAGAGCACCGTAAAGCAGCGCAGAGTCAAAGTTATTACCAAGCCACGAAGTGCTAGCAGTCACAATAGATTCTGGGTAGTAGAAGTAATGAATTTCAGCCTGATAATCAATATCAGGAGTAGGCCCGACAATGTAAGAAAGATTTGTAGAAATGACAGCGCCATTTACCGTAGGACCAAAAATGGCGTAATGTCTGGGACGACCTGTGTCTGTTGGCACAGGATAAGCTTCCCTAATAAACTCTACATCTTTGTTAAGTAAAAAGTATCGTCTGCCGGTAGCGGGGACGATGAGGGCAAGACTAAACGGAGCAAGAAAATCTGGAGGGCATGACAAATAAGGATTATCTTCATCAAAAACTCCCGTCATACTTTTACGAAAAATGGGGAGTTGCACCGTGTTGTAAATACGTTGCTCAGCCTGCTTGATAAATGTATCAAGCTGTTCGTCCGACGTAAATGTCGTAACTGAATCAGAAAAGGTAATCGTTGGGAAGTCGTTTTCAACGTACCCGCGAATCGCCTTTTTTAATTCCGTGTAGTTCACGCCATTGGTCCCCTAGACATAAAACCTTTAGTAGCTGCCCCAGCCCCACGCATTTTGATACCAGAGGTTTTAACAGGCTTGTCTAACTTGTTTGTGTAAGTACCAACGCTCATAGCGACCGTGTTTGAGTCACTATGGTCAGGCCCACTTCCGGGGTTAGCTTCAACCTTAGTTTTCTGCCCCTTCATCGTGTGTGGCTCAGCGTAGACTGATGCAGGGCCGACTTCTTTACCATCTTTTTTCATGGAGTATTTAGCCATTACCGCATCCCCTGATTACGCGCACGTGCCATGTTACGCCCCATTTTACGCATATCCATGCCAGTAGGACCACCCTTTTTGAGCTTAGTAAGTGGCTGACCTTTATGCTTGGCTTTTTCATGCTTATGCACGGCACCAGCAATCATCTTTTTGTCTTGTGCTAAGTCTTTCTTATCCATCATTTACTCCTATGATACGGTGACAGAATTAACCAAACCCTGCGCTACTAAATCATTTGGCGTTAGCGCAGCATCAAACGATCTTGAACCACCAATAGGGTTCCACCCCCATTGAATAATTCGACTACCCATTGTAATCGT
>Ga0075470_10000703_pt1 | contig 10606 bp, 10 predicted proteins | sample DEB19_08_DNA_4_FD_71482 | JGI IMG/M metagenome (GOLD analysis project Ga0075470, IMG submission 71482) | Aqueous microbial communities from the Delaware River and Bay under freshwater to marine salinity gradient to study organic matter... | ecosystem: Environmental > Aquatic > Marine > Coastal ... | reverse complement strand
TGCAAGAGGGTCTTGGCGGGGTGATGTAGTATGTTTCGGGGGTTTTTCAACTGGCGGCAATCGCCTATAGTGTTGTTTGTAAAAAGGAAGCTACTGATGAATCAATTCAAAAAAAGAATAGAAGCCCCCGGCGCGCTGACTCCGCCGCCGTGGGATTTGCCCGACGCGGTTTCGTTGCAGGCATTAGAGGCGGGAGAAGCCACGCCCGAACAACAGAAAAGAGCCTTGCGCTGGATCATCGAGCGCGGCTGTGCGGCATACGACCTGAGTGCAAGACCTGATAGCGTGAACGATACCTTCATTGCCGAGGGGCGTAGATTCGTAGGACTTGAGATAGTGAAATTGTTAAAAATCAACACAGCAGCGTTTGGGAGGAAGTAACTATGACTACAGAAACTATTATACAGGCGGCAGCAGCACCGGCTCCGGTTGCGGCACCAGCAGCAGAAACAGCGGCTACAGCGACGGCGCCAGCCGCAGCACCAACCCCGGCACCAGCGCCAGCGGCACCGATCGCCGCAGGCAATGCGGAGGACAAGCCCACAGCGGCACCGGCCAACTGGCCTGATAACTGGCGGGATATGCTGGCTAGTGGCGACGAAAAAGCGCGCAAGCAGCTTGAGCGCATGTCATCTCCGTCAGATGTTTTGAAAGCATGGCGCGAGCTGGAGCAGAAGAAAGGCTCCGGCGCTCTGATGGCAAAGGCACCGGATGGGAAGAACCCGGAGGAAATGGCGCGATGGAGGGCAGATAATGGCATCCCAGAATCGCCTGATAAGTATGACACAACTTTACCTGACGGTCTTGTGATTGGCGATGATGACAAGCAAATGCTTGGCGGATTCCTAAAACAGATGCACGACAAGAATGTGCATCCCGAGGTCGTTAAGACTGCGCTTGGCTGGTACTACCAGCAGCAAGACCAACAGATCGCGCAGCAAAGCGAATCGGATATGGCGTACAGGCGGCAAACTGAAGACGCTCTGCGCGCCGAGTGGGGCGGCGATTACCGTGCCAACGTGAATGCCGTAGCTGATTTTCTGGTCGGCAAGTTCGGGCCGGAGGTTGGTGGTCAGTTGCATATGGCGCGTATGCCGGATGGTACTATCTTGGGCAACAATCCGCAGGTGTTGAAGGCTCTGGCCTCTATCGCCCGCGAGATAGACCCTGGCGCTACCGTTGTACCCGGTGCGTCTAACCACGGAGCGGCTATCGCCTCCGAGTTGGAACAAATCCAGAAAACAATGCGGGACGAACCGCAGAAATACTGGAAAGACCCGAAGATGCAAACGCGCTTCGGTGAGCTTCTTGCTGTGCAGGAAAAACTTTCTAAGCGCGGATAGTTTTGCCCTATTGCGGAAACTTTTTAGTTGAATTATTATTCAAGTATGGGGCAACCCTCTGTCGAGGCATCCCATACTTGGAAATAATATCTGCTGCGTAGGCACCCTTGCCAGATCGCATTGGAAGGCACCCGGAAACGGACAACCCTCCCCCAAGCCATCATAAAGGATAACCCAAAGCTGCGGTGTGAACTTTAACACTTAACCGTAACAATGGAGATTTATCATGGCTTCAACAGCTTTTATGACCCAATACCGCCCGGAGTACATTGCTACTTTCGAGCGTTCACAATCACTTCTGCGTTCTACCTGCATAACCGAAGCAAGCATTAAAGGGACTTCCGCTGTCTTTCTGACGGCTGGTTCCGGTGGTGCAACCGCAACGACGCGCGGCGCGAACGGCTTGATCCCGGCTCGTAACAACAGCCTGACTCAAAGTACAGCTACCCTGACCGAATACCATGACCTCGTTGAAGCAACGCGCTTCACCACAGATATGTCGCAGGGCGACATTCGTAAGGTCATGCAGGAAAACTCGGTTCAGGTTATCAATCGCAAGATTGACGATCAGATCATCGCCCAACTCGATACGGCGACGATTAACACGACCGCTGCTACCGCGTCCCTTAACGTAGTGACCACAGCCCGTGCATACCTTGCTTCGCAGAACGTCCCCGTTCACGAGCAGGACAATATGTTCGGCCTGATTACCCCGGCATTTGAAAAATATCTGATGCAAATTCCGGAGTTCTCCAACGCTGATTACGTGACGGTTAAGCCCTTCGATGGAGCTGCCCGTCAAATGCTGCGCTGGATGGGCGTTAACTGGATTGTTCATGCTGGTCTGACCGGCATCAATACGGCCACTGAGAAATGCTACATGTACCACAAGAGCGCGATTGGTCATGCAGCTGACTCTGCGAACCTTAATGCCTCCGCAGGATACGACGAGCGCCAAGACTTCTACTGGGCGCGGGCTTCGTTGTTCATGGGCGCGAAACTGCTGCAAAACAGCGGTGTTGTGCAAATGCTGCACGATGGTTCTAGCGTATCTCTCAGCTAGTCATTAACATAGGAAAGGAAACTTAAAATGGCTTACGAAACCTCAAATCCCCCGGCTCTGATTGCTCAAGGCATCGGTGGTGCTGGCATGAAGATCTACATCTACAATGATGATGACGCCACGACTGATGTTGATGGCAACGGCTACATCACAAACGGAGATGATCTTGGGATGGATGTTGGCGATATTGTTATCCATGAAGATCTAAGCGCGGAAACAACCAACCAGTACCGCGTTGACAGCGTCACCGCTGGTGGCGCGGTTGACCTTGCCAACGGCACTGTCACTGGCTCCGCTACCGACTCCGACTAATTTACGCTTCCTCCCCCCGCAAGCGTACTCCGAGAGAAACCCCCGCCCAAAAACGGGGGTTTCTTCTTTCTCGCAAAAGGCATATACTTAGGTGAATTGATGCGTGTTTTTACAGGGAGGAATCAATGTCTAATATTGGGAAGCAAATGGTCAGAAAGATACAGGAAGCAAGGTTTAAGCCAAGTGATTTTGTGTCGAAGCGTTTTACTATCGTGGTCGAAACAGGCACAACGATGGAAGATATTATGCGCCCTGAGTATTTCTGTCATGTTGCTAAATATCTCGAGGTTGGGAATCAGATTGAGGTCATGTCTGACGATATGAGCCTTTATGCCCGCGTACTGGTTATGAACCGCACGAATGTTTCGGCGCGCGTTTTTGCACTGGAGTATCATGACTTGTCTGACGCCGAAACATCCGCCGCAGTACCGGGAATGGTGACGAGTGAGGATTACGAGGTTGTGTTTCGCGGCATCCATAGCAAATGGTCTATCGTTAAAAAAGACGGCGGACAGGTTGTTCTTGATGGACTCGAGGATCGCAGGACGGCGGAGCGCGAACTCGCCGGATATCTTAAATCAATGGCAGCATGAGTCAGACGCAATTAAAAATATATAATGGCGCACTAACCAATCTCGGTGAGAGGAAGCTATCATCTCTCACCGAGGCCCGCGAATCTCGCCGCGTTCTCGATGATATCTGGGGTGGCGGAGATTTGATTACATACCTGCTTGAGCAGGGTCTTTGGAACTTCGCCACTCGCACAATCCAAATGGATTACGATGCTGGGATTGATCCTGACTTTGGCTATTCGCGCGGCTTTTCTAAACCTTCTGATTGGGTGCGTATTGTCGGTGTTTCTACTGATGAATATTTTAACAGCCCGCTATTGGAGTATACTGACGAGGCGGGGTATCTGTTTGCCGATGATGACACAATTTATATCAGGTATGTTTCTGATGATAGTTCATACGGCGGAGATTTGAGTCTTTGGCCCGAAAGTTTTTCAGAATATGCTAAGGCATATATGTCGTTCAAGGCATCTCCACGCTTAACACAAAACGAAACTAAGACCGAGTATTTTCGCAAACTTTCTAGCAAGTTGCTTCTGGATGCTAAGTCACGCGATGCTATGAATGATCCAACCGCATTTGCGCCAACAGGGTCTTGGGTAAATTCACGCTCAGGAAGTGGTCGCAAGCCAAGAAGGAATAGCAGCGGAAGCTGGCAGTTTTAATTAACGAGGTTCGCTGTGTCAAAAGCCATTGCATTAGTCCAGAGCTTTAATCGTGGCGTGATCTCTCCTCTAGCGCTTGCCCGCACCGATCTTCCGCGCACAGCTCTTTCGGCAGAAACCCAAACCAACTGGATGCCGCGTGTTTTAGGCAGCATGATGCTGCGACCCGGATCGAAGTATGTTGCATCATCCAGAAACGACGGTGCGGCCGTCCATATCCCGTTCGTGTTTGCCCTAGACGACCAAGCCATTATTGAGCTGACGACCGGCGCCATGCGTGTGTATGTCAACGACGCTGTTATCACGCGCCCGACCGTAACGACTGCCATTACGAACGGGACATTCACTACGGATTTGACGGGCTGGACGGACGTTGACGAATCTGGGGCAACGTCGGAGTGGTATAGCGATATGCTGTCGCTGGTCGGAACTCGGTATGCCGCAGCGATCCGCAGGCAGACCGTGCCCGTATCGGGCGGGAACTCCGGCATAGAACATGCCCTCGCCATCGACATCAATCAGGGGCCGGTTACACTGATGGTTGGGTCGGCTGCCGGGTCTGACAACTACATCGCCCGTACAGTTTTAGGTACAGGTTATCATTCGCTGGCGTTTACGCCCACCGGTGATTTCGTCATTGAGTTTTCAAGCAACGTGCAGTATCGCGCATTGGTCAATAGCTGCACGATTGAAGCAGCAGGGGCGATGGTTCTGACAGCGCCGTGGGTGACTGCCGACCTCGAAAATGTCAGGTACGACCAGTCCGCCGACGTGGTGTATTGCGCTTGTGACGGATACCAGCAACAAAAGATCGAGCGGCGCGGCGCAAGGTCATGGTCGGTGGTCGATTATCTGGCAGAGGACGGACCATTCAGAACCGTGAACCTGACCACGACCAGCATTACGCCGTCCGCCACAACCGGGAATATCACGCTCACCGCGTCAACGCCGATATTCAAATCAACCAACGTCGGGTCGCTGTTCAGGTTATCCTCCATCGGGCAGTACGTGGCGCTTTCCGCGACTGCTGCCGGTCAATGGTCAAACCCGATTCGGGTCACCGGCGTTGGCACAAACCGGGATATAAGCGTAGCGCGTTCCGGTACGTGGTCTGCTACTGTGACCGTACAAAGATCGGTTGGTGAGGTCGGGGCATGGGTTGATGTTACGTCCTACACTACGAACGCAACCGTTACCTATAACGACGCCCTAGACAACCAGATCATCTGGTATCGTATCGGCATTGACACAGGGGACTACACCTCCGGCACAGCCGAACTTTCGCTGACATACTCCACCGGCAGCATAGACGGCGTTGTGCAAGTCACTGGCGTTGCCAGCTCCACGATCGCGTCTGCTATCGTGCTTAAAACTTTGGGCGGCAGCAGTGCGACAGCGATATGGTCGGAGGGCGCATGGTCAGACCGGCGCGGGTTCCCAACCTCATGTACCCTGTACGAAGGCCGGGCTATTTTCGCTGGGCGCGATAAGGTTTATGCCTCGGTTGTGGATGCCTATGAAAGCTTTGACGACACCGTGGACGGCGATAGCGGCACGATCTCGCGCAGTATCGGACGCGGCCCGATTGATGTTATCAACTGGATGTTGCCCCTTAATAGTCTGGCAATCGGCGGCCAGGATTCGGAATACATTGTCAAGGCCACCACATTCGACGAGCCGTTGACCCCGACGAATTTTAACATCAAAAACCCGTCCTCCCAAGGCTCATCGAATGTACAGGCCGTGAAGGTTGACAGTCGCGGTATCTTTGTAAATCGTGGGGCAACGAAAGTATTTGAGCTGGCCTATGACCTGAACAGCGACAGCTATACCAGCACAGACCTGACGACGCTTTGCCCGGAAATCACCGGCGATGGCATCACCAAAATTGTCGTGCAGCGTAACCCGGATACGCGGATTCATTGTGTAAGGACTGACGGCAAGGTAGCGATATTGGTCTATGACCCGGCGGAAGAAACCCGTGCTTGGGTGTTGTATGAAACGGACGGCACGGTAGAGGATGTCGTTGTGCTGCCAGCGGTCGCGGAGGAGGATGGTGTTTATTACCTCGTCAACCGCACCATAAACGGCTCCACCAAGCGGTATCTTGAAAAGTGGGCGCTTGAGAGCGAATGCCAAGGCGGTACGCTGAACAAACAAGCTGATTGCTTCCTGTTGTATTCCGGTGCGTCTACGACGACCATTACCGGCCTGTCCCACCTTGAGGGCGAATCGGTGGTGGTCTGGGGTGGGGGTGCTGATTTAGGGACGTATACCGTTTCCGGTGGTCAGATCACCGGCCTGACTACAGCAGTCACCAGCGCGGTTATAGGGCTTCCCTATACGGCTCAGTACAAGAGTACCAAGCTGGCCTACGGCGGCTCTGGCGTGGCCTCCCTGACGCAGCGCAAGCGCGTGGATCATGTGGGGATGGTTCTTTATAACACGCACAAGAATGGCGTGACCTATGGGCCTGATTTCAGTAATCTGGATTCCCTGCCGGATATTGAGGACGGGACGACTGTGGCGACCGGAACCATACACAGCACGTATGACGAGGATTCGGTGGAGTTCAACGGTACATACGACACAGACAGTCGGGTGTGCATACAGGCCGTTGCCCCGCGTCCCGCAACGGTCTTGGCCTTGGTGATTACCATGCAGACAAGCGAGAAGATTTGAAACAGGTCAGCGGCGACAGTGGTGTAACTTACCGTCCCGCAACTACCGAGGACATAGTGGAATATTACGGACACGTTCCAGCTTCGATGAGGGCGCTGGTTTTTTTTCTCAATGGTGAGCTTTCCGGGATCGGCGGCTACAAAATAGAGAACGGCAACCTTGTGGTATTTTCAGACCTTAAAGAAGGTGTTAAAGTTAGTAAGCATACCATTTGGCGTTGTACGAAGATCATAATGGATATGGTGAAAGAAAAGGGTAGGCCAATGTATTCTGTCGCGGAAAACCCGGAGCTTCTCAAACGGTTAGGGTTCAAACAAATGATGCCGGTGAACGGGCATGATCTGTTTGGGTATGGTGTGGAGTAATGGCTGGCCCAGAAATCGCAATCGCCGCGCAGGTGGTCGGGACCATCGTTTCCTTCGTCGGCGGCATGAACCAAGCGTCCGCGCAGGAGGATATGGCTAACTACCAAGCGCAGGTGCAAAGGCAGCAAGCGGAAGCCAGCGCACAGGTAGCGGAAGCAAACGCAGCGCAATTAAAATACCAACAGGGACAGACTGAGAAAGCCGCTGTAGCAGAGGGCGCAGCCGCGCAGCGTGAGGCTCTTATCGAGAAGCACAAGGCACGGCTGGCGCAGAGCCGTCTGTCCGCTGTGGTCGGCTCAAGCGGCGGTGGGCTTAACGACCCGACCATACAAAACCTCGAAAGCGATATTTCCGCAGAGGGTAACTATCGGGCGGCGAACGCCTTGTATTCCGGCAATGTCAGCGCCAGGTCGCTTTTGCTGCAAAGCCAGTTGCAGGGGTTTGATGTAGCCAACCTACAACAATCGGCCAACATCACGCGGCAGACCGGGATGCAGGCCGCTGGCCTGACGCGCCTGAGCGGACAGATCGAGGCGTCCGGCACACGCAACAAGGCATATAGCAGTCTGCTGTCCAGCGGGTCGTCTTTGTATAGCAAGTATGGCGCTCCGACCACAACGAGCACCTTGTCGGACGGGTTCGGTGAGCGCGGTGATTTTGACAGCGTTCTTCGTGGGGGATCATATAGATAATGCCACGCATACCAGACAAAGAAATTTTCGGTGATCGTCCGCGCATGGCGGTTGATCGGTCTACGCCGACCTCGCAGTATTCCGACGCACCCGCGCGCGCAGCCGTACAGGGGCTTGAGCAGATCGGGCAAGCCGCCGGTCGCGTGGGCGCAGCCATTGAGGGCAGGGCTGTGGGGATGCAGCAGACTGGGCAAATGATTTCCAAGTTTGGTGCAGAAAGGGAGGAAGAAAACGACGCTGTTGAGTATACAAAAGCAAGGTCAGCATTTCTCCGCAAAACAATAGAGGCGGAAAACGCCGCTGAGAACGAGCCTGATTACACGAAGATTCCCGATCTGTATAAAAAGATCATCGGTACATCGGCAATGGTTCCCAACACAATTCGCAGTCCTCAGCTCAGAGCCAGACTACAATCCGAGTTAGAGATGGATTCGCTACGCACATCGCAGTCAATAGCCAAGATTCACAAAAATAAAGAAAACAGTGCGATGTTGGCCGTTGCCATTAACGATCGGCAAATGAACAATGACGCTGCCGCAGCCGCCTCAGATGAGGGGACTGTAAAAAAAATCCTAGCCGGTAACTCTGCTCAATATGCGCAGTTGTTTAAAAATGGCGCAGCCGACCTCGACACCATAGCTAAGTGGGAGCAGGAGGATAGGTTATATGTTGGCAAAAACAGAATGAACGCCATGAGCGATGATGATTTTATTGCGCTCCAATCTGACGGAGAATCTTTTGATTTGGCGTCCTTAGCTTCCGATGCAGGCAGCAAAACAGGTATTAGCCCTGATTACCTTTTAAAAAATGCAGCGGTCGAGTCCAACGGGAATCATCTGGCGGTTTCTCCTACGGGGGCGCGTGGTTTGCAGCAGTTCACTGCCGCTGGCGCAGAGGACGCTGGGGTATCGAACCCCGACGACCCGAAGGAGGCCATGGACGGTGCTGCGCGGTTGGCCGCTAAAAACAAAGAAAGAATGAAGAAGATTATCGGGCGCGATCCTACCGAGCAAGAGATTTCATTGGCGCACGAGCAGGGCGCAACGGGGGCATCTGCCCTGATTAATTCCCCAGATGCGTTAGCTGTTGATGTCCTGACCGATGTTTACGGCAACAAGATGGATGCCACACGCGCTGTGGTAGCGAACGGCGGAACTACAGACCAAACGGCGAGGGCATTCGCCCAACGAAGGTACGACAAGTATAACAAAGCGCCTACGGATTTGGGGGTTGCGGTTCAGCCGAAAAAAACTGGAACATCGCTTGATTATGTTCCATACGGCGATCAGATGGAGAAACTAAAGTCGGCCAAGCAAAATATGATTTATACCAAAATCAACGCCGACCCCGTAGCGACCTATAACGACCTTGTTGCCGGGAAGTACAACGGAATTTTTAATGCCAAAGAGATCGAGGCGCACAAGGATAGTGCTGTAAAAATATTTGCTGGAAAATCTGATGAGGGCAGGATGAAAAGCCTGATGTCTGCGATCGGCAACAATCAAGGTATGATGAAAAAGTACAGCGATGGTTCGCTGTCCGTGGCTGAGATACAAAATTCTGACCTGACCAGCGATAATAAACAGCTTCTTTTCAAGATGGTCACAGGTAAGGATAAAATTGAAAGAACCGATGTCGAAAAGGCTAAATTCTACAACGATGTTTATACAGAATTTAGCAATATGAGAATAAGGAAAAATCCCCTTACCGGAAAATTTACTGATGAGAAGCCAGCCGAAACCATGACTGGGCTGATTTCGCTGCAACAGAAATTAATGACCGGCTTGGCTGAGGGTTATATTACCGACATTGATAAGTTTGCTCCAATCAACGTCATTCTCGAAAAAAATATTAAGAACGCGGAGTCGGCACCGAGCGGTTGGTTTGGTAAAAATCCAGCTACGTATGCCGATGATGTGTTCTCACCGGCGTATGACTACGCCATCGGATTTGTTGAGGCCAACAAATTAATAGACAGTCCGCAAAATAGACGGGCGTTGATAGAGTCTGTGGTTGCTAAGGCTGGTGAGGTTGGCGCACTTGATATAAAAGACCCTAAGGAAAGAAAGGCCGCGCTGGAATCTGTCGGCGCATCCTCTGTGAGCGATTTCATCAAGGCAATGAACCCGACATATCTCGGCATGGAAGAACTCCCGTCGGTTATAAAAACAAAAGACGGTAGTGTTATAAACATCCCGAAATCTTTGGCTACAGCGAAGGCCACAGCAAAGGTCGCGCCACCAGCAGAGCCGCTACTTGACAGTTACAAATTAAAGGATGGCAGGGTCATAAGCATTGATGCTTTACGTGCCGCTGCAAAAGAGCAGGGGATCAGCGTAGAGTCTGCTATAGCCGGTTTGAAAGCTAGGGGCGCGTTGTAATGCCGAATATTTTACAGGAATATGGTATCGGGCCAGATACAGTCGAGGAGCCGAAGCCGGCAGGGAATATCCTGCAAGAGTTCGGAGTTACGGCCGACACCGTTGATCCGCAGCAAACAATCCTTGATGAGTCCAGTGGGCGTGTTATTTCCGCACCTGATGGGATGCACACAGACCATGCCATATATCTCGATGGTGTACAAAATCAGAATATACCGGAGAGCAGTTTCTTTGGGTACGTCAATACTGGCGTTGATTATGGTTTGGATATAATGCGGGGGGCTGGTTACGTTGGTAAAACCCTCGGCGCCGGCGCTGCTGCGGCGGGGATAGATATTGGCTCGACGTTGGCCTCGACTCCGTTACAACGGGAGTCTGAATTTAGAATTGAAGCAACGAAAAAATCAACCATTGATTTGCTACATTCTTTTATAAATAACCCGCTAACGTCCGAGGACGATGTGGGCAGGTCTGAATTTTTTTCAAGGATTTTTGATAGCCCAGAAAAAAGACAGGAGCGCATAGGTAGGG
>Ga0075470_10000701_pt1 | contig 10612 bp, 17 predicted proteins | sample DEB19_08_DNA_4_FD_71482 | JGI IMG/M metagenome (GOLD analysis project Ga0075470, IMG submission 71482) | Aqueous microbial communities from the Delaware River and Bay under freshwater to marine salinity gradient to study organic matter... | ecosystem: Environmental > Aquatic > Marine > Coastal ... | reverse complement strand
CAGTACGGTTAGCAACATCTACTGCAGAGATTGTCAAATCTCCGTTGTGTTGCGAGCCGCCTGTCTTTGCAGTCCATGCTTCAATAACAGCACCTTTAAGGCCAAGCCAGAGAGTTGGACAGAAAGATCCTTCAGTGATTGTAAGAACCCCTGAGCTGTTTGAAGAAACTTGCCCGAGACTGTCACGTCCCCAGCAATGTAAAATTTCTTGGCGACGCTGAAAGCTTTCCGCCATCGGGATAAATTTAGAATCGACAAATTTAGCAAAGGCCTTCTTTTCACTCGATGCTCTGGAAATAAGGTCGTATGAAACATTACTCTGGAGTACAAGGCTATAGGCATCTATGGTTGCGCGAGCCGCAGATTGGTTAATATTTCCATTCAAAGTCATTTCACCTTGGCCCACAGTGAAGCCAAGCTCATCAGAAAGCTGGACATCAAACACGGCGGATTTTCCCAGCTCAACATCTCTTCTAAATTTTAGCTTCACAAGCTCAGCTGATCCTGGGACTAACTGAGAAATTTCTCCGTTAAACTGTTCCTTGAGGCGTGAGGCAAGTGTGGTCGGTGTATTCGCTGCCATTTTATAAAACTCCAAAATTATTTTGTGTGATAAAAAAAGAAAAAGAACAAAACGTCAATGGCAGCGATCGCCAAGTGGTAGATCATGCCGTCAGATTCGCCAAGTGGTAGAATCTAAATCCAAAATACACGCTTGACGTGGTATTATCAAGCCTAACGGCTGGCTTCTAGGTGGGAAACAAGCAGGAAGTAAGGGATGAGCCCCCTTTGGGGCTCATTCCATGTTACGCAAGGCAAAGCGATAATCAGACGGGTTAATGAATTTAGACTTCCGATCTTGTGGAACCGCTGGTGCCTCTGCTTTCCAAGATTGAGCTGGGCTTTGTCTTTTGCTGCGTAAGCGTTCTAAGTCAGCCTTTCTAATTTTAGCCACAACATCCTTGCCTAAAAACTCTATAAGCTCGTCTCCCTCAAATTGGTTTGCAAGCATGTGATATTGCTTAAAACGATTAGATTGAATGTGCTCGACAAGGTCTTGTGCGGTCACATCCTCGCCTTGCTCTTTGGCCGCTCTCATGTAAAGAGCCATCTCTCTAAGCAAAGCCGCCTGAGTTTCTGGGTTTTTAGATAAGATTGAGCTTTCCATAGCTTCTGCTAGGGTTTTAGAGAGAGCCTCTTTGCGAGACTCTATAAACTTTTCTCTCGCACTCATTTCTTGCTCTTCTTTGGCCTCAGCCTCACGCCTTTCATAGTCTTCTAGGCGCTTTTGAAGCTCACGCATCTGCTTTTCACGCGGATCGACATCTGCAAACTCCTCCTCAAGCTTTTGCCTAAGCCATTTTTCAGATAGTTCCGAAGGATCAAGGCCGAGCTCAGAGAGTACAGAGTAGGGATCTTCTTTAATCCGAGCTAGTTTTTCCTCGGTTTCTTGTCTTAGCTTTGCAGCCTCAGATAGCCGCTTTTCTCCGGCTCTATACTTTTGGTAATCTCTCCAAACACTATCTTCGTCCACAAACTCTTCTTTACCGTCAACCTTAATTTTGCGCATCTTTGGCGGCTTAGGTTTGGGCTTTTCTTCTTTTTTCTCAGCTGCCTCTTTAGACTCAGCTTTGTCCTCTATGGGATCATCGTCCCAACCTCTGCTTTGAGGCTTTTCAGCCGCTTCAGGTGCGCTGGTTTCACTTGCTGCCGGTGCTGCTAGGCCTTCACTCATACGATTGGCTCCTGTGCTTGTGGCGGAATTGCTGCAAGGGCTTCTTGATAGTTTGCTTCTACTGCAGGCGGTGTGCCTGCCGGTGTTGTCGGTACGTTTACGCCTTGAACCTCTGGCACTTGATCTGTGCTTACAGGCGGTGCTGTTGGTTCTTCAGGAGGCAAAGGCTGGCCAGTAATTACAGCGTTTAAATCAGGTGGCATTGATCGCATAAAGTCAATGTGCTCTTGAATGTGAGCCAGACCGACATCAGTTATATTTGGATCACGCCTTGCCTCAGGTGAGCTAAAGATTGTTTTATGCTCCAAGATATGCTCTTGATGGTTATCAAGCAAAAGACACACAGGCTTTTCGCCTTTTTTGATCTGTTCGTTTTCTTCTTTAATCAGCATGGCATCAGAGAACAAGGAATCTGTTGTCTGATCAAGCTCACCTGTTCTTAAAAAGCTCACAATCTGCTTTGGATCTTTGATCACTTGGTACTGAAGGAATTGCTGCACAAGCTCATGTCGGCCTGCAAGTGTCTGAGTAATCGGACTTCCAAGATCTACTGTAACGCGCTCGATATTCATTACATCTTGAGCTGTAAACTTCTTTATGGAGCCCTTGCGGTTTGTGCCAGTGATATAGGCTATCATTTCTTCGGTAGCAAATTTTTGAATGTTATTGATTAAGCAAGTTGCTACATCAGAAGCCGTCTGGGCATAAGCTTTTTGAAGCTCGTTAGCATACTGAATTGCTTGAGCCAGCATCAATGCAAGTGAGGCACCTGATTTAAGGCTGGCCTCTGGCTGGCCACGTGCTGAGCTGTTTATGCCTGAGATGAGCTCTTGATGCTGCGTGTACATATCTACAAGCTTATAGGTATCTGCAGCGCTAGCGGAAAGGTTAAGGCCAACAGGGGGAGCCGAAGCAACAACAACAGCCTGACCGTTGTCGTTATACTTGATGTCAATGTTTGGATCGGGACAGAAAATCATCTGCTTTGCATTATTGACTGCGTTCGTTGTCAACGCTGAAAAAAGCGCATCAATGCCTTGCTGCAATGGTAGAAGATCAATAGCAGGGCTATCAGCCAAACAAGTATCAAGTACGCTGCCCGCTTTAAGTCGGAATACAGGTACTTTGTCGTACACCAAAGGTCCATCAGAAAGAACCTGACGCGCACAAATAATTGTGTGGCGACCTTGTTCAAGACTTGGCGTCCTTGCGTGATAGAGGTGATACTTATAAACAAAATCAGGATCATCAATCATACGCAAGTTATTGTACTGCGTATTAGGCTGCAAAATGTTTATGTCGTACATGTCTCTGACCAATGATTCTTTTAAGATATCATCAGCAAAATCAGGGTACAGCGTGGCTAAATCGTATTTATTTACCTTTTCTCTTACTATATACCAATTGCTATGATCCTCGGAAGTATTTCGAGCTACATCATATGGTGTAAAGAGTTGAAAAGCCTGATCGCCTGTTTTAATAACCCTGTCGCCATCTACAGAGAGCTCATAGCCCTCATCTTTATCCCAAGGACAATGAATAAAGCATTCCATCATAATGATTGATTGCAGCACAGCGTTTGATAAAAGGCTGTTCATGTGTTTTTCATCGCCATAATATTCGACAATCCCACGAGCCAAATCAGCCTCGATAAGGCTTTTACTGTCTGAGTTTTTGGCTCTTGGCTGGTAGGCTAGCTTATTTTCTGTCACAATAATTTGAAGCCGCTTTATAAGGCTTCTGTAATGGTTTACAGAGATTCTTGAGATATCATCCCGATCGCGCTCTATAGCTGATGTCCCAAGCTTATTAGTTCCGTAAAAGGTATCATAAGCCTTTTTTATTTTATCCCCGTACCCAATTACTCTTACCCAAGTTTTATAGTCGTCAAACTTTGCAGCTATCTCATTTGCAATCTCTTCAATCGGCTTTGATGCCCAGTAAGTATCTGTCATGCTATCTCCCTGAAAGCTTTGCAATGTTTGACATAAACTTTGATTCTCTTTGAATACTAAAAACATCTTGAGCCTTAGGCTTTGGCCTTAGATCTTTTGTTTTATCAATAGACCTTAGGCAATAGACAAGAGCCATAAGCGCATCAAGGTGTCCGTAAACCGACGATCTTTCAAAGTCAGTTTTTTGCTTGTTAAACATCCCATTTTCGCACGTGCCAATCAAGAGCTTACAGCTTTTGTCGATCAGTAGGGTATCTTGATAAAAAGCGTTTCTGATAAAAGTTATGGTTGACTCAAACTTGTCTTTCATTGGCTCTAAAGTCTGAAGACCAAGCGTGCTCATGTCTATACGCGTGTTTCCCTGTATATCACATACCACAGTAGGCTTTGATTTAAGCCAATCTTCTAAAGACCGCACAATCTCTGAGCTTGGCGTACTAGGTTGAAAGACTTTCTCGTCTAATACAAGAATCTTTCCAAGATTATGATCCCAGCCTGCCAAAATGAATACCGAAAGATCGTTAGTGTACCCAAGATCCCCCGCTACCATGAGAGCTAGTTCATGAGTTGGCTTAACATCAGCTACGTGCCGATCTTTATCAAAGGTTGTCACGACTGTAATAGTCTCATCTCTTATAATCTCACAATAGAGCTCCCGTCGTACTGTGACTGAGTCTCGACCTCCAAGTAGTTCGACCTCCTTTTCAATGTCTTCAGCACTGAGAAGGGGGTTTTTTTCTATGTCAAAACTATAAAAAGCCTCATTTAAGATAGCCTTTCTCATAGTTTCCACTGTCAAAGGATGCCCAAGGATTCTAGGCGGTGTCGTGAGGTGAATAATCTTACCGCGTGAGTGCATAAGCGTTGGAAAGATTACGCTGTAGAGTAAATAATTGTATTCATCGGGATCAGAAGGCGCTAAACCGCTCTCTTCTAAATAGACTGTATGTAGATCAAGGCCTCGAAGTGATTCAAGGACAGTATCAAAGCCACCAAGGATAATCGTAGAGCCGTTATGAAATTCCCAGGTACTTGTGCCTTTTTTGTGAGTAAAAAGGTGCGGTGGGCAGTCCTCTGTGATCTTTTTAATAAGAGGCGTCACAATGCTTTTAGTTTGCTTATGAGTTGGTCCGACAATCGCTATTTGCTTACTTGGCGTTCTAAGAGCATCTTCTAAGGCCATCAGGCATCCAAGATAAGATTTACCAAAGCGCCTTGCACATAAAATTAAAGCCTCCCTTTGGTCTAAAGGCAGGCTTCTTATGAGACGATAGATGAGAATTTGCGCTTTATGTAGTTTCCATGAAAGCCGCCCACAAGTCCAGGCTATGCGCTTAGCTTTCCTAGTGTCCATTTGAAAGGACAAGCTCGGCTTCGTTGGCATCCTCTTCTGTGTAGCTTTCATCATCTTTTTCTTGCTGAAAAATGGGTTTTGGCGCTGAATACTCAAGGAGCATGTTTAAAAGCTTGCAGCGAATGTCAGGCGGTGTGTCGGGTTCCTCGTAAAGCGTTATTATATTTTTAACGATACAAAAGTTAAGCTCAGCAAGTCTTTCTGCTACATAGACTCGCCTTTTGTTCTGCGTTCCTTTCTGTCTCCCGCCCGATTTTGGATGTCCCCTTGGCCTTGCCATACCTCACCTAGTTTCTAAATTTCTAAAAGTTTCTATTTTTTATCTTAAGATTCCCTTGACATTTTGCGCCACAATAAGCTTTTGCAACTCATGATCCATCTCTCTTATTCTTTTAGTAAGCTCTTTGATCTTTTCGTCAAGATTACTTACTTCTTTGCGTTGAATGTGCTTAAAAAACTTTCTTAAATTGATATTTGCTAGAAACAAAAATAATCCAACTAAAGCATGATATCCTGGCTCTTTAAGCAAAAGACCAACACAAGCTAAGACACCCAAATAGCTCACGATCAAATTAAGATTTAGTTTTCGCAACACTCGGTGCTTCCTTGTTTGTGCGGTATCCGTGCCACAGCTGCTTTTGCCCTAAGCCTATTGCCACAGCTGGCAAGTCTTCTGCTTTTGTTAATTGCCTCACTTCCACAACCCTGCCGTTTTCAATCTCAAGAGCATACGTTTGAGCTAGCATCTCACTTTGCCTGATCACTGCCACAGCGTGTAGCCGCTTTGTCTCACTCATATGCACTCCCAGGGATCGGTCGGTCGGTCGGTGGTTATTAACCCAAATTGCGCTATTTGTTTAACCCTGTCAAGCGTGTTGTCAGATGTGTCACATCCCTGATTGAGAAGTGTCACAAACCATATACGTGTGTGACACAACGTGCTGCTAAATGTAGTCGCCTTGTAGTCGCATTAACGCGCAATATCAGTTCGGCATAGTTAAATTAACTATGAGATATAACGATGGCGGGTAAGGAAAATCCCCCCTTAATAAGGACAAATCTATGTGGAATAAAGTCTTGTTTAATATTCAAAACATCAAAGCAGAAAGTGACTCAAGTATTCTCATAAATTTTCAGCATAACTCAAAATATGACGGATATTCATTTTGGGTCACTAAAAAGTTGGTTCGTTCTGGATCACACTCTTGGGAAAAATCGTTCTCATTCACTAATGAATTTAAGTTTAAGATCTTTAAAAATGGAAAAGGTAGATACAACAAAATGGAAAAAATAGACGAAAAGGAAATAACTGCGGAAGAAATGTTGGCGGCCTGGATATAAATTTAAATGAGGTTTAAAATGTCAGAATTTTTTGTTGATGTCTCAATTATGAATGGCTGGCTTGAATTTGACACCCCAAGCGGAGTTTTGCGAGCTGAAAATCACAAGCCCTTCGTTAAAGTTTACTGCAAAGAAGGGGATGCTTTTATTTTTAGGACTGGGCTTAAATGCGCGTTCAATCCAAAAAGCATTTATGCAGCATATGAAAAATGGGAAGACAATTCTAACTAAGGTAAATCTATGCAAGCAATATTTGACAATTACGCTCTAGATAAACTTCCGCTTGTAAGATTAGCGATTACTCAAGCTGATAATTTTGAAAGCAATCAGATGAGACAATATGCTTTACGTGAGATTTGTAATTCTAAAATATCTTTAGATCAAATGAATCAAGAACAAATCCATTTTTTCAGCATAGATTTATTAAAAGTGTTTGAGGAAAAAAATTGGATTAAAGGTAAATAAAATGGAACGCGATTGGAGTGACGTGGAAACTTTTAAGAAAAAACAAAAATCTAAGAAGACTGAAAAAAAACCTAAGTCTATTTCAGTTGAAGAAAAAATCGAAATGGCTCAAGTCCTTGGGATCAACGAAAAGTATTTTGATCGTATCAAACACAATCTTTCTAAAGAAACTTATAACAAGTGGGCCGATCTGCTGTTTTATGCAGAATACTTTTTAATTATGAATAATTACTATGGTGTGACTAATTCTTTGCATCAGCTTTTTGACATTAAAGAAAATTATTTAGATATGCCTTGAAAAAAACATTTAAAGTGATAAAAGACCGTAACCCTGATTGGGTTGGCCTTACGTAACGGAACCCCCTACGACTGATTGTCTGGGGGTTTTGTTATTGAATATATAAACAAAGGCACCATCAAGCCGTTTACAAAACCAGCTATATACATACTAATTTCTACTATATCATTAGATATACTATCCATCATACATCGCCTCATTTCTTTCTATGCTTTTGTAAGCCAGTCTATATCTTTCGACCGAGTAGTCTTTTGTTTGCACTTTGTAGCCAGGGTTTTTTGTCAGCTGTTTATCTACGCTAACAAGAGTCGGATGATCCCAAATAAGACTGTTATTGGGTAATGCAGCTAACTGTCCGCATGCTAAAACGACTATGTGCTGCGCCTTGTGCTCTTCGGGAATTGAAACATCACTGCCTGGGTCTATCTCAAAACCGTCCGTAAAATCTACAGTAAAAAGATATTTAAAAGGCACCTTGCACAACCCGATCCAAGCTTTCCCCGTTTGTAGCGGTAGTTCGACTATTGTGAGATATTTACTCGGACAAGACCATCTTTGCAAAGATTCCTGGTTGTAAAAGTCTGGTCTTTTATCAAATTCCATGTGAGATAAAGCCACAATTGGAAGCTTGTCCCGCAGCACTCCTCGTTCTGTTAAAACCTGAAACTCTAAATCATAGCCAGTGCGAGCTTTTACCGAAATAAGAAGACACCTTTCTTGAAAAGGGTAATCCTCCGGTGCGGTTCTTTCGTCAAATAAATACGAAGTATCGAGCCACAAATAAATTGCCGGGGTTGGATGAACTAGAAACACTTAGTCGCGTCCTTTTCTGCCTGCGTTAAGAACTGTATTTAAAGCTTCAAGGGCTTCTCGAAACTCTTTTGCAGCAAGCTTGTATCTCACTAGCACTTTGCGAGTATCCTGACTATCGGGAATTTCTACCCAATCGCGCATCTCAGTCTTATCGTGCCGAAATTCAAATCCCCACGTATTTTGATCATCTTTAAACCGAATTATCGGATACAGCATTTCCTTGCGACAATAAACTTTCATCGCTTTTTCCTCGGCTTTTCAATGCCTGAAAAAGATATCCAAATAAATCTTTGACAACTTTCACAGCAATAGCCTCGGCCTTGATCTTTATCGTGTGAAAATTTTACCCACGGCTTTCTGCAAGATGGACATTTGCCTCTATTCCATCGTCTACGCTCTAAAGCTTTTAGCCGCATCAAAGCGTAAATAAACAAAATCACAAAAGCTGTGATGATCCATAAGCTGACGTTAACAAGATGATCATCTGTCACTTGCACGCTCCTTTTTCAAAAAGGTAGTAGAACAACGCGGCCAAGTTTACGAACCAAGCAAGGGTTACACAGAAAAGCAGCCAAAATAAAACTTTGGCTAGATCATTGAGCTCTTTCAATGTCGCCTCCCAAACCACCGCAAGAAAGACATGGACCTTCTGAGCCGACTGGCTGGCCGGTGCCATCGCACCAAAAGCACCAAAAGCAATACTCTTTTTCCACGTCAACAAAGCCAGCTGGCAAATCGTAATAGTCAGAATGGACAGTCATCTTTTACCTCCAAGTAATCTGTTTCTTCAAAGTATTGTGGCTCTTCACTTATAGCCTCTTTTTCTCTTAAACGCCATGCTGTAAGCATGTTTGCAAGACTGCCCTCTGTGGGCTTCAATTTGCCACTTCCAAGCGATCTTTTAGTAAAGATGATAAACTCTGTTAACTCCTCACTCTGAAGAGCTCCTAGGCTGTCTCTGGCCTCTTTATTCCAGAACGTGACGTTCTCGATGAAACCTTTGTTGCCTGTCTTGATACATCCAAGGTCTGCTAATCGGTTTACTATCGTTTCAGGTGAGTAATTAGACACCCAGCCAGTGTGTGTGGGCTTTCCCTCTTCACACACACTTAATTTGTGAGACTTCAATTTTTGGGACTTAAGATATTGGGACTTCGTGACCACATTTTGTGGTCGGGTGGGGGTCTCAATTTGTGGTCGGGTGTCGACCACATTTTGTGGTCGGGTGTCGACCACATTTTGTGGTCGGGTTCGATAAACATCAAATATTTTTCCAAGTCTGACATAGCTAGTTTTTCCAGGTCTTTCTGCCTTATCAAACCATCCTTGTTCTAACCATTCTGCGTCAAGACGGATAAATGGGCTTTTATTGTTAAAACCACACCATTCCATCCAAGTACTTCGAGCTGCCCAATGCCAATGGTTAATATTACCTTTTGACATACGAAGCATTATTCGCAATCGTTTTAGCAGTGCTTGCATTCCGTTTATTTGATCAGGGAAGTTTTCGAGGATATCTAAAAGGTCTGAGTCGTGGATTATAACAACAGGCTCGTTCTGGGCTTGATCTTTACTGTTGTCTGACATAAAACAATCTCATCTAGTTTTTGACGATTGGCCAGTACGAGTTAGCGCTCTGCTGGCCTTAATCTTTTTTGCTGAAGTTTCCCTACCTTGCCCAAACTTTGTTATGTTGTCTAGGCTTAAATTGTGCAGCTACTGTCTCTGCAAGTCTTCTATTATGCTCGACAGAGTTTTGCTTAAACCGAAACGCTTCGCGCTCATTTGCCTCTCGCAGTTCTGCGACTCTAAATTCACGAATTAAAAACCGCATGTCAACGTGATCAAGAAACTGCACTACACGCAAATTCTCAGTCAGTATCTTTTGCACCCGTCCCGTAAAATCATCGCGTGTGACAACTAGTGTCCCTCTCGGCAACTTCATTTTTCCCTCGCAAGTATTTTTTAAATGTGATGTAAACGTGTACCCACTTTTTGAAGCGTTAGACAAGGATTTTTATGGCAAGTCTCTATGAAGCACTGCAAAAACTGCAGCAATTAGACGATGATGATGAGCTCGATCTGATTGCCCATTTAGAAGCGATTGAAGCGACAAAAGATAAAGTAGACGCATACAAGAACGTCTTAGATCAGCTAGAGGCGCAAGGCGTTTTTTGGCGGGAAAAAGTAAAAGAAGCTCAGACGCAAGCTCGTCGCGCTGACAAGATGATTGAGCGTATTAAAGAGCGCATGATTTATTGCCTACAATCTTTTGAAACAACCGAGCTTGTCGGTAATGTGCATCGAGTTAAGCTTTCCCATAGTAAAAAAATAGAGCTTTTGCGCGAACCGCAAGCCGATGATCTTTTTGTTTACGAAAACTTATTGCGACATAAGTTTGAGTGGGATAAGAAAGAAATTACTCAAGCTATCGAGCAAGGTGTAAATGTTGACGACTTTGCAAAGTTAGTGTCGTCACCCTCAATTAGGTGGTCTTATGCAAACTCTCAAAGAGCTTCCAAAAGCTCTCATTAAAGCCCGTCAAGCGTTTAAACCAATTATTGAAAATGAGCCTGGGCATAACTATAAATATGCCACGCTAAAAGAATTGTTTGACAAAACTCAACTATTTTTATGGCAAAACAATCTTT
>Ga0075470_10000700_pt1 | contig 10613 bp, 7 predicted proteins | sample DEB19_08_DNA_4_FD_71482 | JGI IMG/M metagenome (GOLD analysis project Ga0075470, IMG submission 71482) | Aqueous microbial communities from the Delaware River and Bay under freshwater to marine salinity gradient to study organic matter... | ecosystem: Environmental > Aquatic > Marine > Coastal ... | reverse complement strand
GACGCCGCGGCCGGCCGCGCGAAGCTCGCCCCGCACCCGGGAAAGCTCCAACAACGGCGCACCCCATGATCCCGAGCCTCATCCGGTTTACGCTGATCCCCCTCGCCCTCCTCGCCGCCCCGGCGAGTCCTCCGGCCGCCTCGCCCGCGCCGGCGCGCGTCGTTTCCCTCAACGGCACCTGGCGTTTCACCCCCGACTACCAGGGCGCCGGCGAATCCGCGCAGTGGTTCGCCCCCTCCTACGGCGACGGCGTGTGGGATCAGGTGAAGGTTCCGCACACGTGGTCGCACGATCCCCGGTTCGCCGGGTTTGTCGGCGCGGGCTGGTACCGGCTGCGCTTCAGGGCCCCGGCAGTGGCGCCGGGCGAGGTGGCGCGGCTCGACTTCGGGGCGGTCTTCGCGCGTGCCCGCGTGTGGCTCAACGGCCGGCCCCTCGGCGGGCACGAGCTCGCTTACGTGCCTTTCTCCCTCGACGCCGGGCCCGCCCTGAAACCAGGGGCGGAGAACCTGCTCGTCGTTCAGGCGGACAATCGCTGGGACACCACGACGATGCCGGGCGCACGGGGCACGGCGCAACCGCCCGAGCAGGTCTACGCGTGGTGGGACGACGGCGGCATCATCCGCGACGTCGCGCTCACCGTCCTCCCCGCGGTGCACGTCACGCGCCAGAAGATCGAGGCGCGGCCGGACCTCAGGGCCGGCACCGCGGCGGTGCGGGTGCGGGTCAAGGTCCGCAACGCGGGTGCGGCCTCGGTGACGGCGCCCGTGTCGGCGGCGCTGCACCTCGAGGGAAAGCCGCTTCCGGAACGCACTGCCAGGACCACCGTCGCCGTGCCCGCCGGAGGCGAGGCCGAGACGGAGCTGGCGTTCGAGCTAACCCCGGCCGAGACGCGCCTCTGGCAGCTCGACGCGCCGGTGCTTTACCAGGCTCTGACGACGGCGGGGAACCACGCGGCGGAGCCGGTGAACTTCGGCCTGCGCACCTTCGAGGCACGCGGCGCGCAACTGCTCCTCAACGGCCACGCGGTGCGTCTCGCCGGCGCCAACTGGCACGCCAGCCATCCGGATTGGGGTCAGGACCAGCCGGCGGCCGGTGTCACACGGGACCTCCAGCTCATGAAGGAGGGCGGCTTCGTCCTCCAGCGCCTCGCCCATTACCCGGTCTCCCCCGCGATGCTCGACTGGGCCGACCGCCACGGGATGTTGATCATCGCGGAGGCGGGAAACACGGGCGGCACCGCGGGGATGCTCGCCTCGGAGCAACGCCGCGCGACGTTCCGCGCGCTGCACGCCGCGATGATGGAGCGAGACTGGAATCATCCCAGCGTCGTGGCGTGGAGCGTCGGCAACGAATACGCGGCGGACACGCCGGAGGGTGTGGCCTGGACGAAGGACATGGTGGCGTTCACCCGCGGGCTCGATTCCACGCGACCCGTGACCTTCGTCAGCAACACCGTGGCCAAGGCGGGGCTGAGGTCGCCGGAGGACGAAGGGTCGGCGTTCGTGGATTTCGTCTGCCTGAACACCTACGGCCGCACGCCGCGCGAGAATGCTGCCAACATCGACCGCGCCCATGCCCGTCATCCGGGCAAGCCGCTGCTGGTCACCGAGTACGGGTTCCGCCACGACTTCGCCGGAGACGAGACCGAGCGCATCGACTGGTTTCGCGAGATGCTCGCGGTCGCGCGCGCGCGGCCTTTCGTGTCCGGGCTCTCGGTCTGGAGCTTCAACGACTACCGCAGCCGCTACGTCGGAACGAATCCCAACGGCTGGCGCGAATGGGGGCTGGTCGCCACCGACCGCACTCCGCGGGCGACGTATCACGCGCTCCGGCGCGAACACGGCGGTTTCCTCCTGCGCTCCGCCACCCTGGCCGGGGGCAAGCTGACCGTGCGCTTGGAGACTCGCGACGACTTCCCGGTGTTCCCGCCGGCTGACTGCGAGCTGCGGGTGGCTTTTTCGGACGGGCAGAACCGCCCTGTCGCCACCGCGTCCGCCCCGCTGCGCCCCGGTGCCCCCCAGGAATTCGCGGTTCCAGCCGGGGCCGCGATCTACCGCCTCGAGGTCTGGCGCGGCGGTTTCCGCACCGTGACCTTCGGCGCCGCCAACGCGCCGTGAACGATTTCACCACCCGCGCCGTTGACCGAGACCGCGCCGCGCAGGTTCGCTCCTGAGCACCCCTGCCCCATGCGCCGCGTTCCCCATCTCCGTTCGTGGATCATCGCCCCGATCCTCGGGGTGACGGCGCACGCCGGGCTACGCGCGCACTTACCCGCGCTCCGACTACGGCACCACGATCGCCGCCGGGTTGTAGGGCACGTTCTCGTCCGTTCCGGACCAAGCAGGGCGTCCCGCCGCGAAAAATGACCACGAATACAATCCTGAAGCCACAAGCGCTGCTCGCCGCTCTGCTGCTCACCTCCGCCTCCGCGCAGCCCATCGCCAACGACCGCTACACCCTCGAACCCGCGGCCGACGGCGCCGTGCGCCTCAAGACGAAGGACGCCGGCTCCTGGATCTTTCGGGGGGACTTCGCGGTACTCGTCGCCCGGGCCGACCCGAAGCCCGCGATGCGTCCGGGCAACATCCCCCGGATCTCGTACAATCTCGTCACGTGGCAGTCGGCCGCTCCGTCCGCCGGCAGCGCCCTGAAAAAGACCAGACGCGCCGTCGCGCAGGCGGGCGACGGATTCGACGACCGCATTCTTGACGGCAAGACCGACCAACGCACGGCCGATCTCTTCGCGGCCGCGCCGATCACCCGCGTGAAGGCGGCGGGCGTCCGGCGGCAGGGCGACGTCCTGGAATTCACTCTCGCCCAGCAGGACACCTTCGCCCTGACCGCCCGCCTCACGCTGCCTCCCGGCGACGCCGAGCCCGTGCTCACCTTCACGCTCACGCCCCGCATCGAGGCATGGTTCTCCGTTGGATACATCGGCGCCCCCGTGCACCGCCTCGATGATCTTGCGGAGGTCTGGCAGCCGTTCCTCTGGCAGGAGAAACGCTTTCCCGAGCGTTCCTACCTGACCGCGGCCTTCCAATGCTCGCTGCCGGCGACCTTCGTGCGGAAGGGCAACGTCACCCTCGGCGTCGCGGCCGATGCCGACGAGCTTCCCTTCTCGCCGCTCCCGCTGCTCGACAACAGCCGCTTTGGCGTCGCGCTGCGCAACCCGGCCGGGGAGGCGCAGCCGATGATCTTCGCGCCGATGCTGGGTGGCGCCGAATCGAAGCGCACCGCCGGTCAGGCCTTCACGTTCAAGCTCCGCTTGTTCACCGGCACCGGCGACGTCACCGCCGCCTACGAAACGCTGGCGCGCCGCATCTACGGTTTCCGCGACCACCGCCGCAACGCGATCGCCACGCTCAACGAAACGTTGGACAACATGATCGACTACGGGATGAGCCGCTACAGTTGGTTCATGGAGGAACTGAAGGGCTGCTCCTACTCGACCGACGTACCCGGGGCGGTGAAGAACGTCTCCTCGCTCAATCCCCTCAATCTCGCCCTCGTCACCGACGACGAGGAGATTTTCAGGAACCGCGCCTATCCGATCGTCGAGTTCATGCTGTCGCGCGAGAAGTTCCTGTTCTCACTGGACCCGAAGCAAAAGATCCAGAGCCCCTCGCGCGCGCTGCTCGGCCCCTGCGCGCCGGTCAGCGAACTCGCCACCCTTTACGGCATCACCCACGGCGCCTCACCGGTGTTGCGGAAATTGGCCGAAGACATGCTCGGCCGGAACCGTACCCTCAACCTCGACGACGTCGCCGAAGGCGGCACCTGGCAGAACCGGCTGGCCGTACATGGTGTCACCGGCGACGCCCGGCTACTCGCCGAAGCCCGCCGCGGCGCCGATGCCTATCTGGCCAGCCGCGTCGACCGGCCCGCCACGGGCTTCGACGACGGAGGCATGTTCTTCTGGACCGGTTTCACGCCGAAATGGATCGATCTCCTCCGCCTCTACGAGGCGACGGGTGAGCCGCGCTACCTGGCGGCGGCCCGCCAAGGCGCCCGCCAGTATACGATGTTCACCTGGATGGTGCCGCGCATCCCTGATGCGGACGTGACCGTGAATCCCGGGGGCAATGCCCCGGTCTATTGGTATCTGAAGAGCAAGGGCCACGCCCCGATGACAGCGCCCGAGGAACGTGTGCCCGCGTGGCGGCTCTCCGAGATCGGCCTGACCCCCGAATCTTCGGGCACGATGTCGGGGCACCGCGCCATCTTCATGGCCAACTACGCGCCGTGGATGCTCCGCATCGCGGCGCTCACGGGCGATCAACTGCTCCACGACGTCGCGCGCTCCGCCGTCGTCGGACGCTACCGCAATTTCCCCGGCTACCACATCAACACGGAGCGCACCACGATCTACGAGCGCGCCGACTACCCGCTGCGCGACCACAAGGCGCTCAGCGTGAATTCATTTCACTACAACCACATCTGGCCGCACATGAGCATCCTCCTCGACTTCCTCGTAACCGATGCCTTCGCGCGATCGGGCGGCAAAATCGATTTTCCCGCGCACTTCATCGAGGGCTACGCGTATCTGCAGAGCAAATTCTACGGGGACCGCCCCGGAAAGTTCTTCGACCGCGACGATGCCGTGCTTTGGCTGCCCCGCCGCTTCGTCAAAAGCAGTTCCGTCGAGATCAACACCCTCGTCGCCCGTGGCCGTGACCGCGTCTACCTCGCCTTCACCAACCAATCAACCGAGCCGGTCTCCGCGGAGATCACGCTCAGCGCCATGACCCTCCCGCAACTCGCCGGTCAGACCTACCGCACCCGTGTCTTCCGCGACGGCTCCGCCACGGCGCTGCGCGACGGCCGGCTCACCGTCACCGTCCCGCCGATGGGGCTCACCGCCGTCGAGGTCGTGGGCCTTGTCGTGACGCCGAAATTCCAAGACCGCCTCGTGGGTGCCCGCGCCACCGATGCATGGCGCCGCGACCACGTCGAGCTGCCGTTCGGCGGCACCCGTGCCATGATCCTGAATTTCGGGCCCGCTGCGACCATCGCCTACGTTTACCTCCAGGCCGACGATTCGAAATTCAAGGAGGTCGCGCTCAGTTATGCCGTGGGCGATCGAAAGGCCACGCTGCGGGATTCGAGCTACCCTTTTGAATTCACCGTCCCGGTCCCGGTCGGCGCAGCGAGCTTTGATTTCGAGGTGCTGGGCGTGACGCTCTCCGGTGAAAAGCAATCCTCCGGAGCCGCCGTGCTGCAGCGTTGAAATCCGCATCCTCCGAATCCCATGAACCCCCTCGCTACCCCGGCTGATTTTCCCGCCGTCGACGCGGTGACCCGTCGCGCTTCCTGGCGCGGCCAACCTGAATAGCCATGCCCCGCATCCGACATCTTCGCTGGTGGGTCGTCTCGCTGATCTTTCTCGCCTCCGTCCTCAACTATGTGGACCGGCAGGCGCTTTCCATCCTGGCACCCACCGTCCAGCAAGAGCTCGGTCTCTCCAACGAAGACTACGCCGCGGTCCTCAATGCCTTCCTGGTCGCCTATACCGTCGCGCTCATTCTTTCCGGGAAAATCGTCGACCGCTTCGGTGTCCGGCTCAGTCTGGCCCTGTTCGTCGGCTGGTGGTCCATCGCGAATATTCTCACTGGTTTCGCCCGTTCGGCCGCTTCCCTCGGTGTCTGCCGTTTCCTGCTCGGTCTCGGGGAAGCGGGCAACTGGACCGCTGCGCCCAAAGCCGTCTCCGAATGGTTCCCCGCCCGTGAACGCGGGCTCGCCATCGGGATCTATACGCTGGGTGCCACGATCGGCGCAACGCTCGCGCCCATTCTCATTGTCGGCCTCGCCTCGTGGCACAGTTGGCAGGCCGCCTTCATCGTGACCGGGTCCGCCGGCCTCGTCTGGCTCATCCCGTGGCTGTGGTTTTACCGACGCCCAGGCGAACACCCCCGCCTTTCCGCGGAGGAGCGTACGTTGATCGAGTCCGGGCAGGCCGCCGAAGTCTCCGCCGGTCCCGCCGCGGTGCCCGACTGGGGGAAATGGTACCGCGTCCTCCTGCGCCGGGAAGTTCTGCTGCTAATCTTCGCCCGGATGTTGACCGATCCCGTCTGGTATTTCTTCCAGTTCTGGTTCGCCAAGTATCTCTACGATTCTCGCGGCCTCGATCAGAAATCCCTCAGTGTGACTTGGGTCGTTTATCTCGCCGCCGACATCGGGGTGCTCTCGGGCGGATGGCTGTCGGGTCGGTTGATCAAGCGCGGCACCGGTCCCGTGCGCAGCCGCCTGTGGATCATGCTCGCATGCGCGGTGCTCGTGCCGCTCGGCGCGGCGATCCCGCACGTGAACGCGCTCTGGGTCGTCCTCGCTTTCGGCATGGTCGCCGTGTTGGCGCACCTCGCGTGGCTGATCAACCTCAGCGCGCTGGTCGTCGACCTCGTGCCGCGCGGCTCACTGGCCTTTGCGTTCGGAGTGATCGCCGCCGGTAGCTCCCTCGGCGGACTGATGATGAACAAGGCCGTCGGATCCCTCGTGACCCAAGCGTCCTACGACCCCGCGTTCGGCTTCATGCTGCTCCTGCACCCGCTCGCTTGGCTCCTTGCCTGGCAACTCCGCCCTCGCACCACCAAAGCCTGAGTCGTCCCTTCCGTTCCCCGTTCATCCGATGCTCGTCCATCCTCCCGTCGCTTCCCGGGCGCTCACCCGGAATAATCTCTCCGCCGATCTCGTGGTCGTCGGTGGCGGTCTCGCCGGCACCTGCTGCGCCGTTACCGCCGCCCGCGCCGGCCTCAAGGTCATCCTCGTGCAGGACCGTCCCGTGCTGGGTGGCAACGCCTCGAGCGAGGTACGGCTCTGGATCCTGGGCGCGACCTCCCACCTGGGTAACAACAACCGCTGGGCCCGCGAGGGCGGCGTGATCGACGAGATCCTGGTCGAGAACGTGTTCCGCAACCCGGAGGGCAACCCGCTGCTGGTCGACGCCTTGTTGCTCGAGAAGGTCGCCGCCGAGCCGAACATCACGCTGCTGCTCAACACCGCGGTCCACGAAGTCACCAAGCGGGACGACGCCACGATCGCCGCGGTGCACGGCTTCTGCGCGCAGACGTCGACGCGACACGACCTGCACGCGCCGCTGTTCTGCGACGCCTCCGGCGACGGCATCGTGGGCTTCCTCGCGGGCGCCGCGTTCCGCATGGGCGCCGAATCGCGCGAAGAATTCGGCGAGCGTTTCGCGCCCGCCCGCGCCTCGCGCGAGCTGCTCGGGCACTCGCTCTATTTCTACTCCCGCGACACCGGCCGCCCGGTGCGATACACCCCGCCGGCCTTCGCATTGAAGGACATCACGCGGATCCCGCGCTGGCGGCAGTTCAACGCGCGGGAACACGGCTGCAAACTGTGGTGGGTCGAGCACGGCGGCCTGCTCGACACCGTGCACGACACGGAACGGATCAAATGGGAGCTCTGGCAGGTCGTTTACGGGATCTGGCACCACATCAAGAATTCGGGGAAATTTCCGGAGGCGGAAAACCTGACGCTCGAGTGGGTGGGCATGATCCCCGGCAAGCGCGAGAGCCGGCGCTTCGAGGGCGATCACATCCTCACGCAGCACGACATCGTCGAGCAACGCGCGCATGATGACGCGGTGGCGTTCGGCGGCTGGGCCATCGACGTGCACCCGCCCGAGGGAGTGTTCAGCGCGGAGCCCGGTTGCACCCAATGGCACGCCAAGGGGGTTTACCCGATCCCCTACCGCTGCCTCTACAGCCGTAACCTCTCCAACCTGTTCCTCGCCGGCCGCATCATCAGCGCGAGCCACGTCGCCTTCGCGTCCAGCCGCGTCATGGCGACCTGCGCGCATGTCGGCCAGGCCGTCGGCGCGGCCGCCGCCGTGTGCCGCCGCCGCGGCATCCTGCCGCGCGCCGTGCTGCAGACCTCCCATCTCGCCGAGCTTCAACGGGACCTCCTCCGCACCGGCCAGCACATTCCGGGCTTTTCACTGCGCGACGAGGCCGATCTCGCGCGCCACGCGGAGATCTCGGCCTCCAGCGAGCTGCGTCTCGCCGAACTTCCGCCCGACGGACCCTGGCGTCCGCTCGACAGCTCCGTCGCCATGTTGCTGCCGCTGGCATCAGGCGCCGCGCCACGGTTGACCGTGCACGCCGAGGTGAAGCAGGCCACGGAACTCACCGTGGAGCTGCGGCGGAGCATCCGTCCCGACAACCACACGCCGGAGGTCACCTTGGAACGATGCACGCTGCGCCTCGCCCCGGGGGCCCAGCCTCTGGAGGTGGCGTTCAGCCGGGCGTGGGAGGACGAGCGTTACGCGTTCGTATGTTTCCTCGCCAACCCGGCGGTGTCCCTGCGCTGCAGCGAGCGGCGCGTCACCGGCGTGCTTTCGCTCACCCACCAGGTGAACTTGGCCGTCGCGAAATCGGCGGTGCAGCAGCCGCCGGCGGACATCGGCGTGGACACCTTCGAGTTCTGGCAGCCGCAGCGGCGCCCGGGCGGACACAACCTCGCGCTGCGGCTGGATCCGCCGCTGGCCGTTTTCGCCCCGGCCAACGTGGTCAACGGCATCGCGCGGCCGACCCGGCGACCCAACGCGTGGGTCGCCGACCCCGCGGACCCGGCGCCCGCCCTTACCCTGCGTTGGAGAGAACCGCGCGCAATTGCACGGATCGAGCTGATGTTCGATCCGGACCACGACCACCCGCTGGAGTCGGTCCTCATGGGCCATCCGGAACGGCGCATGCCGTTCTGCGTCGAGCGGTACCGGGTACTCGACGGCGAGGGCCGTGTGCTTGCCGCGTGCACCGAAAACCACCACGCCCGCAATGTGATCGTGTTGCCGGCGCCCGTGGTCACGCGCTCGCTGCGCATCGAGTTGGAGGCGCCAGGAGCCGACGTGCCCGCCGCGTTGTTCGAGGTCCGCTGCTACGCGACCGCCACGCCCTGAGGGTTCAGGGTATTCGGTGGCGTTTCACCGTGGTGATGCCATCTTGAAGAAACCCTCCGAAACCATGTCCGCCGACTTCGTCATCACCCGCGCCACGTCCGCACCCCTCGAGACGGTCTGCCAGCGTTTGCCGGAGATCTCGGCGGCGCACCGCTTCGGGGTGCTCGGCGTGCACAACCTGCGCGAGAAGATGGAAAGCAAGGGCGTGCCGTTCGGTCGCGAGTGCCGCGTGTTCGAGGTCTGCAACCCCGGTCACGCGCAAAAAGTGCTCGGGCAGAACATCGCCATCTCCACCGCCCTGCCCTGCCGGATCGCCGTCTACGCCGAGGGCGGGCAGACCATCCTCGCGACCATCCGGCCCACCGCGCTCCTCACGATGTTCGACGCGCCGGGCGCGGCCGACACCGCGCGCGAGGTCGAGGACGCCATGGTGCGCATCATGGACGAGACCGCGCGCGCGAGCTGAAAGCCCGAGGGCGGGCGACGCCGATCAAGGTCCGGCCGGTTGCAACACCACGCGCTGCGGGCTGGCGAGCGACCGCGCCGTGACGACGTGCGCGTTCACCGTGCGGAAGCGCAGCGCTCCGCCATAAACGACCCGACCCTCCAGCATGATACCGCGCTGCAGCCGCGCTTCGTCGGTGGGCAGAGAGATCCGGAAGGGCAACCCGTCGGTCGCCGGAGCGGCGAGCGTGACGACGAAATCCCCGAGGAAGTTTTCCGTGAAAACACCGGACGCCCGCTCAACCGGAGCGACGGGGGACGCCGGTCTGGCCGCGCCAGGCATCTCGAACGCCCGTACCATCACCTCCGAACCGGCGGGAAATGATTGTCCGATGTTCAAGGTTCCGGAGATGGTCCGGTTCATCTCGACCTGACGGTCGAGATCAAGGTTGGCGCAGCCGCTCACGAACAGGCTCGTCAGTGTTAACAAGGCCAGAATGACTTTTCCTTGGGACATAGAGGTGAAGAATAGGCTCAAAGTCGCCGTAGCGAATCGGCGCGCAGGTTGAAGGCAGTGAGAAGTTCCGTGTGCTCGCGGGCCTCGGCCCCATTGACGTGCACCAGGCCGCGCGCGAACGGCGGCTGTTCGCCGGGTTCGTCCGCCCACGCGGGCCAAGCGTAGCCGACGACCGCAGGATGCCGGGCCAACCGCTCCAATTGCGAGCGCCCTCGGCGCAGCATGCGCTCCACCGAGGTGAGCCGGGCCGCCCAGATCGTGGTCGCCGAGCCGGCAAAATCGGGATCCAACCAGGAAAACTCTCCCGCCACCACCGGCTGGGTCGTTGTGCCCGCCGGCGGCAGGTCGCGCCAATGCGGCAACGCCACGTCCACCGCCGGATACACGCAACGTGCCAGCACGTCCGCGCCCACGGGATCGCGGAAACGGCAGCCCAGAACCAGATGGTTTTCGTCGGCCTCGCGCAGCGCCGCCGACGTTGAGGCGAAGTAGCGCCGCGCAAATTCCTGCGTCCAGCGCGAGTGGTCGCGCAGGTAGCCGCGCGAGGCGAGACCCGTCTCCGTGCGGGTCATCTCGCGCACCACCTCCTTGTTGGCCAGCGCCACGCCCCACGCGCGCGCCACCGCCTCCAGCCGGCCGCCATGCAGCGCCAGCGTGAACTCCCAAGCCGCGTGATAGGCGGCATGGCACGGCTCCAGACTGAGGCACAGTTGCAGCAAGGTCGGACGTCCGCCGGCC
>Ga0075470_10000698_pt1 | contig 10620 bp, 8 predicted proteins | sample DEB19_08_DNA_4_FD_71482 | JGI IMG/M metagenome (GOLD analysis project Ga0075470, IMG submission 71482) | Aqueous microbial communities from the Delaware River and Bay under freshwater to marine salinity gradient to study organic matter... | ecosystem: Environmental > Aquatic > Marine > Coastal ... | reverse complement strand
TCCACCGAGGGCTGGTTGTCGCTGTAGGTGGAGAACACCTGGGTCTTCTTCGCCGGGATCGTGGTGTTGCGCGGGATCATCGGCGTGGCGACCTGGCCGGCCGTCTCGATGCCGAGCGTGAGGGGCGTGACGTCGAGGAGCAGCACGTCGCGCACCTCGCCCTTGAGCACGCCGCCCTGCACGGCCGCGCCAACCGCCACGACTTCATCGGGATTCACGCCCTGGTGCGGCGGCTTGCCGCCGAGCTTGTGGGCGATCTCGACGACCTTCGGCATGCGGGTCATGCCGCCGACGAGCACGAGCTCGTCGAGCTGCGCCGAGGTGAGCTCGGCGTCCTTCAGGCAGTTCTTGAACGGCTGCGAGCAGCGTTCGAACAACGAGTCGCAAATCTGCTCCATGCGGGCCCGCGTGAGCTGCATGTTGAGGTGCTTCGGCCCGGAGGCGTCGGCGGTGATGAAAGGCAGGTTGATGTCGACCGACTGGGCGGACGACAGCGCGATCTTGGCCTTCTCGGCCTCTTCCTTGAGGCGCTGCAGGGCCATCGGGTCCTTGCGCAGATCGATCCCGTTCTCCTTGCGGAAGGAGTCGACGAGCCAGGTGATAAGGGCTTCGTCCCAATTGTCGCCGCCGAGGTGGGTGTCGCCATTGGTGGCCTTCACCTCGAAAACGCCGTCGCCGATCTCGAGTATCGATACGTCGAAGGTGCCGCCGCCGAGGTCGAACACGCCGATCTTCTCGTCCTTCTTCTTGTCGAGCCCGTAGGCGAGGGAGGCGGCGGTGGGCTCGTTGATGATGCGCAGCACGTCCAAGCCGGCGATTTTGCCGGCATCCTTGGTCGCCTGACGCTGGGAGTCATTGAAGTAGGCCGGCACGGTGATGACGGCCTGGGAGATCTTTTCCCCGAGGTACGCCTCGGCGTCGGCCTTCAGCTTCGCCAGCACGAACGCCGCGATCTGCTGCGGGGCGAATTGCTCCGTTTTGTCCCCGACCTGAACCTCGATGTAGGCGTCACCGTTCTTACCCTCCACGACTTTGAAGGGCATGTTGCGCGCTTCCTCGCGCACCTCGGTGAACTTGCGGCCGATGAAACGCTTCGCGGAGAAAACGGTGTTGCGCGGATTCGTGATCGCCTGGCGCTTCGCGGCCTGGCCAACGAGACGCTCGCCGGATTTGGTGAACGCGACCACCGACGGGGTTGTGCGAGCGCCCTCGGCATTCGGGATAACCACCGGCTCGCCGCCTTCCATGACGGCCATGCAGGAATTAGTGGTTCCAAGATCGATACCCAAAATACGGCTCATGGAGAGTCGGCTAGCAATGCATGTGCCGCTGGGTTCTCGTGTTTCTTTAGCCCTTGATTACCAGTGTTTAAAAAATCGTCCTGAGTTTTTGGCTAGTCGCGCCATCAGGCAAAATCTGCCACCTTGTCTCACCTTTGGCACACCCGCGTGGTTTCGGTGTGCCACGCCTTGTCCCAGTTGAATTTCAACGACTTGGGCCTACGGTCGCGGAATGGAAATGGAGATCACGCTTCCCGAGGAGGTCCCGGTGATGACCCTGCAGGGAACGGCGCTCTTTCCGCAGGCCTTGATGCCGTTGCACATCTTTGAGCCAAGGTACCGTCAGATGCTGCGCGATGTCCTGGCTTCGAACCGGCTCTTCGCGGTTGCTGGTCTCGATTTCAGCCGCGCCAAGCAGGCCGACGCCTTCGAGCCGCCTCATCGGGTCGCCACGGTGGGAATCGTTCGCGCCTGCCAGAAAAACGACAACGGTACCTCCAATCTCCTCCTGCAGGGGCTTTGCCGCGTGGAGGTCCTATCCATCGCGCGGGAGGAACCCTACCGCCGCATCCGGGTTCGTGCGCTGGCCAGCGTCCCCGGCGCTTCGGCGTCCGAAAACGAGAAGCTGCGCGCGGAACTCGCCCGGCTGATCGCGGTCAAGCTGCGCCTCGCGCCAGGTGGGGCCAAGGAGATGTCGGACTTCCTGCGTACGGTCGACGACCCGGACATCTTCGCCGACATCGCGGCGTTCAGCGTGTGCGAAAACGCCCGGATCAAGCAGCGCCTGCTTGAGACCCTGGACGTCCACTTCCGCCTTGAGCAACTCCGCCACTGCGTGGCCGCCGACATCGATCGGCTGAAGCTTTGGAGGAAGGTTCAGGGTCGCCTCACCGACGACCGGATCTCCGACAACTGACCTGACGGGCCGGGGCGCTCAGGCCTTCGCGGCGGCGGCGGGCCACCAGCGGTAGAGGAAGAAGTATACCAGCACACCTGTCACGCTGACGTAGTACCAGATCGGGAAGGTCCACTTCGCCCACGCGCGGTGGCGCGCGAAATCCCCCCGGAACGCCAGTAGGAAGGTTCGGGGCACCAGGTAGGCGATGGCGATCGCGAACAGGATGTGGGAGATCAGCATCGTGTAGTACACGGTGGCGATGGCGCCGGTGCCCCCGAAAGGCGTGTGCACACCGCGCACCAGGATCTTGTGGGCGACGTAGCCGATGAGGAAAACGGCCGAGACCACTCCTGCCGAGATCATGCTCGCCCGATGCCGGGCGATCGCCCCGGCCCGCGCCGTGTCATTCGGCGCGAGCCGCGCCTGGCGGATGAAGAAGAAGCCGGCCGTCATCAGCGCGGTCGCGAGGGCGTTGAGGGCGGCGTTGAGGGCGGGGATGTCTTGGACTTTCATCGGAAAAGGAGGCGGTCGGCGACGAGCGCACCTAGCGCAAGCGGCAGGTAGGCGATGGAGGTGAGGAAGAGTTTACGGGCGGACTGGTCGCGCCCTTCGGCCCGCAGGAAGCAGCCTGCGCGCCAAAGAAACCACGCGCCCAGCAACGCTGCCGCGCCGCCGTAGGCCCACGTCGCCAGCCCCATCCACGAGGGCAGCAGGCTTACCGCCAGTAGGGCGAGTGTGTTGATCAGCGACCACGCGGCCACTTTGCGGCCAGACTCGTCCCGCACCGGCAGCATCGGGAAATCAACGGCCGAGTAATCGCGTCGGTAGGTCCAAGCCACCGCCATGAAGTGTGGAATCTGCCAGAAATAGAGCACGCCAAACAGGATCCAGCCCAGCGCCGACACGCGACCCTCCCCCGCGCTCCAGCCGATCAGCGGGGGAAAGGCTCCAGCCACCGCGCCTATTTCCGTGCTCCAGGCAGACCAGCGCTTGGCCGGGGTGTACCATGCGAGGTACGATACCGCTGTGAGCAACATGAAGACCGCGGCGAGGCGGTTCACCTTGAGGAATAGAATGAAGAACGCCGCCGCGCACATCAGCCACCCGAGTACAAACGCCGATCCCGGCTGGACTTTGCCCGCGGGGATTGGACGGCCGGCGGTGCGCGCCATCCGTGCGTCCGTCTCGTGTTCCAGCCACTGGTTGAGGGCCGCCACGCCTCCGGCGGCGAGCGAGGTGCCCGCCAGCAACAGGGTGAACTTCATTCCGTCCCACGCCGGCCGCGCCGCGAAATAACCTACCAGCGTCGTGAGGACCGACAGCAGGCTCAGCCGCGGCTTCGTGAGCTCGAGGTAGTCGCGGAAGCTCGCGGACGCGGGCGCGGTCATGCTCGGGAGGGCGTCGCGAGCGGTGTGGGCCCCTCGATCCGGTCACGGTGCGCCACCCACGTCAGCCAGAAGGTCACGGCGAGAAGCAAAGCTCCGACCACCACGTGGCTGGTGGTCATCTCGGGTTTGCGCAGCGTCCAGATCACCTGCGCACCGAGCAGGATTTGCAGGATCAGTAAACTAACCAGGGCCGAGGCCCCGGCGCGCATCGCCATCGTGGAGGCCTTGTCCCTCCGAATCGTCCACGCAAACCACGTCAGGGCGAAGGCCAGCACCAGGGCCATGACGCGGTGGGCGAAATGAATCGAAATCCGGAAATCCCAGACCGGCGGCAGCAGATGGTTGCCGGGCGGCGGGGTGGAGAACGGGAACGAACCAATGACGAGACCGGCGTTGTTGTGTCGCATGGTCGCCGCGATGGTCAGTTGCGCGATCAGCAGCAGGCAGCAGATGATCCCGGCGCGGCGCACGGCCGGGCCAACCGGGGCCGTGCCTTCGATCCACCGGCGGGAACAAGCCGCCGCGATCGCGAACAGGAGGCACACGTAGACCTGGGCGAGGATGCCGTGCGGGATACGCAGCATCTCGCCCAGCGACATCTGGAAGCCTGGCACGGCCGTCTCATGGAGCAGCACCCGCTTTCCGCCGATGAGTCCCTGGATGATGACGATGGCGAGCGCCCAAAGCGCGAGGTTGCGCAGCCAGCGCCGCTCCTCTCGCCGCCAGATCCAGACGGCCAGACCGATCGTGATCAGACCCATCACGGCCCCGGTCAGGCGGTGGGAATGCTCGGCGAACATCGAGATGTTGCGCAGCCAGCCCTCGGGGTTGATCGAACCGTTCGAAAGCGGCCAGTCCGGAAAGGCCATGCCCGCGTTGATGCTCGTGGTGAACGCCCCGAGCGTCACAAGCACGAACACCCACACGCTGCCGGCCGTCGCGAACGCGGCGAGGGCGGGCTTGTGGGTGACGGTGCGCGCGGCGGCGGAGGACGTGGCCATGGAGCGTGAAGTCGCAGATGAATGCGGAGCGCGCGCGCGGGCAAACCCTTTGACAATCTTGTGAGCCGGGCGAATCCGTACGCGGATGACCGCTAATACCGCCGCGCGCCTTGCCGTCGCCGCGTTCGCCTGCCTCGTCGCCGGCTGCGGGCGCGCTCCCGCGCCGGGGGATTCCGCGCCGGCGGCGGCCAAGGCTCCCGAGTCCGAGCGTCACGCGCTCACGGGCGAGATCCTGCGGGTCGAGACCGAGCGCAAGGTGCTCATCGTCCGGCACGACGAGATCAAGGGCTACATGCCGGCCATGACGATGGAGTTTCTCGTTTCCGACGGTGACCTCGCGCTCGCGCGCCCGGGGCAGCGCATCCGGGCGGATATGATCCCGAGCAAGGACGGCGACTTCCGGCTCGAACGCATCTGGCCCGACGACCGTTCGATCGAGGCGCGCACGATCGCCACCGGGGCGATGCAACTCCGGCAGGATACCCACACGCGCGGGAGGAACGCCTACCGCGAGGTGGGCGAGGGCGCGCCCGATTTCACCCTCTACGACCAGGAGGGTCGCATCGTGCAAGGGTCCCGCTTCCGCGGGCGACACATCATGCTCAACTTCATCTTCTCCCGCTGCCCGGTGCCGACCATGTGCCCGGCTGCCACGGCCAAGATGATCACCGTGCAGCGCCTGGCGCGTGAGGCCGGGGTGCGCGACCTCGAGCTCATCTCGATCACCCTCGATCCTGCGAACGACACGCCCGGGGTCCTGCGCGAGTACGCCTCCGTGCGCGGCATCGACACCTCCAACTTCTCCTTCCTCACCGGTCCCGAGGGCGCGATTCGCGACCTCCTCACCCAGTTCGGGGTCATCACCCAGCTGCAAGGCGACATTCTCCAGCACACCCTGGCGACCCTGCTCATCGATCCGCAGGGACGCATCGCGCATCGCACCGACGGCAGCCAATGGGAGCCGCAGGATTTCGTGCGCCGGATGAAATCTACATGAGTTCCGTCTCCACCGTATCTCGCGCGCCTTTCGCCTGGGGCCAGGCCGCCTTCATCACGGCCGTCGCCGTGCTCGTCTTCGTCGCCTTCCGGCAAATTCCCACCGGAACGGATCTCAACCACATGGACTTTCGCGTGGAGAATCGCGGGGCCGGCGCGATCGAGTTCTGCGACCCTTTGAACCCGCAGTTCATCCCCGTCGTCGCGATGCGCTCCCCCGTCGCGATGAGCGTGCGCACCGAGGCGCCACCCGCCGCGGGTCGTGAGGTGCGCGCGGTCGTTTCCCTGCGCACCGCCAACGGCAAGGTGATCGCGCCGCCCGATCTGCTCGTCACCCACACGCGCCGGCTGCACCTTCTGGTCGTCGATCCTGCGCTCGGCGACTATCAGCACCTGCACCCGGAACCCGGCGCCGTGCCGGGGGAGTGGGCCTTTCGTTTCACGCCACGCGGCGGCGGTACGTACCGGGTTTTCGCCGACTTCACGCCCGCGGCCACCGCGCGCGGTCTCTACGCGAGCGACGATCTCGTGGTCTCCGGTCCGCCCGTCGAGGCTCCGCGCGCGTCGCCGTCGGTAGAGCAGCATGGGCATCGTTTCACGCTCGCCGTCAGTCCTCGGCCGGCGCGCGCCGGCCAGCCGCTCGACCTCGAATTCACGGTCGTGCGCGACGGCGGCGGACCGGTGGCTTTGGGAAAGGTGATGGACGCCTACGCCCATCTCGTGGCCTTCGACGCCGCGCGCTCCGGTTTCGCGCACTTGCATCCGGTCGAGGCACCGCAGGGGGCGATTGCCGACCCGGCGCGGATCAACCTCCGTTTCAAGCTCACCGTCCCGCGCGCGGGGATCTTCACTGTCTGGGCGCAGCTGAACGTCGCCGGTCGTGAGGAATTCGTGCCTTTCCGTCTCGAGGTCGCGGAATAACGCCGGTCGCCGGGGAATGACCGGTTGACAGGCCGCTCCCTCGCGGTGTGGTGGCGCCAACCCCCGCCCCCATGAAGCGCTCGCTCGTCCCGCTGCTGTTCTTGCCGGCTTGGTTCGCGTTTGCCGCCGAGCAGGCGCCCGAGACCAAGGGACCCCTCGCCGAGCCCATCCTCGCACCCAACCAAACCACCGTCGAGGTGCAGGTCTTCACCGCGACGCGTGTCCCCGCGATACCTCCCGCGGCGACCGCAGCGGACTGGAGCTCAACCGCCGCCACGTTGCGGCGCCGGGTCCTGGACGAGGTTGTTTTCCGCGGGGAGGCCCGCGCCTGGGCCTCGGCTCCGGGGCGGGTGGAGTGGCTCGACACCCTCCGCACGCCGCACGGCTACAGCGTGCGCAAGCTTCGCTACGAGGTCGTGCCCGGACTCTGGCTGCCCGCGCTGCTCTACCAGCCGGATCGTATTTCGGGACGCGTGCCGGTCGTGTTGAACGTCAACGGTCACGAGAAGACCGGTACCGCGACGCCCTACATCCAGGAGCGCTGCATCAACCTCGCGAAGCGCGGCATCCTCGCCCTGAACCCGGAGTGGCTCGGGCGCGGCCAGTTGCTCGAGGAAAAGGGGCTCGACCACTACCGCATGAACCAGCTCGACCTCTGCGGCACGAGCGGGCTCGCGGTCTTCCACCTCGCCGCGCAACGCGCCCTGGACATCGCCCTGGCTCTGCCCAACGCGGATCCCGAACGGGTTGCCGTCACCGGTCTTTCCGGCGGCGGTTGGCAGACCATCTTCCTCTCCGCGCTCGACGAGCGCGTGCGGCTCGCCAACCCCGTCGCGGGTTACTCGAGCTACGTCACCCGCGTGCAGTTTCCATCCCTCGACCTCGGTGACTCCGAGCAGACGCCGTCCGACCTCGCCACGGTGGTCGATTACACCCACCTCACCGCGATGATGGCGCCGCGGCCGACGCTCCTCAGCTACAACGCGAAGGACAATTGCTGCTTCCGCGCCGACTACGCCCTCGCGCCCCTGGTGCAGGCCGCCGCCCCGGTCTTCCGCCTCGCCGGTGCGGCGGAGCGGCTGCAGCAGCACGTCAACCACGATCCGGGGCACAACTACGGACGCGACAACCGCGAGGCCTTCTACCTCTTCCTGCGCGACCAGCTGCTGGGCGGCGCCGCGGATTTTCCCCTGGCCGAGATCCCTTCCGAAGCCGAAGTGCGCCCGGCCGAGTCGCTTCGTGTGCCGCTGCCCGCTGGTAACCACGACTTCCACAGCCTCGCGTTGCAGCTCAGCAAAAACCTGCCGGTTGCAGGCCAGCCCGACGGCGCGCGCCTGCGGGCCATCGTGCGTGCGCCGGACTACCGTGTGGCCGCGACGGCCGCCGGCTCGGCGCGCGAGGACGGCGCGGAGGTGAGCCGCTGGCGCCTGCGGATGGACAACGACTGGACGGTGCCGGTCGTCGAACTTTCCCCGTCCGGCGCGCGCTCGACGGTACTGCTGCTGGCCGACGCCGGACGCGCCGCCGCGGAGCCGCGCGTCCGCGAGTTGCTCGCCGCCGGGCGACGCGTGGTCGCGGTCGACCCGTTCTACTTCGGCGAATCCAAAATCGCCGGGCAGCCGGGGCTCTTCGCGATCCTTGTGGCGGCTGTCGGTGAACGCCCGCTCGGCATCCAGGCCGGCCAGGTCGCCGCGGTGGCGCGCTGGCTTTCCCGCGAGCGCGGTCTGGGGACGGTCGAGATCGCGACCGAAGGGCCGCGGACCGGCCTCATCGGGCTCGTCGTGGCCGCCCTCGAACCGGACGCGATCGCGGGCCTGGTGCAGCGCGATGCGATGGCCTCGCTGCGCGAGGTGATCACCAGCGATCTCACGGTGATGCAGCGGCCCGAACAGTTCTGCTTCGGCCTGCTGCGTGAATTCGACGTTCCGCAGATCGAGGCGCTGGTGGCGCCGCGACCGGTGACGCGCCGCTGAACCTTTTCCGATGAATCCCACCCTTTTTCCCTTGGGCGATGAGCCCGTCTTCGGTCGGCGCGCGTTCGTCGGCGCCTCGCTGTCGTTCGCCGCGGCGGCGCTGTTGTCGAATGCCCGTTTGCACGCGGCCCCGAAGCCGTCTTTTTCCGCGGATCCGTTTTCGCTGGGTGTCGCTTCGGGCGATCCCACGCCCGACGGTGTCGTGCTGTGGACGCGGCTCGCGCCGCGGCCGCTGGAACCCGGTGGCGGCATGCGGCCCGAGCCGGTGGAAGTCACGTGGGTGGTGGCCGACGACGAGGCTCTCACGAAGGTCGTCGCGGCGGGCACTGCGGTGGCGAATCCCGCTTGGGGCCATTCCGTCCACGTTGAGGTTTCGGGCCTGCGGCCCGATCGCTGGTATTTTTACCAATTCCGCGCCGGCGGGGTGGAAAGCCCGAAAGGTCGCACCCGTACCATGCCGGCGGCCAGCAGCCTGCCGGAGCGGCTGCGCTTCGCCTTCGCCTCGTGCCAAAACTTCGAGAGCGGGCACTACACCGCTTACCAGCACATGGCCCGCGAGGATCTCGATCTCGTCGTCCACCTCGGCGATTATATCTACGAGGGTGCGGCCCACCGCGGACGGCCGCGCCTCCACAACGGCGGGGAGATCTTCACGCTGGAGGACTACCGTCTTCGCTACGCGCTCTACAAATCCGACCCTGCGTTACGGGCCGCCCATGCCATGGCGCCCTGGATCGTGACGTGGGACGACCACGAGGTGGCGAACAACTACGCGGGGGACATCCCCGACAAGCCCGCTTCGCGCGACGAGTTCCTGCGGCGCCGGGCGGCGGCCTACCAGGCATATTTCGAGATGATGCCGCTGCGCCGCGCCCAGCTGCCATCGGGGCCCGACCTGCTGCTGTTCCGCGCGCTGGATTTCGGGCGGCTCGCAACATTCCACGTCCTCGACACACGGCAGTACCGCACCGACCAGCCGCAGGGTGACGGACGCAAGCCGCCCTCGCCGGTCCTCCTTGATCCGCGCGGGACCTTGCTCGGCGAACGGCAGCGGGCTTGGCTTGACGCCGGCTTGGAGCGATCTCCCGCCGCGTGGAACGTGCTCGCCCAGCAAGTGATGATGGCCCGGGTCGACCTTGCGCGGGGTCCGGACGTGCTGCACAGCATGGACCAGTGGCCGGGCTACGAATTCGAGCGGCGCCGGGTGCTGCGCCACTTCCGTGATCGCCGGGTGAAAAACCCGGTGGTGATCACGGGCGACATCCACTCCAACTGGGCCAACGAGCTTGTGCAGGATTTCGACCGCCCCGACGGTCCGCCGGTGGGGGTGGAGTTCGTCGGCACATCAATCAGCTCGGGCGGCGACGGTGCCATCGAACCTGCTCACACGAAGGAACTCCTGGCGGAGAATCCGTTCGTTAAGTACCGCAACAACGAGCGCGGTTACGTGCGGTGTGAGGTGACGCCCACCGCGTGGCGCACGGATTTTCGCACCGTGCCCTTCGTGGAGCGCCCAGGTGCCCCGATCAACACCCGCGCCAGCTTCGTCGCCGAGTCCGGTCGCGCCGCCCTGAACCGCGTGTGACCGGGCGCTCCGTGCTTTGGCCGCGCCACGGCTGAAGACATTCCGCTGGAGCCCGCCTCACACGGGCAGGCACCCTCGCCGATACCGTACGAATTTCGTGATGCGGTGACGTACACGATCTCCTGTCGAAACGTATAAGTTGTAGCCGGGGCTGCTCGCCGCGGAAAATGCAGGCGGGGAATTCCAGCCGAAGGCGATACCTCTCCGCGCGTCCGCGTTTTCGCCGATTCGCGGTCCCGACTACTTTCGCGCCTTTGTCTCGACGGTCACGTCGGTGATCACGCCCCGGAACGCAAAGGGCGCTTCGTAGTCCTCGCTCACGGGCGTGTAGAGGTCGCGCCCGATGTCGAGCGTCTCGTGGCTGATGTTGCCGGTCATCACTTCCGGCACCTGGCCGCGGGCGACTGCCCGACCGTCGATACGCAGGACGACATCGGCTCCGCCGCTCGCGGTCAGATTCAAGTCAGCGCTTACCGTGCAGGAGCCTTCCGGTAAACGCACCGGGGCCTCCACCGTGGTGCGACGCTCGCCCGCATAGTTGTAATGAAAGACCGGACGCCCCTCGCGGACGTACAACG
>Ga0075470_10000694_pt1 | contig 10671 bp, 8 predicted proteins | sample DEB19_08_DNA_4_FD_71482 | JGI IMG/M metagenome (GOLD analysis project Ga0075470, IMG submission 71482) | Aqueous microbial communities from the Delaware River and Bay under freshwater to marine salinity gradient to study organic matter... | ecosystem: Environmental > Aquatic > Marine > Coastal ... | reverse complement strand
GACAAGTCCGACACCATGAGCGGCGCGGCCGACGACTGGGCGTACGAGCACCTCGGTGTGTACTCGTGGACGACCGAGTTCTGGGATGCCATCGCGGCAGCGACACCCGAGCGCAGCGGGAAGCACATCTGGTACGAGGGTCCCACGGTGGAGCAGGAACTTGCCGTCATCGAGTGGGCCAGGACGAACGCACCGGACACCCTCCACCCGTGGCGCACGTTCGACCACCCCCAGCTCGGCGAGATCGAGATCGGCGGCACCGACGACTTCCTGCTGTGGACGAACGCACCCGCGTCCCGCCTGCGTGCCGAGGTGGCGCCGCACAGTGAGTTCGCGATCCACCAGGCGATGCTCTCCCCGAGGCTCGAGATACTCCACACGAAGGTCGAGCCCCTCGGGAACGACACATGGCGCGTCGACGTCGGCGTCGCCAACACCGGCTGGCTCCCCACGCACGTCACAGAGATCGCACGGACAAAGCGCCTGTGCCTGCCGGGTTGGGTGCAGATTGACGGTGCCGACACGATGGGCTCGGCGGCCAGGGTCCCCTTCGGCGAGTTGGCCGGGCGTTCCGGGTACCTGTTGGCGGGTGGCTTCCGCAACGACGGCACACCCGACCGGAAACTCACGTCCTGGGTGGTGCGCGCCGCCGCCGGCACGCGACTCACGTTCACTGCCAGCCACGAACGGGCCGGCACCGTGACCGCGGCGGTCACGCTCGGCTGAGTCTCAGCGGGCCGGGCGTTCGCCCGTCTCGACGAACCGGCGGATGTCGAGGATCGCATTGCGGTCCTGGCCACTGAACAGGTGACCGCCCTCGTACACCTGCATCGAGCTGTCCGGGATGCGGGCAACGATCTGTTCCGAGTTGGCGACCGGAGCGATGCCGTCGTAGCGACCGGCCAGTACGAACGTCGGGGCCGTCACGCGCCCGAGTCTGTCCGCGACATCGTGGTGGATGCGCGCCTCAAGCTGCAGCCGCTCCCCCCGCAGCCGTTCTTCCGACTTCGCGACGTCCGCCCTGTCCCTCATGCCGGCGACGATCGCAGCCTCCACGGGGTGCGCGGCAAGCCACTCGTCGTCAACGAACCGTGAGTCGGTGAGTTCCATCTGTCGCGCCAGCCGAGCATCTGCGGGGAGCGCACCGAGTTCGTGCAACGGGTACGACGAGCCGGCCGCACCACCGGCCGACGTGCACAGCAGCACGAGTTTTTCCACAACCCCCGGGTGGGTCACGGCGAACTCCTGGGCCACCATGCCGCCGAAGCTGATGCCGACGACGTTGCACCTCTCCCATCCCACGTGCGCGAGGAGCGCGCGCCCGTCCGATGCGTACTGGGCCATCGAGTACGGGCCGTCCGGCACCGAGGACTCGCCCAGACCGCGCTGGTCATGCACCAGCACCTGCATGGTCTTTGCAAGTGCATTGATCAACGGTGCACTCGACTCGATCGACGCACCCGATCCGTTGAACAACAGCGTGCGCGGACCCTCACCGCGGATCTCGAAATTGAAATCGCATCCGTCGTGTGTGAACCGCGTCATGTGGACAGTCTGTCATCGAGTGCCGGCACCGTGACTCACTTCGGGTATCCACCATTCCTCCATGCGCAGAGGCCACTATCGACAACGTGCAACTGGTCGATGGCATCCGCGAGTCGTTCGCGGCACTGTCATGCCCCATCACGTGGAAGCGCGTCTCGGTTCCCGGCCTCCCGGTCGCGTGGGCGGGCATGCACGTGCCCGCCGTCGAGACGGGCGGGCGTCCGTGGGTGTGGGAAGTGGTCACGCCCGACCAGTACGACTCGTCGCAGAAACTCCGCGATGACCTCCTTGTTCTCCCTGTCGCACACGACGCAGTGGTGGTGAAGGTGATGCACGAGGACCACTCCGGCCCCATCGTGCGCATGCAGGTAGCCGTCGACACCGCACCCGATCACCTCATCATCGAGGGCCTCCCCACGGAGGACAACCCGATCTCGGTCACCCTCGAGCGGGGCTGGACGGTGCAGGCCCTCGGGTCCGCCGCCCAGGCGTGGATCGACCGCGAAACCGAGAGTTCCGCCACCCTCGAGACCCCATCCAGCCCCTCCGCGGCAGGCCGCCGTTATCAGTTGCATCCCGAGTTCGATATCGAGTCGGCGGCGTTCGACCGTCTGCTTACACTCGACCACGATGACGCAGCGTCGGTCACCTCTCTCCTGGCCCGTATCCACGAGGCCCTCCGCCCGTACCGCTGACCTGCGCCCGGGGGTGGCCCCGTGATCACCACGTACGCCGTCTCGCTGACCGCCGAGGACTGCGGTGACGCCGAGCGCATCGCCCTCATCGATCTCGTCAGCGACTGGTTGGTTGCCCAGTACCCCGTTGACTCCCGTCCGGCAGGTCTCAGTGTCCGTGTCTCGCGCGAGGCCTCCGACGACCCGGTCTTCAGGGTGTCGATCACGGAGTCGACCCCGCGCAGCACCCACGCCGAGACCCTGACGGTCACGGTTGCGCTGCTCGGGACGAACCTGTCGTTCGACATGCGCACGGTGTCCACCCCCACCACCTCGAAAGTGGTGCCCTACCGCACCGCACCCATACCGCCGAAGAGGCTGGTGCAACTTGTGTGCGACGTCATGAAGACGGTCACCATCTACGACGCGAACCGCCGCGTGGTGGAGACGTCCGCGCGTGTCGACACGTCGCTCGGCGGCCAGGAGATCGCGGCGTACATGTTCGCGCCGAACCGCCAGTTGCCCATGGTGATCGAGGTCGCCGACACCGTCGGCAGGCGACCGCCCATCATGGCCATGGGAACAGGCCCTCTCTCCGGCCTCGTCCACATGTTCATGCTCACCACCACCGCGGCGCTCGACGGCTTCCTCGAGATGAGCGGTCACAGCATCGTGAACCCCGGCGACATCATCATCCAATGGCCGGGAAACAGCGAGCCGGAGATCTTCCACGCGCGTGAGTACCCCGATTCGTCCATCCCGCGCGAACGCGAGCGCCTGGTGCGGCTCATCGTCGACACCGCGGCCCGCTCGGTGGCGTCACCGCGCGTACCTCCCCCGCCCCGTCGTGAGTACGACCTGGTCGAACCGGTGGAGCGCGAGGACACTGCCGGTCAGGATGTCGACGAGGATTCCGCCGTGTACATCGAGCAGCTCGAGTCGCAGGTGGACGAACTGGAGGCGGCGCTCGCCGATGCCGACCGCATCATCGCCGACCAACGCAGCACCATCGAGAAGAAGAGCGGCGAGGTGGACGAGCTCGTGCTGCAAAAGGTGAACCTCGAGATCCGCGCGGGCTCCGACTCCGCCGCCGTGCTCGCCGTCCCCTCAATGAAAGAGGCGCTGCGCATCGCACGCGAACGGTGCCAGTTCCTCGTCTTCCACGAACGTGCCATCGAGTCCGGCGAGTCACTCGAGGGTCCCGAGCCGGTGTCGGTGCTGCAGGACCTCGCACGACTGAACGAGGTCGCGCGCGCGTGGATGTCCGGCGAGATCACCGGCAGTTCCATCAAGTTGGCGTGCCGCCAGATGGGCCTCGACTTCGCGCCCGACGTGTCGGACAACGCGAAGCAGAAGTACGAGCAGGACTACGTGATCACGTGGCACGGCCAGACCGTGGTGGCAGGGGCGCACCTGCGCCGCGGCCGCAAGACGCACCTCGTGCGCATCCACGTCTACTTCGACGCCGAACGCCAGCAGGTTGTCGTCGCCTACATCGGACGGCACCTGCGCGACAAGGGTTCCGCCTCCTGACCAACGAATAGTCTCGGGGCATGCCCTCAGAGATCTTCGCGCTGTCAGATGCCCACATAGACAAGGTCGCCGCGCTCTCGCCGTCGTCCGCCACGTACCTCGGCATCCCCGGGTACGACCACCTGATGAACGACTTCTCCCCGGCCGGCCACGAGGCCCGCCACCAACTGAACGTGGACACCCTCGCCACGCTGAATTCGCTCCCCGTGACGAACGACGACGACCGTCTGGCAGCCGGCGTGATGCGCGAGATGCTCGAGGCAGAAATTGACTCCTACGAGGTCGGCGAGCATCTCCGTGCGATCCGCGTGATTGCCGGTGACGTGGAATCGGCCCACGGCGTGTTCGACCTGATGCGCGCCGACGACAAGGACGACTGGACCGTCATCAACGAACGGATCTCGAACGTCGCGGATGCTTACGCGGGCATGCGCGAGTCCTGGATGCTCGGCATCGAGCGTGGTGTGGTCACCTCACAGCGCCAGGTGTTCGCGGTCGCCGAGCAACTCGACGCGTACGCCGGCAAGTCGGGTGCCCCCGCGTTCTTCCGTGCGGTCGCCGACCGAGCATCCACCGTTGCCGGCGCACCGATGGACGACCTGCGCCGAAATGCGGAGGCCGCCACGGCGGCAATCGCCGAGACCGCCGACTTCCTGCGCACCACCTACATCGCCGCAGCTCGCGAGTCCGACGGTTGCGGGGAGGAAGTGCACGCCGTCGCGCGCCGCCAGTTCCTCGGCGCCGTCATCGACCCGCGCGAGGCGTACGAGTGGGGCTGGGAGGAGACGATGCGCCTCGACGAGGAGATCCGCAAGTGCGGTGAGCTCATCGCGCCGGGCGAGTCGCCCGCGGCGGTCCGGCATCTCCTCGACACCGACCCTGCCCGCGCCGTTCACGGCGAGGAGAACCTGCGCAACTGGCTGCAGGAGTTGATGGACGAGGCGATGACGTTCCTCATTGACGGCGGTCACTTCAACATCGACCCGCGCATCCGCACGGTCGAGGCGATGATCAGCCCGCCCGGCGGTGCGGCTGCCATGTATTACACGCAGCCCGCCGAGGACCTCTCGCGGCCGGGACGCACGTGGTACCCGGCGAACGGTCGCGCATCGTTCCCGCGGTGGGGCGAGCCGACGACCGCGTACCACGAGGGCGTCCCCGGGCACCACCTGCAGTGCGCGACCGCTGTTCTTCAGAAGGACCGTCTGTCGCGAATGCAGCGGCTCTTCTTCAACAGCGGCCACGGCGAGGGCTGGGCGCTCTACTCGGAACGGCTCATGGACGAGTTCGGTTTCCTCGAGAACCCCGACTTCCGGCTCGGTTACCTCTACGGACAGGCACTGCGCGCGGCGCGCGTCGTCGTGGACCTCGGCATCCACTGCGGCTACGCGATCCCGAAGTCGTCGAAGTGGCACCCCGGCGAGAAGTGGACCCCGGAACTGATGCTCGAGTTCGTCACGGAACACTCCTCCAGCGACGACGAATTCAACCGTTCGGAGGTGGACCGTTACCTCGGCTGGCCGGCCCAGGCCATCAGCTACAAGCTCGGCGAGCGCGTCTGGCTGCGCCTTCGTGACGACGCGAAGCAGCGCCACGGCGCGTCGTTCGACCTTGCCGACTGGCACGACAAGGCACTGAAGCTGGGCAACCTCGGTCTCGACCTTCTGCAATCCGAGCTCTCCCGCATATAGCGACGCCGCCGCGCCACCTACCCTGAATCCATGTCGACACGGACACGCATCACCCGCATCATCCTCGGTGCGGTCGCCCTGTTCGTGCTGATGACCGGTTTCTCCGTCACGCGGTTCGTGCTCGCCCACCCCGGGTACGGGCTGCAGCAGAACGTGGCCACGTGGGCCCGCAACAAGGGCATGGGCGCGGTCGTGGACAAGCTGGAGGTGTGGCTGCACGACACCGCACCGGCCGCGGCACCTGCAGCATCGCTCGCGCTCGTCGACCCCACGGACTCCACCGTCGTCGATTCAACGGTGCCCGCCACAACCACCACCGAATCCACCACCACAACGTCCACGACCGTTCCCGGTCCGACGACGACGCTCGATCCGTCCATCGTCACCACCACGACGTCGACGACCATCCCGCCCCCGACGGACATCACGCCGGTGCTGGAACCGGCGCTGAAGGGCGAGGGCGAGTGGAAGGTCCTGTTCACGCTGGGAAAGAAGAAGCGACCCGTCGTGTGGGGCATGTCGATCCGGCCGTTCACGAAGTACGGCTCCGTCGTCGCCACCGCTGCAGTTTTCGACCAGACACGACTGCGCGCCGCGATGTTCAACGGGTCTGATGTCCCGGGTGGGGGTCCGTGGAACAACGCCGAGAAGATCCCCGACAGGGCACTGCGCAGTCTCGTTGCTGCCTTCAACGGCGGCTTCCGCTTCGAGCACGACCCGGGTGGCTACGTCACCGAGGGTGTCACCGTGCGGGAGATGAAGAAGGGGTTCGCCACCATCGGCATCGATGCGAACGGCGTGCTGCACGTGGGCGTGTGGGGCGACGACATGCACAAGAACGACGGATGGGTGTCTCTGCGGCAGAACCTGCCGCCGCTCGTGAAGGACGGCATGTCGGTGTACAAGGACTACAAGTGGACGGACTGGGGCACCGACTTCGGCGACAAGATGTACACGTACCGCAGCGGGATCTGCACGCGCACCGACGGTTCCATCATGTACCTCTCTGCCGGTGACGTGAACATCGACATGTTCGCGAAGGCGATGCTGCAGTTCGGCTGCTCCACCGGGATGGAACTCGACATCAACGGCAACTGGCCGCACTTCAGCACGTACAGCAACTTCGGCGCGCGCACGCGCTACGGCAAGCCGCTCGACGTGCGCATGGGCAACCCGCAGCGATTCCTGAAGGGCTACGACAAGGACTTCTTCGCCCTGTTCGACCCGAAGTCGCTCCCCGAGGGGTTGTTGAAGTGACGCCTCAGCGCACCAGTTCGTAATCGGCCAGCAGACGCGCCGCACCGCCGTCGGTCACGCGCACGCGGCCCTCGTCGTGCAGCTTCAGCACGTGCGACCAGATGCTGCGCCGTGCCGGCCTGTGCAGACGCTTGTCGACGTTCGCGTACAACACCTTCACCATCGCGGGGATGGTGGTGACGCCGGAGCGCAGCTGGTCGATCACCTGGTTCTCGCGGTCGATGCGGTGCTGCAGCAGGGCGTGAAGGAACGGCTGCGGGTCCGTCACCGGACCGCCGTGTGTCGGCCGTAGCACTGCGTCGTCTCGGCCGATCACCTTGCGCACGCTGTCGAAATAGGCGGCCATGTCCCCGTCGGGCGGCGACACGATCGTGGTGCTCCACCCCATCACATGGTCACCACTGAAGAGCGTCTGTTCCTCCGGCAACGCCACGCACAGGTGGTTCGAAGTGTGTCCCGGAGTGTGGACGGCGCCCAGCGAGAACTCCCCGGTTCGCAGGATCTCGTCACCGTCGCGCACCGTGATGTCGGGGCGGAAGTCCACGTCGAGGGGCTCGTTCTCCTCCTCGTCCTTCGCCTCCGTCTCGTCCTCCTCGCTCGGGTCGTGGTCGTCCTCCTCGGTCCAGCCCTCCACCATGCGGTGCGGCCCGAATGCGTAGGTGGGCACCTTGTACTCATCCTTCATCCACGCTGACAACGGCGAGTGATCACCGTGGCAGTGCGTCACCACGATGCCCACCAGCTCACGGCCCTTCAGTGCGGCGGCAAGAGCGTCGCGGTGCGAGTCGATGCGCGGGCCGGGGTCGATCACCACACACTGACGCGACCCGATGATGTACGTGCCGGTGCCGTGGTAACTGAACTTCGACGGGTTCCTGCAGATCACCCGCTGCACCAAAGGCGACATCTGCTCGACGGTGGCGTAGGGCGCATCGTCGATGCGCGGGACGAATGGGATGCCTGCCATGACGGATCAGAAACCGACCGCGCGGATGCGCCCTACAGGCTTGCCGTGGCCGTAGGCCACCTCGGTGATCGTGTCGGGGACGTTCGACGTGTCGATGCCCAGCTTCCGCAGTGCGGCAACGAGAACCGTCGCCGTGCCGCGGCCCGACCCGTCGGAGAGCTTCAGTGCGACCGCGCGTCCGTCCGGCAGCGCCGCCACGTACACCGCCTCGGCGCCGTCCTTTGCCATCAGACCGGGCACGTTCGTGCAGATCGCGGTGACATCGCGCTTCTCCCCGCCCACCATGTAACTGTGCTGCGACATCGCGCGGTGGATCTGCAGACCGGAGTCACCCGCCGCACCGGTGGCCATCGACCGCACCGCACGGGCGAGACCGGTCAGGCTCAGCACGTGGGCCGGCGCGCCGCACCCGTCGATGCCGATGGCGAACGCCTCCTCGCCGGCAACGTCGGGGATCGTCTCGGTGATGCGCTGCTGCAGCGGGTGGTCGACGTGAAGGTAACCGTCCATGTCCCATCCGTTGATGGCGCACGTGACCACCATTCCCGAGTGCTTGCCGCTGCAGTTCATCTGCAGCGACGACTTCGGGACGTCGTCGTGAATGGCCGCGTGCTGCGACTTCTCGTGCAGAGGCCAGCTGGCGGTGTTGCGCAGCGCGGACTCGTCGAGCCCGGCCGTGGCGAGAATTGCCCTTGCGGTGTCGAGGTGCACCTTCTCCCCGTTGTGGCTGGCGCACACGAGGGCGAGTTGCTCCGGCGGCAGTGTCAGGCCGCTGCGCACCATGGCGAGCGCCTGCAACGGCTTCGTGGAGGAGCGCGGGTACACGAGAACCTTCGGGTCACCGATGGAGAACGCCACGTCACCGGACTGGTCGAGACACACGACGGCGCCGAAGTGGATGCTCTCGTCCACGCCGTTGCGGTCGATCACCGCGACGGGAGCGAACTGCGAGGGGTCGACCCCGCTCACTTCTTCTGCCTCTTCGTGGGCTTCTTCTTCTCGACCACCTTGACCAACGGGTCGTCGATCACCTCGTGGCGCTCGCCCTCGGCGGCCAGGACCCCCTGGATCATCGCGGCCGCCGGCAGGCCGAGGATCGCGCCGACCGGTCCCAGCACTGCTCCACCCACCAATGCGGACCCGAACGCCAGCGCAGCGTGCAGTTCCATCGTGCGCGCGGTGATTCGTGGTGCGAACAGGTAGTTCTCCACCTGCTGGTAGACGGCGATGATGATGACGACCACGAGTGCGCGCCCGGGTGAATCGAGGAACGTCAGCAGCACGGGCAGCACGCCGGCGATGTACGTGCCGATCACCGGCAGGAACTGGGACACGAGTCCCACCCACAGCGCCATGGCGATCGGTGCCGGCGTGCCGAGTGCCTGAAGTGCGACCCAGTGGAACAGCGCCGACAGTGCCGCGAGCAACAGGCGCGAGTAGAGGTAGCCACCGGTCTTCGTGATGGCGAGGTTCCACGTGTCCAGGACACGGCGCTGGCGCTCCGGGCTCAGGCGCGAGCAGATGGAGCGGCGCAGGCGCGGACCATCGGCCACCAGGTAGAACGAGAACAGGAGCACGGTGAACGACTGGAACAGGGCACCGAGCGCCTGCACCGACAGGCTGAACACGTTGTCCTGCTGGGACCGGATGAACTGCTGCACCGGTCCGTTCGGGTCGGCAATCTTCGCGTTCACCTGGGCCGGGTCGATGTTCGCGTTGAACGTGTCGTTCACGAACTTCACGGTGTCGTTCACGTACGTGCTCGAGTTCTTCAACAGGTCCGCCACCTGCTGGCCGACCAGCGTTCCCACCACGCCGAGGAACGCGAGTGACAGCACGATGATCGCGAGGATGATGGAGATGGTGGCCCTGCCGCGCTTCCAGCCACGGGCCTCCAGCTTGTTGACGCCGGGCTCGATCGCCAGCGCGATGAACAACGACACCAGCAACAGGATGAAGAACGAGCTCAACCTGTGGAAGACGTGACGGAACGCGAGCGCCCCCAGTGCGCCGGCCCAGAACAGCACGACGGCCCTCGGCCACCACCGGGGCATGCGCTGGGAGATTCCCGAATTGTCGGTGTCAGCCATGGACGAATCGTAGTGGTGGAGACTGCCGAACCGTTCGTACGCTGACCCCATGGCAACGCTCCCCGCCCCGCTCGATGACCGGGTGCAGCAGGTGCGTCGCGCCCTCGCCGATGCCCTGCGCGACCGGGTGATCGGTCCCGACGCCGATGACAAGCGTGCGCTCTTCATGGACGCGGCCGGCGAGAGGTGGTTCGACGAGTCGCGGCCCATCCGGCTGGTTCACTCGGACTCGTCGATGTTCATCGGCGGGATGCGCGCATTGCTGCTGCAGTCACTCCATCCGTTGGCAATGGCCGGGGTGGCGGACCACAGCGACTACCGCAACGACCCGTGGGGACGACTCCAGCGAACCGCCGACTTCCTGGTTGCCACCACGTTCGGTCCCGCCGACCTTGCCGAGCGCACGATCGAGCGCATCAAGGCGGTGCACCGCACCGTTGTCGGCACCACCAGCGACGGCACGCCGTACGCAGCAAGTGACCCGCACCTGCTGCGGTGGGTGCACGTCGCCGAAGTCGACAGTTTCCTGCGCACGTACCAGACCTACGGAGCCGGCCGTCTCACACCGGAGCAGGCCGACGGGTACGTCGCCGACATGGCGGTGATCGCGCGCGCGCTCGGCGTCACCGCACCACCGTTGTCGGTGCGCGGACTGCGCGACCAGTTGCTGATGTTCCGTCACGAGACCCGCAGCTCCCCGCAGTCACGCGACGCCGCGCGGTACCTGCTGCTCGAACCGCCGCTCGACGCAGCGGCGCGCGTGCCGTACATGCTGATCGCCGCCGCCGCCATCGCGACCCTTCCCGCATGGGCACGCGCGGAACTGCGGATCCCCTACCTGCCGCTCGCCGACGAACTCTTCACGAAGCCCGTCGGTGGTCTCGTCGCGCGCACGATCAGGTGGGCGACGTCGA
>Ga0075470_10000693_pt1 | contig 10679 bp, 9 predicted proteins | sample DEB19_08_DNA_4_FD_71482 | JGI IMG/M metagenome (GOLD analysis project Ga0075470, IMG submission 71482) | Aqueous microbial communities from the Delaware River and Bay under freshwater to marine salinity gradient to study organic matter... | ecosystem: Environmental > Aquatic > Marine > Coastal ... | reverse complement strand
TTTCCAAGCCTTGCTTAGCACCCATATTTCCTGAGTGTATGACTACAAAATCATCAGTTGCCCAACCGATTTTACTTCTAGCTTGCTCTCGGTTTAAAGTATTAATTTTGCGCGCTGAGTAATTAAGAATCTGGTCAATTCGCGATTCTTCTATACCTAATCCAATAACGACATCGCGCATTGCGGGAGAGACAACCACTAAACCGTCAGCTGCCTTTAAGGCGCTCCCTTCAACGGCATGCGCAACCTTGGATATCAAAGCCCCGCCACGAAGCCCCGACTGCTTTGCACCAGCACCAGATAGGTCCTGCACAATCAATCCAAAGGGCGATCCTGATTTTTTTGCTATTCGCTTACCAACAATCCCTGCAGCTACCGTTGGTATGCAAGATACAACCAGATCAAAATCACCTAATTTTAACTTTTTTGAAACTCTGCGGAGATTCCACCATAACGAACTTTCAAATCGTATTCGAATCAAAGCATTTATTTTCGCTGGAATTAAGTGTTTGGCTCTAATTATTCTCATGCCATTTTGATCAGTTGCACCTTCAATTAAATGCGCGTATTCGCTAGGAATTTTCCACCACGGGTAATGTGGTAAACTGGTTAGTACCGAAACAGCATGCCCAGCCTCATTTAAAACTTCTGCCAAATCTGTTGTATAAACCGAAATACCTGTCGGCTCAGGCCAGAAATTAGTTGTAACTAAGAGAACTTTTGCCATAAATAACTATTTCGGTGGATCAATAGGGCGAATCTCGCCCGCAATTAGCATTGAATAATCAGGAACAGATTTCCTTACAATCTCCCCAGCCGAAACCACCGAGCATTCACCGATGGTCACTCCTGGGAGAACTTTTGCATCGAGACAAACCCACGCACCATCTTTGATTTCAATCGGTTTGTGGGCATATTCAAGAGATGCGCTCCGATAATCATGCCCACCAGAACAAATAATCGACCGTTGCGACAAACAAACGTTCGAGCCAATCTTCACTTTCTCGTGGTTTATAAACCAGACTTCTTCGCCAATCCAGCAGTCGTCACCGATTTCGAGATTCCAGGGGAAGTGGATTTTGACTCCTCTACGTATTAAGGAGTTACTACCTATTTTAGCTCCAAAGATACGCAGAACAAGCGGTCGTATGTCTCTCGGTATAAACGCGGAACGAAAAATTAAATATTGCACTAAATACCAAGATAAGTATCGAAGTTTCAGGGATAGCCTCAAATTTATATTCATGAAGCTACGAAGATCTCGACTATTTGCCATATTTATTATTTTCTCGAGCAATTACCTCACTTAGCCAGTAGTACCAAGATTTGGCAAAAGCATAATCAAATCCAGTTTTGCCATCTAGGAAACCAAGCTTAAATATGAAGGAGTAAAGAAAGAAAATAAATGGTTTAAGTGGCAATCTGTGAAAAATTGCACCTAATCTACCCTTAGACTCATCTACTTTTTTCTTTGCCTCTTTATTCGTTATTAGATGCGCTTCCCACATAGCATACTTCACATGTCTAGACATCCAAGAGGATATTGGATCATTGTCGTTGTGAACTATTCCAGATTTAAGTTTTTTTGTTCGACCATAGATTGTCGGCTGGTAATGTCCTTCTAATTCACCCATACCTGTTGATTCTAAATCGTCAATGATTGGAAAATTTACAAAACCCAAGCGCAGCAAAACAGTTTTGCGCGGTTTCTGGCCGTATTTTAGTTGTTTTCCTGCGAAGAAATAGTCTATGGGTATGGACGCTGCTGAAAATTCTTTACTTCCATTAAAAAGGAATTTAGCAATTTCATCGACTAAAGCTTGATTCACTCGCTCATCAGCGTCTATAAACAGAATCCAATCGTTCTTGTATTCTATTTCTTCCAAACTCCATTGTCGTTTTTTTGGGTATTGGAAATTCCAATCAAAATTCACTACACGCGCACCATGACTTATTGCGATATTACATGTTTCATCGTCGCTCATAGAGTCAACTACAATTACTTCATTAAAATTTGAAAGTGAAGAAATACACTCTTTAATATTTAAGGCTTCATTCTTCGTGAAAACTATTGCAGATACTGGTAACAAAGTGAACATTTCCTTTTAATTAGTCGATATATTCTTTTAACAGGGATTGATAAATTGGAATTACCTGTGAGGTATAAATATCATATGAGCAGTTTTTTTGAATCCAATCATGTGCATTTTGAATTATTCTGTTTAAGAGTAGATTATCATTTAGTAATCTCTCTATCTGGAGAGCAAGTTCTTGAGGAGTATCAGCTAAAAGCGCAGCGCCAAAGTCAAATAGTTCTAGCGCCAAGGGGCAATCTGAGCCCAGTATCATGGGAGTAGAAGTGGATGCTGCCTCGAGTGCGGCCATTGGGTAAATTTCACCATAACTTGGCAGGACGAAAATTTTGGCCGTTTTTAGTGTATGTTTAATTTTTGATCGCGCTACCGGGCCTGGTATGGAAATTGACTCTTCAAGCCCATAAAATTTTATAAGTGAAATCGTGTCTTGAAGCTTTCCATCATCAGGACCCGCCATCAAAACTTGAACGTTTCTTCCTGATTGCTTCAGAATATGAGTTGCCTCAACTACCATTTCAGGCCTTTTTCGAGTGTGAAAACGGGACATAAAAATTATGTCGCAGATCCTTTGATCTGAATTATATGCCTCAAATTCTTCAACGTATATTGGGTTAGGTACTATAACTTTCTGCCCTTTAAAGCCCAAGTACTCCAATTGTTCCCTTTCCAAAATGGTTAGGCAAAATATTTTGGCCTTTGAAATCAAAACTTTCAATATCGAAATCGAAATTTGTCCAGTGACTTTTCCTTTGTAATTAATCATCCCATGGGTTTGAATTACGAAAGGTTTATTTTTTATTTTACATACGAAAGCTGCGAATACAGTAAAAAAATCCTTGCACAAGTGAATATGAACCACATCAGAAAGCTTCACCTGTCTAAACAAGTTTCTAGCAGCAATTAAAGAAAACCTCGACCAACTCTTTGAGGGTATTAACTTAGGAGTATTGGTGATGTTGAAATCTTGTTGCTTGAATTCTTCAGGTGTATCTCCTTTGAGCGACATCGCACATACTTTGGAATCTACATTTGCCAACTTGAGAGCTTTGTGAGCATTCCTCACGACAACTTCAACTCCGCCACTACTAACCGTTGCGCTTAAACTGTTTGTAACCTGCAAAACTCTCATAGATTAATTCTGACCCTTTCATAATCCGAAATCAAGGGAAAATGACAGCTAACTGGTATCTCTTTTAAGATACAGCTTAATTCATTTGAAATATTACCTTTGCACCAAAATTCGGTTCATGAGAGTTATGGATAAGAGTGCTGCAAAAAGCAACCCGCTAAATTGCATCAGGGTGCCTCGAAGTATTATAAAAACAGAACCAAGAAGAAATGACTGAAAAACAAAGAAATTTAATGGATTTACTGCTTTAGTAATCTTTCTAAAAATTAAACCAAGAATCAATGGAAATGTAATGGCTCCCAGAAGTCGAAAACTCATATACCCTTCGGCCCATAGAGGAATAGATAAATTCTCATTTTTTAAATTGAAATGACGAGCTACTGAAATAGAAGAATCCAAGGGCTTATTCTTCCAAAATGATCTAGGAATAAACGCCCCCGTCTCACCAAGAATTTGCTTTCCAATTGGAAAAAGTTGTTTATTTTCTTTAACCGCACTTAAAGTAAATGCTCCCATTAATACTTGATCAAAGTCCTTTAAAGCAAGTTCTTTAAATGTTACTGATATGTCAAATGACTTATTTGCTTTTAACGAGTGCCGGCCAAAATCAAGGGAAGGAAAAATTACGACAATAAATAAAACTAAACTAACGAGATGTTTGAGGTTACGATTTTTTTCGAAAGGTACCAAACTATAACCAATAACAACCGCAAAAATGGCCAACTGATACCTCGGTGTGGAAATTGGATTATTCACTAGAAGGAGCAGTATTAGATTTAAGTAAATTAAGAACCGAATATTATGTGTAAAACTTTTACGAAAAATAAGAGCATAAGCTGTAGTAATGAGGGGAAAAATTTTAGTCGCAGAAATGTACAAACCTGAGATGGCTATGTTGCCAGATGCTAATGCTCCACCCGCTATATTATTCGAAACTGCCTCTCGGGACGAGATAATTGCAGAAATTCCTGTGTCTGCAATATATAGCGCAAGCAAGATAAATGTTAATAAAATATTGAGTTTAAAGATTATATTTGGTGTAATCTTAGATTGAAATGAAGTCAGTTTAATTTCCGAATTAGGCAGCGCAAAGTCAAGAATAATTAGAGAAACAAAGCTATACATCAAGCTCGTATTTAGTTGTGACATATTTGCATAGAAATCAAGTCCTGAATGATAATTAAGCAGGAAGCTCATTTCCACCGCAAGCCCAGAAGAAACATAGTAGAAACTGAAAACAAATATTCTGGCAGTAGTAAGTGTTCCAATCGCCGATAGAACGCTCGCTCTAATGGCTACATACCATTGAATCGCTATAGATGAAAGTAATTGGAATCCAATTACCACATTACCTCTGGGTAGATTCTGAAGGAGCGGCAAAAGCGGTGCAGCCAGCAGTAATGTGGTTAAGAAAGGTTGAAGTTTATCGACTTCACGATTAACTATCACAGCCATCCCTCAAATTCAGTGTTGGAAAAGAATCAAAAGTAATTGTTATTAAAACTTCAAGTTCTATAATCCTAGTGTGTGCAAAATAAAAGTTCTAGTCTTAACGAATCTTCTTGCTCCCTACAGGATATCGCTATGGAAATATATGCAACAAAGTTTAGATATTACGATTTGCCTCACTGGTGGACCAAATCCCCATAATTGGCTAGATTTTGATCCTGATCTGAAAGTATCAAATTGGTCATTTCCGAAATTTCTAAGACTTTTGCGAGAATTAAGTAGCGAAAAATCCAAATTAACACTTGTAGTCCACCCATTAATGGAAAAAAAATATTTTCTTTCTGTCTTTATTGCCAAGATAAAAGGCGCAAAAATTATTTTTTTCTATGAATCTACGAATTTAACCTCGAAATCTAGTAGCTTACTTATTACTTTGATTAAAAAAATTTATTTTAGCGTTGCGGATTATGTAATCACAGTAGGGAATAGAAGCTCAGAGCACACAATTTCTTTTGGGATTAGTCCATTAAAAGTAGTTGAATTATTCAATGCAGTTGATTCATTTCAAATTATAAAGAATGCTGCAAGTGAGAGTGTTCCAAATACTGTTCATACAGGACATCGATATCTCTTTGTAGGGCAATTCATTCCAAGAAAAAATGTGGAAAATCTGTTACATGCATTTGCAATTAATCTAAAATCTAACGACTCGCTAACGTTAGCGGGCTCTGGTTATTTGCAAAGTCATTTGGAAGAACTTGTAAATGAATTGGGTTTAACCGACAGAGTCAAATTTACGGGGTACATAGAACAAAATCAAACATATAAAATGTATTATCACCATGACACTCTGATTCTGCCAAGTACCGAGGAAGTTTGGGGACTTGTTGCAAATGAGGCTTTGACGAGCGGAATGCACGTGGTAATTTCTGATGTATGTGGTGTTTGTGATTTGATCACGGATTTTCCAGGGGTATTTATTTGTGGCACTGACGCAGTTTCCATAAATCAAGCTATGCAACTTAGTGCAAAGAATTGGAGCGGGCGAATCGCAAATCCCAGAATTCTTGATTTCGATACTAAGAATTTGGCTGTGAAATTTATCAGACAGATTTCTTTGGTCAATCGAAAGTAGAGAGAATTTGACGGCTATTTACTCGGTTTTTTGCGCATTAATATGACTAAAACGCATCATATTATTCTAGGTCAGCTAACTGCTGGAGCATTAACATTGTTAGTTACCGTTGTCTCCGCAAGACAATGCGGCCCAAAGGTCCTTGCAGAGTGTCTCTCTATGATTCTCATACTTAGCGTCGTTCTAGATCTTGCAGATTTCGGCACCTGCTCATGGTCTGCGCGTGAATTAGCCGCGTCAAAAATTAAACTCAACTTCTACTTTGAATTGATGTTTTCCCGTGTTTTCGTTACTTTACTTACAGCTCCAATAACTATTGCCTTTTGTTTATTTGGCTCCATGGTTTCAAAGGAGTTGGCAACGCTGTCAATCTATCCAACGCTTTGGTTAATAACAAACTACGTACAGCAGTTTCTTCTGGTTAATGAAAGAATATACTTTGCACAGACTTTACAAATTCTTGAACGACTAAGTTGGCTTCTGATTTTCCCATTAAGTTATTTGGGAATTAATAAGTACTTTCTATTTCTTCTTCCAATTCTAGTTGGACTATTTCTACATTCAATAGTAGGATTAAGTTATATTGCAATAAAATTTTTAGTTGACTTTAAGAGTCTTCGTTTTAGATTAGTAAGTTACCGAAATTCTAGACATTTCGGTGGGCTAGGAATTATTACAGACGTTGGTAACTTAGACACTCCAATAATCACGGCTTTATCAACATTAAGCGAGGCGGGCAGTTATTCGCTGGCGCAAAGGTTTAGGAATCCAAGCCAGTTGCCATTCCAAGCAATCTCTATTCGAGTCAGAAATTATGCTACAAATAGAAACGGTATAGACGTTGCCAAATATTTGAACTCAGAAAAACTTCTAATTATTTTGTCCACCTTAGGATTGATTCTTTTGTCTGTTGTCAGCTATTTCTATGCAAATCAAATATTCGGATCCTCTTATAAAAACCTAAATCTAATTCTGTGTGTGAGCTTTTTATCGGCTATTCCTTCAGGCTTAAATCTAATACTTTCATCTACGCTCACCGGTTTAGGGTATGAAAGTTATGTAATGAAAATTGTATTATGTTCAGTAATTCTAAATATACTTGGTTGCATATTGACCGCGAGTCTATTCAATGCGCTTGTTACTGTTTTATACTTATTTGCAAGTAATTGTATCTTGCTCACTGGTTTTTTAAAATTGCTAAGAAAAATTAGAAGATATAGTTGAATTCAATCAAAACTTATGTATTCACTTCCGTCAAGTGTGTAGAATGAAGATACTCCATTATATGCAGACAAACTATAATTATGAATTTCTAGATAACTACGAATCAAAGATTGATCAAGCGGATTGACTAGTTCCTCGACACAAATTAAATCTGGCTTGAATTTTGTCCAATCATTACTTTGAAGCACTTCTAACTCCGAACCTTCTACATCAATACTCAAAATCGAAGGTCTGACTAATTGATTCTGTGCATAAATATCTCGGAGCCCTATCACTTCACAAACTCGCTCTCGAATTAGTTTCGCACCTAATTCTACTCTTTGCTCTGCTAGTTGTTTATTGGTCGTTGAGAGTTCCCAAGGATCTAATTCATAAAATATAATATTTGAAATTCTGTTAGACACAAGTGATAAATAGTGTTTGTCCCGAGATCTGAAGATTTTATGAAGTGCAATATTTAATTTGATTGGGTCGACTGTAACTCCCATCCAATTAGCTTTATATAACATATAGGTATTAGAGCCCCAAATTGGAGCGCCTGCACCTACATCGACATAAGAACCTTGGAAACCACGAACAAATCTTTTGATTAGTCGGTCTTCCCAAAACTGCGAATAACTCCTTGACCGAACAACTGACGCGAAGGGTAGTTGTTTCAATATACTTTCAAAAACGAGCAGAAATTTGGCCATCCAATTGATCCAATTCATGCCCATATTCTCACACTTTAACGCTTAGGAGTCACTGTATTTACTCTGGACATTTTCCCAACAATGTCACTTTTTGAGGCCTATTATCTAGTTTGTCTTGCAAATTCAAAACATTTTATCCCCTTGAAAATTCAGCTTGATTGCGAACTTGATTTAGGTAGGAGTAATTCTGGCTAAATCTAATGCCAAAAGGTGTATTTTAGAGACTCGAAAGTGCGGAACATACGTCTTGAATTTCATGTCGTAATATTTGAATTTAACTACATACTTGGAATCCATACTCAGATTTAGTAATAATCGAATTAGAATACATAGATCAAATTATTGATTCTGTTACTTACTAGTTGGTCATTAAGTCTATCTGGTCTTTAATAACATTTCTATGTATTCTTCTTGAGTTCCACAATCGTAATAATCTCCTTGAATCATTAGACCATGAACGATAACTTCTTGCTTAATTAAGCGTTCATAGAGAAACCCGATATGCGGGTCTGAATCAATGGCTGTTAATAGATGCTTAGCGGAAAAAAGGGTAGCACCCCAGAAAAATTCATACTTTGATAATGGATTCTTATCCTGAATCTCCACGACATGATTTGATTGATCTACGTAAACTTGGCCGAGTTTTCCCATTTGATATTCTTTAATGCGCCAACAGAGCAGTGTTGCCTCATCAAGTTTTTCTTGATTCAAGAATGCCACTATATCTCGATAATCAGAAAAATATGTGTCAGGCATAATTAGCATAAAATTCTCATTAGAAGATTTCTTTGTTAATAGGTTAACTGTCTCCATCATGGTTTTTGTGGTCATTTCATAAATTTTAACTTTGTTATTCTCGGAAATTATCGCTTTTAGAATCTTGGTAAAATCAGGATTAATTCCAATCAATATTTCATCAAAGTGATTTTGCAAATAAGAAATGTGACGTTCTAGCAGCGTGACATTATTTGTGTGGGTAGGCAATAGGAATTTTGGAAACCCTCGTAGTCGAGAGGCAGTTCCGGCTGCGGGTATAATCAGTGTTCTACCTATTTTTTTTGACATAAGATTCCTTCATTCTTGCTAATAGATTTTTTAGTTTGAGAACTTTAAATTTAGCCAATCTTAAGATTCCAATTGTCTGTATTTCAATTAATCTGTTAACTATCGGGTTGAATAATCCAACTAAACTATTTTGATGGGAGAGTAATTTTTCGTGAATTATTTTTTGCTCCCATTCATAGTGTTGGAGTACTTCAGATAAGTATCGATCTTGAATTTTTCTGTATTGTTCATCAATTGTTTTTTCAAATCTTGAGTAATTAGAACCAGATGGATTCATGTGAATCATTAGCGAGCTGTCTATGATGGCAATTTTGTCCTTCGGGTTTCCCAAGAGGGCGGCCCACACGTGATCAATACCCCTACCTGATTGGCAACCCTCGAATGTTTGTAGACATTTCTCAAGTGCATTCTTGCTAAAAAGTGGCGCGATACCATCAACATAATTCGTAAACCTGATTTTGTATCTCAGGTCCCTCCTGACTATTTGCTTTCCCATTGCAAAACCCAAGCATCCGGGTTGCGCAATTTTCAGATTGTTTTTATTGAAACTATTGAAGAAATCTTCAGCGCTTTCTTCTGTTATCCTAATATCATCATCTACTATCCAAAACAAATCGTGCTTGTTTAGATCTATATCACCCGTACTGACATACTTATGAAATTTTTCGAATTTTGATGGACTTTGATCATAAATTATTTTGATTCTTGAATTTTTGAATTCATTAGCAAATTTTTCATCTTTTCCGTAATAAACCAAGAGAAATTCTATTTCACACGAGTTAATGTTTATTAAAGATTCAATCCAAGAAAGCGCTTCACAATTGTCACCAACTGGGATAAAAACTAGGATTTTAACCTGAGCCATGATTAATACTAACTAGAGAATTTTGGTTTGCAAAGAAGGTTAACGTTTCCTAGTTTAATTCTAAAACATTAGTTTTATTAAATTTCCATATAGGTTTGCACCATCTAGGGGATTATGAAATTGTTTTCGCCGAATGTGACGAATTCAAACCCCGGATCTGAAGATCACTAATCACTAGGAACAATCCCTAGCTTAAAGGGTTCCCTACACAATTTCACGTACTTTGGTGGGTTGTGTAGGACTCGAACCTACGACCCAGTGATTAAGAGCTGTTGATGATTCTCGATCCTGGACCTTCCAATCTCAAGGCAATCATCACCTAGCCGAGCGTTGCTTAGCGTTACCACTATTAGGCAATCACTCGTATCCCTTGCTCTACCAGAGCGTGTGTTCAATTTTAATATGACTAATCACAATGTTCAATCATCTGCGTAGTTAGAGTAAATTCAGGTCTAAGCAGAAACCCAAAATCTAGGAAAAGTAGCTTAATAATGAAGAATCACAAGCGAAGAATTGCAATCATTTCAACTATTTGTATCTTTGCAATAAATATGTACACGCAAACTTCAATGGCTTGGGATCCTCAACCTACAAATCCTTTTCCCGGCGTTCCATTTGGAGGTGAAATTCCTGGTTATACCAAATCTGTACCTTGCCAACCAAGTGACTGTGGCATTGGAATTGTTCCTGTAGTTGATTGCCCGCCTTGGAGCGCTGCTGATGGCGGTGGAGGATTTGATGTCGGGTATGCAAAAAGATTTTGTCGCAATTCTTGGACACCTCCTACTTCCGCGGCAGATGACGAAGATTTCCGTAACAGACAACAATTAGCGATAGCACAAGCGACAGCAGAATCCCAAGCTTGGAATGCCGCTCATCCTGGTGAACAAAAATGTGTTACTTGGGGACCAGTTGTTCACGCAAATGGAATCTCAACCGCAAGTGGAGGCGTCTGCGCAAATGTTGTGGGCACGAAAGCAGACGGTACAACTTCACAAACTACACCATCACAAGTTGGAACCAT
>Ga0075470_10000688_pt1 | contig 10715 bp, 9 predicted proteins | sample DEB19_08_DNA_4_FD_71482 | JGI IMG/M metagenome (GOLD analysis project Ga0075470, IMG submission 71482) | Aqueous microbial communities from the Delaware River and Bay under freshwater to marine salinity gradient to study organic matter... | ecosystem: Environmental > Aquatic > Marine > Coastal ... | reverse complement strand
CGCGACCAGGTTGAGCTGCGTGCCCACGTACTCGAGGCCGAGGCGGATGCCGTGGTCGCCGAGGACGACCGCGACCTCGCGCAGCCGCGACGCGTGCAGCGCGAAGTTGGGCCGGTAGGTCAGGGTATCGTGGCACGGCGGAATCCAGGTTCCGATGCGATCGGCGCCGGCGCGGCGGAGCCCGGCGGCGAGACCGGGCAGCTCGGCGAGCCCCGAGCGGAATGTCGCGTCATCCTTGCGGAAATCGACACTGAGCGACGTGGCCGCCCAGACCAGCTTTGCGTCCGCCAGTACGGCGCGGAGCGCCTGGACTTCGCCCGGTGAGGCGGCGGCGAGCTCGGGGGCGCGCGGCTCGACGGCCTCGAAACCGTGCCGGCGGGCGAGATCGATCGACTCGCGCTGGCTGGCGACCGTGACCCCGATGCTGCCCGGTACCAGCGCGACGCGCATGCGGCGCGTGTTCATCGGTGCGGTGCGCCCCGTCGTGGATGTGAGGGCCGTGGCGGTGAGGGCGGACGACGTTTGCAGGAAAGCGCGGCGATTCATGGGCATGGGGGTTTGCCGCAGGGGAAGCCGCGGCCAGGCGATTGGCAAGCGGCCCGATTGTTCGGGGCGGTGACGCTGTCTCCTTGTGGTTTCCGCGGCTCGCGCTGGACGACCGACACGAGGCGATCAACTTCCGCGGCATGTTCCCCACGAAATCCCCGTTCCTCGCGCTCGCGGGCGCGGCGCTCCTGATTGGCGTGTCGGCAGGCTCTCCGGGCCAAGCCGGCCTGCGTGCGGCGGGAGCGGAGTTGGTGGCATCGGCCGAGCCGGGCTGGCCGCAGTTTCGCGGACCGCGGCGCGATGGGATCAGCGATGAACGCGGCCTGCTGGGAGCGTGGCCGGAGGGCGGACCGCGGCTGATCTGGAAGGCGGGCGGTCTGGGCAAAGGTTTCTCCTCTCCGGTCATCGCCGGCGGGCGGCTTTTCATTACCGGGGATTTCGGCGAGGAGGTGCGGGTGCTGGCGTTCGACCTCGACGGGAAGCCGCTCTGGTCGGTCCGCAATGGCGACGCCTGGCTCAATCAGTACCAAGGGTCGCGCTCGTCGGTCGCCGTGCGCGATGGCCGGGTTTATCACCAGAACGCCCACGGTCGCGTCGTCTGTCTCGACGCCACGACCGGCGCCGAGCAGTGGTCGGTGGATCTCCTCAAGCGTTACGGTGGGGAGAACATCACGTGGGGGTTGAGCGAGTGCCTGCTGGTCGACGATCGCGCCGTCTACGCGACGGCCGGCGGGCGCGAGGCTTTGCTGGTGGCGTTCGACCGCCTCACGGGGAAGGAGCTTTGGCGCAGTGAGCCGTTGCCGGTGGCCGGAGCCGAAGGCGGGGTCGACCACGCGGCCTACGCGTCCCCGATCCTGGTGCGTTTCGCGGGCCGGCGGCTGCTCATCGGCGCGTCGCTGCGAAACCTTTATTGCGCCGACGCCGACACCGGGAAACTGCAATGGACGCGCCCGCGCCCGACTTCCTACTCGGTGCTCGCGATGATGCCGGTCCTCGTGGGGGACGCGGTCTTCATGTCGGCCCCGCATGGGCCGCCCGGCCGGCTTCACCGGCTCGTCGCGCCCCGTGCGCCCGGCGAGTCCGTGGGTGCGGAGGACCTCTGGACCAATCCGCTCGATCCCTGCCAGGGAGGGGTCGTGCATGTGGCGGGCCGCCTCTACGGGGCGTACTATCCGGCGCGTCGCGGTTGGGCCGCGCTCGACGCCGCGACGGGCCAAACCCTCTTTGAGGCGCCCGACCTGATCAAAGGCGCGCCGCTTTTTGCGGACGGTCGCCTCTATGCGCTGAGCGAGGATGGGGCGATGTTACTGCTGGAACCGACGGATTCGAAGTTCGAGATCCGCGGCCGCTTCCGCGTCCCCAACACGCGCGGGCGTGACGCGTGGGCGCATCCGGTGATTTTGGACGGCCGGCTGTACCTTCGGTACCACGATACCCTTTACTGCCACGACGTGCGCTCCGCGAAATGAGCGGCTTGGTTTCTCCAACCCCTGCTCCGGCGCGCGAGGTGCACTGCGCCGAGGCGCTCGCGTGGCTGCGCGAGCGAGGGTGCATCGAGGGCGCGTGTGCGGTCACCTCGCTGCCTGATGTCTCCGAAGTGAACCTGGCCCTCGAGGCCTGGCGGGCCTGGTTCCTGAGCGCCGTTCGGGTGGTGATCGACGCGGTGCCGCCCGACCGCATGGCGGTCTTCTTCCAGTCGGATATCCGTCAAAGCGGTCGTTGGATAGACAAAGGAGCCCTGGTGGTGCGGGCGGCCGAGGACGCGGGGGCCGGCGTGCTGTTTCACAAGATCGTGAGCCGGCGTCCGCCCGGGTTGGTGACCACCGGTCGGCCGGGCTTCACGCATCTGATTGCGGTGTCGCGGGAGCTGCGCTGTGCGGACCCGCTGGCGATCCCCGACATCATCGTCGATCCCGGCCGCCAGCCGTGGGTGCGCGCGATGGGCGTGAAGGCCGCCGCGCATGCGGTGCGTTTCGCCCGTGATAACGCGGCGGCGCGGGTGATCCTCGATCCCTTTTGCGGCGTGGGCACCGTGTTGGCGGTCGCGAACCGGCTTGGGGTTCCTGCGATCGGGGTGGAGCGTTCGGCCAAACGTTGTGACCGGGCGCGGGAGCTGACGGTGGGTGCGGATGAGGTGTGAGCGGCCGGGCCGCTTATGCGACCTAGGTGTCACGCTACTGCCCACCCCTAGAGGCACCATTCGAGTTGCGGAGAGGGAGACGGGTTGGTTTCTTCACCTTTCTTCCGCTTAGCGGAAGATTTGGGGTAACATAGAAAGCAATGCCCGCCGTGTAGGGGTACACGGCGGGCTCTTTCTTTTCCGGGGGTCGAATTCGCGCCCCTCACTCCGCGAAACGCAGGGCGAAGAGGTCGGCGTCGCGCAGCGTGAATCGCAGGGAGATCACCCGGCCGCGGAGGTCGGCGAGGCGGGCGCTTTTCCAGCCGAGGGTGGTTTCAAGGTCGTCGCCGAAGTATTCGGTGCAGTCTGCGGTGGAAAATCCCGGGATGACCGCGCCGTGCTCGTCGCGCACTTCCGCGCGCAGCGAACCGGCGGCGGAGGTCGCGGCGTTGAGGACGAGGCGGTTGCCGCCGACGCGAAGAAGCGGCGTGGTGAACTCTCCGCCCTCCGCGCCGGCGTGCATCGCCGCGAAACGGTGCCGGGGCAGCACGAGGCGGCGCAGGCGGTTTCCCGCCGAGCGGTAGTGCTCGGAGATGTACATCGACCATTCGCCGGGCGCGGTTTCGACGATGCCCCAGGCGGGCATGTTGCTGCGTTCCGTCCAATTGCCCGCGTCCGGCCCCGGGCGCACCCACGCTTCCGGAAAGGTGCGGTCCCAGAGGGTTCCGTCGCGGCTCGAGAGGAAGACGGCGTCGGAAACCCCGGGCGACTTATGGGTGGCGACCCGCCGGCGGTCCGGCAGGAACCGCATCGGGAACGCGAGCAGCAGGTGCTCCGCACCCGGGCAAGGGAGCGTGGCGCTGGTGTAGAAATGCTCCCACGGCGCGCCCTCGGCGTAGCGGTTGGGCACGGCCTCCTCCCACGCCAGGAAGTCGGCCGAGCGGGCGCTTTGCACGGCGCGAACCTTGTGGAGGAATATCCGGCTGTAGCACGCGTAGCGGCCGCGGGCGCCGTCCCAGAACGCGAGGTTGAGCGAGTCGAAGGCGCCCTTGGTCATGACCGGCTCGTCGCGAAGTTTTCGCCAATGGATGCCGTCGGCGGAGGCGAAGGCGTACAGGCCGCCCGGGGTGGCGCCCTGGTGCCAGTTGCGGCCGGGCTGCTTCACCCCGCCAAGCGCCTTGTAGCGGGCGTTGGGCGCGGCGGCGGGATGGGTGTCGAGGAACGGCGCGAAGTTGTGGGATTCGACGCCGCGCCAGACGACGTTGTTCTCCCTGGAGCCGTTGACCTCGACAAGTCCGAGCCGCGGACGGGTGAACGTCACGCCGTCGCGGCTCTCGGCCACGCAGGTGACCTGGGCGTCGGAGTGGTCCGAGCCCTCGACCGAACCGCGGTAGTAGAGCCGGATCACGCCGCCGTCCCGGAGCACGGTGAAATACGCGCTGGTGGGGCCCTCCCAAGGGGCGTCGGTGACGAGCACCACCTCCGCGCGTCGCGGTGGATGGAGGCGCGGGGCGGCGTCGCGGGCCGAGGCCACAAGATGACGGTCGACGAAAAGCTCCCAGCGGGTGCCGGGGTCGAGCGGTGCGGCGGCGTGGACGGCGGCGGCCAGAGAGATCGCGAGCAGGAACGGAAAGCGGCCGGGGCAGGGCATGGCCAAGGGATCTCAGGCCGCTGGGGCGGAGTAAAGGCGGCGGCCGGAGCTTGGAGGGACTTGCGAAACACCGCGCGCGCGGGACAATCCGCGCGGTGAAATTCGTTTCCTGCCTCCTGCTCGTGTTGATCCCGCTGCCGGCGCCTGGCCTCCGGGCGGAGGAAGCGGCGCCGGCCGCCGCCGGGGCCGAGAGTCCGGCGGTGTTGCTGCCGCCCGGCGCGCGCGCGGCAACCTGGACCGAGTTAGCCTTCCTCAATGACTCGCTCTACAAAGTGGCCGAGGGGCTGAGCCGCTGGGCCTACACCGAGCACCGCGTCATGCGTGACGGGAAGGGCCGCGTGAAATCCGAGCAGATCGTGCGTTTTGACCCGTCGAAGCCCTATCCGGAGCAGTGGACGCCAGTGCAGATCGGAGGCAAGCCGCCCTCCGAGCGCGACATCGCCAAGTATCGGCGGAAGGGCGAGGATTCGGATCCGGAGAAGATTTCCACGTCGTCGCGTCGTTCCCAGCCCAGCTTGGGGGAGGTGCTCGACGTGGGTCGTTCGTTCATGGTTTCCGAGACGGAGACCCACTGGCTGTTCGAAATTCCTCTGCTGAAGTTTGGCAACGAGCGTTTCCCGCCGGAGAAATTCCAGGTGCAGGCGCGTTTGAAGAAGGATGGTGCGGTGCTGGAAAATCTTTCCGTCCTGCTGCGGGAGTCGTTCCGGGCCAAGCTGGTCGTAAAGGTGAAGTCCGGTGACGCCTCGCTGGATTTCGCGCAGATCGATCCGAACCACCCGCCCACGCTCGTCAGCATCTCGGGTGATGCCGACTGGTCGATCCTGTTCATCGGCGGTGGCGCGGCGATCGAGCTCAAGCGCACCGAGCTGCGGCGGGTGAAGCCCTACGGGGAGCGTTTCGAGGTCAAGATCGGCACGCTGAAGGCGATCGACTTCTGAGGATCCGCGGCGCGGGTCAGGGCGAAGCGTCGTAAATCTCCACGAGCGCCAGACCCGTGGTCTGCGCGGCCGGCGCGGTGGCCGAGGCGCTGATCACGGCCGTGTAGGCGCCGGGTTCGAGGAAGAGCAGCAGCGCGGAGTCGAGGCTCTGGGCGCCGAAGGCGAACGCGTTGGCCCGCGTGGAGGCCTCGCGGATCGCGGTCGCCTCGGCGTCGCGGAACCAGTCGTCATTGGACTTCAGCTGCGTGGAACCTTGGAAGATCGTCAGCTGCGGGTTGGGCAGCGCGCCGGCGAGATTGAATGGTGCTGCGGCGAGAGTGGCGCCGGCGGCGCGAACCAGCACCCGTTGCGGGCCCGGACCCTCGATGACGAATCCGGCGATTAGGGGTAACCCCGGCGCGACCGGAGCGAGCGTGGACACGTTCACGAGCCGCCGGGAACCGGGCGCCTCCTCCGGCACGGGGACCTCGTAGATCTCGGCCAGCGCGATTCCCGTCCCCCCGGTGGTGTGCACCGAGTACAAGCCCGGCGGCAATGTCGTCAGTAGGGCGGCGTCAGCGCTTCCCGACGCGAACGGGAAAGCGCCGGCGAGGCTCGTCGCCGCGGTCAGGGCGGCGGCTCCGGAGGCGGGGGAGCCCCAGTCGTTGTTCTGCCCGATCACGGTGCTCACCCGGTAAAGCTGGAGGGAGGGGTCCGTCAGTGTGCCGGTCAGATTGAAGGGGGCGCGAGCGAGCGCGGGTCCCGCCGCCCGGATGAGAACCTGTTTCGGCGCGGTGCCCCCGATTGCGAACCCGGTGATCATCGGCGCCTCCGGCGCCGTCGCGCCGCGCGAGGAAAGATTCACCAAGTGCTGTCTGCCGGCGAGCGCATCCCTTACACAGGTCAGCGGGATAGCCACCCCGCCGGCCGGCCGGATCGTTCCGCGGATGCCCGTGGCGTTGAATCCCAGATCGATCGCGGCCCGCGCCGCGGAGTTGACCGTTAGACGTCCTTCGGTGGAAAGGGATCCCGAGGCGGAGTCGACCGCTGGTCCATTCACGAGTAGGGCGAAGGCCCGCCCATCGGGTCCGATGAGCACGCTGGCCGCGGTCGCTCCGCCGATCACTCCGCCCGAGTAAAGCCCCGCTTGCTCCAGCGCCGGTGTCGCGGGAGCGGCGCGGGCCGCGGTGAAGGTGAGGCTGAGCTCCGGGATCGATCCGGAAAGGGTCCCGTCCGTCTCGTCGAACGCGCCGCGCAGGGTGACGTTGCGGCTGGTGGCGGCGACGAGCGGCACGGTGGCCGAAAAGTTGCCGTTGAGGTCGACCGTCACCGCCGGAGCGGAGATGCCGGCCGCACCGGACGTGAGGTGCGCAAGCACGGTCGCGGGACCGTTGCGGCGGACTAACACCGCGATCTCACCCGCTCCGGAGCTGATCGTCCCGCGGTAAGTGCCGGAGAAGTCGCGCAGCGTGACGGTCAGCAAGGCGGCGGCGCTGGTGACGCTGCCCAACACGTTCGTTGCCACGACGTCGTAGCTGCCGGCTCCCTCGGCGGTCACACCTGAAAGCACGAGCTCCGCGCGCGTGGCGCCGGCGATCGGGCGGCCGTCTTTCCGCCATTGAAAAGTGGGTGCGGGAAAACCCGTGACGACGGCGGAGAGTGTCACGCTCCGACCTGCGACGGCCGTCTGGGTCAGGGGCGGCGTCACCACCATGGGCGCGGCGCGCACGATCAGTTCCGCCGAGGCGGTGCTGGTGCCGGCGACGTTCGTGGCGGTGACGGTGTAACGACCGGCATCCGCCAGCGCGACCGTGGCGAGAGTTAGCGTCGCGCCTGTGGCGCCAGCGATCGCTTCTCCGTTCCTGGCCCACTGGTAGATCGGAGCGGGAGTGCCGATGGAAACTGCGCGCAGCGTGACCGCGGTACCCGCCAGGACCGTCTGGTCGGAGGGCGGGATGGTGATGAAGGGCGAGATCGCCCCGGAGATGAACGTGACGGTGCGTTCGACCGACGAGGCCGGTTCGAAGGTCGCGTTGCCGGCCTGCGTGGCACGGACGACGATCGGCCCGCCGTTGCCGGTGAGAATCCGGCCCGCCAGCGAGCCCGCGCCGGATGCGATCGCGAAGCTCACGGGCAACCCGGAGGACGCGGTCGCCTCCAGCGTGACGCTGGAGGCCGAAGCCGCGCTGGCGGGCGCGTTGAAGGTGATCGTCTGCGGGCGTCGCGTCACAAAGACGACGGCCGGGATCGTGGTGACGGTCGCCACGCCGTCGCTGATCTCCAGCGCGTAGAGGGCCGAGCTGGTGGTGGCGGGGGGCGTGAGCGAGGCCGTTAGGGTAAGGGTCGGTTGAACCGCCCCTGCGATCACCGCGCCGTCCTTGCGCCATCTGTAGGTCAGCGGCAGGGCGCTGGAGGCCGAGGCTTTCAAGGTGACCTGATCGCCCGGGTAGGCGGACACGCTGGCGGGGTGTTCCACGATCAGCGGCTGAGCGGCGGCGATGCCGGTGAGGGTCCAGATGAAAACCAACGGGGCGGGGAACCGGAAAAGCATTTTGAAAAACAAAAGCGTCCGGCAGGCCGTGTCCATGGCGCGGTTGCTGATTTTGCGCCGGCCGCCCGGCTAACGCGTGAATTTTTTCCGCAGGCGCAGCGCCACGCCGACGAGCAGGATGAGCGCCGGTACCTCGATGAGCGGGCCGACGACGGCGGCGAAGGCCACGCCGGATTCAATTCCGAACACCCCGATGGCCACGGCGATCGCCAGCTCGAAGTTGTTGCCGGCGGAGGTGAAGGCGATCGCGGTGGTTCGCCCGTGGTCGGCGCCCAGGCGCCGCGCCAGCAGGAAACTCACCAGGAACATCACCGCGAAATAGATCACGAGCGGAAGCGCGATGCGCAGCACGTCGAGGGGCAGGCTCACGATCGTCCGGCCTTTGAACATGAACATCACCGTGATGGTGAAAAGCAGCGCGCCGAGCGTGAGCGGCGAAACCCGCGGCAGAAACTTTCCCTCGAACCATTCGCGCCCCTTCCAGGGGATCAGGATGACACGGCTGAGCACGCCCGCAGCGAACGGGATGCCAAGATAGGTCATGACACTGCGAAAGATGTCACCCATCGCGATATCCACCACGCGGCTCTCCAACCCGAACCAGGGCGGCAATACCGCGAGGAAGATCCACGCCAGACCGCTGTAAGTGAGAATCTGCGCGACGCTGTTCATGGCCACCAGCCCGGCCGCGTACTCGCGGTCGCCTCCGGCGAGGTCATTCCACACGATCACCATCGCGATGCAGCGCGCGATGCCGACCAGGATCAGGCCCGCCAGGTAGTCGGGGTGGTCGCGCAGCAGCGTCACCGCCAGCAGGAACATCAGCACCGGACCCACGATCCAGTTCTGCACCAGCGAGAGCACCAGGAGCCGTGGCTCGGCGAACACCTTCGGCAGCTCGCCATAACGCACCTTCGCGAGCGGCGGGTACATCATCAGCACGAGGCCGATGGCGATCGGCAGGTTCGTGGTTCCGAGCGTCACCGGCGCGAAAAACTTCGCCGGGTCGTCGACCAGATGGCCGAGCGCCACACCCAGCGCCATCGCGGCGAAGATCCAGACCGTGAGGTAGCGGTCGAGGAAGGAGAGTCCGGCGGCGACGCTGTTCTTCATGGGCTGGTCAGCAGCAACGGTCCTCGCCCGCGCCACCCGGCAGGCAGAGTTCCTTCGCCAGGCAGTCGGTGTGCTTCGAGCCGAGCTGCAGCACGAAGCGCTCCGGCTCGCGGCGGATCTCCGCGAGGGTTAGCTGCACGACGTTACAGGTCTCGTACTCGAGCTCCACCGGCAGATCCTCGTCGCCCAACACCGGTCCGGCGTGCGCGAACGCCTTCAGGAGTTTTCCCGCCGTGATGCGGTGGTCCGTGTCGGGACCGACCCATGTCTGCAGCAGGCAGGTCACCGTGCGACGCACCGTGCCGCCGCAGTCCACGAAATCACGCTGCACGCGGCCGACCTCGGTCACGTGGAAATGCGCCTCGATCGGCTCGCCGTCGGTCCAGATCACCGTGAGCGGTAGCTCGGGCGCCGCGGCGAGCGCGGACTTCAGGGCGGAGACGCTCACGCCGCCGGCCGCGGAGGAAGCAGGCGCCGGGGCGCAGCCGCAGGAGGGATCGGTGCAGTTCATGGCGGGAATAAGTTCAGGTTTTGGAGGAGGCGGTCTTGAGCTGGTCGCGACGGCCGTCGGCGTAGGCCGTAAAGACCCGACGGATCTCGTCGCGCACGCGCCGGAAAACCGCCATCTTCTCCTCCTCGCTTCCGGTGGCGTGGGCGGGGTCGTCGAAGGGCCAATGGTGGCGATTCATTTGTCCGGGAAACACCGGACAGACCTGGTCGGCGTTGCCGCAGACCGTGATGACGGTCTCGACCGGGCGCGCGGTGAAGTCGTTGAGGTGCTTCGAGGTGTGCGCGGAGATGTCGATGCCGACCTCGCCCAGCGCGCGGATCGCGAGCGGGTGCACGTAGCCCGCGGGTTTCGACCCCGCGCTGGCGACTTCGACGAGATCCCCCGCGGCCTGGCGCAGGATGCCTTCGGCGAGATGGCTGCGGCAGGAGTTGCCGGTGCAGAGGATGAGGACGAGCGGTTTGCGGTTGCTCATGGGAAAGTGAGTTCAGCCGCGGGCGGGAGTGTCGCAGCCGCAGGGCGCTGCGCCGGCCACCTCCGGCGCGAGGCGCCGCCGGCGCTCGAGGTCGCGACGGAGCGCGGGCTCCTCCCGCGCGCAGTCCTGCAGGCAGGCGAGGTGGGCCGAGAGTTCGCGGCCGGGCCGCGGCGGCAGCGAGTAAACCATCCAGTTGCCCTGACGCTTGGCGACGACCAGGCCACGCGTCCGCAGGTAGGCGAGGTGCTTCGAGACTTTCACCTGCGGTTCACGCAGCACCGCCTGGAAGTGACACACGCAGAGCGGCCCCGCGGTGAGCAGATGGATGATCCGCAGCCGCGTGCGGTCGCACAGGCACTCGTGGATCCGGATCAGCTGCATGCGGCAAATATCCGGCCGTTTTCATATACCGCAACAGGAATATGGTTACAATTCCGCGCCGCTCTCCCGCATCGCTCAGCCAGGTGCAACCACGGATGGTCAGTGATAAACGCGGTTCGACTGTAGCCGGGGTCCGGTGACCCCGGACCAGAGCGACGATCGGACCGGCGAGGGCTGTTTCGAAGTTGTTTAACCTTAGCCGCAAAGTTCCCAGCGCGGCCCCGCCGCGGCCAGAGGTGAGTCGAATCCCACCACAAAGAGTAATAAGGCCCAATCCGGTTCACGGAGTCGATCCATACCCCCGGCTCGCCGTGTTGATCGCCGGAGACCGCCGTTGACTCCTGCGAGACCGGGACAACCCTCCGCGGGGTCGTCGGGGTGTAGCTTAGCCTGGTAGAGCGCCTGGTTTGGGACCAGGAGGTCGCAGGTTCGAATCCTGTCGCCCCGACCATTT
>Ga0075470_10000684_pt1 | contig 10755 bp, 7 predicted proteins | sample DEB19_08_DNA_4_FD_71482 | JGI IMG/M metagenome (GOLD analysis project Ga0075470, IMG submission 71482) | Aqueous microbial communities from the Delaware River and Bay under freshwater to marine salinity gradient to study organic matter... | ecosystem: Environmental > Aquatic > Marine > Coastal ... | reverse complement strand
ACCAGTATTTCGTAGACCTAAAGCCACGCCATTAATTGTCAACAAAAGCGCACGTCGTAGTAGCGGATCCGCTTCTTCTCCAGATTCACGTACACGACTAAGTAAATTTACTTGCATCATATGTAATGGTTCTAAATACTGATCACGAATTTGCAAAGTACGTGCTAAAAGAGGCTGATCGCCAAGTAGATTTTCATTTCCTCGAAGAGCATTAATTTCGCGGCTAGTTAATTCAAATTCAGCTTTTATATCATCCAAGAAGTGGTGTAGCTCTGCTGGCACTAGTGAAGTTACATAATGGCTAGCCATATCTAAATCTGTTTTCGCCATTGTCATTTCAACATTCGAAATAAATGTTTTGAAGAAATGCCACTCATTTAGCATTTGCTTTAAAACTTCGCTCTGTCCTGATTCACGAGCAGCTTTTAGCCCAGAACCAACTCCGTACCAACCAGGCACAATCTGACGGCTTTGTGTCCAGCCAAATACCCACGGAATTGCGCGTAAGTTTTCGATTCCATCATTTGCACCTTGGCGACGTGATGGCCTAGATCCTAAGAACATATCTCCAAGTTGTTCGGTTGGAGTTGAAGCATAGAAATACTCAGGTAAATCTTTGTGGCTAACTAATTTTCGATATTGCTGGAAAGAATTTTCAGAGATTAACTCCATACATTCATTCCACTGCTTTAGTGCTTCTTTAGGTTGGCGTGGGCCACGATTTAAAACAGTTGCCTCAAGTGCAGCCGCGAGAGTTAATTCGACGTTTTCGCGAGCTAACAGCGGGATTGAATACTTATCTGAAATTACTTCACCTTGTTCTGTCATCTTGATCTGACCATCAAGAGAGCCCCAAGGAAGCGCTATCAAAGCATCGTAAGTTGGTCCGCCGCCGCGACCAACAGAACCACCGCGGCCATGGAATAAGCGAAGCTTCACACCGTATTTCATGGCAACATCGCGTAGACGACGCTGTGCTTGGTGAATTTCCCATTGGCTAGTCGCAATTCCGGCATCTTTATTTGAATCTGAGTAACCAAGCATTACCTCTTGTTCATCGCCTCGAAGTGCAACCAACTTTCGATATGTGGCATTTGAAAGAAGTTTTTCAAGAATTACATCTGCAGCGCGAAGTTCCGCGACCGTCTCAAGAAGCGGTGCAAAACCGATTTTCGCAATGCCGGTATTTAAATCTAACAATCCTGCCTCTTTAGCCAGCACAGCTGCAGCTAATAAATCATCCGGTTGCTTGGTCATAGAGATTATGTAAGTCTCAATAACTTCAGGACCAAATTGCGCAATCAATTCATCTATGGCGCGGAAAGTATCTAAGGTTTTTGCGCTTTGGGCATCAAGATCTTTTGGAGAACGAAGCGTCTTGCTTTCTAATTCTGAGATCAATGTATTAAAACGAGTATCAGGGTCTTGTGTTGCGTAGTCGGCAGCAATACCGAAATTTGCAAGAGCTGCATGGTGGACTTGAGAATGTTCGCGTACATCCATAGTGGCGTGAATGAGACCAAATGCAGATACCGTGCGAATAATTCGTTCCAGTTGTCCGCGTGCGATTAATTCTCCGTGATTTTTAAGCAAGGAATCACGCATAATATTCAAATCTGCCAACAATTCTTCGGTGTTCGCATAGTCGCGACCAGGTACATGTGGCGCACCAGCTGCATGACGTTTACGTGTTAATTCCAAACGATGAACAATCGCTGTTGTCTTCAAGCGATAAGGTTCGCGAGCATTTAAACGACGATACCTTGCTTCAAACTCTGGAATGTTTGCTAAATCTTTATCAACTGATGCGCGAAGCTCTTCAGAAACATTAATGATTCTCGTAGACACTGAAAGCGATTGCCTTAGTTGAGCCATCGCCTCTGAGATCACGCGTATGGCATGTCCTACCTGTACCACAATGGTTTCTCGAGTTACATCTGGTGTCACATTTGGATTGCCATCGCGATCTCCGCCAATCCAAGTTCCGAAACTTAATGGTTTAGCTGTCGGAGGAATAGTGACGCCCAAACGTGCGACTTCTACAGCAAATTCATCTAAAACTTCTGGCGCAGTTAATCTAAATAAATCATCAAGATAATAAAGCGCATTAACTGCTTCATCAATAACTAGAGGGCGTTCAACACGCAATTCATCTGTCTGCCATAACAAATCGATGGTTTCAGATAAACGTGCATCCCTAACTCGGCTTGCGGGAGCTTCCAATAAATCTGAAATTTGGCCCAATTTACTTAATACAGATCTACGTGATGCTTCGGTTGGGTGAGCCGTAAATACTGGCCGTACAGAAAAATCTGTTAACCATTGTTGCAACTCTTCAGTTGCAATTTCATGGCCAGACTTGCGCGCCTCTTCAATTTTATCAACCGCTTGATGAATCCAAGAACCACTTGCTGCGCGTTCGTTCTCTAAAACTCGTGAACGGTGAACTTGTTCAGCGACATTTGCTAAGTGAAAATATGTACTGAATGCTCTTACAAGTTGAACAGCCTGATCAACATTTACATCTTTAAGAGTATTTTCACTTTGACCGCTACGAACTGCCGCGCGAACTTTTTCAACTAAATCTAAGAGATCCTGACCTTCTTGGCGGATTAAAGATTGCCCAAGCAGATCACCGAGCGCACGAACATCGCTTCGTAACGATGCGTCATCTTGCATCTGCAACTGACGTAGCTGACTCTCCGCGCTCACTGGCAAATCATCTCAGGTACTTAATAAGATATGAACCGCAATTAAGCCCCCTCCCTTTTTGGGAATGGGGCTAATGGGCATTTATCCCATTATTTGAACACGGTTTAGTGAAGGAGGCGAGATGCGTGGATTGTTGCCGCTAAGCAATCAAGTTATCGACGATGCGATTAATTCAAAGCACGATTTGATCTCACCGCCTTCCACTTATTCTTATTTAATTTCTCTGCGAGCCATGCGAAAACCGCTACTTGTAATCACTGCATCCTCTAGAGCTGCAGAAGATTTAGCCAAAGAAATTAGAGAATGCCATCCAGATACTCTGGAATTTCCGGCTTGGGAAACTTTGCCACATGAGCGACTTAGTCCTAGTAGCGATACTGTCGCCAAGAGAATAACTACCTTGCAAGCTTTGCAAGATACTTCACGCAATTGGGTAGTAGTTGCGCCCATTAGAGCAGTTATCCATAAGTTCAATGCTCAAATAATCAACACTAAACCGATCGAATTAGACCGCGGCCTGGAGTTAGATTTAACAGAGCTTCAGCGAAAGTTGGTTTCATTTGCATACACCAGAACAGATTTAGTTCAACGTCGTGGAGAATATGCTGTTCGTGGTGGCATTTTAGATATTTTTCCACCTGATCAAGATCATCCGATTCGAATTGATTTCTTCGGTGATGAAATTGAAGAATTAAGTTTCTTTTCTGTCGCTGACCAAAGAACAACGGACACCATTACAAATATCCTGAGAGTTTTGCCATGCCGTGAGCTATTAATTACAGATCAAATTAAGAAGAAGGCGTTAGAACTAAGTCAAAAGTTCGAAAATGAATTATTAAACAAAATTGGAAATGGTTTGCTTCCCGAAGGAATGGAATCTCTAATTCCATTACTAGCAGACGATTTGCAATTGGTAAGTAAATCCATGCCTGAAGCTTTCGAAACCATATTTATCGAGCGCGAACGTGTTGTTGGCAGATTAGCTGATCTACTTGCTACCAATGAAGAATTCCGAGAAGCAGCATGGTCAAATGCCGCTGTGGGCGGAGCTGCTCCTATTGAAGCGAGCAGCACTTATATTGATTGGGATGAGCTACAAGCTGAACTACCAAACGATAGAGATTTTCGACAATTTGGTTCGGATGAGGATATTTTCCTTGATCTAGATCCAATCGAACCACTTCGTGGCAACAGTGATCGACTTTTAAATATCTTTGAAACAGCTTTAAATGAAAAGAAAAAGATTATTTTCTCCGCTTCATCAAAGGGAATGATTGATAGATATGCAAGCATCTTTAGGGATGCAAATCTCCCAGTACAAATTCAATTCCCATTAAGTGCCGCTCCAACAAGTGGATTCATAACGCTGACCACTTCTTCTTTTAGGCATGGATTTTCAAATGGCGAATTAATTTTCGTAACTGAACGCGATTTAACTGGTTCCCAAAGTGCGGGAGCCGAGAAATTACCTTCGCGGCGTAAGAAGAATATAGATCCATTGCAATTAAAAACGGGCGACTTTGTAGTTCATGAGCAACATGGCATAGGTCGATATATCGAAATGGTTCAAAGAACTGTAGGCGGAGTAAAGCGCGAATATTTGGTAATTGAATATGCACCAGCTAAACGTGGCCAACCTGGCGACCGTATATTTGTTCCGACGGATGCTTTGGATCAAATCAGTAAATACATTGGAGGTGAATCACCAACTATCCATCGAATTGGATCCGGTGAGTGGAGCAAGGCTAAAAGTCGCGCGCGAAAAGCAGTCAAAGAAATTGCTGGAGAGCTAATTCGTTTATATGCAGCGCGTACTAGCGCTCCAGGTTTCGCTTTTTCACCAGATACGCCTTGGCAGAGGGATTTGGAAGATAACTTCGCATACGTTGAAACTGCAGATCAACTTTCAACAATCGAAGATGTAAAGCGAGACATGGAACGTCCATATCCAATGGATCGATTAATTTGCGGTGACGTTGGGTATGGCAAAACTGAAATTGCAATACGTGCAGCATTTAAGGCAGTGCAAGATGGAAAACAGGTCGCTGTGTTAGTTCCAACAACTTTATTGGTGCAGCAACACTTTAAAACTTTTTCAGAACGATACGCTGGATTTCCAGTGAAAGTTGCTGGCCTAAGTCGATTCAACAGTGCGAAAGAAGCAAAAGAAATTATTGCCGAACTTTCAAACGGAAGTATCGATGTAATAGTCGGAACTCACAGACTTTTATCTAATGATGTTCAATTCAAAGATCTGGGATTAGTTATTGTCGATGAAGAACAGCGTTTTGGTGTTGAGCAGAAGGAACAATTGAAAAAACTACGCACCAGCGTAGATGTATTGGCAATGTCAGCTACTCCTATTCCTCGTACCCTTGAAATGGCAATTACCGGCATTAGAGAAATGTCCACAATTACAACGCCGCCTGAAGAGCGTCATCCGATTCTGACTTACGTAGGACCACAAGACGATAAACAAATCAGCGCGGCAATTCACCGTGAACTATTGAGAGATGGTCAAGTTTTCTATATTCATAATCGAGTCGAATCCATAGATCGCGTAGCTGTAAAATTGAAAGAATTAGTGCCTGAAGCACGAATCCGAGTTGCGCATGGGCAAATGAGCGAAACCATGCTTGAAGATGTCATTTTAGGTTTTTGGAATCGTGATTTTGATGTTCTTGTTTGCACCACGATTGTAGAAAGTGGATTAGATATTCCAAATGCAAATACTCTAATAGTCGAACGTGCCGACATGTTTGGGCTATCTCAGCTCCATCAGATTCGTGGTCGCGTAGGGCGTGGAAGAGATCGAGCATATGCGTATTTCTTATTTCCAACTGATAAACCACTCACAGAAGTAGCAATTGATCGACTAAACACAATTGCAACTAACACAGATCTTGGAGCAGGTATGCAAGTTGCTTTAAAAGACTTAGAAATTCGCGGTGCTGGCAATTTATTAGGCGGAGAGCAATCTGGGCATATTGCTGATGTTGGTTTTGATTTATATATGCGAATGGTCGGAGAAGCCGTAAATGATTACAAGAGCGGCATAATCGAAACCGAAGACATTTCGCTTGAGTGCAGAATTGAAATACCAGTCGATGCGCACTTGCCAGATGATTATGTTGATTCAGAACGATTAAGACTTGATATTTATCGACGATTAGCAGATGTCAAAGATCCACTCGAAATTAAAGCCATCGAAGAAGAGCTTATTGATCGATTTGGTTTACTTCCAGATTCAGTTATCGCTCTTTTACAAGTTGCAACCCTTCGTGCATCGGCCAGAAATCTGGGGATTCACGAAATGATTCAACAGGGCAAGAATCTGAAAATTTATCCAATTAAATTGCCAGATTCCAAACAGATAAAAATGCAGCGGCTTTACCCTGGAAGTATGTATAAGAATGGCACAAATGTGGCGTTAATCGCTCTGCCTGCGCAGGAGTGGTCGCCATTGGGAGAAAAAACCAAATTACGAGATACTTCCGTCATTGCTTGGGCCACTTCGGTGCTCCAAGAGCTAACCGGTAAATAAAAGGGATGAATAATGAAGAAGGTAATTAGCGCGCTTGTATTTGTTAGCAGCCTTATGTTGTTAACTGCCTGCGATGCAAGTACTGCAGCTCAAATTGGCGATACTAAAATCTCGATTAATACAGTGCAATCTCGAATTGCTGAGATTAATGCAGAGCGCAGTAAATACGATACTTCTCAAATGCAACTTAGCGTGGGCGAAGAATTAAATCGCACCGAAGTTCGATTCCTTGTTATTTCGGAAATTTTCAAGAAGATTGCAGATAAGAGTGGCATCAAAATCACTCAAGCGATGAAAGATGCAAAGAAGGCAAGTATTCTCAACGCTTTAGGTGGTCTTGACCAACTTGGGCAGGCTTTAGTTTCGGCTCAGATGGCGCCATCAGATTTCGATCTTTACATTGAAGCAGTTTTGATATCTGATGAACTTTCTAAAAATGCGATTGCATCTGGCGTGGCTGAGTCTGATGTCGGAACTGCAGTACAACAATTCGTGCTTGCACTTACCAAAACTGAAAAAGTTAAGATCAATCCGCAGTACGGAACATGGGATCCAACTCAAGCAGATTTAACTTCATTTGATTCTGCAGGCACTGCTGTCAAAGTACAAACTGCTTAGACATATATGGCTTCCCAATTACTTCGATTGCTCGAAGTCATGGATCGACTCCGTTCGCCCGGAGGATGTCCTTGGGATGCAGAACAAACTCATCAATCTTTAATTAAGTATTTACTTGAAGAGTCATATGAATTTGTAGATGCAGTGGATGAAGATGATCGCCAAGCTATGCGTGAAGAATTAGGCGACATCCTGCTTCAGGTTTATTTCCATTCTCGCATTGCACAAGAGCATCCAACTGATCCATTTTCAATTGAAGATGTCGCTGAGGGCATTGCAGAAAAATTAATCCGACGTCATCCTCATGTATTTGGTGATGTAGAAGTAAGCGGAACGGATGAGGTTCTAGCCAACTGGGAACAGCTCAAAGCTGCCGAAAAGAATCGAAAATCAGCTACTGATGGCGTCGCTTTAGCGCAGCCAGCGCTGCCATTAATCACTAAACTTATCTACCGTGCCGAGAAGAACGGCATAAAACTAGATTTACCAACAGCCGATTTAAACAATGTGGTTTCCGGCGAAGTTGCAATTGGCGACGCGTTGGTAGCAGCCGTAGTGGCTGCAATTCAACAAGGAATCGAACCAGAAGATCTTTTGCGATCACGCGCACGCGATATTGCAGCCGAGATCAAGCGGATTGAGTCCTTGTAGAATTCACCAATTAACAAGGCAGAACACAAGGAGCAAAATGGCAATTATCGAAGCCATCGGTGCCCGCGAAATTTTAGATTCACGCGGAAATCCAACAGTTGAAGTTGAAGTTTTATTAGAAGATGGCACTGCTGCTCGCGCGGCTGTTCCTTCAGGAGCATCTACTGGCGCATTTGAGGCGGTAGAACTTCGTGATGGCGGAAAGCGCTATTTAGGTAAAGGTGTCGAGAAGGCAATCAATAACGTTGTTGATGTAATCGCTCCAGAAGTTGTGGGATTAGATGCGCAGGATCAACGTCTTGTAGATCAGACAATGATTGATCTTGATGGCACTAATAACAAAGCTAAGTTAGGTGCAAACGCAATTCTTGGTGTTTCACTTGCTGTTGCAAAAGCAAGTGCTGAGCATGCTGATTTGTCACTTTTTAAATATGTAGGCGGAAACAACGCTCACGTATTGCCAGTTCCAATGATGAACATTCTTAACGGTGGCGCACATGCGGATACCAACGTTGATATTCAGGAATTTATGGTTGCACCAATCGGAGCAGATTCATTTAAAGAATCACTTCGTTGGGGTGCAGAGATTTATCATTCATTAAAGTCAGTACTTAAGAAGCGTGGCTTGGCAACAAGTATTGGCGATGAAGGCGGATTTGCTCCAAACCTTGAAAGCAATCGCGCAGCGCTAGATTTAATTCTTGAAGCTGTTGAAGGTGCAGGATTTAAGCCTGGCAAGGAAATCGCTCTAGCGATGGACGTTGCGGCAACTGAGTTTTATGACAATGGAAAGTATTCATTTGAAGGCAAGCAGTTATCTGCCGCGGAAATGATTGCTTACTATTCAAGTTTAGTTTCTTCTTATCCTCTTGTTTCAATTGAAGATCCTTTGAATGAAGATGATTGGGATGGTTGGGCAGCAATTACCGCTGAATTAGGCTCAAAAGTCCAGCTAGTTGGCGATGATCTATTCGTGACAAATCCTGAACGCCTTTCAAGAGGTATTGCGGCTAACACTGCGAATGCTCTTCTAGTTAAGGTAAATCAGATTGGATCTCTCACCGAAACTCTTGATGCAGTTGAAATGGCACATCGCGCGGGATACCGCAGCATGATGAGCCACCGTTCAGGTGAAACAGAGGATGTCACCATTGCTGATTTAGCTGTTGCTACAAATTGCGGTCAGATTAAAACTGGCGCACCTGCACGTAGTGAAAGAGTTGCTAAGTACAACCAACTACTTCGTATTGAAGAAGAACTAGGCGATGGTGCACGTTACGCTGGCCGTGGCGCATTTCCTCGCTTCAAGTAGCAAAAGGGTCTAATCGAATTGGCTCGTAGAAGAAGCAGCTACCGTAGAAAGCGCTTTGATAAAGCATCGCGTTTTCTATTTGTAGCTGCTTTCTTCTTTGGCGTTGTAGTCATGATTGGATCACCGCTACAAAAGTATTTCGCGCAACGCGCACAGATAAATGCATTGCAAACGCAAGTTGAAGCAAATCGACAAGCGCTAGAAAAAGCTCGTAAAGAGTTAGAACTTTGGAATGATCCAAATTATGTAAAGAGCCAAGCTCGTGCAAGATTGCACTTCGTATTGCCAGGTGAACGTCAGTATATTTTGACTAATGACGTAACACTTGAAGGTTCAGATAAATCAAATTCAGTTGCAAGCAATATTCCTGCCGGAGTTCCTTGGTACACCAGATTAATTGCTACTGTAACTGAGGCAGGAAATAAATGAGTCGTGAGGTAACCCAATCTGATTTGGATTGCATTGGTCGACAATTAGAACGTAAACCTCGCGATGTACATGCAATTGCATATCGCTGCCCATGCGGAAATCCTGCAGTAGTTGAAACTCCACCGCGCCTTGCAGATGGCACTCCATTTCCTACTTTTTACTATGCCACTTGCCCTAAATTAACTGGCGCTATTTCTACTTTAGAAAATGGTGGCTTGATGGCGGAGATGAATGAACGCCTCCAAACCGACCCTGAATTAGCAGGCGCCTATGCTGCTGCTCATGAAGATTATTTGGCAGCACGCGCCGCTTTAGGCGTAGAAGTTGCAGAGGTAGATGGCATTAGCGCCGGTGGAATGCCAGATCGCGTTAAATGCCTACACTCATTAGTGGCGCATTCTCTTGCAGCTGGACCTGAAGTTAATCCGCTTGGTGATGAAGCATTATCTAAATTACCTAAATGGTGGTTGGACAACCCATGCGAGTAGCAGCAATTGATTGTGGAACAAATTCAATTCGTTTACTAATCGCAGATGTACAAGGTGAAAATTTCCGCGAAGTATCTAGAGACATGGAAATTGTTCGACTTGGACAGGGCGTAGATAAGACCGGTGAATTTCATCCAGAAGCAATTGCGCGCACTTTGGCTGCCGTTGATAAATATGCAGCTGAAATCGCTCGCCGCGGCGTTGAGAAAATTAGATTCTGCGCAACCAGTGCAACTCGAGATGCCAAGAATCGTGAACTTTTTATTCAAGGCGTTAAAGAACGATTAGGCGTGGCACCAGAAGTCATCAGCGGAGAAGAGGAGGCTGCGCTCTCATTTGCAGGTGCGACCAAAGACTTGCCTGATTCGCTCTCTCCTTTTTTAGTTATTGATATCGGCGGAGGATCAACTGAATTTGTAATCGGAAAACGCTCAGTTGAAAAAGCTAAGAGCGTAAATATTGGTTGTGTTCGAATGTCTGAGCGCCATTTTAAAAATGACCCTGCCACTTCTGAGGAAATCGAAGCTGCAAGAAAAGATATTCAAGCTGCCATAGCTGAAGCTGCGGCGATTGTCGACATCAAATCTGCTAAGTCTTTAATCGCTGTAGCCGGAACCGCAACAACAGTTGCGGCGGCGGCACTGGAGCTACCGGAATACGACAGATATGCAATTCACTTATCAAGAATTTCTGCAGATCAGACCCACCGTGTTTCAGAGATGTTCTTAAAGATGAAAAGAAGCGAGAGAGCAGCTCTCGGGTATATGCACCCTGGGCGAGTGGATGTAATTGGCGCAGGCTCTTTGGTTTTATCTGAAATTGTTATGGCAGTTGGCGCTTCAGAATTTATAGCCTGCGAATCAGATATTTTGGACGGCATAGCCTTTAGTTTGGGCAGCGATTAATACTTTACTTTAAAAGGTTTTTAAGAAACCATAAGTTATGACTTCAAAGCGAATCGTTGCAGGTGTTGATTCTTCAACTCAATCTGTAAAAATCGT
>Ga0075470_10000682_pt1 | contig 10779 bp, 12 predicted proteins | sample DEB19_08_DNA_4_FD_71482 | JGI IMG/M metagenome (GOLD analysis project Ga0075470, IMG submission 71482) | Aqueous microbial communities from the Delaware River and Bay under freshwater to marine salinity gradient to study organic matter... | ecosystem: Environmental > Aquatic > Marine > Coastal ... | reverse complement strand
CTTGGCGGTCTTGTCGTTAACCGACATACCGTAGCCAATAGAGGGTGTGGAGTAGCGTGTAGCAATCTCATAGCCATCATCATTACCACCAATATCCCATCTGTAGATAGAACCCTGATTTGAGCTACCAAAGTAAACCTCACCATTGTCGGTGCCACCATTCCAGTTCACCCAGTTAGTAGCGTAGAGGTCTTCAATCTTGCCCCAAACCCCATTGTTTAGGTCATAGAATAAGGCTTCGTTGTTATAGGTGGAGTCGGTAGTGCGGTAGCTGATTAGATAGTTATTGTTCCAAAGGACTGCCCGTGGTGACGTTTTATTAGCCCAGTTGTTTATGTTGGTGTCTACAGTGTCAGCAGAGAGGTTGCGTAAGTTGGAACCGTCAAACATGTAGATGCCGTTGTCTGAGAGGAACAATAATACGTTGTCCCATTCCACTAGAGTAGAGCGGTCAATCAATCCTATTTCGTTGGTGACGTTACGGAGTTCAAAGTTTGACGGTCCAGTTCCATAAATTCTCCAAATAGCTCGACGTTGAAAGACATAAAGACTGTTGTTTAGTGAGTATAGCCCAGTGATAGTATCACCCTCACCAGATGGTACGTTTATCTGACCAGCGTTGTTAGCAGTATCAAAGTCGTTAAAGTTCTCCTCGTCAATAGAAGTGTCTAGGGTTGAGAAGTAGAGGGAGTTGCCGTCAGCTACCCAAACACGGTTAATGTGGTTTTCTATAAAAGTTGGTGTGGGACGGACTAGGCTTGAAGCACCTGTAGCCGTACTAAGCGCTCCCTGAACCTCACCCCAAGGAGAGATTATGTAGCTTTGTCCAGAAGCGCCACCAGCTTCATAGGCACACTCAATGGTCAAAGAAGTGTCGTTACCTATAGCTGTTATCTTGTACCACTTGCCGTCAGGTAGTTTAATGTATTCTCCAACCTCAGCATTGGTGGCGGTATTCCAGCTAGTGCCAGAACCCACAATAGTAGCCGAACCATTAGTAACCGTGATGGTGCCCGTTGAATAGTTAGCGTTAGTCGAGCCACGAAACTTCTTGATGTAGTTGGTGCCGTCAACAATTAGTAGGGTGTCATTAGAGGTCGTGTAGTCGATGTTAGATGTAGCTGTGTTGATGCCCGATGGCATGGTGTAAGCAGTTAAGGCGCCCGTAATATCATCACCGTAATAAATAGTAGAACCAAACTTAGAGAGTAGTAGTTTGTCGCCAGCAGTGTTGTAATAACGGATTAAGCCACTGGAAGCCGTATCGCCACCTGAGTAAACAACAAATTTAAGGTCTTGGGTGGGCTGATTTGTCCAACTTAAACCTGCGTCAGTTGATGTGTATACGCTACCACTAGCGTAGGTGTCGCCCCTGCGATGCACATTGACCTGCTTAATTGCTAGATTGGCCACCACTACTGGCTTGATTACTAGAGCATAGGTTGTACCTGTGGTGAGGGTCACTGGTGTTCTGAATCTAAAGTTGTAGGCAGTTTCACCTGTCCCAGAGATAAGTTTAATCTGACTCTTGCCGTTGGTTAATGGTTGTGATGGAGCGCCAGCTGAGGTAGACCATAGTTCTGCTCGAACATACTGAGTTTGCCCTGTGGTATTCATGGCTAGGTAAGCATTGACCTGAACACAAGCAATCGTCCCTGAAGGTATAAAGGTTTGAGCTACATAATCACCAGTAGCGTCTAGGTCTACAGTGCCAGCACTTGCTCCTGTTTCGGACTGGTCGGCACTAATACCAATGGGATTGCCGTTGTATCTGGTATAGCCGTTCCTAGTCTTAACAGAGTGAGAGTCGGTAAAAACTACGTTAGCCATGTCGGGTGACTGATTGTTCTTGAGTTTGGTCTCGTGAACGTCAACCACTAGCCCACCAATGAAATCGAATTCGTCGATGCGTTCTTCTGGTTGGGTTTTGAACTTTGTGCGGGCTTGGAATGACAGTGGCATCTTTGCTACCGTATTTCTGAGCTTAAACCGCCCCAATACTTACTATCTGCTGGACCCATTATCTTAAAGGCTTCAGTGTCAGATGGTTGAGCTAATAGGTTGTTGCGGGCTAGGGTTAGTATCTGTTCGTAGCGATTCATGGCTTTTTGAGCTAAATCAGGGTCGGAGTTAAAGTCGTGTTCGTCTGATAAGGCATAGTGGACCAATGCTTCACGATAGGCTACGGGAATAATTGGAGTGTCTGAATCAGCTGACATTTCTGTTGGTGTCTTGTAATAGTCAATAGCCACAGCATAGGCGTCAGCTGGGGTCGGCCAGAAACCAATAGAACCACCTTTTAAGTAGTAACGAGTAGGCACAGATGTACCCTCTAGGTCAAAATCTGGGGCATCAGCTCGTAGCTGTTGGTAGGGCCAGTAGATTAGTTTACTGTTAGGTGTACCCTGTAGGGTAACTCCCGTAATGTTATTAGCGTCAATATCTGAGAAGTTGCTGGATAGGCTGTATTCTTGGGTGCTGGCAACGGTATTCAAAGTACCAGTAGTTTCACGAAAGGGCCATAATTCTCTTAATACGAAGTCTTGGTAGCCAAGATTGATTGAAGTTTTTACTCTGTTTCGTGTGGTAGTATCGCTTTTAGATATAACAGAGAGGACTCTATCTTGGATTTCCCTGTATGTGGATGCGGCTGACATGTTTTATTTTTCCTTTTTATTATAGTTGAATTGTAGCACAACCCGTGGTAAGCATACTACCTCGTTAATCTTATACTTCGTTAGCTGTTCGCTCAAACAATGTATAACCCATTAGCTCCATAGCGTTTACAGGTTTCTTTTCGCCCTCGCCACTGTCGCCCTCAGATACTAGATAGTCGTTCTTAATCTCGACAACGCCATGAATATACTTTTTATCGCCTTTATCGTTCCAGATAATATCCCCTTTTTGAAAATCCATAGGATAAATATATGCTTTATCTTTAAATTCCATTTAAAAGTACCTCGGTTTCCTAAATTTAATCCAAACATAAGGTATTGGGCCAGCGTCAGATACAGGCGTTGCCGAACTTGGGCAAGCACCACTCACGCCAGTTTCAGCAAACATAGTAAGTAATGATGTTCCTGTGTTTACTGCTGATACATATTGGGGAGAGAACGGCACAAGGTTAGCCCCTGTTACAGTTCTAACTCCACCTGCGGTTGTACCCTGGTTGACTACACTTATCCAGTAAATACCAGGCTCTAAGACAACATGCGTTGTAACTTCTCTTGATGAGGTAGTTGCGGTAGTTGCAGATGTTCCAAGCTCTCTAACTAAATCTCCTGGAGTTGAGCGGTCAATACCTGGGGTATATAAGCCAAACCTTACATTAGTAGATGTTCCAGCCGTAGTACCAGTAACAATTGCTACACCAGTTAATATTACTCTCTCTGGCACTCTAAAAGGCCAATACCACTGCTTATCTTTAGTAAATGTAGTGTTAGCAGCTAAAGTTCCGCCTGTAGGGGCTTGTTGCCACCAGTTATCAGTTACACCAAAGTGAGTATCGTGAGCGTCTTGGGTTGAGCTAGAAGAAGCTGCTGCTTCGCCATATTGGTCGTAGTAAGGAGCACAGGCTGCAAAAGCGTCATAGATTATATCTGCTCTAACAATAGCACCCTCAGAGTTAGGGTGAACATGGTCAGAACTCATCCAGGTCATGTCACCCATTATTGAAGTTGTTGGGTGAGTAGACTTAGTAGTTCCGTTATACCCTCTGGTAACAGTGATTGAGAAGGTAGAGCCAGATACCAAGGTGTTAGCAGTAACTAACATATCTTCAGCGAAGCCAGTTAATAGCCAGCCAGTGCCTAGTGCTGCAAATTCTGTCGGGTCGTTAGCGGTCACGCTCACAGTAGTAGTAGCGTCAGTGTTATTCATTGAGCTTTGTGGGTAGCAAGTCCGTTTGTAGAATGCGGCACTTACATCAGCTATTTGGATTAAGTTATCAAACTCAGCTACAACAGTAGCGGTATCAGCGTTTAAGTTATCATAGTCGGATACTGAGTTAGCGGTATAACCACTGTAACCTGCTGCATTGTGCCAGCTAGTCATGTTTTCTATAACACAAGGATTAGGCTTGTTGGTTTCCAGCCACACAGCGTCAAACTGAGCTTTGGTATAGGTATCTGAGGCTACTATCCCAGATATTGTTGCCCTGATAGTCTTGCCAGCGTCAGCAGAGGTACAAGCAAATCTTGTAACTACACAGACTGGAGAACCCATAGCTCCCTGGGATTGTAGGGTAGTAGTGCCAGTTATTGAGGCGTTTGAACCGCTTGTAGACCAAGTAGCTATCAAACCAGTGTCCATCATGGTTATTTGCTCACCGCTTGCGTGGGTAGTTTTTGCAGTTCCATTAAAGCCTCTAGTTACTGTCCAGTTGTTTGTGCCTTGCCCTGCGGTAACTAGCATTTCCTCACTAGAACCAGACATTTTTATTCTAAAGTTCCCACTAGCAGGAAAAGTTGTTGAGCCGTCAGCCACAGTTATAGCGGTAGTAACATCTGTATTGTTCATTGTAGCGGTTGATAAAGTCGTCTTGCCATTTAATTGAGAAACAAAAGACACAGCAAAAGTACCGCCTTGAAAATCTGAAGGTATAGCAAACTCTACATAATCTGTATTGGTAGCTGTTGATTTACGAAACGGCCCACTAGCACCAGACAATTCTTTATCAGTTGGGTTTACTGTTTGGTCACTCCATGTACCGCTAAATGTTAAGCCAGTTCGCCATGTTGCTGCACCACTTCCGTTATAGTAACTGCCCCACTCGTTACCGCTTCGGTGCTTAGATAGCACACCTCGCATGGCGTGTTTCCATGCGTTTCTAATTTGTAGCTTGGTAATTGAAGTTGTGCCAGTTGCCCCATAATATCCAATATCGTTAATACCATGAGTTATGAGCAGAGGCCAGGGTTGAGCAACAGCAGGGTGAGTATAGTAAGTTTGAGATAAGCTATAAAAGTTATAAGAAGAATATGGCCCAAAGAAAGCAAACATGCCACTCCAGCCTGAATATCCAGAACTAAAACTTGAAGTTGTCCTTGCTAGGTATGAGCCAGAAGTAGCTATAGGTTTAAGGTTTTGCTCTGGCACTTGAAGCATACCTGCCAAGCGGCCAATAAAGCCTTGCCTTTGGAATTGTGGTATTCCAGTGGTTGCTATTCCAAAACCTGCGGTAAAAGAGTGGCCTAGATAGGCAAGTCCACCAACTTTGATAGCACCAACAGTTGTGTCTACATAAGATTTTATAGCTTTTTGTGAGGGATATTTAGTGTCTGAGTCTGCGGCCAGTGTAACATCGGTATCTTTATTAGCAACATCTTCTTTTAATGCTAGAGCGTCATATACTGCGTTTTGGGTAGGTGCTTTAGTAGTTACGCCATTAGCTATTGTATCTTCTAGTTGAGAATCATCCAATTTACCATCAAGTTGAGTTTGAATTGCAGAGGTTACGCCATCTGTATAGTTTAACTCAGTAGCTGAAGCTGTTAAATCTGTTATATCAGCAGTGGTCAAACTTTCTACTGACACCACAGGATTAGCAGGGTCTGTATTATCAACGTCTATATTTGCACCTGCGACAACACTTTGCATTAAACCGTCTGCACCGTCAGCTCCTGCCGCACCTGTAGCCCCCGTAGCGCCTGTAGCACCAGTCGCCCCAGTATCACCCTTATTAGCTAGTACCTGCCAGTAGCTTGTGTTGGTGGGGAGGGTCCCTGCTCCAGCATCAGTGTGCATTACATAAGATGAACCATTGTAATCTACCGAGTCACCGACAGCATAATCGGTGCCAGCGTTATAAGCACCTCTTGGCACTAAGCCACCAGCTACATTAGTAAATTGGATAGGGTCTGTTAATTTAACTATAGAAAATCCCATTATGAATATGTCCCCGATGCTCTGTTAGTCCAACTAACGTCAACTGCTATTTTGCCACTGGCGTTGTTGGTGTCTGTTAAATTATATTTAGTTATTGTCCAGCCAGTTGAACCCTCGCTCGTACCAACTGGGGCATAGGCTGTATAAATAGTCGTAGAATCATCATAATCATAACGCTCTGTAACGCCGCCCAAGGGGTTATAGTTATACCAAACACCATCAGCTGGGTTCTGGTATCGCTGTACTACCCTCTTAGCATGAGCGTCAGCATTGTGTTCGTCTTGGTCTATGGCACGGATGCCTTCGTCGTTTGGTGTCATAATTTGGATATTTCTTTTAGTATTATGCCTTTTATTGTAGCAAGTTGTTCGTCAGTTAGCACGTTTTTAGTTAATTCGTCAAATGAAAATGTGTACTTTTTGCCACTATCGGTGTAGACGGCCTGTAATTGCAACATTTTTTAACTCCTGTTGTATAGTCGCCTCTTGGCGTTTTAGTTTACAGTATCGGTATAGACGGTCTAGGCGAGATTCACCCAGTCGAGGAGAACCCAATACACCCTCTAAGTGCATAACCTCCCAAATAACATCCTGTATGTCTTCGGAATTAGAGGCAGCCTTGGCATACGCCCAGATTTCACTGAGTTGGCCTTCTTCTTGTTTGGTGGGGCTGTCTATGTTAAAGCGGGGTGCTAAAGCCAGATGAGCTATGGGTTCGGTTCTAGCTTGAGAAACTGGTGACTGTGTGTTTTCTTGAGGGACGTCCTCAACTGTTATATCCATATCTCTTATACTACCACGTTTATAATTTCTAATAGCTTATCGGTAGAGGTTTCCCAGGTTGGCAGTTCTAGTGAGGACATCTGGTTTCTAAGTGTTGTTTTATGGTCTTCATCACCTAGTAGGTTTACTAACTGGTTGTACATATCTCGTAAGTCTTTACAGGGAATACCTGACTGGACAGTTTCTTCAATCGCCATGGTGGGGAAGTAGACTGGGATGGCGTGAGCGGCTTGAGCTTTAATACCAGAGATGCCGAATAACTCTCCGCCCGTGCAGGGGTAACACCAAATATCGGAAGTGTTATACAGTTCGTTCATTTCGTCTTCGGTGAACTCACCACACGTAGTGTTGGGAGTATTGATTTCACCACCATAGGTGACACATAGGTGTGCATCTGGATGCTTTTCTACTACGCTGGGCCATATCTGTGCGAGTAAATCTAGCCCACGGTCAGGTGAGGAAGCATAGAGTACCTGCTTCTTTATTTTTTGGGATTGCGAGTTTATTTTTTTGTCATCATAACCGTGGGGCAAGATAAAGGTTTTATTATTAACAGGTATGTTGTCCACCGCCCACTGTGACGGCCAGATAACTCCCAAATAGGCTGACAGGTCTAGGGTGTCAGCATTGGTTTCGTTGGTTAGGTAGAGAGTTTTTGGTGGAGTGACCAGCTCAGAATCTTTCATATTTATCGTAATGTCCACCTTTTCTTTTACAGAATAGTGCCTCTTGTTCATCCAAACCACACCCGTATCTGGGTCGGTATAACCCATAACGTCGGGGTTTTTTGAATTGTAGTAAACTCGGACACCGTGACCTCTTTTTACCAGCTCCTTAGACCACCGCACAATGGACTCCTCTGTGCCGCCTAAACGGTGGTCAGTTGGTTCCCAACCCCAATGAGCGGTCTGTGTTTTATAATCCATGTAAGATACGTCGTTCACTAGAAAATTAATAGTCATTCCTGATACCCCCATTTAATTTCATATAATCTAGCTGACCGAATAAACTCCTTGTCGTCAGGGTCGGTAAGGGTGTAGGTAGCTTTGGCGTGGTGGTGTACAACTAAGTTGTACGTTTTGCCGATAGTGAACCCCGCATCCAGCGCCCGTCGTCTGTAGTCTGTATCACTGAAGTAGCCCTTAAACTGTTCGTCAAATGGACCGATAGTTTCATAAACCTCACGTCGCATAGCAAACAAAGCACCAAACTTAGCGTCTTCTTCTATGTGGTCGCCCATAACTATGTCGTCTTGGTCGGAGGTCCAACAGGTAGCAATATCATAGCCACTATCTAGTACACTAAGTAGTTCTTCCAGCCAGCCTTCTGGAAATACCAGGTCATTGTTGCCAAGAATTAGAACATCACCAGTAGCATGGAATAAACCCATGTTCACAGCTGCCGCATAGCCACCATTAGTCTCTCGGTGTAGTGTAATAAACTGTTGCACATAGTCAGTATCGTCTACAAACGTGCCATAAATAGGGGAGCCGTCGTCTACTATAATTATCTCCTCGGGTTGGTCATTGGTGGTGTTGCTAACTGAGTCCAGGCACTCGGCAGTCATCTCCATAATCTCCTCATTTATAAAATAGCAAGGTATTATTAGGGAGCATTTTAACGGACTGGCCAATAACATCGGAAGTTATCCTCCATGCCCTCGTCTAGTGCTGTCTGAATGACGGGACGATTATTAACAGTTATATATGGCACATCGTCTAATACAATCATGGACTTGCCTTTGGGCATTCGTGGTATAAGCCAGTTCATTTCTTCCTCAACTACTAAACCATCGTGGTCGCCATCAATGTAAACAAAGCCAAACTTCATGTCTATGACTTCACCCTTGTCGTAAAAGTCTATCTGGTCAGCTATTTTAAAGAAGTCGTCACTACGCAGTCGCCAGTGATAGTGTTTAACGCCAAGTTCTTTAGCATAGGTAGCAAAGTTAGCCATAGCGTCGGGGTAGACTTCAGTATCGTTATAATCAGCTTCTGCTTGGATGCCATCACCTAATCGAAAGGGTTTAGAGCCGTAGGGGTCAACACTGAATACCCAGCGGTCTACACCAGAGTCTTTAACGGCTTGCATGATAGCCATGGTGGAACCACCCTTCCAACAACCTATCTCCATAAAAATGTATTCAGGTGGTAACTCTTTGGCGTACTTTAAAGCCATTGTATAAATAAGTTCACCACCATCTGGGTGGTCCATATAAGTCATTACTTCTGGGTTGAGCATAGTATTACACCTCCATTTGGATTACTTGGCATGTGTTCTAATCTATATTTCTTAGACTTACAAAACTCGTCTACTGCCTGTTTGACCCCACAAGGGTTGCCGTAGTCATCACAGACAATTACACCACCCTTAGTTAGTTTCTGGTGAGCAGCTTCTAGGTCAGCTTTAACTGGTTCATAGTCATGGTTGCCATCTATGTATATATAATCGAAAGTACCTTTTTGCTTAAGTAGGTTGGTGCTAGAATCTCCAATGATAAGTTGAAATCTATCCCCGTATACTTGCTTTACACCATCGTGTTTACCTTGTGCATCACCAAGGTCAAAGCTAGTAAGTGGTGCTTCTTGGGTTTCTAGAAAAGCCATGGCACTCATGCCCCAAGCAAATCCTATCTCGGCACCACGTTTAAACTTATACCCAGACAACCATGTTTTTAAAGCCTCAAAGTATGGGCTATCGTAGTGTTCTGGGCCATAAATGCTCATTGGGTCAATCATATTCTCTCCGCAATTATATAGAGTTCGTCTTGGCTAATGCCTCGCTCTAAGAATTTAAAACCTTTTGGTAAGAGGTCTTCAGGACTATCAAAGCTGGCGTGATGGACAGAATGAACTTCATCATTGGCTGGAACTTCTATGTATAGTTTACCATCTAGTTTTTTTGATATTAAATCTAATACTTTTTGGGGATTGGGTAGATGTTCTAGGGCATGATGACAAAATATGTTAGGTATATGATTGTTCTTTTTTAGATAAGAAACTATGTCTGAGTGAATGGTTTTAGTGGGGTTTTTGGATAGTTTAAGTTCATTAACATCCACGCCTACCACCTCTACACCATGCCCGTTAAAGAATGGGACTGATGCCCCATCACCACAGCCTAAATCAACTACGGTCTTTGTTTGAAGGTAGGGGGCAAATCTATCAACAGCTTCTTTTGAGCTTTGTGCAAAGTGGGTTTCTGATTCCATAATAAACTCTGCTAGTTGTTCTACAATAGAATCTTCAGGGGATATGTCTTTAGTTCTTATGGCCATAGGTTTAGCTCCTCAATCTCTGGTGGTAATACTGCCCTGACTAGGTTGTGTAATGTTTCTGGGGTAGTGGGGTGGACGTCTTGGATGCCAGGCTTCCATTTTAACCAGACTTCCTCATACCATTTTTGAGTATCAAAGTCGTGGGCGTGTGCATAGTTGGTTATCTTTTGTAGCACCTCAGCGTCGGTTCTAGCCCAAGAGAAGTGATGTAACCAGACAGGAGCGGTTCCGTAACCAATGCCCACAATCCTCTTATCTACAAAAGGTACCCAGGGTCGGACAGCTATTAACATCTGGTAGTCTCGGGGTGGGTCAGCCACATAGCCGTTCTTCCAGTAAGTGTTCTGCCCTTGTACAACTACCGCCTCATCTTCTGTGGTGTCTAAGTAGTTCTTGAGGTTCTCCCAGCCTTCGTTATCTAGGAACTCATCAGGGTCCATAATAATCACCCAGTCTTTGTCGGCATGGAGAGCTTGGCCAGTATTGCGTTGTTCGGCTTCTGTTCCCCAGTTACCCTGCACCACACGGGCATAAGGACGAGCTAATTCGGCTGTAGTATCACCAGGGATATGCTCACCCATCCAGGGCTTCAGAGAATTCAAAACCGTTACATCACCAATCCACTCGGGCAGGTGTTTAAGAAAAGGAACTATGAAGCGAGGTTCGTGGTAGGCGACAGTCGCCAAGCCGTAGTTTACTGGAAGATTTCTTGCCACCGTTTTGCGACCTCCGACCAATCATACTTTGATACGTCTAGTTTGTTTCTGATTTCTGTTTTGCGGTCTTCGTCTTTCAGTAGGGCGATGAGTTCGTCTTGGAACTTCTGGAAGACCT
>Ga0075470_10000681_pt1 | contig 10783 bp, 10 predicted proteins | sample DEB19_08_DNA_4_FD_71482 | JGI IMG/M metagenome (GOLD analysis project Ga0075470, IMG submission 71482) | Aqueous microbial communities from the Delaware River and Bay under freshwater to marine salinity gradient to study organic matter... | ecosystem: Environmental > Aquatic > Marine > Coastal ... | reverse complement strand
TTGCCTTCAATTGAAAAAGCTGCTACTGGCTTTCCAGACTTTGCAATACCTTCGGCAACGCGATTGGTCCATTTCGGTTCAATACCAATCACAATTACTGCAGCGACGTTTGCATTTATGCCGGTGCCAATTAAAGTCTTAAAAGTTAATTCTAAATCTTGACCAAATTGCAATCTTCCGAAGGCGTGTGGCAGTGCCAAGGTGCCAGGAATTACTTTTGCGACTGCTTCTGCTGCTGCATTAGAAAGATCGTCCAAAGGCAAAATTACAACGTGATTGCGGATACCCATAGTGCCGTTTGGACGGCGGTATCCCATTAAGCGCGGCTTGCTTCCCATCGATAACTCCTCATGTTGTGTGTGTGAATGTAATCGCCTTTTTTAATTGCAGCCGACGCAAGGCCAACTTTGATTCCATACTTAATGATTGCTCCGCCTTCAGGGATATCTGTCAACGCAAATTTATGTCCCAAAGGAATCGCATGGTTAAGAACTTCGGTATATGCAGTGCCCTCTTTAACTGAGAGACCATGCAAAGTTCCAGGTTCTAAATCGTCCATAGCTACGGCGACGTTATCGCCATCGTGATGGAGCAAGAACTGTGGAGGTGTAGCCATATGAGCTCCTCGCTTTACTAAAGAATTCGGTCCAGTGGTCTGACCTCTGGCTGCAGTCTAAACGGAACTTGCGCCTATTTTCAAGACTTCTCTCCCATTTATTTGGCAAGTGGTCTAACCTTTGGCCATGACGCTACGTTATGGAATTATCGGCGCAGGCAGCATGGGGCGCGAACATATTGAAAATATCAAGATTATGGGTGGTGCCACAATCACTGCGATCGCAGACCCTGATTCCAATTCCATCACACAGGCAAGTAGCGTGGCAGGCAGTAACCCAAAGCAATTCACAGACCACCGTCAGCTCTTAGATTCTGGATTGGTTGATGCGGTCGTAATCGCAACCCCCAACGACACTCATGTTGATGTCCTATCTGATGCCTTAGCTACAAATTTATCTGTTTTTGTAGAGAAGCCTTTGGCAACCACGGTAGAAGACTGCAGAAAAATCATTGACTGGGAATCAAAGAGAAGTGCATTGACATGGATGGGCCTTGAATATCGATTTATGCCTCCAGTTAATGAAGTAATTCAACGGGCAAAATCTGGTGCCGTTGGAAAAGTTCATCAAGTCGCAATCCGAGAGCATCGCGAACCTTTCTATCCTAAAGTTGGTAACTGGAATCGATTTACAAAACGGACAGGTGGCACTTTGGTAGAGAAGTGCTGCCATTATTTCAATCTAATGGATTTGATTATCGGAAGTCAGCCAATTCAAGTATTTGCTTCAGGTGGACAAAATGTAAATCATTTAGATGAACAATACGACGGACAACAGGCAGATATGTTGGACAATGCTTACGTGATTCTTGAATATGCTGAAGGGGTTCGCGCCATGTTGGATTTATGCATGTTTGCTGAAGGCTCATACGATAAAGAAATTCTTACTGTAGTAGGCGATGAAGGAAAGTTGGAATCATTCTTGCCTTCGCTCAATGTTCGTTACTCCCGAAGAGAAGACTGGGGCAAACGATCTGGATGGGGCGTCGGACAAGGAACTGGAAAAGGTAGTGAAGTTAAACAGGTGATGGATCTATCTGTTAAATATTTGGGCCATCATTACGGCGCTTCGTACATCGAACACGTTAAATTTCGAGATGCAATACTAAATAAAACCCCCGCAGAAGTAACTTTAAAAGATGGAGCTACCAGCGTAATTACTGGACTTGCTGCACATAAGAGTATTGCGGAAGGTCGACCAATCTCGCTCTCTGAAATGTCTTAATCACCAACTACTCCAAGGTTTGGCGTTCTGATCAACTATTTCGCATAATTCGTGAAGTCGCGGTACCGATACTTCACGAAGTGCTTTAGGGATGTCGGAAGATCCAACTATATCTGCCCAAACTGCCCTCCCCGCTAAAAATCCACTTGCACCACCCTTGCAACATGCTTTTACGGCCGCTGCGAAATTTGGTTGCTTAACGCCATTAGATAAAACAACCCAAGGACCTTTAATAGCTTCGGAAATTAATTCTGCATTTCTCTGTATCAGATTTAAATCACCTTCGCCGTGAAATGGAACTTCAGCTTTATAAAGATCAGGTTTCCAATTGCGGGCCTCTTTAGCTGCTTCAATGATCTGGGCTTCTCTATCAAATTTGACATCTGAACTATTTGGTTGTTTCACAATGATTTCAATGATTGATGGTAAATCTGCTTTTTCGCAATATTCTTTAAACTGATTTACCAATTTCAATCTATCTTCAGGCTTCTCGTCTTTACGCCAGAGCACTAAAAACTTTAAACCAACTGCTCCAATATCTTTCATTCTAACTGGATCTACAGCTAGATCTAACGCAGTATCCGTAGCTGCACCGCCTGCTGGGCCAATTAATAAATCTGCGGCTGCAATCAAACCTGATCCTTCTGCCATTGCGCCTTGATTCACAATGGCATCGATACCAAATTCTTGGTCCACTAATAAAGCTGAAGCAAATGGTGTCAATTCTCTTGCTACATCAACTTTAAAATTAGTTAGCTGCGAATCTGGGACTGATTCTGATTGGTGCACGGCAAACATGCCTCGCAAAGCTTCGCGCTGATCAACAGCAACCATCGCAAGCGCCCCTGAACTTCTTGCTAACCGACTTAAATCTCGCATTATTTGGCTCCTTCTAAGTATTTTATTAATTCATCTCTGGTCGGAATGGCTGATTGACCATCCAAACCTCTACAAGAAAGAGCGGCAACAATATTTGCTCGAAATAAAGCTTCGTTCAATGGTAACCCCTCAATTATTTGAGCAAGGAGCGCCCCATGGAAAACATCCCCTGCGCCTAATGTGCTGACTATTTCGGATTTGATCGCCTCGGCTTCAGCAAAACCAGATTCTTTTGAAAATCCTATAGATCCTTTGGATCCCATCGTTGCTACTACCAAGTTAGAACCTAACTCAGCATCTTTAATAATTGCATCCTTCAAATCTAAATTTGGATATCGCTCATGCATCTGTCTATCGTTAGGAGCAAAGAGATCAACTGTAGATACATTAAAATCTTTTGCACCGTATCCTGCATCAAAAGAGATCTTTGTCTGACCACCTCTCTTGATGCCGAGTTCCTCCAAGAGCTTTACTCCAACTTGATCTACATGAACCCATTTAGAATTTTTTGCAATTTTCTTCGCAATCTCATTTGGTTTAGATTGAATTACAGGCTGCCTTGTAGAGATAGCTCGCGTGCTTTCACTTTTAGATACTACGATGACGCTTCCAGAAGTGTTACCTGCATCAATTGTTACCCCAGAAGTATCTACTCCTTCTTTTTTAAATATTTCTAAAACTGTGTGACCATCTTCGTCGTCTCCAATAGTTCCCACAATGGCAGATTTAATTCCAAGTCTCGAAAGCGCAACCGCAGCCACCGATGCTGGGCCGCCACCAGATCTAATTATTTTTTCAGCTACAACTCTTTCGTCAGCCTTTGGATATTTATCAACAAGTGCCACAGTGTCAATGGTGATAACTCCAACGCAAGTTACTTGAATCAATTTCTTGCTTTCGCATCTGCTAGCGCTGTATTTCTTGCACCAGATATATGAGCATGTGTCAACCGAGCAGCTTTTTCACCATCTCCTGCTTCTATTGCTGCGAGAATGGCAAAATGCTCATTTGAAGATACTTCGATTCTGCCAGGTAATCGCAACGTAGATTCCATGGACATTCCCATAACTTCTTGAAGGACATGAAGTGTTTGATTAATAAATCTATTTTCTGCAATTCCGACAATTGTAAGGTGAAATTTTGCATCAAGAAACTTTAATTTTTCATAATCTATTATTTCACTTTCAGCAATTGCAGCCATTTGATTCAGTGTTGCTCTCAAAGTCCTGATATCTTCTTTAGTTGCTTTGGCAGCTGCCCACTTAGCAGCTGGAACTTCTAGAACTTCACGGGCGTCAAAGAGTTCATTCAAATCATGCTCTCTCGAAAAGACTGAAGCACGTAGTTCTTGAGCGACAAGAGGTTCTTCTACAAAAGTACCTTGACCGTGTTTTATTACTACCAGGCCCTTTGCTTGCAAAATATGTAAAGCCTCACGTAGTGACGGTCTGCTAACTTCCAAAAGTTCAGAAAGTTGCCTCTCCGGTGGTAAACGATCTCCAGGATTTAATTTAGATACATTAATTAAATCTACTAATTGGTCTGCAATTCTGGCAGCTCTTTGATTAATTACAGTGCTCATCCTTTAACGGCTCCTGCCGTTAAGCCAGATTGGAATTGCTTTTGCATCAATAAATACATTACGACCATTGGTATTGAGGCAACCATAATCGCTGTAAATAACATTGAATAACTAGTTGCAAACTCTCCTCTAAAATCAATTAATGTTAAAGGAAGTGTTTTCTTACTTTGCTCATTGATTAGCATTAAAGGGTAAAGCAAATCATTCCAGCATATTACAAACAAAAATATAGCTGTCGCACCCACAGCTGGACGTGCTAGTGGCATTGCAATTGAACGATAAACTCGCCAATGACCCGCACCATCGATGCTGGCAACTTCGAACATTTCTTTTGGCAGATCTTTTAGGAAAGCTGTAAGAATAAAAATTGAAAGTGGTAAATTTAGGGCTATATTCACAAGTATTAGGCCTGTTAATGAATTAGTTAGATTTAACTTAACAAATAGCGCGTAAATTGGCACTATATTTACTTGACCTGGAATTGCAAGGCCCAGTGAAAATAAAAAGAAGAGAAGTTTCCCAGTAATTGTAAACATACGGGATATTGCATATGCAGCTAAACTTGCGAATAGTAGTGTGAAGAAAACAGATCCAAGAGAGACTATGACGGAATTCTTAAATGGAGTTGTTACATTGCCAGTTTCAAAAAGTGCCTTGTAATTATTTAGACTGAAAGCTTTCGGAAGCGACAATGGTTTTGAGTAAATTTCAAAGTCAGATTTAAAAGTACCAAGAACTACAATTGAACTAGGAATTATTACTGCTACCGCGAATAAAGTTAGCAAAATTTTTCTTGAAATATTAAAAATCATTATTTAACTCCGTAATCAATTTTCAAAGTACGACGTTGCAACCAAGTGATAAAAAGAATCATAATCACGAGAAATATTGTTTGTGCAGACGCATATCCAAACTTGTACCCAATAAATGCAAGATTAAATATATTTGTAACTAAAACATCGGAAGAATTTAATGGACCGCCTTGGGTCATTGAATAAACTAGATCGAATGCTCTGAACGACTGAATGGTTGTATAAGCAACCACCACCGCAGTTGTTGGCAGCGACATTGGCCATGTAACATTTTTAAATTGTTGCCAACGGGTAGCGCCATCGACTTCTGCAGCTTCATATAGTTCTTGCGGGATTTGCTGCAAGCCGGCAACGTAAATTACAACCATCTGTCCGGTGTGAAACCATACTTGCGTTATTGCAATAGCCAGAAGTGAATATCTAGTATCGCCAAGCCAATTGATGGCAAGAAAATCTAATCCAATACCTTTAAGCGCGGCATTTATGAAACCGTAATTAGGATTGTATAAAAAGGTCCACATCAAGCCAACAGACACTGAAGATAGAATTGTTGGAAAGAAGAAGAGCGTTCTAAAGAAAATATTTGATTTCGAATTTTTAGCCAGGAAAATCGCAAAAATTAGAGAAAAACCAGTTTGGAAAATCACTACAAATAGCGAAAATTTAATATTATTCACGAAAATTTTTCTAAAAAGAATATCTTGCGTCAGCATATAGGTGAAATTTCTGGCACCTACAAATTCTGGGGTTGTAACTCCGTCCCATCGGGTCACTGAATATAGAAGATTTTGAATTGCTGGATAAAGATATAAGAAACTATAAATAGCCAAGGCTGGCAACACCATCAATATTAAAGTGGTGTTGGTTCTTTTCTTGCGCATTTGTGTAGGCGAAGCACCGCTCTTGCCAAATTTAGCAAGAGCGGTGCCAGCCTTAGTTAGATTGCTAATTAAGCACCCAGATTAGATTTAATTGTCTTTGAGGTGTCCGCTAATGTCTTTGTGATATCAGCGCCACCACCAATCGCAATCAAAGCATCTTCAAGTGGGTTACGAACGCCATTGACATTTGCAAATAAGAAGCGTGGAGCAAGAAGCAATTTCTTACCCATAATGTCAGATACGTTTAATAGATCTACGTTTGCTGAATAGTCAACGTTAATGATTGACACATGCTGTGATGTGCCTACCGCATAAAGTTGAGCCATAGCTGGTGTTGCTAGCCAAGAGATAAATGAATTAGCAATCTTCTGATCAGTTGAAGATGACTTTGCATTTACGCTCAATATGAATGTGTTATTTGTGATTCCTTCATATAGTGGCTTGCTATCTGTGGTGATCATGCCAAACATTTTAATCTTGCCGGACATTGCTGGATTTAACTTCGTAACAGTGCTTATACCAAATGAACCAGTTGGATAAATTGCTGCTTTACCTGCCGCGAAATCTGCAGGAGCTGCGGTGTCGTTATATCCTGAAACGTTGGCTGGGAAACAACCCGCATCGTTCATTTGCTTGTACTTGTTTGCAATTGACTTAAACCAATCTGTATTTAAGTCTTCTTTGCCAGTATCAATAGCTGCTACGTGTCCCGCCATTGTTGCGTAACTTGAATCGGCATTCATCAAGAAAGCATTCAAAATTTGGCCCGCGTTACCACGAGTTGCTGCAGGCCAGGCAAAAGGAATGATTCCGGCTGCTTTAGCTGTCTTGCAGAAAGCAAGAGTTTGTGACCAAGTTGTTGGAACTTTCCATCCATTTTTAGCAAACATTTCTGAGTTGTACAAAGGATTATTAAATAAGGACTGATATGGCAAGCCATAGATTTTTCCATTAATAATTGCTGGAGTTAATGCGCTTTGAATTACATTTTGTTTCATATAGCGCTGTCCAACAAATTCTTTCAACAATCCTGCTTTTGCAAACTGATCAAATTGCCCACCGCGACTAGTTACGAATACTGCCGCTTTTTTATTTGCACTGATTTTCGCATATGCCAAATTGGTGTAATCAACAGAGTTCATGATTACTTGGTTTATGTAAGTACCAGGATGAGCCGCTTGGAATTTGTCAATGATGTCCTGTAAAACAGCTTTATCTTCTGGACGCCAATGATGGAACTCAATAGTTCCCTTCGGTGCAGATAGTGCAGCAACTGGTGTTCCATAATTTGCACCAAGACGCACTTTTTGCCAAATCAATTTACCGTTAACAGATTTACAAACCAAAGAATCTGTTGAAGTACCAGTGCTGATACCTTCGGCACTACATGCTTTGCCGAAAGTTGGAGTCTCGGCAGCTCCTGCTAATGTAATTGGCGAAATCACTAGCGCTGTCACCAACGCTGCGACAACTCCATTACGGATTGTCTTTATCTTCATTGATATTCCTTTTCTGGACATGGTTACCATTCGGTGAGAGGGATCCCTAACATTTGTGCCATTCGCCGGATACCTGGACGCACATCAATCCATGAAATAACTAGATGATGAGGATATCCGCCGGTGACTATTCCATTCACTAGAAGCGCTGCATCAGGTTCGGTTAAAACTGTTGCAGTATTTCCTTGAAAGCGATTGGGAGCTGGGATCGATTCCCCTCGGCTCACAACCATTCGTAGACCAGTTTTATTTTCTGGGTCTAAATCCCGATCAATGCGGAACAGTGTTACTGGACCAGTTTTGAGCGGGAAATCTCCTGCCACGCCTAATTTACGATTGCAATGAATCGATTGCGTCGCATTCTTTGGATCGTCAGCTAATTTTGTAGCTGCAGATCCGCAGTGCCATAAACGAATTAAATTCTTATCTGCCTCTAAATCAACAATGTCCACCAAGTAATTTTGATCAGAGCCAAGGGCTTCACATACCAACATTGTTACCGCACCAAGCACATCCCTTTCACAGGTTGTTACTGTGCCTTTATCTGAAATTCTTCCGAGGGAAGAGCAGATGCAAGCTCCCAAATCTGTAGGAAATTCTGGCCAGCATCTTACTGCAATAGCATCTAAGGATTCTTCGACCTGCCATTGCTCTAAAGCTACTTCTACCCCAGCTACTTTTATTGCTTCTATTTCGTTGACATTAGAAAGTGAAGGTTGAGCTGCGACTGCATTTGCGTGTGCTTTTTCTCTTGAACTTTTAGAAACAGCTTCTATCTTATCGAATGCACTATTTATAGGAATCTGCAAAATTGATAATCCAAATAAATTCTCTAATTGTTTTGCATTAAAATTGCACGGAGTAAATCCAATTGGTGCTTCACCAATAGCTCCGATTTTCTTTTTAGCTAATATGGATAGCGCGTGCTTAACAACTTCTTCAGATGCCAATTCTAAATCTTTTTTAATTTTTGGTGTTCTTGAGTCAGGCAATTTTCCATTAATTGCAGCAGATAAAGATTGCTTCACATCTGATTCATCAAAATTCCCGTGAAGATGGCGTAGAGTTTGCCCGCTTTCTAGCAGTGCATGTGCGGCCAAATTAATTCCGCACATTGAATTTAATTTAAGTCTTTCGCCGTTCTCGCCTGGTTCACGCATCGACCAGCCAAGAATTGGTCCTGGCACCTTTGAAAGCAACTCAACTGCAGGTGATGCGTCGCTAAATGATGCAGTTAATAAAATGTATAAATCGGCTTCAGGTATCTGAGCCGCATTTACATCTTCAGGAGTCATAACCAGTTGCTCTGGTCCGACCACTTTAACTCCAAGTTCTTGAAGTAGTGATCGCGCACCTTGGAAATTACGCTCGGCGTAAGCGAGGTCAAAGGTTGGTCTAGCTAACGCTAACAGCGCAACAGACTTCATCAGACCCCCAGTGGTTTGACCTCTTGGTGCAGTCTGCCCTCTGGCAGGGGCTTAGTCAACGATTTTCCCATGCCGTAGGTGAGTTGTTATTGAAAGGTTACTTCGAAAGGAGCAACAAATTTGGTCGATTTCGGCCTTCAATCTCAATTGTTGGCCAATCTGGATCTTCAGAGAGAATTTCAATGCCGGAAGATCTTGCCAAAATGGTATCTTCGGCTTTCCAACCATTTCCTGTGGGATTCCATGCAATCGGCTGATTCTCCAAAATAATTTGCTGGCTCTCGCTATTTGCTACCCAATCTCTTGGAGCGAAACCCGTGGGACCGCCTTGGTGATGTTTTTGCCACTCATCCGAGTCAAATCCAAATCTAGGATATGCATTTATAACTTCTTTTATAGGTTCAGAAAATCTTGCGCCGATATTTGTGGCGTTAAATAAAGCTGATTCAACTTTCAAAATTTGCTTATAGCTATCAACTTGATTTTCGTAAGTTGCAATTCTCGTTACAGAAGCAATCATACCCTTGCGACGTGCGCAAATTGAAGCTACCACTCTATTCCCAATTAGCGAATGTGTTGGTAGGGCATGTCTAAAATTTCTTACTCTAGATTCGCCAGCTACACCTATATAAACTAACTCAAGACCATTTTGCCATAATGCATTAGCAATTCTTCCAGAAATATCAATTTCGCGATCATTTGGTTGAGTGAGTTTTATCGCCGCACCTAACGCTTTCGCTGAATCAACACAAACTTCCCTGAACCGAGTAATTTCGGCTGAAGTTAAAGTTTGTCTTAACATTTCAATTTCTAAACTTAAATCCAATCTCGATTTCTCTGATTGGTCTGATGCAATTTTCTCTCCAAAAGGTAAATAAGAATCTCTACTTTCCCACCAATTAACTGCAATAACTTCTATTTCAGATGGTAATTCTTCCGCAATAAGCCTTGGCGCCTCAATCTTATTTGTAACAGCCACAATCTTGTCTTGATACACAATGATATCTAGACAAGCCGTATCAAGCGTTAGTGGAACATGCACTCGACCACCGATTAACCAAGCTAAATTAGGATTTTTGCGGATGACAATTGCTGATAAATCTTTATTTGCCAAAAGAGCCCGAATTTTAGTTAATTTCTCAATCATTTCAGACATCTCAATTGACCCGTTCGATAACTAAATCGCAAAGAGAATATAAAGCAGTACTGCTCTCACTGATTGGCAATGGGCCTAGCGCTGTGCGCGCCTCTTTTGCAATTGCTTGTAATTGTGTTCTTGATTCCGCCATGCACTTATGACCACGAAGTTCTTGAATAACCCACTGAACTTTCTCTTCTGATTTGATGGGACCAGAGAGTGCTAATTTCAAAGAGGCATCTTTTGGATCATCTGATTTCATGGCATTTAATGTAACTAACGTAGGAATTCCTTCGCGTAAATCTGTGCCAGGGGTTTTACCTGAATCCAATGAATCGCTGGCAATATCAATAATGTCATCTGCCAATTGAAAAGCAACACCGATTTTTTCACCGAATTGAGTTAGCGTTTCAATCTCTTCCTTGCTGCAACCGGCAAACATTGCACCAAAACGTAATGAAGTAGCAATCAAAGAACCAGTTTTATCTGCAACTACTTGCAGATAATGATCTAAAGGATCAACCCCATTGCCAGGACCTTGAGTTTCTAAAATTTGGCCAATCACCAATCTTTCAAAGGTATCGGCTTGTAACTTGACTGCTTCTGGCCCTAATTCAGCCAATATCTGTGACATCTTCGCAAATAAATAATCGCCCGTAAGAATAGCTACCGAATTTCCCCAGCGACTATTTGCACTTTCTACTCCTCGACGAAGCGGCGCTTC
>Ga0075470_10000679_pt1 | contig 10827 bp, 10 predicted proteins | sample DEB19_08_DNA_4_FD_71482 | JGI IMG/M metagenome (GOLD analysis project Ga0075470, IMG submission 71482) | Aqueous microbial communities from the Delaware River and Bay under freshwater to marine salinity gradient to study organic matter... | ecosystem: Environmental > Aquatic > Marine > Coastal ... | reverse complement strand
CGTGATTGCACTGCCGCAGACCAACCTCTTCCTGCAGGGTCACGGTACGAGCACGTCAGTGCCCCGTGCGATCGCCCCTCTCAACGTCCTCCGCGAGCACGGGGTGTCGGTCTGTGCCGGAGGCGACAACCTGCAGGACCCCTTCAACCCCGTGGGTCGTGGTGACGCGCTGGAGACGGCAAACCTCCTCGTCGTGGCCGGCCACGTCAGTCCCGAGAATGCGTTCGATGCCGTCTCAGGTTCCGCCCACGCCTGCATCAACCGCCCCGCCGACACGATCGAGACGGGCGCACGTGCGAATTTCGTCGCAATGCGCGCGACTACCCTGCGAGAAGCGATTGCAATGGGGCCCCCCGACAGGATTGTCGTACATGGCGGCGTTGTGGTCAGCCACAAGAACGAAACAGAAAGTAAACACTGACGTGATGCACGGATTGCACACCTGCCCTACTCTCACGGCGTGCAGTACCACGCAGTGTCGAACACGGAAAGCGACATCATGACCCTGCAGCCTGCCGCCCTTTCGTTCCACGAAGTCTCGATGGTTTTCCCCGACGGAACCAGGGCACTCGAGAACGTGTCCCTCTCGATCTCCCCCGGGGAATTCGTCACCGTCGTCGGACCCAGCGGATGCGGAAAATCAACGCTTCTCCGCATCGCCAGCAACCTGGAAACTGCCACCGGTGGTTCCTGCAACATTGACCGCGACAGCATCGGGTACGTCTTCCAGGACGCGACCCTCATGCCGTGGCGCACCGTCCGCAGGAACGTAGAACTGATCGCCGAGCTCCACGGCGTGCCGAAGGCCGAGCGACTCGAGCGGGCCGCACGCGCAATCGAACTGGTCGGTCTCAACGGGTTCGAGGACAAATACCCGCGCCAACTCTCTGGCGGAATGCGCATGCGGGCCTCCCTAGCCAGGTCACTGGTCATGCAACCCAAGGTCTTCCTGTTCGACGAACCTTTCGGTGCTCTCGACGAGATCACACGCGAACGCCTGAACGACGAGCTGATGGGGCTGTTCCAGTCACAGGGCTTTGCGGGGCTTTTCATCACGCACTCGATTGCCGAGGCCGTGTACATGTCCACGAAAGTCCTCGTCATGTCTGCCCGGCCAGGGGCCATCACGGCGGCCATCGACATCCCGTTCGGTTTCCCGAGGACGCATGACCTGCGGTACCGACCCGAATTCGGGGAATTGTGCGCGCAAGTATCGCACGCCCTGCGGGGGGCACATTCATGAGCGACTCCATGAACATCGACCCGTCACTCGAGGTTCTACCCGACAATCGGGAAAGGACCAGGGTCGCGGACCTGCTCGGGCCGGCGGTTGTGTTCGCCCTCTTCATCGGTGTGTGGTACCTGCTCTCATCGGTCATTCTCCCCGAGCACAAGAGATTCCTGCTCCCCACCCCGCACCAGGTGGTGAAGGAAGGCTTCTTGGTGTGGCACACAGGAGAGCGACGCGGCTTCTACCCGATTCTCATGTCCCTGTGGGACTCCGCGAAGGTTGCACTCATCGGGCTCGGCATCACGATCGTGGTGGGAATGGCACTTGCCACGCTCATGAGCACCCGTCGCTGGCTCGAGCGGGCCACGTGGCCGTACCTGGTCGCAGTCCAGTCTGCACCGATCCTGGCCCTCACCCCGCTCATCCGCGCGCTCATCGACGGCTCGATGAAACAACGACTGCTCGTTGTGGTTCTCATTTCGATCTTTCCCATCGTCAGCAACACCCTGTTCGGACTGCTGTCCGCCGAGAAGAGCCAGCACGAACTCTTCACACTTCAAGGTGCCAGCAAGTGGACACGGCTCACCAAGCTGCAGTTCCCCGCGGCACTGCCGAACATCTTCGTCGGACTGCGCATCTCTGCCGGACTCGCCGTGATCGGTGCCGTCGTCGGCGACTTCTACTTCCGTCAGGGCGGTGTCGTCGGAATCGGCGCCCAGATTGACGTCTACCGCTCGCGCCTCTGGGGCGCCGAATTGATCACGGCGATCATCATGGCGAGCGTTCTCGGTCTGGTGGTGTTCCTCTTCTTCGGATGGCTCTCTCGCAGGGCCATCGGGAAGTGGCACATCACCACCAGGGGTCAGTGACCCGTCACCACCACACAATCACCCACAACCACCAGGAGAAACAACCACCATGATGAAGAGAACACTTCTCGGAGTCTCGGTCGCAGCAGCCCTCGCCCTCTCGGCGTGCGGAGGCGGCGATTCAGCATCCGACACCACCGCAGCGTCCTCGGACACTGCGTCCGGCACGGGCGTCGACCTCAGCGATGTGTGCCCCGCCACCGTCATCTTCCAGACCGACTGGAACCCGGAATCCGAGCACGGCTTCCTGTACAACCTCATCGGATCCAACTACGAGGTCGACGCAGAGAAGGTCGCCGTCCGCGGTGACCTGGTGTCCGGCGGCCAGCCGACCGGTGTGCAGGTCGAGGTCCGCTCCGGCGGTCCGGCCATCGGCTATCAGCAGGTGACCGCCCAGCTCTACTCCGATCCCGAGATCATGCTCGGGTTCGTCAGCACGGATGAGGCAGTCAGTCACTCGGTGGACAAGCCGACCAAGGCAGTCGTCGCGCCGTTCAACATCAACCCGCAGATCATCATGTGGGACCCCGCGACCTACCCGGACGTGAAGACCATCGCGGACCTGAAGGAGCCCGGCGTCAAGGTGCGCTACTTCCAGGGCGCTGCGTACATGGACTATCTCATCCAGGGCGGCATCCTCGACAAGAAGCAGACCGACGACACCTACGACGGTGCACCCGCCTCGTTCATCGCATCGGGCGGCAAGGATGCACAGCAGGGCTTCGGCACCGCCGAGCCGTACTTCTACGAGAAGGTCCTGAAGGACTGGATGAAGCCTGTCGCGTACCAGTACGTCCACGATGCTGGATGGACCGCCTACGCGCAGTCACTCGCCGGCACACCCGACAACGTGACCAAGAATGCGGACTGCCTGAAGAAGCTCGTTCCTGTCATCCAGCAGTCGCAGGTTGACTACGTGAAGAGTCCCGAGATGGCGAACGCGATCATCCTCGACGCGGTCGGCAAGTTCAACAACGGTTGGGCTTATGACGCAGGCCAGGCGGCCGCATCAGTCGAGAAGCAGCTGAGCGACAACCTCGTGGCCAACAGCCCCGACGGCACCCTCGGCTCGTTCGACCTGGACCGCATCACCAAGTTCATCGAGACGGCAACGCCGGTGTACACGGCAACGGGCTCCAAGGTGAAGGAAGGCCTCACACCGGCCGACATCGTCACCAACGAGTTCATCGACCCGGCAATCAAGCTCGGTTGATCGATACCTCACGAGGGGGAAGGAACTCCGGTTCCTTCCCCCTCACGTGTGTACGGGAACGTGCTCAGCGCCCGAAGTCGAAACGCGAGACCTCTTCGAGAACCTCGCCGAGTGTTGCCACGGCAGTGGCGAACATTGAGGCCCCCAGCTCTGCGGAAGCGCCGGTCGGGTCGCCGATGTGGCCCTCCGGGAAGAAGTCGTTCGACATCCAACCGAACGGCACCGAACCACCGAACCTGACGTGCTTGTTCTCTGCGATTTTCTCGGGCACACGGCGCACTGCCTTCGACATGTCGACCAGATCGGGGCGCAGGTGCAGCATCACCGATGTCTCGTCGGTGCCGCCGTGGATCCCCATGCCGAGCTCGCCCGTTGCGGAACTGCCACCTTGGTCGGCGGGCATGTGCGGATGGGCAAGGAACGTCCTCAGGCCGTGCTTGACGCGGAGTTCACGGTTCGCCACCTGCAGAAGTGCACTGTTTCCCCCATGGCCGTTCAGGAACAGAACACGCCTTGCGGGAGTTGTGGCAATGCAGCGTCCGATGTCGTCGAGCACAGACAGCAGGGTCTGGGCCGACAACCAGATTGTTCCCGGCGACCACGCGTGCTCGTTCGACTTCGTGAACCCGAGTGGCGGGAGCATCCACGCATCGTGCGTCGCTCCGTGGGCTTCGATGGTGGCGCGGGCAACGGCTTCGGCAACGACGAGGTCGGTCCCCAGGGGAAGATGCGGCCCGTGCTGCTCGACGGCACCGAGCGGAACCACGATGATCGAATCCGCCGACAGGACGTCCCCGATGTCCGGTCCGCTGAGGTCCATGAATTGCCGCGAAAATGCCATGCGCGAAAACTACTCCACTGATTCAATGGGGACATCGTGATTCGAGGCACCACCGACTATGACGCCATCGTGATCGGCGCCGGCCACAACGGGCTCACATGTGCCGCATACCTCGCACGTCACGGCCTGCGGACCCTCCTGTTGGAGGCGCGCAAGTCCGTCGGTGGCACGGCGGCGTCCGAGACCTTCGACGGGGCGACGGTGAACATCTGCAATTGCGACCACTTGACCTTCAGGACCACGCCAATCGCCGACGAGCTTGAGCTCGCGTCACACGGGCTCTCCTACATCGACATGGTGCCGAGCCAGATCAACGGTGACTGGGACTCACGCCGGTTCTGGGGGCTGCACCACGACATCGAGGAGACCATCGACTCGCTCGCGAAGGTCCACCCGTCGGCTGCCGACGGTTACAGACGGTACGCACGGGATGCGGTTCCGGTGGCCAGACTCATTTCCTCCGCTGCGAACAACCCGCCCACGAGGGGTTCGTTGCTCGGCCATGTCATCCGTCGTGGCGGACGCGGTGTCGCCAGGATGATCAGGTTCAGCAGGATGTCCGCCGTCGACGTGATGCGCCGGTACTTCGACGATGAAGCCGTCTACGGCCCTGCACTTGCGACGGGACCGGTGGTGTGGGGTCTGTCCCCCGACGCACCCGGAACGGGGCTCGGGGCTCTCACGTACGCGATGAAGCACGTGGCGCACGTCGGACGCCCTGTGGGTGGCTCGGGCGCTCTGCCTGCGGCCATCCTGTCGAGTTTTCTCCGCGCAGGCGGGACACTCATGTGCGATGCCGCGGTCGTCAGCATCAACTGCGAGGGCGGGACCGTCGGATCGGTCACCACGGCAAACGGCGACACCATCACCTCGCGGTTCATCGTGTCGGCAGCCGACCCACAACGGACCTTTGTCCAGTGGCTCCGGGGTGCCCCGTCAAGCGCAACGGGTCTGGTCAACAAGTGGAGGTCCCACGGCGCGCAACCCGGTTACGAGTCGAAACTCGATGCTGTCCTCACATCGGATCCCGTCCTCCAGGGCTTCGACGGTCCGCCAAGTGCAGCCACCATCGTCATCAGCCCCTCCGTCTCCGAGATGAGGAACGGAGCGGTCGGTCTTGCGAGCGGAACGGTGATGGAAAGGATGGTCCTGCTCGCGAACATCCCCACTCTCGCTGACGCGACGCTCGCCCCGGCAGGCAACCATGTGCTGAGCCTCGAGGCACTCTTCACTCCTTACGCACTTCCCGGGGGTTGGCCGCACTCCGGCCTGCCGGAGAAGTGGCTCACCCAGTTCTCCTCCTTCATGCAGGACGGTTTCCGCGAGAGCGTCCGGGCACACCGGACCATGACACCCGACCTGTACGAGAGCGAGTTCCACCTTCCGATGGGACACGCAACGAGCTTCCCCGGCGGCCCGCTGTCGGCGTTCCTCGGCAGGGACCCGGAACTCACCCGCTACGAGACGCCGATAGAAGGCTTGTACCTGTGCGGTGCTGCGACTTTCCCCGGCGCGGGAGTCTGGGGGGCGAGCGGGCGGAACGCGGCCCTCACGATCATCAAGCGTCTTTGACGAGCTTGCCCTTGGTGACCACGGGGTCCTTGTCGCTCCACGGGAAATTGATCCAGAGGTCGGTCTTCTTCCATGCGTAGTCGCACTTCACGACCGAGCGGGGCTTCTCGTACAGCACGGCAGTGCGTACTTCCTTCACCCGACCCTTGAAGAACTCCTCGACGATCTTCAGGGTGTGGCCGGTGTCGGCAACATCATCAACCACGAGCACGCGGGCAAAGCGAAGCTCCACGAGATCGGGCACGGGCGGGAGAATCATAGGCACGGGCAGTCTCTCGTCCACTCCCGTGTAGAACTCGACATTCATCGTGTAGAGATTCTTGACAGCCAGTGCATAGCCGAGCGCACCTGCAGCGAGGAGACCTCCGCGGGCGATGGCGAGGATGATGTCAGGTTCGTAACCCGAGTCCGCCACCATCGTGGCGAGTTCCCTGCTCGCAGTGCCGAAGATGTCCCATGTCATGATCTCGCGTTCGCTCACGGGAACAAACTAGTCCGTTCCCGACGCGCGGTTCTCTTTTGGATTGTTAACAGAATGTCAAGCATCGAACCGCGGGGCGCGCTTCTCGGATCGTGCCCGTCTCGCCTCGGCAGCATCTTCGGAGAACGAGGCCATGATCTGCTGACGGTTCTCCAGGTCGATGGCCGCCTGGAGACCCGGTATCTCGAGAGCCGACCACATGCCTTCCTTCGTCAAGGCCACCCCTATCGGGGAGTTCAACATGACCTCTGACGCTTTCGCGTACGCGACATCAAGGAGAGATTCGTCGGGGATGACGTCGACGACCAACCCCAACCTGTGGGCCTCGGCAGAATCGAAGATCCGACCCGTCAGCATCAGTTCCTGAGCGTGTGCGGCCCCGATAAGCCGCGGCAGCAGCCAGCTGGTGCCGATGTCGCACGCCGACAAGCCGATCCTGATGAAAGCCGCGTTGAACCTGGAACTGACGGACGCGAGTCGGATGTCTGAGCCGAGAACGAGGGCAAAGCCACCGCCTGCGGCAGGGCCGTTGACGGCTGCGATGATCGGCTGCGGGAGCGAACGCATCTTCGGGATGAGCGAGGCGATGTGTTTCTGGACCGCCAGTCCCCTCTCCACGCGCCCGTTCCAGGCGAATCCCGGCGCATCCCCGTAGCCCGTCAGATCGAGGCCCGCACAGAACCCGCGTCCCGCTCCCGTCAGGACCACGACGCGGCAGTCGCGGTCCCTGCTCATTGCCGTGAACGCCTCGTGGAGACCCTCCACCATCTCGCTCGTCATCGCATTCAGCTTCGACGGCCTGTTCATGGTCACCTGCGTGACGCCCTCGCGTGGTGTGGAGATCTCGATGTCAGCCATGCCACATCGTCGCACGGCTACGGTTTCCGCATTGCACCCGGACCACGAGACCACCTGACCGCGACCCTTGTCGGTTGTCGGAACGGCACGAATGACCCCACGACACGGGTCGAGGGTCGAACCATCACGAGGGCCACCCTTTCACCGGACGGACCTGTCGTCTTCTCGGCCACGGAGGAACCGGATGGTTCTGTGACGGTGCGTGACATGCTGTCCGGACACGTCGAAGTGGTGCCCCGACACCCTCTCTTCGGCGACGACGACCCCGGCCATGACGTGACACCCCGTCACGACGCAGTCACTTCCGCAATGAGGATCTACGGGGCGTACCGCGTGCCGTGCACGGGCACCCCCTACCACGACCTGCTTCCAGCGGTCCTCGGCCAGCGCGTGACGGCGGCCGAGGCGCTTGCCCAGTGGGCCGAGATCTGTCGACGGTTCGGCCGGGCTGTTGACGCGAACGGACGCCGGATGCACGCACCACCCGAGCCGGACGCCTTGCTCGCGGTTCCGTATCACGAGTTCCACCTGATGGGGATCGACCGGCGCCGTGCCGAGACACTGCGCAACGTCGCGCGGCACGGGGAACGGCTCCTGCAAGGCTGGAGAACCGAAGAATCTCCGCATGACCGCACGATGTCCCTCACGCTGATCGAGGGCGTGGGCGTGTGGACGGCGTCGGTTGCCGGTTACGCGTCCTTCTGTGATCCCGATGCCCTTGAGGTGGGCGATTTCCACGTCAAGAACACCGTGGCATTCGCGCTGACCGGAAGGCATCGTGGCACCGACGAGGAGATGTGCGCACTCCTCGAGCCGTATGCCGGCCAACGACAGCGGGTCGTCACGTGGCTCGGAATGGCAGGTTGGAGAGCCCCCGCCCACGGACCCAGACGGCGTATTGTTCGTATCGCCCGTTTGTAGGCCCCTATGACCGACACACTGAGACTTGACGACGCCGACACCACGGCCTGGCAGAGGGCCATCCGAAGAGGGATGTTCGCCTATCTGCTGAGCCGGGTTTTCGTCCTGCTCGGCGTCGGCTTCGGCATCACCGCCCACGCCGTGAGGGACAGGTGGGACGACAAGGCCCCTGTCGAAGGCCCCACGGCGGTCATCCGCGCCCTCGATGCGTGGGACGGGCACTGGTACATGGATGTCGCCCGCAGCGGGTATCCCCGCCACATCATGGCGAACGTGACCTACGAGGTGAGTGACGCACGGGCTGCGTTCTTCCCGTTGTTCCCCCGCACCGTCCACTACCTGGACGTCCTGCTGCCCGGCGGACCGGTCAGTGTCGCTCTCCTGCTGAACTTCCTGCTCGGGGGCTTGTTCGTGTGGTTGCTCGGCCGGATCACACGCGAATTGTTCGACCCGAAGACCGCGGAGAAGGCCATGATTCTCGGGGCCCTCTTCCCCGGCAGTTTCGTGCTGAGCTACGCATATTCGGAAGCCATGATGCTGACGATCTGTGCGCTCGTCTTCCTCGCGCTCTCGCGCAAGCAGTGGCTGGTGGCCGGACTGCTGGCCGCGGTGGGCACGGCCGCCCGCCCGAACGGCCTTGCACTCGTCAGTGCGTGCGGCGTTGCCGCGCTCCTCACCATCAAACGGGACCGCGAGTGGAAGTCACTCATCGCACCCGCCCTGGCCCCCATCGGTTTCGTGTCATTCATGGTGTTCCTGCGTCACCACACCGGAGAGAACTGGGCCTGGTTCCGTGTTCAACGGGAGGCATGGCGGGAGGGAACCAGTTTCGGAGTGACCGCAGTCCAGCGCACCTTCGACTTCTTCCTCCATCCGGTCTCGTCTCCGACCAGCATGCTCACCATGGCATCCGTGATGGCGATGGTGCTGGCCATCTGGTGCGCCCGTCGCCACCGACTGCCCGCCATGTACAACGCTTACAGCGCGTCGGTGCTGGTGTTGATGCTCCTGCCCGCCACCGTGACGGCGCGACCCAGGTTCCTCTTCACGGCCTTCCCGCTTCTCATTCCTGCCGCGCGGATGCTCCGCGACGACGAGGATTCATGGTGGCCTCTCACGATGCTCCTCATGGCGACGGGCCTCGTGACGGTCACGGGGATGTACGTCGTCTACGGCGCGATTCCGTGACGGTGGCTCCTAACCGAGCGGCAACCGGCGCCACACCGCTTGCGGCAGCAGCCTGAAAACCCCGAACACGTACTGGAGGATGGACGGCGCGTAGACCACCGTCCTGCCGCCGTTCACTGAACCGGTGACGATCTTCGCGACAGCGTCAGGAGTGGTGGAGAAGGGTGCCTTCTTCATTCCCGCCGTCATTTTCGAGACGACGAATCCCGGCCGCACCACCAGAATGGACACCCCGGTGCCCTCCAGTTCGTGATCCAAGGCGACGGCAAGAGAGTCGACAGCGGCCTTCGATGCCCCGTAGACCGAATTGCCCTTCCGCACCCTGACGCCGGCCACCGAGGACAACAGGACGATCCGGCCGTAACCCTGCCGGCGCATCCTGTCGGCGAGCGCATAGAGCAGCGAGATGGTGGCTGTGGCATTCACGGACATCACCTCGTTGACCCTCTCCGGGTGGGTGAAATAATCAACCCCCTCGGCAAGGACACCCTGTGCCACCACGGCCACGTCGATGTCCCTGCCGCTGTCGCTCACCTCGTCGACGATCGCCGACATGGCCGTGTGGTCAGAGGCGTCGAACCGCACGACGTCAACCGACAGGTCGCCGTATCTCTCCCCCAGAGACTCGGCGAAGGACGTCCCTGCGTCGACGTCGCGGCACACGAGCGAGACGTTCGCAACACCCGGTTGGACGAGTCTCCCCACGATTGCCTGGCCGATCTCGCTCGTCCCCCCGAAGAGGACGATGTTCTGCGGGACCCCGACTCCGTTCTTCATGTTCAGTCTCCTCTGTTCAGCAGGCCGAGGCGGCGTGCAAGATCGCTGTTCCACATCTTCGTAGGGTCCATCTCGTCGCGCACGTCCTGCCATTCAGCGAATCGCGGGTACCCACGCCGCACGGCGACCGGGGACACGTGGGAATCCTTCGCCAGGTAGTGCCGACCCCCGGCATCGAGAACCATCGTGTCGACACGCGAGAGAAGCTCTGGCAGGCCGCGGATCCCCGCTGCCATGTCGAGCGTGAGCGTCCAGCCCTCGGTGGGGAAACTCATCGGTGCAGAGTTCTGCGGCCCCATTCTCTTCAGGACGGCGAGGAAGGACGCCACTCCCTGTCCGGCGAACGCCTCGATGACCCGCCGCAGGACCTCGACCTCCGCCAGGGGCACGATGAACTGGTACTGGATGAACCCCTGGGTGCCGTAGAGCGAGTTCCACTTCCTGACACCGTCGAGAGGATGGAAGAACGCGGGGATGCTCTCGATACCGACATGTCTCCTGGCGGGCGCCTTCCGGTACCACACCTCGTTGAAGGCCTTGATGGACATCTTGTTCAACAACTGGTTCGGCACCCACCCCGGCGCCGCCAGGCGCACCTTGGGGTCGTAGGCGAGCACGTCACCGGCTTTCACCTCGGACACCTTCGCATGGTCACCACGGGTCAACACGCCGCGACCCATCGACTTGCCGGTGGCCACGAGGTCGACCCACGACACGGAATACCTGTAGGAATCATCCTCCCCGTCGGAGGACATCGTGGCAACGACCGAATCAAAATCCGCGAGGCGTTCCGTCTCCACACGCACCCGGGATGTCTCGATGCGCAGCATCTGGATCCGCGCATCCAGCACCACGCCGGTCAGGCCCATCCCCCCG
>Ga0075470_10000675_pt1 | contig 10864 bp, 12 predicted proteins | sample DEB19_08_DNA_4_FD_71482 | JGI IMG/M metagenome (GOLD analysis project Ga0075470, IMG submission 71482) | Aqueous microbial communities from the Delaware River and Bay under freshwater to marine salinity gradient to study organic matter... | ecosystem: Environmental > Aquatic > Marine > Coastal ... | reverse complement strand
GACGGTGGGTCTGCTGTCGCCGAAGCGGCGCTCATGGCCGTGCGGGCACATCGCAAGTCGAAGAGCCTGCGTGTGCTCGTTCCTTCAACGGTCAATCCTAACTATCGTCGCGTTGCGGTGAGCACGGCCGGTAATCAGGGTTTGCGCTTCGAGACCGTGCCGTATCAACGCGAGACGGGTTGCATCGACTTCGCCGCACTCGCTGCGTTCGCCGGTCAGGACATTGCGGCGATGGTCATCCAGCAGCCCAATTTCTTTGGTCAGCTCGAAGACGTCGATGCGCTCACCGACTGGGCGCACGAGCAGGGCATGCTCGTCATCGCTGCCGTCAACCCGACTTCGCTCGCGCTACTCAAGCCGCCGGGTGAGTGGGGTACGAAGGGTGCGGATATTTGCGTGGGCGAGGGGCAGCCGCTCGGGGTGCCGCTCTCCTCGGGCGGACCTTACTTCGGTTTCATGACGACGCGTATGGACTACGTGCGTTCCATGCCGGGTCGTATCGTCGGTCGTACCGTCGATCTCGAAGGCCGTCATGGCTACACGCTCACGCTGCAAGCGCGCGAGCAGCACATCCGTCGCGGCAAGGCGACATCCAACATCTGCACCAACCAGGGCCTGTTGATGACGGCGGCGACGATCTACATGAGCCTCATCGGTCCGGCGGGGCTCGCGCAGGTGGCCGAAACCTGTATGGCGCGTACGCATCAGCTCGTGGCGGCTCTCGGCCGTCAACGCGGTGTGCGTCAGGCGTTCTCAGGTCCGCGTTTTCACGAGAGCGTGCTTCTGCTCGATCGACCCGCTGCGGCGGTGCTGCGCGAGCTCGAGTCGCAGGGCATTTTGGGTGGCGTCGATCTGTCGGGCGATTACCCCGAGCTCGGCTCGGCCATCCTCGTCTGCGCCACTGAAACCAAGACCGACGGCGACATCGAGCGCTACGCCAACGCGCTCGGTTCGGCGTTGCAGGCCGTGCGCGCCGCCTGAGTGCGGACGCCACCGGAGTACGACATGAATCAAATTCTCGAAAAATCGATCTTCGAATATTCGCGTGACGGCCGTGGTGCCGAAGCTCAACATCCGCCGGCGTTGCGCGGTACCGTGGCATCGGCCTCGAAAGAGGCTTTGGCTGCGGTACCTGCTGCGCTGCGTCGCAAGAGCAAGCCGATGCTGCCCGAAGCGAGCGAACTCGACGTCGTTCGTCACTTCACGCGCCTCTCGCAGCTCAACTTCTCGATCGACACGAACTTCTATCCGCTCGGTTCGTGCACGATGAAGTACAACCCTAAGGCCTGTAATCAGTACGCGATGCTGCCGGAGTTTCTCTCGCGGCATCCGCTCGCGCCTGATTCACAGGGGCAGGGGTTCCTCTCATGCATGTTCGAGCTGCAGGAGATGCTCAAAGAGGTGACCGGCATGAAAGCCGTGTCGCTCAATCCTATGGCCGGTGCTCACGGTGAATTCGCCGGTGTGGCGATGATTCGTGCCTATCACCGTGCACGCGGTGATTTGGCGCGTAACGAGATCATCGTTCCTGAGGCCGCTCACGGCACGAATCCTGCGACGGCGACCATGTGCGGTTGCATCGTGCGCGAGATTCCGGTCGATGCCGAGGGTGACGTCGATATCGAAGCCCTCAAGAAGGCAGTGGGTCCGAACACGGCAGGCATCATGCTGACCAATCCTTCGACGCTCGGTGTCTTCGAGCGCAAGATCGAAGAAGTCGCGCGCATCGTTCACGGTGCCGGTGGATTGCTCTATTACGACGGTGCGAATCTCAACGCGATTCTCGGCAAGGTTCGCCCGGGCGATATGGGCTTCGATGTCATCCACATGAACTTGCACAAGACCTTCTCGACGCCGCACGGCGGCGGTGGTCCGGGTGCCGGTGCGGTGGGCGTGAGTGCCCGACTCGAACCCTTCCTTCCGGTGCCGGTGGTCGGTCGCGAAGGAGAGGGGTATCGCTGGCTCACCGAAAACGATCGACCTCAGTCGATCGGCCGACTCTCCGCGTTCATGGGCAATGCGGGCGTGCTGCTGCGTGCGTATATCTACATGCGCATGCTGGGCCGCGAGGGGATGAGCCGCGTCGGTGAGTTCGCGACGCTCAATGCCAACTACGTCATGGCACGACTTCGCGCAGCGGGATTCGATCTCGCCTACCCGAATCGTCGAGCGAGCCACGAGTTCATCATCACGATGAAGCGTCAGGCCAAGGAGCTCAACGTGACGGCCATGGATATCGCCAAGCGACTGCTCGATTACGGCTTCCATGCGCCGACAACCTACTTTCCGTTGCTCGTTCCCGAGTGTCTGCTCATCGAGCCGACGGAGACCGAGAGCCGCGAGACGCTCGATGGATTCATCGACGCCATGGTGGCGATCCTCGGTGAAGCCTCGAGTGACGCGACGAAGCTCAAGGCGGCGCCGTACACCATGCCGGTACGGCGTCTCGATGACGTTCGGGCGGCCAAGCAACTGGAGCTCACCTGGAAGCCGGTAGACTCGGCGGCTTGATGAAAACCGATAGACCCAAGCCGACCGGATTCGTCCGTCTCGTCAACGCATTTGGTAACACCTGGAAGGGTTACGTCGGTGCGTTTCGCGAGGAGGCGGCGTTCCGGCAGGAACTCGCGCTCTGCGCGGTGCTGTTCCCTCTCGGCTTGTGGCTGGGTGAAAACGGGGTCGAGCGCGCCATACTCGTCGGCCCCATTTTCATCGTCCTGATCGTCGAGCTGCTCAACAGCGGCATCGAGGCGACGGTCGACCGGATCGGTCTCGAGCGTCACCAGCTCTCGGGGCTCGCCAAAGACCTGGGGTCGGCGGCGGTGTTCACGTCCTTCGCGATGCTCGTCGTCGTCTGGGCGCTGGTGTTGCTCGATCGCTAACGACTCATTGCGGAGACAGACATGACGGCACTCATCTGCGGTTCGGTGGCCTACGATACGGTGATGGTCTTCGAAGGGCACTTCAAAGATCACATCCTCGCTGATCGCATCCATATGCTGAACGTGGCATTCCTCGTTCCGGGGCTGCGCCGCAATTTCGGGGGTTGCGCGGGCAACATCGCGTATAACCTGAAGCTCCTCGGTGGTGAGGGTAAGGTGATGGCGACGGTCGGTTCCGATTTCGGACCGTATCGCGCATGGATGATCGACAACGGTTTGCCGCTCGACCTGATCCGCCAACTCGATGACGAGTACACGGCGCAGGCGTACATCACGACCGACGCCGATAACAACCAGATCACGGCCTTCCACCCTGGTGCGATGAATCATGCGCACGTCAACAAGGTGCCGAAAGACGGTGGAATACGTCTCGGCATCGTCGCGCCCGAGAGTCATCTCGGTATGCTCGACCACGCTGCGCAATTTGCAGCGCAGGGTATCCCGTTTATTTTCGACCCGGGTCAGGCGATGACGCTGCTCGGACCTGACGATCTGCGCACCATGATCGGCCAAGCGAGTTGGGTGGCGGTTAATGATTACGAGGCGAGCTTGCTCGTCGAACGTACCGGTTGGTCGCTCGAGACCATCGCGAGCAAAGTAAAGGCACTGATCGTGACGCGTGGCGCCGAGGGATCGCACATCCATGCCGACGGCGTCGTACACCACATCCCCTCGGTGAAGCCTGAAAAAATCGCTGACCCGACGGGCTGTGGTGATGCCTATCGCGGCGGTTTGTTGTTCGGCCTGCAGCGAGGGCTCGACTGGCCCACCACGGGCCGGATCGCCTCGCTGATGGGTTCGCTCAAGATTGCCCATCACGGCACTCAAAACCATCGTTTCGGTCGCGAAGAATTTTCGAGGCTCTACAAACAGGCCTTCGGCGTTTCGCTCGGGGCTTGAGCGGACAAGTCGATTTCTTTGATGATCGACCGGCGCGCGGCAAAGTCGCCGCAGCGCCTGTCGACGATGAGCTGCGCGCTTTGGCCGACCGCCTCCCTGCCGGGGTGCGTTTCGGAACGTCGACGTGGTCTTTCTCGGGATGGCAGGGGATCGTCTACGGCGGTGAGTACGACGAGACCCAACTCTCTCGTGAGGGTCTCGCGGCTTACGCGAGACACCCCTTATTGCGTAGCGTCGGGGTCGATCGAAGCTACTACCGACCTCTCGACGACAAGACCTTGCAGCGCATGTCCGAGGCCGTTGGCGACGATTTCCGGTTTTTGATCAAAGCCCATGCGGCGCTAATGCTGCCGAAGAGCGCGCGTCGACCCGAGTATCTACTCGGCGTACCCGATGTCTTTCTCGATGCGACGTATGCAACGCGTAACGTGATCGAGCCCGCGCGGCGTGTTCTCGGTGACAAGCTCGGCGTCATCCTGTTTCAGTTTTCGCCGCTCGGTGATCGGGTGCTGCGTTATCGACGCGAACTGCTCGATCGACTTGAGGCGTTTCTGTCAGGGCTTCCCAAGGAGGCGCGATACGCCGTCGAGTGGCGTGATACGGCGATGCTGGGGTCAGACCTTGCCGAGCTTTTCGCGCGTCATAAGGTGGCTTATGGTTTCGCAGCCCACCCGCGAATGCCGAGTGTCGATGAGCAGGCGATGTTTGACTCCGGCGAGGGGCCGATGGTGATTCGGTGGTTGCTACGACGTGATCGAAGTTACGAAGAAGCGCGAGGCACTTACGCGCCCTTTGACCGATTGGTCGAGCCCGATGCCGAGGTGAGGCGTCGCATCCTGACGCTTGTTCGAGGTGCCGTCAGGCAGGGCCGCGAAGCCCTGGTCATCGTCAACAACAAGGCCGAGGGCTCCGCGCCGCTCAGCGTGCAGCAATTAGCGCGCGAGTGGTCGGCGGTCGGCTAAACTTTCGGCTATGTCCGCTTCAACCGGTGCTGTAGCACCCGACATCGCGGCCGCTGTTGCCGCCTTGCGCGCGGGCGAGCTCGTGGCCTTTCCGACCGAGACCGTTTATGGGCTCGGTGCCGATGCGCGCAACCCCGAGGCGTTGCGCAAGGTGTATGCGCTCAAGGGCCGACCGTCGACGCACCCGCTCATCCTGCATGTGCTCTCGGCCGACGATCTCAAAGATTGGGTGTCCGACATCCCCGCGCCCGCTCGAGCACTGACGAGTCGATTTTGGCCAGGGCCACTCACGATCGTATTGCCACGCTCGACTCGGGTCTCCGACGAGCTCACCGGTGGGCAAGACACAGTCGCGATTCGGGTGCCGGCGCATCCGGTGGCGCGTGCCTTGCTCGCAGCATTCGGTGGCGGCATCGCCGCACCTTCGGCGAATCGTTACGGTCGTGTTTCGCCGACGCGGGCGTCTCATGTTCGCGAGGAGTTTCCCGAAGGTCTGCTCGTGCTCGAAGGCGGCGACTGCGAGGTCGGTCTCGAATCGACGATCGTTTCGCTCGTCGATGCGGTTCCGAGATTATTGAGACCGGGCTCGATTTCCCGCGCCGACCTCGAAACGGTGCTCGGCGAGTCCGTGAAGGTGGGCTCGAGTGCAGATACCCCACGTGTCCCCGGCAGCACCGTGCAGCACTACGCGCCGCAGACGCCACTCGAGCTTGTTCCTTCTGGAGCACTCTCGACTGCCGAGGCCGCGGCCGCCGCGCGCGGCGAGCGTGTGGTGACTCTGGCATGTCCGCCGAGCAGCGACCCCGCGACGTATGGCCGCCGGCTTTATGCGGAGTTGCGGCGACTCGACAAGCTCGGGGCCTCACGTATCCTCGTCGAGTCCGTTCCTCAATCTCCGCAGTGGGATGCCGTCCGCGATCGTCTCTCCCGAGCGGCCGCGACGTTTCTTTGACCACAGCGTTATCCTTTCATCCAGAGCGAGTCATTGCCGATGAGTCCGAGCCGTAAATCATCGTTTATCGATCCGTTTCAGCCGCGCGAGATTCGTCGTCTCGTGGGTGAGTTCGGTTCGCCACTCCTCATAGTCGACTGCGAGCGCGTGCGTCGCCAGTATCGCGAGCTGCGTCGCGCGCTGCCGGGTGTCGATCTGCATTACGCGCTCAAGCCGCTCCCTCATCCGGCCGTGGTTCGCGCGGTGCTCGAAGAGGGCGGTTTCCTAGATCTCGCAACCACGGGAGAGGTCGAGCTCGTCGCGCGTATGGGTGTCGACCCCGACTTGTGTATCCACACGCATCCCATCAAGCGCGACTCAGATATTCGCGATGCCCTCAAGCGTGGGGTGAAGGTGTTCGTGGCCGACAACCCGGACGAACTACGCAAGTTCGTACCGTATGCCCAGACCGCCGAAGTGTTGCTGCGCGTGTCATTCCGCAGTCCGGGGGCTGTCTCCGATCTCTCGCGCAAATTCGGCTGTGACCCAGAATCTTTGCTGGCTTTGGCAAGACGAGCACGAGATCTCGGTGTGAAAGTCCGGGGCTTGTCGTTCCACGTCGGCTCGCAAGCGCCCGACCCCGGCAAACATGTCGAGGCGATCGAGGCTTGCGCGCGTCTGCTCTCGGCGGCGCGCCGCGAACGACTCGGCCCTTGCGATACGCTCGATATCGGCGGTGGTTTTCCCATCGATTACGCTTCGAGCGCGCCGAGCATCGGTTACTTCTGCAAGCCCATCCGTGCCGCACTCGCCAAGCTGCCGAAGCGTGTGCGCATCATCGCCGAGCCCGGACGTTATATCGCGGGGCCGAGCGCCATCGGTGTCGCGAGCGTCATGGGTCGTGCGCGGCGTGAGGGGCGATGGTGGTATTACCTCGACGACGGACTCTACGGCTCGTATAGCGGACAGCTGTTCGATCACGCGCGCTATCCGCTCGAATCATTGAAGACGGGCAAGCATCGCGAACCCGCTGTGCTCGCAGGTCCGACTTGCGACAGCATCGACGTCATCACCGAGAACATTCTGCTGCCCGAGCTCGACTCCGGAGATCTCATCGTGGGTCGCGCGATGGGCGCGTACACCTGGGCGAGCGCGTCGGAGTTCAACTTCTTCCCGCGAGCCACCGTCGTGTCGGTCAATCTCACGCCCGGTGATCGCGGCAGTGTGATGCGGCTCGACCACTGATGCGTATCCACGCTACTGATTTCGTGACGGGCGCGGCCTCGGCACGAGGCGTGGCGATCGTCATCGACGTATTCCGGGCCTGCTCGTTGCAAGCGTACGCTCTTGCAGCCGGCGCCGAGGCGATCATTCCGGTCGAAGGTGTCGAAGAGGCGCAGGCGCTGAAGGCGCGTAATCCGCAGTGGTTATTGATCGGCGAGCGACATGCGCGGCGATTACCGGGATTCGATTGCGGCAACTCGCCATCGGAAGTGCTCGCTGCCGGGCCTGCCGGACGCACGATCGTCCACACGACCCATGCGGGCACTCAAGGATTGATGGCCGCCTCGCGCGTGGTCAGCCATGTGTTCACCGGAGCTTTCGTCAATTTCTCCGCTACGATCGCAGCGGTGCGAGCCCTCGCGCCCGAGGAGGTCACGATTGTCGCCATGGGGCACGAAGCCCGTGAACGCTGCGACGAAGACGATCTCTGTCGCGAGGCCATGATCGCTGTCCTGCAGGGCCACGCGTTTCCGGTGAAGAATGTGGCGGATCGATTACGCCATGCGCCTGCCGCCGCTAAATTTTTCGATCCTCAGGCGGATTGGGCACCCGAGGGCGATTTCGATTTTTGCACCCGTGTCGATGCCGTGCCCTTTGCCGTCTCCCTGATTCCGGGGTCGATGGGACGGCCCGTTCTCGTACGTCACGATTTACGATACGCCGTGCCGATCCATGTCTGAGAGGACAATTCGAAACGTCGTGTTCGATATCGGTTGGGTGTTGGTGCACTTGGCGCCGACGCCGCTCTTGCAGTTACTGCGTGATCATGGCGCGAAGGTGGACCAGCTCGAGCAGGTGACGAGTCGGATCGATTTACATGAACACGAAAGCGGCAGACTCGATGGAGCGGGATTGGTCTCGAACATTGCAGGCCTCGCACCCCGTAGACCCCCCTCCGAGCTCGTTGCGGCGGCTTGGGTCGATATGTTCGATCCCGAACCGAGGATGTTCAGCCTGGCCGAACGCCTGCGCAGCCGATATCGGGTTTATCTGCTCTCAAATGTCGGCGATCTGCACTGGGCGGAGTTGCAACGACGGTTTCGGTTGCACGAGCTCGGGCAAGGCGTCGTGACGTCTTTTGAGGTGGGCGTCATGAAGCCCCATGCTGAGATCTACGCTCAGACCGAAAAGCGCTTTTCCTTGATTCCGACCGAAACCGTGTTCATCGATGATCGACTCGAAAATATTGAAGCGGTCCGCGTGCGGGGCTGGCATGGCATCGTCCATGCCGGCCACAATGACACCGTCAGTGCCTTGCGAGCGCTCGGTGTCGAGACGGAGTGAGTCTATGCCTGTGATCGCGACGACGGTGGGGTTGCTCGTGCTTTCCAACGTCTTCATGACGTTTGCGTGGTATGCCCATCTCAAAAATCTGAACGACAAGCCGTGGTGGATCGCGGCCCTGGCCAGTTGGGGTATCGCGCTGTTCGAGTATCTCTTGCAAGTTCCTGCCAACCGTATCGGCTATACCGAGTTATCTTTGGCTCAGCTGAAGATCGTTCAAGAGGTCGTGACGCTCACGGTCTTTGTACCGTTCGCCGTGCTCTACATGCGACAGCCGATCAAGCTCGACTATCTTTGGGCAGCCCTCTGTATGCTCGGCGCGGTGTATTTCATCTTCCGGAGCCCGACGTGAACGATCGTGCCGGTTCGACTGCGATTCATCGGCGAGTCGAGGCCTTGCGCGAAGGGCGTGATCCGACCTTGATTGCGAAGATGCCCTCGGGCTGGGCCGTGTTCGGCGAGCGCCAGTTCTTGCGCGGCTATGCCTTGCTGTTGCCTGACCCGGTCGTGCCCACGCTCAATGATTTACCCGCTCCAGCTCGCGATCTATTTTTATCGGACATGAGTCGTCTCGGCGACGCCTTGCTCGCTGCGACGGGCGCTTTGCGCATCAACTACGCGATGTTCGGCAATCTTGAGCCCGCGTTGCACGCGCACGTCGTCCCGCGCTATCGGGACGAACCATCACCGCTCGATGTCGCGCATCCTTGGGCGTATGACTGGAACGCAGCACCGGTCTTTGACCCGGCGCGAGAAGCCGCGCTTATCGCAACCGTGCGTGCCTCACTCGAGTCGAGCGTATGAAAGCGGCAGAGCGGTTGTCGACTTGATGGTCTCGAGAGAGAAGCTCGCACTCACATCGAGCATTTCGAGAGCACCAATCAGACGTTTATAGACGACGTCGTAGGCCTCGATGTCGGGGACCACGACGCGAAGCAGGTAGTCGACATCGCCACTCATGCGATGCAACTCGGTGACCTCCGGCAGGTCGCGTACAACTTTCGCGAAACGCTCGTACCAAGCCGCGCTGTGGCTCGGTGCTTTGATGGTGACGAAGACCGTCGTCCCGACGTTGAGCGCTCGGGCATCAAGCAGGGCGACGGTTCGTCGGATGACGCCTGTGTCGCGCAGGCGCTGGATGCGGCGCCAGCACGGCGCTTTCGAGAGTCCGACGCGCTCGGCGATCTCGGCAGCAGTCAGGCTCGCGTCTTTCTGCAGGACGTCCAGGATTTTACGGTCGAGCTTATCCATGGAATAAAATTTCTCGATAGTTATATATAGCGCAACATTGTTGCGCATAAAGTCGATTTTGTCGACGTCTTCGAAACCCGGTTGCCGCCCTTGAGAGATATTGTTGAAGCCCATGAAGTTACTGCGCGCGTTCACCGAGCACCCGGCCACCGTAGGCGAGACCTACTTCGGGCATCTGTGTCAGGCGGGTAGCTTCGGGCTCCGCATGGTGTTTTCCGGAATCGCCTGCCTTCTGCACGGCATTTTTCCGTTTCTCTTCGTGACCACCGGCTCCGATGCCGTGAAGGGTCTACACACCGAAATGAGCGCGCGCCGCGAGCGTGCACTCCGAGGCGAAGTGCCGATCCGCTAAACTCCGCGGCGGTTCACTCGCCCGGATGTTTCCCTTGGGTTCCCACTCCAGTTCGACTCTGCCCGAGCTGCGCCTGCGTCGCGGCGAAGACCGCCGTTTGCGGGCGGGTCATCTTTGGGTATTCAGTAACGAGGTCGACACGACCGCGACGCCTCTCGCATCGTTCGAGCCGGGCACTCAGGTGCGCATCGTCAGCGATCGCGATCATGTTCTCGGGGTGGGCTATCTCAATCCCGCCACGTTGATTGCCGCGCGTATCCTCGCCCGAGAGAGCGAGGCACGCGTCGATCGCCACTGGATTGCTTCGCGATTACGTCAAGCACTGACGCTGCGTGACAGCCTCTACCCGAGCCCGTATTACCGCTGGGTGTTCGGGGAGTCCGATTCTTTGCCCGGGCTCGTGCTCGATCGCTATGGCGATCTCGTCGTGGGTCAAATCGCGACGCTCGGCATGGAGCGTCTACGCGCAGAAGTGGAGGCAGCGATCCGGGAAGTCCTCTCGCCTACTGCGCTGATTTGGAAGAACGATTCGGGTGCACGCAAGCTGGAAGGATTACCGGAAATCGTGGAAACCGCTTGGGGTGCGATACCCGACGAGACCGTGGTACTCGAGCATCTCTCCGATGGACGTGCCTTGACCTTCAAAGTGGCGCTGGCCGGCGGGCAGAAAACGGGTTGGTTCTTCGATCAAACTTTTAATCGCAGCGTGCTGCCGCGTTTTCTAAAACCGGGTGCCCGCGTGCTCGACGTGTGTAGCTATGCGGGCGGCTGGGCTACGACCGCTGCGGCGTGTGGTGCGCGTGAAGTCGCGTGCATCGACTCTTCCCTGGCCGCCTTGCAGTTTGCCGAGCGGAATGTGGCTGCCAATTCTTCGCTCAAGGCCGTTCTACATCGCGGAGATGCGTTCGACGTGCTGTCGGCACTCGCCGAAGCGGGTGAGCGCTACGACGCGGTGGTC
>Ga0075470_10000671_pt1 | contig 10924 bp, 9 predicted proteins | sample DEB19_08_DNA_4_FD_71482 | JGI IMG/M metagenome (GOLD analysis project Ga0075470, IMG submission 71482) | Aqueous microbial communities from the Delaware River and Bay under freshwater to marine salinity gradient to study organic matter... | ecosystem: Environmental > Aquatic > Marine > Coastal ... | reverse complement strand
TCACCACCTTACAGATCGAAAGTGGCAAGACGCTGTTCGTCGAAGGTGCCGCGACGGGTACCGGATTCGAAGCGCTCAAGAGTGCCGCGCGTAATGGGCTCACGAGCGTCGGCTTAGTGTCGAGTTCGGAGCGCGCGACATTCATTGCCGGACACGGCGCTGCAGGCGCCATCAATCGCCGCGATCCGCGTTGGGCGAAAGCGTTCACGGTCGTTCCTGAGAGTGCGGCAGACATTGCGGCATGGGAGCAGGCGGGCGAGCCCATTCTCGATGAAATGCGGCGACAGGCGGACGGTCGACTGGCGGACTATGTGGTGTCACATGCCGGGCAGGAGTCCTTCCCGCGTTCCTTCCAGTTGTTGGCCGAGAACGGCACGCTGACTTTCTACGGCGCGACGAGTGGTTACTGGTTCTCTTTCGTCGGCAAACAAGGCGCTGCGACACCCGAGGAGATGCTTCGTCGGGCGCGGTTGCGGGCCGGCGAAGCCGTACTGCTGTATTACGGAGTCTGCGCGCAAGATCTTCTCGACCCAGTCGGGCTCGAGGCGATCGAGGCTGTACGCAAGGCCGGTGGACGACTGGTCGTGGCGACGGCTACCGATGCTCAGAGAGAGTTCGTACAGTCGCTCGGTTACGGCGATGCCGTGCGCGGCGTCGTATCCATCGAGGAAATCCGTCGCAAGGAGGGTGCGGACTTCGATTGGCCATCGGCGCTTCCCGCCATGCCCGACTCAAAGAAAGATACGGTGCGTTTCAAAGAGGCCGTACGACAATTTCAGGATCGCACCATGAAGCCTTTTGGTGGTGCGATCGGACGATGGTTACGCTCTGCAGACAATCCGCGCGGCTATCCAGATCTCATTATCGAGCGTGCGGGGCATGATGCCCTCGCGGCCTCGACGTCACTAGTCAAACCGTTTACGGGCCGAGTGGTGTATTGCGAGTCGATGGCCGGCCGTCGCTATACGTTCTACGCACCGCAAGTCTGGATGCGGCAGCGACGAATCATCATGCCCACCGCCACGATTGCCGGAACGCATTTATGCAACGCGTTCGAAGTTGCCCGCATGAACGACATGATCGCAGCAGGGCAACTCGAGGTTAGCCCGCCGACCATCGTTCCGTGGAGCGAGCTACCTGCCGCTCACCAGTCGATGTGGGATAACACTCACGCTGGAGCGAATTACGTTGTTAACCATGCGCTGCCAAGGATCGGGTTGCGCTCGCGCGATGAACTTTTCCAGGAATGGGGAGCGGCTCGATGATCGTCAGGACGACCAAGATCAAAAAGACCAAGAAATCGAAGACCAAGACGGCTGTATCAAAAAAAACAGTCGCCAAGGCGAGCGCGCCCAAACTATCCGCGGCTAAAGCCAAACCGACGTCCAAGCGCGCGTCGACGAAAGTAACCGTTGCGGCTGCAAGACCCAGCCGTTCACGAGTGAAGCGACTCGCCGGAAAAGTGGCTCTCGTATCCGGCGCAGCCGGCAATATCGGCGAGGTGATCGTACGGCGCTATCTTGAAGAAGGTGCCCGCGTCGTAATGGTCGGACGAAATCGGGCGAAACTCGAGGCCGCGCGCGAGAAACTGCTTGCGACAACCGGTGCTCCTGCGAGTCACGCATACGTTCTCGATTTCGATGCCTCAGATTCTGGGCAGGCCCGATATGGCGTCGAAGCGACGATGCGTCACTTCGGTCGAATAGACATACTCGTCAATAATGCCGGCTCCGCCGGTCCGAAGGCGCCGATCGAAAAACTGCCTCTGTCGCGTGACGAGCTGGACAGCCAACGCGCGGCTGGCTCGACCGACACCGAGACCGTAGCCGACGCTGCCGGAAACTTACTCGGGCTAAGTTGGAACATGGTTCGAGCGACGGCGCCTCATCTGCAGGCTGGTGCGTCGATCATCAACGTCTCGACGATTTTCTCGCGAACCAAATATTTCGGGCGTGCAGCTTACGTTGTTCCGAAATCCGCGCTCAATGCGTTCTCGCGACAACTCGCGTTGCAGCTGGGTCAGCGGGGCATCCGAGTCAACACGGTATACCCAGGCCCCATCGAGAGTCAGCGCATTCGGACGGTGTTCAAGGCGATGGACCAGTTGCGCAAAGCGCCTGATGGGACGACGGCCAATGATTTCATCTCAACGATGGCACTGTCGCGAGCCGAGCCCGAGACGGGTGCGACGCATACTTTTCCGAGCGTCGAAGACGTTGCCAACACCATCGTTTTTCTCGGCAGCGATGAATCTCAAGCGTTCAGTGCCCAAGGGTTCGAAGTCACGAATGGCATGCAGGTCATGCAAGAGTCGCGATCGACTTGGGTATCGCGACCCGAACTTCGGACCGTGGATGGAACGGGCTCGACAGTGCTCGTGGCAGCCGGGGATCAGGTCGCCGATGCTCTGACCATCGCCCGTATCCAAGCGGGCTGTGGTGCCCGCGTTCTTTTAGGTCTCGGCACCGAAGAGGCGGTGCAAGCGGCTGTAGCCGCATTGCAAAACAGCGACGCCGATCGTCGCATCAAGCCCGTACTTTTCGATCGTCATCGTCCCGACACGTTGGCGAACTCGCTTGCATCGGTCGATCCCGCTCAAGCATTGCATGGCGCCGTGGTACTGCCGGCATTCGGTAACTGGCGTTTCAAGGCGCCGCTTTCTGAGGCCAGCGATGCGGATGTCGAAGCGTTTTTGAAGGGTGAACTTGCCGGCGCCATTGGTATCGCGAGAGAGCTCTCGCGCCTTTGGCACCGTCTTGCTCCGTCTGGCGTCAGCCCGCGGATCATTTTCATGTCGAATGGTAGCGACGAGGCGGGCGATACCTATGCCGACATCCTGCGCGCAGGAATCGAACAACTCGTCCGCGTCTGGCGCGACGAGAGTGAAACGCAGGTGAAATCCGGCGATCGTGCGGCGCTCGAATGGTCGAACCAAATTCTTCGCTGGTCGAATACGGAAGAGAACGGCTTGCTCTTCGCCGGCGCTCAGGCGGCTCGCTTGCTTTACACCAAGCGACGCGTTCCGCAGGTGAACCTTTATATGCCTGCCGCAATCGTCGATGCGACGGGTTCCACGCGTCCTAACTTCGGCTGGATCGAATCGCTCATGGGCTTGCACCTCGGCAAGTGCGTGCTGATCACGGGTGGCTCGGCGGGTATCGGAGGTCAGTTGGGGCGCTTACTCGCGATCTCCGGCGCACGAGTCATGCTCACGGCTCGTCGCGAAAATCAGCTGATCGATCTGCGTGACAGCATCGTTCGCGAGCTCGAAGAAATCGGCTACAACCGACCGCATGAACGAGTTCGCATTCTCGCCGACATCGATGTCGCCGATGAAAATGGACTCGTTAAATCGGTTGCCGCGACCCTCAAGGCCTTTGGCCGTATCGACTATCTGATCAACAACGCCGGGGTCGCGGGAGCCGAGCAGATGGCCGTCGATTTGCTGCCCGAAGACTGGCGCAACACGCTGCATGCCAATCTGGTGTCGAACTATTCCCTCATCGAAAAAGTCGTTCCGATGATGAAGCAGCAGGGGTCGGGCTACATCCTAAACGTCAGCTCTTACTTCGGCGGCGAGAAATACATCGCTGTGCCTTATCCGAACCGATCCGACTACGCCGTTTCTAAAGCGGGCCAGCGCGCCCTCGTCGAAAACCTCGCACGATTCGTGGGTCCAGAAATTCAGATCAATGCCATTGCGCCGGGGCCCGTCGAAGGCCAGCGTCTCAAGGGCAAGGATGGCAAAGCGGGGCTCTTCGATCGTAGGGCTAAGTTGATCCTCGAAAACAAACGTTTGAATCAGTTGCATGGTGCCGTGCTGAAGGCTCTCGCCGACGGCTCAACGATCGATGCCGTTCTTGGTGCGATGTGCTCCAACGACATCGGTTTATTGCAGTCACCCGAGGCACCCGCCGCTTTACGGGAGCTGAGCATCAAACTGAAATCGGAGGCTAATGGCTCCGAAGAGCCGACTCATTCGTCGTTGCACTTCTTGATGACGCGACCGATGGCGACTCGACTCGTCGCGCGTTTGCGTAATGGCTGCCTGATGCCGCAGGTTATTCATCATGATCTGGCTGAGCGATGGATTCTCGATCTACCCGTTCCGCCGGAGCCTTTCATCGACCCTGCGCGTATCGAGATCGAAGCCGAAAAAATTCGCACCGGTGTGATCGGCATGTTGCACCTCAATCGCATGCCCACCGAAACCGATGTCGCGCTCGCCACGGTGTTTTTCATGGCAGACCGAGCGATCTCGGGCGAAACCTTCGAACCGTCTGGCGGCTTGCAACAAGAACGTACGATCACCGAGCGCGAGCTTTTTGGCCGTGCCAAGCCTGAGCGTGTGCGACGGATGGAAGGCGAGACGATCTGGCTCATCGGCGAACATATGTCCGAACCACTCGCCGCGGCTGCGAAGTTATTTTTGGCGGAGGGCCACGTTGGCAGTATCGTAATGCTGACGCGCACGGCTGCTGCAGGGGATGCGATCAAGTTCTCACTCGGCCGCGCACTCGGGCACGACCGAATTTCATATCTTGCGGTCGGCGACGCGCTCGAAGAAGGCATGGACAACGCGTTCGCTAGTCACGGACCGCCGGCCGCCGTGGTGTCGACGCCATTCGCGCCGATTCCGCGTGCGCTGTTCGGCATTGAAGGTAAGGATCATCTCGCCGCGCCGGAATTTTCCGAACTCATCGAGATGAATCTAACCCATCATTTCCGAGTGGCGCGTAAGGTGTCTTTGTTCAAAGGAGCCCGACTCATTCTCACTTCGCCCGACGTGCCCGCCGGAGGCACTCTGGCGCAGTTCGCGATGGCCAATTTCGTGAAAACCACGTTGCATGCATTCACCGCGACGCTGGGCGTCGAAAACGAGCGTCTACCGACTGCGGTGCCGGTGAACCAAGTCAATCTCACGCGACGCATGCGTAGCGAAGAGCCGAGAGATGCCGCCGAGCAAGCCGAGGAATATCAACGCTATGCTCATGCGGTGTTGTTGGCCGCGGCCCCCATCGTCGAGGCGCAAGAGAGCCGATATCGCGCCCGAATCTATCGAGGACTTGCGATCACGGTATGAAGATCGAAGTTGTTCCGGTTACTGCCTTCCAGCAGAACTGTAGCGTCGTATGGTGTGAGGACACGCGGCGTGCGGCAGTGGTTGATCCGGGCGGTGATCTCGATCGTGTTTTGGCAGCCGTCGAGCGGCATGGTCTGACGCTCGAGAAGATTCTCATCACCCATGCACATCTCGATCATGCCGGAGCGACGGCCGAACTGGCCCGCCGATATTCGCTACCGATCGAAGGGCCGCAGACGGACGATCAGTTCTGGATCGATCAGATGCCGGCGCAAGCCAAGATGTTCGGCTTTCCGCCCTCCGAGCGCTTCGCACCTGATCGCTGGCTGGTACAGGGGGACCGGGTCACCGTCGGTGAAGTCGAGTTCGAAGTGCTGCACTGTCCCGGACATACACCCGGGCACGTCGTGTTTTTCCAACGCATTTCACGGTTTGCCATCGTCGGTGACGTGATTTTTGCGGGCTCCATCGGCCGTACCGATTTTCCACGCGGCAACCATGATCAGCTGTTGCGCTCGATTCGTGAGAACTTGTTTCCGCTAGGCGACGACGTGACCTTTTTACCGGGTCACGGACCTACGTCCACCTTTGGTGCAGAACGGCGTAGCAATCCGTTCGTGGCAGATCGTCTGTTTTCAGATCGCGTGTAGTTGGGTGGTCGGCAGATAGTGATCGACCAGCAACGCGATGAACAGCCACATCAAGTATGAAATAGAAAACTTGAAGATCTTCATCGGTAGCTCGGCACGAGCTGTCAGCTTGAGCGCGAACGCGTAATACAGAAATCGTGCATTCAGCACGAGCACGGCGGCGAGATAGATCAGGCCGCTCATTCCCGATATCCAGGGCATCAAAGTCACGAGCACCAACAATACCGTGTAGAGCAATACCTGCAGGCGGGTATAGGGGATGCCGTGGGTCACGGGAAGCATCGGAATACCGGCCTTCGCATATTCATCACGACGGGCGATGGCGAGCGCCCAAAAGTGCGGCGGCGTCCAGATGAAGATGATGAGGAACAGCAATAGCGCGTTTGGCTCGATCGAGTTGGTGACAGCGGCCCAACCGAGTACGGGCGGAGCCGCTCCTGCTGCGCCACCGATGACGATATTTTGCGACGTCGCCCGCTTGAGGAATACGGTGTAGATCACGGCATAACCAATCAGCGAAGCGAAGGTGAGCACCGCCGTCAGTGGGTTTACGAGGAACCACAGGATGAGCATCGAAAGCACACCAAGTGAAAACGCAAACGTGAGCGCCTGAGAAGTTTTCAGCGTACCGGTTGCGAGTGGACGCTTCTGCGTACGCGCCATCTGCTCGTCGATTTTTTGATCGAGGACGTGGTTGATCGCCGCAGCACATCCTGAGGCGAGTGCGATGCCAAGATTTCCCCAAAGCAGCGCATCGAGAGGCGGTATGCCCGGGCTTGCGAGCAACGTCCCCACAATGGCGGTGAAGACGATGAGTGCGACAACCTTAGGTTTCGTGAGCTCGAGGTAGAGCTTCCACGTTGGGCGATTCGTAAGAGCGCTGGCAGGGGTCGACATCTCAGGCCTCGCGCAAGCGGCGGTTAAGGAGAATCATCGACATCAGCAACAACGCTGCTCCGGCGTTGTGTCCTGCCGCCAGCGATAGAGGGAACGCTTTGAGAATCATCAAAAAAGCGATGAGCAGCTGAACGCCCAGTGCTCCGATCGCCCAGTAGCCGGCTCGCCTCACGAGCGGAGTCGGAGCACGGCTGATGGCGAGCCATGCCGCGAACAACACGGCCAAGGTTGCGACGATAGCGCCCATTCGGTGAGTGAAATGAATGGCGACTCGCGCCGGGTGTTCGAGCACGCCTCCGGTGTAGTTGATGTCGAGCCCTCGCCAAAGTACGAATGCCTCGCCGAAATCCATGCCCTCGGGCCACCACTGCTGCTGGCACTTCGGCAGATCTGGGCAGGCTACCGCGGCGTAATTGCTGCTCGTCCAACCGCCGAGCATGATTTGGAAGGCAACGACGATCGTTGCGACTACGGCCATTCGACGTGCGCCATCGAGCGCAGAGATATGTGTAGCACCCGGCGTAGGCTCGACGATTCGGGTTCGGCGCCGCATATCGAGCCACAACCACAGCAGCAGTGAGAGAGTCGTGAGCCCACCGATCAGATGTAGAACGACCACGAGAGGTTTGACCAACCACCACACCGTGAAGGCTCCGAGTGCACCCTGCAACACCACGACGACGAGTAATCCGAGCGCCAAAGGAAGGCGGACCGGCCGCTCACGTCGGTAAGCGAGAGCAATCGCTGTGATGAGCACGATGATGAAGCCAAGGCTCGTCGCGGCATAACGATGGATCATTTCGCGCCAGGCTTTGCCGGAATCGTATTCCCACCCCGGAGAGTAGGACTCGATCTTCCCCTCATTGCGTTCCGCGCCGGCAGGCGTGACATGACCATAACAGCCCGGCCAGTCGGGACAGCCGAGACCCGCATCGGTCAGTCTCACCCAAGCACCGAGAACGATGACTACAAGACACAACGCCACGCCGAGTAAGGCGAGTCGTCGAACGGCAACGGCACCCGAAGGAATGGAAGCATGGGTAGACATAGATGATCAGCCGATGTGTGAAAGCTTGAGAAGTTTTTCGAGGTCTTGCAGCAGACCCTTCGGGTTCTGACGCGAATCGAATCGCATCATGAGGTTGCCGAGCGGATCGACGATGAAAATGTAAGGCGTGACTCCTGCGGCATCACGCGGAAATTGAGTCAGCCACGCCTGCGCTTGGTCGCCAGAGACCTGTAGGGTTTCGAGTCCCGGATGCTCGGCCGTCAAAAACGCCGAATCACAGCAATTGCTCTCGGCGATGAACACGCGCTGTACGCGGTCCATATCTTCGGCGAGCAAGAGACGAGTCTGACGGATGGTCCAAAGAGCCTGTCGGCAGGTCTCGTCACAACGTCCGTCATCGATGTAGAGCAGCGTCCACTTGCCGCGGAATAAATTTTCCTTCGCCGTAGAACCACCGAGAGTGGTGAGCTCGTATTGCGCGAGGGGTCTGGCGGGCGAGATCAGTTCGCCGTGATTCGTGCTGCCCGCAGGTCGCCAACCTCCCGAGTAATACAGCCAGAAGGCGCCCATCAGTGGAATGAAGAACAGGGCCGCAAGCCCGATCAGCGCTCCCCGACCGGAGTTCTGAGTGTGAACCTTAGGAGTCTCAGTCGTCATTCTGCATCCCGTTTCTTTAAATTCATGACCACGAATAACACCAGCAGCAGTACGGCAAAACTCCACCACTGAATCGCATAAGACCAGTTTTGTTCTGGTCCTTTGACGAAGGGCTTCCAGTCACGCCGATAACCGTTGGGTGCCGAAGCATCGAGCAACACCACCCTTGTCTCAAGACGTCCTTCGTCGACCCCCAGCGCGCGGGCGAGTTCCGCGGGCAGCGGAAATGCCGTCACGCGAGGCCAGCTTCCTGAAACGGCCGGTGCCGCCCGGCCTCCTGCCAGTCCTGCCGCAGGCAGTTCGTCGAGTCTGCCAGCGACGGTCACCCGATCATCGACCGATGGCAAATCCACATCGGGTAGACGATCGCGGTAACCCTCGAAAGGCAACCATCCCCGATTCACCAACAGCACGCGTCCATCGTCGAGCTGCAGTGGCGTCATCACTTCGTAACCGGCTCGTCCGTCGCGTGTGCGATTATCGAGCAGAAACTGGCGAGAGCTGTCCCATGCTCCGCTCACTTCAACGCGCGAGTAGCGCGGCAGATCGGTCGTCGCCTTCGAGCCGAGTGCGACAGCGTGATCAGCGCCCATCGTGAACTCTTCACTCAGGCGCTGCTTGAACTCCGCACGGCCCCATTGCCAACGGCCGAGGCTGATGAAGAGAACTAAAAGCAGCAGGGTGATGACAGTCATCAGCCACGACGGAGAAAAAACCCTGCGGCCGACGGCGATTCTGAGCGGCACGGTCTTATAATAACGGTTGTGGAACTCTTTCGGCTCCTTGTTGGCATCGTGATGCTGGGCATCGTTATCAGCCTAGGCTCGGCCTTGTTCCATCTCATGACCGATAAAGGTGATTCCAAGAAAATGGTCAGAGCGCTGACGGTCCGCGTGGGCTTGTCGGTGGGTCTCTTCCTGCTACTCATGGCAGCGTGGGCCGCTGGCTTGATCCAGCCGCTCGGCGCCGGACGCTAAAAAGCAAACGGGCCGGTTACCCGGCCCGTCGCATCATCTTAAGGGGTGGCAGTCGCCACCTGAGTCATCAGACCCAGTAGACGAACACGAACAGTCCCAGCCAGACCACGTCAACGAAGTGCCAGTACCACGCGACGGCCTCGAAGCCGAAGTGTCGCTGCGGCGTGAAGTGACCCTTCATAGTTCGGAACCAGATGACGAGCAACATGATGGCACCGAGCGTCACGTGTACGCCGTGGAAGCCCGTCAGCATGAAGAACGTCGATCCGTAGATGCCTGTGGACAGCGTGAGTCCGAGTTCCGTGTAGGCGTGAATGTATTCCTCGGCCTGCAGTCCTACGAACAAAAAGCCCAATAAGAAGGTTGCCGCGAGGAAAATATTGAGAATCTTGCGATTGCCCTCTTTGAGCGCATGGTGCGCGATGGTGATCGTGACACCCGAGAGCAGCAAGATCGCCGTGTTGATGGCAGGCAGCCCGAAAGCCGGAATGGTTTCGAAAGAACCATCGTCACGCGGGCCGAGGGCCGCCGGGCCGTTCGTCGGCCAAGTGGCGGTGTAATCCTGGAACAGCAGCAACTTGTTGAAGATCTTCACGCCTTCACCGCCGATCCAGGGAACCGACAGTTGTCGCGCATAAAAGAGTGCGCCGAAGAAGGCAGCGAAGAACATCACTTCAGAGAAGATGAACCACATCATTCCCATTCGGAATGACTTGTCGACCTGCATGTTGTACATGCCGCGCTGATGCTCGTTGATGACGACAGCAAACCAGCCGACGAAGAGCGCGATCAGCATGACCACACCGGTGGCGAACACCCAAGGCCCGTACCACTCGTTGAGCCAGCCACACAGTCCGATCATGAACACGAACAGCGTTGCCGAACCGTAGATCGGCCAGGGGCTTTCGTGAGGAACGTAATACTTATCGGCAGCGTGTTCTGTGGCGTTGGCCATATGGTATTTCCTAGTTCAGCGCGGCGACCCGCGTCGAGTTATCGTAAAAAACGTAAGACAAAGTGACCCGATCGATGCTCTTGGGTAGGTTCGGGTCGATCACGAAGCGCACCGGCATGACGCGCTCTTCGTCTTTCGCGAAATTCTGCGGAACGAAGCAGAAGCATTCCGTCTTACGAAAGAACGCAGTCGCTTTACCGGGCGCGACACTCGGGATCGCTTGTGCGACCGTATCGCGTCCCGTCAGGTTTCGGGCGACATAATCGATTTCATACAACCGACCCGGAGTCACCTTCATTTCGGCGGTGACCGGGTGAAACTCCCAGCTGCCGACGGTCGGCAGATCTGCAACGAATTCGACGGTGACCTGTCGCGACTCGTCGTACTCGACTGACTGCACATTGGAGGCGCGCAGCAGATCTTTGGGATTGCCAACACCGGTGATGTCGCAGATCACGTCGTAGAGCGGAACCAAAGCAAATCCGAACGCGAAGGCACCCGCTGCGAATCCGAGCAAGCGCAACGTCAGACGACGATTGCTTTGATCGCGCGACTCGCTCATTGCCTAAAGCCCAGAAGCGACATCAGGATAAATGCCAGATAGAACCCGAACGCGACGAGGCCGAGCACGATCGCTGAGCGTTTCACTCGGCGAGCGCGTTCGGCGTCGTTGGCGTTGGGCTCCATCGCGTAGCG
>Ga0075470_10000667_pt1 | contig 10947 bp, 17 predicted proteins | sample DEB19_08_DNA_4_FD_71482 | JGI IMG/M metagenome (GOLD analysis project Ga0075470, IMG submission 71482) | Aqueous microbial communities from the Delaware River and Bay under freshwater to marine salinity gradient to study organic matter... | ecosystem: Environmental > Aquatic > Marine > Coastal ... | reverse complement strand
TGGCGGACATGCTCCGGGCCGGCCGCGTGTGCGGACCCGCCGCCGTGCTGCGGGTGGAGTACACCCTGACGGACGGCCGGCGGGTGGCGGTGGACCTGCCGGCCCCGCGCGCCGCCGAGGGCCGCGAGGACGACGGCCTGCCAGACCTGAAAGAGTTGGAGCGGGACATCCTCCGCGTTCTTCGCCAGAGCGGCCGGCGGATGCTGGCCCTGGACATCGCCGGCGTCATCGACCCGGACCAAGACCCTTACGATGGGTCGTTTAGCCGGGCCATCAAGCGGCTGAAAGAATTGGAACTCATTGACGGCGGAAAAACAGAAGGCGGATATGCCTTGAAAACCAAGTGAATTCTCCTTGCCAGCTTTCTTGCCAGAGTTGGCAAACAGATTGGCAAAGTGATTTTCCGCCGGCCGGGTAGTATTCGCCGCACCACGAATTCGGAGGCCGGACCCGTGACCATCGACCAGTTCCAGCCCGGCCGGCTGTACGCCCTGCGGGTGGTCGCCGCCCTGTTCGGCTGCACCGACGACACGGTCAAGAACCGCGTCAAGGCCGGCCTCCTGACGGCCGTCAAGCCGGTGGGGTCTACCCACCACTTTTTCGACGGCGCGGAGGTGCTGCGGTACTGGCGGGCGTGCGGCCTGTCCGCCGTGCCCGTGCCGCTGCCGCCGACGCCGGCCGAGCAGAAGCGGCGGCGCGAGGCCGCTTTGAAGTCCATCGGCTGCTGACCGACACCCGCCTACCGGTAGGAGGGAGGCGTGATGGGTCGCCCGAAGAAGAAGCCCTTGCCGTACCAGACCCGACGGCCGCCGTTAACCTCGTGTCCGCTTTAATCGGGGAATGATCATGGCGAACAGATTGAACGACGCGCAACAGTTCCAGTTGTGCAAGTACATCGAGGGGCGACGGGACGAGATCGCCCGAAAGAGGATGCGGATATCGCAGGTGGCGAAGGCGGCTCAAAAAGACCTGGGATTCATCATCACCAACACCAACGTCCGCCGGGCCGGAATTTGCGTCGGTGTTCGGTTCCTCGGCGGCGCGCCCCGGTCGGCCAAGTACCCGGCCGGTCGCGGGTACACCGGCCGCATTATCTCGGCGGCGATTATCAGCCTCGACGCCAAGCTGTCCGTGATCGCCGCCCAGCTTCTCGCCGTCATTCGGGAGATGGGGTCGCGGCCGTCCGCCGAGTTCCAGGAGATCGCGGACGGGGCGCGCCCGCTGGACCGCAACGTCCACCGCATCTACCACGGTGACCGACTCGTTCGACCCGGCGACGAAGCGGAAGAGGGCGACGACTGCGACCAATCCGACGACTAAACCATGCCGTCACGAGGTCGGACCAATGGCGAGACGCAAGAAGCCAGCGCCGTACCAGACCCGACGGCCGCCGGCCGACGACCCGTTTCCGGTCGCCTGCTACCGGTACGGCGCGACGGTGCTGGTCCGCTACCTGACGCCGGGGCCGGCGGTCCTCACCCCGGCCGAGGCGCGTGCCCTGGCGGCCGTGCTGACCCGCGAGGCGGACCTGGCGGACGCGACCCCGCTGACCCGCGGGCGGTGGTCCACGACGCGACAGATGCCCGACGGCGACGACACGTCGCCCATGTGAACCAACCCTGACCCGGCCCCGAGCGAGGAGACCGCCGTGCCGACCGTACGCCGCCGCCCCCGCCCGCCGGGGTCCGACCTGACGCCGAGCGAGGCCGCCGCCCTCATGCGGGTCGGCCTGAACACCGTGTACAAGGCCTTGAACCTGGGGCAGATCGACGGCTACCGGCTGCCCGGCACCACGCACCGGCGGGTCAAGCCGGCCAGCGTCCGCCGGTGGATGATCGAGAGCCAACTGCCCGTGCCCGAGTGGCTGGACGAGCTGGCCGCCGGCGACCCCCGCACCCCGACCCGGAGACCCGTGATGGACGCCGCCCCGCTGACCCTGACCGACGCCCCCGCCCCGACCAGACTGGACACCGCCAGAGCCGTCGGCAAGACGCAGCGGGTGGTCGCCACGCTGAGCCTGCTGCGCGACGACCTGCGGCACCTGTGGGGCGACTCGACGCCCGCCGAGGCCAACCTGATCCAGGCGTGCATGAGCCTGACGACCGACGCCACCGACCTGGTGCAGACCGTCCGCGCCCACCTCGACACGCTCGCCGCACTCGCCCAGCCGACCGGGGGTGCCGCGTGACCGACGACACCCTCTCCCCTGCCCTGCCGACCGACGTGCCCGACGACGCCCCGCCGAAACGCCGGCGGAAGAGTCGGGAGGTTATCCTCCCCGCCCTGCCGTCCCCGCTGGACGCCGACGACCGCGAAATCCTCCTGTGGCTCCACGAACAGCCGCGCGAAGCGGTTGTCACCCCGCCGGCCGGATTCCAGTACGGGCACATGGCCGCGTGCCGGCGGAAATTGGTGCGGCTGGGCCTGGCCACGTTCGACTGCCCGCCGGGCGACCGGCCGACCGTGTTCTTGTTGACGGCGGCGGGCGAGGCGGCGGCGGTGGCCGAGCGGGAGCGGCGGAACCCGCCGAAGCGGACGAGCGCCAAGCGGGGGCGGAGCAAGGTGGACGCATAACGGATGTCTTTTGCCTGCTCTTGTGGAGGTGGCGCGATGAAGGCCGAGCAACTGACGGACGCGGTGACGCTGTACGAGGGTGATTGTCTCGACGTGCTGCCGACGCTGGAGCCGGGGAGCGTGGACGCGGTGATTACCGACCCGCCGTATTCGTCGGGCGGCATGACACGCGGCGACCGGATGCAGACGACTTCGACGAAGTACGTTCAAACCGGCAGCGAGCGGTTTCGCGGGGCGGACTTCGCCGGCGACAATCGTGACCAGCGGTCGTGGGATTACTGGTGCCGGCTGTGGCTTGCTCAATCCCTGATCGCCACCCGGCCCGGCGGCTACCTACTGGCGTTTTCCGACTGGCGGCAGTTGCCGACGCTGACCGACGCGGTGCAAGCGGCCGGGTGGGTATGGCGGGGGATCCTGTCGTGGAACAAGGGTCCGTCAGCGAGGGCTGCAGCCGCGCACTACTTCCGCCACCAGTGCGAGTACGTTGTTTGGGCCACCCGGGGGGCTTGCCCCCCGGGTGAGGGCTGGCCACCGGAAGGTGAAGGCTGCTACCCCGGCAGTTACGACGTTCCGGTCAATCAGGCCGACAAACACCATCAGGTCGGCAAGCCGACGAAGTTGATGCGGGAGTTGTTGCGATGTGTGCCCCCAAACGCCACCGTCCTCGACCCGTTCGCCGGCAGCGGTACGACGCTGGTAGCCTGCGCCATCGAGGGCAGAAGATGCATAGGCGTCGAACTGGACGCCGGCCACTGTGACACCATCCGCCGGCGGGTCCGGGAGTGCGACCAGACCGGCCCGCAATCGCTGTTCAGGGACGTACCGGACCTGTTCGCGGCGACCTGACGACACACGCTCTCGATCTCGGAGACCCCGCCCGGCTGCACGGACGCAGCGGGGGAGGCATGACGCCAACGGGCTATGCCGTTCGACTCGGCACGAGAGCATTCGGCCGGCGGGACCGTCTCGGCGTGCGAAGCGCCGGGGCGGGGGAGGCCCCCGACTCCACGCGGGAAACCCACGACCGCGTTCCGCCGGCCCTGTACACGACGACTCCGACACACCACGAGGACACGGACATGAGCGACGCGACGACCATCGTCCTGGCCGCAGCCATCTGCGGCGGGCTGAGCTTCTGGGCCGGGTGCCTGTTCATGGGCACCGTTTTGCGGCGGGCGATTGCCGACGAACGGGCGCGGCTGCGGGAGTGCCTCGACCGGGGGCACCGGCTGGTGCACACGGGTGAGGACGTGATCCGACGAATGCGGGCGACTCTGTGAACCACGGCCGCGAAATGCCGTGTGTGAGCGGCGGAGTAGCGGCGAGCAGGCGGGGCCACCAGCGCTGTGGATCTGGTGGCAATTTCTTCGACCTTTCACCTGCGTGAGAAAACACATGGCGGACCACGACGACCAGGACGGCGGCGAGCCGATTTCTGAGGCGATCAAGGACGCGGCCGGGGTGGTGTGCGAAACGTTCAGCCGGGCCACTGTCGGCATGACCGCCGACGACAAGAAGAGCGTGATCGAAACCGTGTACGCGCTCATCGGTTTTGAGCTTGCGGACGGTGATCCCGACGCCGCCGAGCATCCGGATGCAAGCAAGCTGACCCCGGAAGAGAAGGCCGTGATCTTCACGATGGGCGTGCTGCACGAGTTGCACGCGCAACGGGTGCTGTCTCGCGGCGATGATTCGGAGGGGCTGACGCCAAAAGGTTTTGACCTGTACGCACAACTCAAGGCGGCCGGGTACAAGTCCGTCGAAGAGGAGATGCGGCTGTGCTTGATCGAATGGCTGCGGAAGGACGAGCCAGACACTCTGTGAGCCACGGCCCCGTCCGGCTCCGGAACAGGCCGGCGGGGATTTGGACCTGGTGCGACAGCGGGGGTGGACCTGTCGCAAACACACGCGGGGGGCGAGAGGGTTATGAACCTGTGCGAGGTGTTGCAGTCGGCGGACTGGTCGGCACTGGTCGTCGGCCGCTGCCCGCCGGCGGTGCGAGCGGACTACCTGCGAGACAGAGGGGCGGGTGAGCAGGTGGTGGAGGAGTGCTACACGCGGCCGCCGTTCCACTGGTTTGACGTTTGGAGATTTATGGGCAGAGGCAGTGGCATTGGCAGTGGCATTGGCAGTGGCAGAGGCAGTGGCAGTGGCAGAGGCAGTGGCAGTGGCATTTACCCGGAGACAGGCGTCATGCGAATCGGTCAGTCCTACCTCGTCCACCTCGGCGACTGGCACACGTTCATCGGCCGCGTGTGCGACCAGTTGGGGCCGCTCACCTACGAGATGGAGTTCGCCTCGAAGGTGGACATCCAGAACTTCGGCGACCGCTGGCACGACCTGTGCGCGGGTGACGCTGACCTGCGGGCCGGCGCGACGTACTGGCACCAGCCGGGCAAGGTGGTGATTCCGCTGTCCATTGTGGCGATGGAGTGGGCCGGCGATTTGCCCCACCCGGACGCGCCGAAGCAGGAGCAGGCGACGGCGGCAAAGAGGCGGGAGTGAAGACCAAGGCCCGGCACCAGGGCCGCCTCCCGGACGGGGAACGGCTGCTTCATCCGGCCGAAGGTGTGGGTGAGGGTACGGTGCCCGGCCTGTCCTCGGGGCCAACCGACTCAGTTGACTGGCGCGTGAACATGCACGCGGGGGTCAGCCGCTACGGGGCAGGCGAGAGCGAGGGGCGGCCGGCGGCAACCGGCGGTGTACTCGCGGCCCCGCTTGGGGTGGTAGCTCAGCAGTAGAGCGCGCCTAACGTGGCTCGTCCACGAGAACAGGCCAGCACCCCCGACAGTGGTAGCCAATCCACTTCGGCGCGCAGGTGCAAATCCTGCCCACCCCACTGCCGGCAACCTGCCGGGTTCACACACACACACAACCACGGAGCGGACGCGATGAGTGAGATTGCAAGACGGCTCGACGACCCGCCGCCGGCCCGCCAGCCGCGGCAGGTCATCCGGTTCACCTCCTTCTCCGAGGTGCTCGCCGTCGCCCGCGGGCTGTACGAGGCGGGCTGCACGCCCCGCGGCGTGGACCGCCCGGAGAAGCTCGTCCCCATCCTGCTGACCGGGGCCGAACTCGGCCTCGGCATCATGCAGAGCATCAAGCACGTCACCCCGCCGGTGAACGGCTCGTGCAGCCTGTACGGGGACATGGGCCTCGCGCTGGTGCGGCAGAGCGGCCAGCTCGAGCGGTTCGACGAGTCCATCGTCGGTGAGGGCGACGACCGCAAGGCGGTGTGCACGGTCAAGCGGGCGGGGTATCCGCCCCGCACGTTCGAGTACCCGCTGAAGCTGGCCAAGACGCTGAAGAGCTATCAGTCGGCGTACAAGGTGGACGCGAAGAGCGGCAAGCCGGGCGGCGGCCCGTGGTACGACGACCCGGACAACATGCTCATGTGGCGGGCGCGATGGCGGGCCCTCCGCACGGAGTTCACCGACGTGCTCAACGGCCTGGGCGGGGCCGAGGAGCAGGACCAGGAGCAGGCCATCACGGTGGAGGTGACGCACGTCACGCCCGCCGCGCCGCCCGCCGCCGAGCCGGCCGCCCCGCCGGCGACCCCGCCGCAACTGCCCCCGCCGTCGGCCGTCCCGGAGGAGACGCTGACGGAGCTGCGGCGGCTGCGCAGGCTGCTCGTCGAGCAGGCCGGCGAGCTGGAGGCCACGACGCAGTGGTCCCTGCACCTGGCCGGGCACGGCAAGGCGTCGGCCCGCGACCTGACGGCGGAGCAGGCGGCGGCCATGTGCGAGCACTTCGGGCGGATGACGGACCCTTTCGGCTACCCGCCCGCCTCGACGGCCCCGATGCCGCCGGCGGGTGGCCCGACTGCCTCGGCGACCTGACGGCGAGACACGGCCGCGCCCGCGTCTGGGCGGTCGGCCTGCGCGTGCTCGGATACCCGCCGACGTGGGTGACGGCGGGGACGGAGATCCTCACCCTGAGACACCATCTGGACCACTTTACGGAGCGATAGCCATGGGACTGCTGGACAGACTCGGCGTGAACCTGGACAAGACGAACGCGGCGGAACTGGAAGACTCGATGAAGGGCAACGGCCTGCCCGCCATTGGCCTGCACCACGCGGTGCTCGACGGCGTGCGGGAGGTGACGGCGAACAGCGGCAGCCAGGGGTTCGAGCTGCGGTTCAAGATCCTGGCCGGGCCGAGCAAGGGGCTGGAGTTGAAGGAGACGCTGTGGATCAGCGACAAGGAGAAGGGGAAGAACCGCGTGCTGCTGTTCATGCACCGGCTGGGGATGTTGTCGAAGGTGCCGAAGAACGGGCAGGAGCACTACGTGCCGGTGGCGGGCAAGAGTGAGCTGCACCAGTGCATCGGGGCGGAGGTGGTCATCGACGTGGGCGAGCACGAGACGCGGGAGCACAACGGCAAGAAGTATACGGACGCGCGGCTGAGCTTCGAGGGGGTGCTGCTGGTGAGCGACAAGCGGTGCGAGAAGGTGCCGAGGGGGGCGGCGGGGGCGACCGTGCCGGCGATCGGCGCGACGGCGGGCGGCGGCGGGTCGGGGGTGACGGCGGGCAAGGCGGTGGCGCAGCAGCAGACGTTCGACGACATCTGAGCCACACCTTCGCCCGTTCCGTGTCCCGGCGGGTGAAGGATCAAACCGTGGGGCGACCAGCACGGTGGAACTGGTCGCACTTCTTCCGCACACGTCCGCGAGCCGCACTTATGCCCGTCATGTCCCGCTTCGTGCCGAAGGACCGCGCCGCGACCGCGCACTACGCCCGCCTGTCCCGCGTCGTCTTCGCCAACCCCGACGGCCCGTTCCTCATCGCCGAGATGGGAGACGGCTGCACGGTCATGGGCCCCGCCCTGGAGGACGATTTCGCCGCCGGGACCACGTACAAGTTCCTCGGCCGCTGGGAGGACGACCCGCAGCGCGGCTGGCGGTTCCGCTTCACCGCGTTCATGGTCCACGCCCTGCACACGCGGTCGGCGGTGGTCAAGTACCTGTGTGAGATGTGCGAGGGGATCGGCCCGAAGGCGGCGGAGAAGCTGTGGACGGCCTACGGCGGCGGGGCGGTGGAGCAGCTCCGCGACTACCCGCTGGAGACGGCCGCCGCGTGCGGGCTGAACGAGGAGGTGTGTCAGGACGCCGCCGAGCAGCTCATCCGCGATATGCGGTTCCAGGACACCAAGATCCAGCTCCACGACCTGTTCAAGGGGCGGGGGTTCGCCGGCAAACTCATCGGCGACTGCATCGACCGCTGGGGCGCGAAGGCGGCGGACGTGATCCGCAAGAACCCGTTCCGCCTGCTCAACATGACCTCGGCCGGGTTCAAGCGGTGCGACAAGCTGTACCTCGACTGCGGATGCAACCCGTCGGCGCTGAAGCGGCAGGCCATCTGCGCGGCCAACCTGGTGCGGACGGCCCGCGACGGGCACACCTGGTTCGACGCGCACGAGATCGCCGGCCGTCTGAAAGACCTGATCCCCGGAGCGGACCCGGTGCGGGCGTTCAAGCTGGGCATTCGCGCGAGGTTGCTGGACAAGCAGCGGGACGAAACCGGGAAGCTGTGGATCACGACGGCGGTGCGGGCGTACTGCGAGCGGGCGATTGCAGACAACATCAGGAGGCTCACCAGTGCCTAAAGGCGTTTACGTCCGGCGGAAAAAGCCGTTGCTGGACCGCCTGTTGCGGAAGGTCCATCGGCAACCGAACGGGTGCTGGATTTGGACGGGGACCGTGTGTGGCAGCGGGTACGGATCCATCGGACTCGGGTCGAGTGATCAAGGGAAAGGGATGACCCACCGGGTGTCGTGGGAAGAACATCGCGGCCCGATCCCGGAAGGGCTAATTGTGTGCCACCGCTGCGACGTGAAGAGGTGCGTAAACCCCGACCACCTGTTCCTCGGCACCTACCAGGACAACTACGACGACGCGAAACGCAAGGGGCGAATGCGGCCGTGGCCGACGGCGGCGAGACTGGCGAATCGGCCACGGGGAGAACGGCACGGGCACGCGAAGTTGACGGCGACTCAGGTGAAGGAGATCCGAACCCGGTTTGACAAGGGCGGTTGCACGAAGGCCGGATTGGCGACCGAGTACGGCGTGAGCAGGGCCTTGATCAGATTGATTGTCACGGGTCGCGTGTGGAAGTGCCTCACGGAGGACGCGGCATGACACTTTGGCCGAACATGGATGACCACGAAAAACTCTCGGATCACCAAAAGGCAGTCATCGCCAAGGCTACGGCCGGGCCGGTCGGCATCCTCACCGGCGGCCCCGGCACGGGCAAGACGACCATCGTGGCCGCCATGCTGCCCAGGATCGTGGAAAAGTACGGGGTGGAATCGGTGGCCGTTGTCGCGCCAACGGGCAAGGCCGCACTGCGAGCCGGCCAAGCCATCAAGGCGGCCGGCATCACGGTACCGACGTGTACGATTCACTCGCTGTTGATCGCGTGCGGGACGATGTCGCTTGACGGCGCGGACGGTGAGGAGATGGACGGTTTCGGTTCCGTGGACGGCAAACACGATTATCGATTCCTCGTCGTCGATGAAGCCTCGATGGTCGATACGAACCTGATGGCCGCACTGTTGTCCAGTTGCGCCACCGGTACACACGTCCTGATTGTGGGCGATTATTTTCAGCTCCCCCCGGTGGGCCACGGCTCGCCGCTCCGCGACCTGATCGCCGCCGGCCTCCCCTGCGGGGAGCTGACCCAGGTGCGGCGGAACGCCGGGCAGATCGTCCACGCCTGTCTGCGGATCAAGAACGGCGAGGACTTCGAGACGGCGGACAAGATCGACCTGACCGCCGAGCCGCCGCACAACCTGCGGCTGATCCACGCCGGCGACGAGAAGGCGGCGGCCGACATGCTCGCCCTCATCCTCGGCGGGATGAAGCAGTTCCACCCCGTCTGGGGCGCGCAGGTGATCGTGGCGCGGAACAAGGGCGGGGAGGTGACCCGCCGGCCGCTGAACGACCGGCTGCAAAGCGTGCTCAACCCGGACGGGTACACGGTCGGCGGCAACCCGTTCCGGGTCGGCGACAAGATCATCTGTTTGAAGAACGGCAAGCAGCAGGTGGTGGACTTCGACCCCGCCCAGGACGAGACGAGCGAGGCGGTGACGCGCGACCCCGCCGCCTACCACACGCGGTACAGGGTGGACGACGACACCGGGCACCGCGAGCCGGTCCAGGTGCGGGTGATGAACGGGGAGATCGGGCGGGTGGTGGCCGTCGGCGCGAAGCAGGTGGTGGCGAGATTCAGCGAGCGGGATGAGCTGATCCGCATCCCGATGGGCAAAGCGGACGACGCCGAGAAGGGGACGGACGGCGGGAGTGAGGACGACAACGGTCGGGGGTGCAACTTTGATTTGGGGTACGCAATTACAGTGCATAAATCCCAGGGGTCAGAATTTCCATGTGTCATCATTCCTGCTGACGAAAAGGGCGGCGGGGTGTGCACCCGCGAGTGGTGGTACACCGCCGTGAGCCGGGCCGCGAAGGTGTGCCTGATCGTCGGGAGCCGGGCCGTGGTGGACCGGCAGCGGGTGCGGGTGAGCACGACGCGGCGGAAGACGTTCCTGGTGGAGCAGTTGACCGCCGCCACCGCCGCCGCGAACACCGGGGAGGTGGCCGATGCCGATGGATGACGCCGACGCGCAGCCTCAGCCTCAGCCGCTACCGTGCCCGTGGGAGCCGGTGGACGAGTCCTACGTGCGGCACGTGATCGCCAGCACCCAGAGCGAGGAGTTGCGGGCGATGGCGTGCGAGGTGCTGTACCTGCGGCGGGTGCGGCAGGATTTGGCGGCCCGCGTCCGCGTGCTGCGGGCCGGCCTGGAACCGAAACCCAACTGACGAGGAGGGGGTGGCCGATGCCGTTGGACCCGAACATCCGCGCGCTGCAGTTCGCGGAGCAGGAGCTGAAGGACCACGACCGTCGGGAGGCGGAGTTGAAGGCCGAGTTCCGGGAACTGAGGAAGACTCGCGCAGGCTTGGCCGCGCGGGTGCAGGAGTGCATCGACGTGCTGTGCGGGAGGCGGACGCCGGACCTGTTCGCGGAGGTGGCGGAGGAGCCGGCGGCGGTTGAGCACTCCGACCCGCTCGGCACGCTCGGCGAAACGCTGCTGACCACCATCGCCCCCAGCGGCGCGGGCAACAGTGTGGCGATTCACCTGTCGGTCAACGACGAGACGCAGACGCTCCGCGACCTGTGGGAGTGGGTCGAAGAAGACGGCCGCGAGTGGGGCGGGATGAAGGGGAGCGGGCTGGAAATGTTGCTCGGCACTCGGAAGGGGCTGACGGCGAAGAAGCGGCGGACGTTCTGCTCGCTGGTGTTCTCGTTCATCGCCAACCACGACATGAAGCAGGCGCAGCCGGAGGAACCGTCGTGAAACCGAAAAGAACCAA
>Ga0075470_10000663_pt1 | contig 10979 bp, 21 predicted proteins | sample DEB19_08_DNA_4_FD_71482 | JGI IMG/M metagenome (GOLD analysis project Ga0075470, IMG submission 71482) | Aqueous microbial communities from the Delaware River and Bay under freshwater to marine salinity gradient to study organic matter... | ecosystem: Environmental > Aquatic > Marine > Coastal ... | reverse complement strand
GGCGCTGTGCCCGATCTGGGCCTGCTCGACGCCGGGGTCCGCGCCCGCCTCGTAGAGCGCGTCAGTCGCGAAGCGCCGCAACGCCTGCGCCGTCCAGCGGGGCACGCCGGCAGCCCGACACGCGTCGGCCAGGTAGCGGCGCAGCGCGGTCCGGGCGCTGCCGTAGGTCACGCCCAGCAGCGGCGCGTCGGGATCAGTCGGCAGGTACGGCAGCAACTCCGCCATCACCGACGGCACCACCACGACGTCGCGCGCGCCGGTCTTGCTTCCGGGTCCGGCGCGGACATGGACGATGGCGCGCCCGGCGTCGATGTCCCGACGGCGCAGGGTCGCGATCTCACCCAGCCGACAGCCCGTGGCCCAGTACAGCCGCACGGCCAGCCAGGGCCAGCCGCTGAGCTGAGCGACGACGGCGGCGACCTCCTCGGCGGTCGGCGTGTGCTTGTGAACGACGTCGCGCACCCGGATATCGGGCTGCGGCAGGGTCGCGGTGGGCACCAGCCCGCGCTCGTGGCCCCAGGTCCAGGCGGCGCCAAGCACGCGCAGCTCGCGAGACACGGTCCAGGGAGCCATGCTCGCGCGGCGGGGCACGCGCCCGCGCTGGCCCTTGGCGCGTACCAGGGTCTCGGCGCGTGGGGCCAGCCGGGTGTCCCGATATCGCTCCAGCGTCTGGAGGGACAGGGCGCCCAGGAGGATGGGTCCGAGCTCGCGGAGCAGGGCGCGCACGACCGCGCGCATCGTGCCCAGGCTGCTGGCGGCAAGTTGGCCCGTCTCAACGCGCTGCTCCTGCTCACCGAACCACAGCTCGAGCAGGTCGCGCACGGTGCGGCACTCGCCCGCCCCGGCAGCAGGCTGGCCCAGGGTGAGCCGCGCGCCAGCGGCGGCAGCTTCCTCGCGGGTCGCCCAGCCCGCCCAGAGGGTTACCTCGGCGCGACGCGCGCGCCAGTACCAGCGCCCGGCAGTGTCGGGCCCGCGCACCACGGTCACGCTCAGCCCCTCCAGACGAATCGGGGCGGGGCGAGCGGGCTTCGTAGCGCGGGGCATCCGGCTGGACTACCGTCCGGGCTCGGGGGGTGTCAAGCTCGTGACGCGGCGACGCCGCCCCGATGGCCCAACATGCAGCCACGCCACGAAGTGGTCGCCGGGCCGAAACGGCCGACCGCTGGCGGGGCGGCTCAACGGCAGCGCGCGGCGGCGCGCCTGCTCGACGGGGAACGCGTGGGCGCGCGGGGTCAGGTGCGGCAGCGTGCGAAGCTGGCCGGCGGCATCGAAGAGGGCATAGGCCACTACCGCCCACCGGGGCGGCATGATGGCGATGTGCTTCAGGGGTCGTCCGCAGCGCGCCTGATGGCGGCGGCGGGCGCGGTATCGCAGGTCCTTGGCGCTCATGTCTCACCTCTCGCCCTACCCGGGCCGGGTGTCAGTACTCGACGATCGCGAAGCCGAGCTTCACCAGCGCGCCGATCGCCACGCCGTAGGGGATCATCTCGTCGCCCTCGTCGCTGAACGGCCACGGGATCTCGGGCAGGTGGGTCCAGTTGTCGCCGTCCATGCCGTCGAGCTCATCGGGGCAGCGCGACCAGGACAGGGCGATTCCGTCGTCGCCCACCTCGGCGACAGGCACGAAGCCCTCGGGTGCGGGCGGCAGGGTCCAGTCGGGGAGCACGGTCAGCTCAGCCATCATCGCCCCCCGCGCAGCGCGCAACTTGCGCGAAACCGTGTCAGTCCAGCCGTCTTGCGGCGGCTCACCGCTTGCGCCTGCGCCTCCTGAAGCGTCATCGTGCCAGCACGAACGGCCTCAAGGTCAGCCTTGCGCGCCGTCATCTCGGCAGCGCCCCATTCTTTCGTCTCCACGTCAGTCATGCTCACCTCTCGCCCTCCCCGGGCCGGGCCGCCACTCGGCGGACTACAGGGTCTGCGCCCGCCGCAGGCCCCGACGTGGGGCAGGCGCAGGCGGTGGTTCCAGGGGCTCAGCGGCGCGCAGCAGGTCGAGCACGTCGCCCCAGATGACGCGCTCGACGGTGGCGCTTCGGCGGTCGCCGGGAAGGCGCATTAAACGCACCAGGCCGTGGTCCCGTAGCCATCGGATGCCGTGCGCCTCACGCACCTGTAGGGCGCGCGCGGCGGCGGTGACGTCGAGGACGTCGCCCGGCATGAGGCCACGGGGGGTGCTCACGGCAGCGGCTCGCTGTCGGGGTCGGTGGTGGATTCGGCGTCATCCTCGAACACGGTCTTGACGTTGTCGGCGCTCCATTCGCGGCACCACCACCAGGACCGGTCGTCGAAGACGATGTGCCCGTTGCTGATCGCCAACACCTCCAGCTCCTGGCCATCGCTCACGCGCTGAATGCGCATCCCCACCTTGGGCGCGGGCAGCGTCACCGCCGCGGGCGCGGGCTGCTGGTTCTGGAGGGCCAGCAGTCGCGCCTCGGCGACGCACTGCGCCTCGCGGGCCTCGATGATGGTCAGGCGGTCCTGCTCCAGCCGGTCGCGCAGTCTGTTGACGGCCGTCTGCAACGGCGCGCCATACTGTCGCATGTTGAGCGTAACGACGCCGTCAAGAATGTCTTGAAGAAGCATCGCGAAGTGGTCTTCAACGCGGCGCGACAGGTCGTGAAGCCAGGATTGCGGCTGGGGCATGGTCACTCCTCGGGGTTGCAGGTGTTGCACGTCATCGCCCCGAAGGGCTTGCGGTGTTGGTGCCGCCTTGCGGCGGTGGCTATGCGGCCCAGGCGGTCGTCGTGGAGCTCGACCAGCAGGGCCAGGGCGAGCAGGGTCTGCGGGGTGTGCATGAACGGTCCCTCCTCTGTTCACCGTCGATAGGGTCGTCGGGCTCCGGGTCCGGCGACCGGGTCGAAGGTAAACTACTTGCTGGTCAACTCGATGGACGGGGCTTCGGCGGGGGCGTGCTCGATGGGGGGCGGGGAGGCGGGCGCCACGTCCAGGCGCGGCGGGTCGGGCAGGACCTTGGGGGGCGTGCGCTCGACGGTGACGACCATCGGCGGGGCGTCCTCCAGCTCCTCGGTGCAGCTCATGCCCAGGATGACGCCGGGGCACACCTCGCGAATCAGGCGGGCGCGGGCGCGGTTCCTCAGCATGTTCTCGGCGGGCTTCGGGTGCGTGTACTTCGGGTTGCGACTGGCCCACCCATCCTCGCGCGCCTCCTGCATCGAGACAGTGGTGCTGTACGTGTTGCCGTCGGCGGCAACCACCGACGCCGACACCTCGATGTCGGGCCACGTCCCCGAGGTGACGCAGCGAGGCGCGCCGCGGATCGCGCCGATCTGCTGGGCGCGCGCGACGAGGTAGGCAGCGGCGAGGGACGGACGCCCGCCGACCATGTAGATGGACTGGGCCAGCGCCATGAAGTCCTCGCCCGTCGAGAGGCAGCGAGCGAGCAGTACGCCGCAGTCGCGGATCTTCTGCTCGCGCACCTCGGGGGCGTCCTTTGCGGTGGTGCGCAGGGTGTCGGGCAGCAGGAAGGACTTCGCGAGGCGCTGGCTGGCGCTCGCGATCATGTCACCATAGCCCGTGATGTACTCAGCAAGGGTCAGGTTGCGCGGCAGGGTGGCGCGGTTGTTGAACAGTTCGGGAACTTCGCTCATGGCTTCTCCAGTGTGAGTAGTGGGGGGTGATTCCGCCGGGCCTTCCAGGTCAGCCCGGGGATGGTGTGGTCGGGCCCGAGTCGGCGGGCCAGGTCGTGGCGCAGCTCGTCGCGCGCCCGCACGGCGGCGGCGGCCTCAGCAGCCTTTGCCTCGCGCTCGGCCTCCGCGGCAGCCAGGGCAGCCACCAGGGCCAGCTCCTCGTCGGTCGCCTCGCGGCTCGTGACGCTCGTTGGCTCGACCAGCACGGCCACGTCAGCGGCGGTCGCGTCCGGCGGTGGCACGCGCCCCAGGACGTAGGCGGTGTGCCAGCGCCCAGGGTAGGGCGCCCAGACGTCCGCCCACTGTTCGCGGCGCTCGGCGGTCAGCTCGACCCGATAGGTGCGGTGCTCGACGCCGTGGCCGGTCAGAAACACCGCGGTGAGGTGCGCTGCCTCGATGCGCCGCCCGAGGTGCCGCTCCATCAGCATCGCCTGCTGGCGGACTTGCAGCTCCTTCGCGCCGGGGACGGTCTCGTCGCCCCACTGGTCGATGTCGGGCGCGCCCAGCGTGACGACCTTGGCCTCGACGGGCTCGCCATCGGACGCGCCGTCCAGGCTCGCCGCCAGCCAGCCGCGCTCCTCGTACAGCACCGGGCCCTGCTGAACCGTGCGACCCGTGGCGCGCGCCCAGAGCTCCAGAGCCCAGGGCTCCAGCAGGTGCCCCAACTCCATCGACAGCGCGACCTTCGGGTCTAGCGCCTCGGGCGCGCTCAGCTTGGCCCGCCAGATGCGGCGCGCCGACCCCCCGAGCCCGGCGATCTGCGGGGTCTCGCTGGCGCCGTAGCGCAGTCGGCGCAGGGCGTGCCAAGCTGGCGAGCCCTGGGGCGCGGGGTGGGCAAGGACGGAGCTCACGGCACCCATCCAATCCCGCGCAGAGCGGCGTTCAGATCGTGCACCTCGACGCCCAGGTAGCGGGCGACCATACGCCGCGGGTGCACATCGAGCAGGTTAAGCGCAAGGCACAACTCTGCATCGGTCAACTGTTCTGGGACGAAGCGAGGGAGGCTCACAGCGCCACCTCCACCACCGTGGGCGTCTCGACCTGCTGGCAGTCGTGCCAGACCAGGCCGTCGAGCAGCAGTTCACGATGCAGATGCTCGCCGACCACGCGCCGCGTGTAGCGCCGACCGGGGGTCAGCAGCGGCCCCAGGTCCACCACCTGGACGCGCGCGCCGGTGGCGAGCGAGCCCTGAATGTCGATGACCACGACGGCGTCGCCGTGAAGCTCGACGCTCTGCACGGCTTGGAGCGCGGCGGCCAGTGAGGTGCGGGTGAAGGTGTTCATAGGGTCCTCCCGGCAAGGCGCAGGCAGAGGCGGGCGAGCCGATCGGTGTCCTCGGGGCTCATGTCCTCGAAGTGAAGCGCCGACTCGAACAGGCGCCACCCATCAGCCTCTCGCCCACGTCCGGTGGCATAGGCATACGCGGCGGCGTGAGCGCATCCGGTCCGGTCGGTCAGGTCGAGGGCAAAGTTCCCCGCCGTGTCCTCGACGCTGATCAGCCCATACCCACAGGGCGCTGCTTGGACGATCGCGCCGTCATCGAGATCGGCGTCGGGCCATGGTCCGACCCAGGCCACCACGAACGGCGTCTGCTCGTCGCGCCAGTGCACCGGCGACCCGCGCCGCAACAGCCCCGAAATGTCGCCGGGCAGGGTGGACATAAAGGTGCTCACGCCGCCTCCCGCAGCGCCACGGCGCGCCGGTGGTCGCCCGCGCAGATGAAGGCGTCCGCCAGCGCCTCGCGCACGAGGTCGTTGGCAAAGCCCGCGCCCTGACCCGCATCCTCAGACGCGGCGCGGCGGGCAGCCCGCCAGCCCGCGGCGTTGGCCAGCGTGAGCAGGTCGTGCGGCGGCATACTGTCGGCGTCCGGCTCGGTGGCGCGCTCGAACGCAGCGCAGAACGCGGCGGCGTAGATGTGGCGCCGCGCCGGGGTGGTGCCTTTGTGGGCCGAAATGCTGGCCGGGGCCGGGGTGCAGGTGTTCATGGTTGCTCCCATGTCGTCGAGATGAGGACATGGTAAGCGAGGCCGAACACGTAGTCAACAGGATGACGACACTTTTTTTAGGCGCGACTCATACGAGCGCAACAGCGACGATAAGGGTACTCGGCAGGGGTACACCTCATGGGTCTTACACGCGCTAAAAGGCGGCTTTGTTTCGACCTTCTATGCCGCCTACCGGCGGGCGCCCTTGATGACGCTCTGGGGTGTCTTGTCCGGCTCAGTGGCGACGGCCAGCCGGTCGAGGACCTGGCGCGCGGCGTGCCCGATGAGATCGCGCGTGTCCTCGCTCAGCGATGGAATGGCGCGAATCAGGTCCCACACGATGGCGCGGTGCGCGGGCTCGAGCGCACGTAGCGCAGCGCCCAGCTCGTCATCGCCCACGCCATCGGCCGCGCTTGTCACGTAGACCCGCGCCTCGCCGCCGAGCAGGTGCAGCAGGTCGTCGATGTGGTCCAGCAGCTCGCCGCGCTGGCCCAGCTCAAGCTGCGAGACGCCCTGCTTGGACCAGTTTGCCTTGCGGGCGAGTTGCTCCTGGGACCACCCACGGGACGTGCGCAGGGCACGCAAGGCAGGGCCAAGCTGATCACGGAGGCGCATGGGCGCCACGTAGCTCGAAAAACTATCCTCATGCTGTGGACGGCCCACCGTTGATGGAGTAGTCTTCGAGGTGAGGACCTGATGCGACTCACCGATCTGCTCACTGCTCACGAGACCAGTCAAGCCGACCTTGGCCGGCTGCTGAACGTGTCCCACAAGGCGGTGCACCAGTGGCTGCGCCGTGGCGTGCCCGCTGAGTGGCTGGCCCCCATCGTCAACGCCCTGGAGCTGAGCGCCGAGGAGGCGCGACTGTTCTACGCGGGCGAGGGGCTGCCGTTGCCGGAGGCGTTGAGTCATGCCCCGGCTCTAAGTTCCGCCGGCCAGTCCGTCGATTCTGTTTCGCATTCAGCTTGAATCGCGAGGTTTACGTGCTGCAGTCCCACCCAACCCCAACCCATAGGACAGCGCTCAGGCAGCACCCGACCGGCGTAAAGCTGCCGTCGGTCGGGCCCGGGGCTGCGGCACCCCTTCTCGCCCGCGTGGTCGCCCTCCTGGCGGTGCTCGCGTGGGGCCTTTCCTACTCGCCGTCGGGCCTGGGCCTCGCCCTCGGCGGCGCCTCGGCCGCGGTGCTCGATGTCGCCGTCCGCTACGGGCCCCGGCGGCGCTACCTGCCCGGCCGCAATGTGCGGCGGGCGCGGAGGTGGTCATGAGCCAGGATCTTGCCCGCCGCGCCGTCGCCTGCCCGCGCTGGCAGTGGATGCCTGGGATGCGCATCCGCCGCGATGGGGTGCCCTACCGCATCGTCAGCACATGGCGTTACGAGGCGGATTCCGGCTCGCCTGACCCGTCGCGCAACTGGTGCCTGCTGGTCGAGGATGTCGCCGGCCATGCTTGTGTCAGGGTGCCCGAGGTCTCGATCTCGGCGCTCGACATGGACTTGCCGGACCTCGACGCTCCCTCCACCGTCGGCTGCCTTCTGGCGCTGGTGCGCGAGGCGCACGGCAGGCCCGACCTACACGCCTGCCCGATGTTCTCGCTCCACACCGGAGATCTCGTCCGCTGGCGCGTCGCCATCGACGAGCACATGGCCTACTACGGCCCCACCGAAGCCGCCGCCCTCGTCGCCGCGCTGGAGGCGGCGTGAGAGTCCTCGGCCTCGACCTTCAATGCACCCGGCTGGGCTGGGCGTGCCTCACCGTCGCCGATGGCGTCGAGACCATCGAGGGCGGCGTGCTCCGCCTTGGGATGCGCACCGAGCCCGGCAAGCGGCTTGGCACGACGCGGCAGGTCGAGGTCCCCGAGCTTCGGTTCTACGACCTGCGCCACAAGCTCGATGAGCTGCTGCTGCGACTCGACGAGGCGGCCCCGCTCGACGTCGTGGCCTACGAGCTCGTGGGCTTCGTGCGCGGCGGGCGCATCGCCGCCCACCAGTGGGGCGCGGCCCAGGCAAGCCTCGTCGAGGTCGTGTACCGCTACGGGCTGGCCTACCGGCCCATCGAGCTGCGCACGGTCGCCGTGAGCGCCGGCAAGCTGGCACTCGGCGGGGCAGGCAACGCCAGCGTCGAGACCATGCTGGCGGCGGCGCGCAAGCGGTGGCCTGGGGCACGCGTCGAGTGGACGGCGGGCGACTGCGACGCGCTCGACGCGGTGGGCGTGGCCCTGGCCGTTATCGCGCCGGGCGAGACCAAGGCGGCGCGGGCGAAGCGCGAGGCGGTTGAGCGTCGAGCGGCGAGGGGGGCGACATGAGCGTGCAACTTCTGGCATACGGCGCAGGTCTCAACTCTACGGCGCTCATCGTCGGCATGGTCGAGCGCGGCGAGCGGGCCGACGCGGTGGTGTTTGCCGACACCGGCGGGGAGCTGCCCGAGACCTATCGCTATCTCGCGATCGTGGACGACTACCTCGCGGCCCACGCGTGGCCGGGGATCGTCACGGTGCGGCGCGAGCACAACGATGGCGAGACGCTCGAAGCGAACTGCCTTCGCTACGGCAAGCTCCCGAGCATCGCCTACGGGTTCAAGACCTGCTCGACCGAGTACAAGAAGCGGCCCTCGGAGCGGTGGGCGCGGACATGGCCGATGGCGCTCGATGCCTGGGCGCGCGGCGAGAAGGTCGTGAAGCTGCTCGGCTACGACGCTGACGAGCCCCACCGATTCACCCGCATTCGGCAGGAAGGACCCTACCTCATCCGGTGCCCGCTCATCGAATGGAACTGGGGGCGGGCTGAGTGTATTGAGGCGGTAGCGCGTGCGGGGCTTCCGACGGCCCCGAAGTCGTCGTGTTTCTTCTGTCCGTCCAAGCGTCCCTCGGTGGTTCAGGCGATGGCGCGGACCCATCCGACGTACTTCGCGCGCGCGGTGGCCATCGAACAACGCGCGGCCGCCGAGGATGCCCAACAGGGCACGGTGAGCGGAATCCGGGGGCTTGGCCGGCGGTGGACGTGGCGCGAGATCGTAGACGGTGCGGCGGCCCAGTGTTCGCTGTTCGAGGCCCCGTGCGACTGCTACGACGGCGGCGAAGACGAGCAGGCGGCCGAGCGGCGGGCGGCGAGGGCGGTGGCATGAGGATCGGCTCTCTCTTCTCCGGCATCGGCGGGCTTGAGCTTGGCCTGGAGCGCGGGCTGGCCGCGGCAGGCATCGCGGCGGAGGTCGTCTACCAGGTCGAGCGGTCGGCGTTCTGTCGCCACATCCTCGCGCGGCACTGGCCGCTTGCCACGAGGTTCGACGATGTCTGCACAGTTGGATCTGCCGTTCTTCCGCCCGTTGACCTCCTGTGCGGTGGGTTCCCGTGCCAGGACGTGTCCAGCGCCGGCAGAGGCGCAGGTCTTGACGGTTCTCGATCCGGCCTCTGGTGGGAGTTCGCCCGCATCATCGAAGAGACGCGCCCGCGCTGGGTCGTCGTCGAGAACGTGGCCAGCGGGGCTCGACGGTGGCTGCCTGCTGTGCGGCGAGCCCTCGGGGCACGGGGGTATGACAGCCTGCCTGTGGGCATCGCCGCCTGTGAGGTTGGCGCTAGGCACCGGCGAGAGCGGGTGTTCGTTGTTGCTCACGTTGACGGTCAAGGGCAACTACAACCGAGCCGGAGCCTCGAGCAAGTCGGGCGATGGGCTCGTGACGGCGCTGCTGCCGACATTGACCGCGAGTCGCTACGGCTCGAATCAGGGAGGGTCAGCGGGCCGCACGGGGCCTGTGCGACTGAGCCTGGAGGCGTTGCTGCCGACTTTGCTGGGCACGGACGCGATGAAGGCGGCGAGGGACCAGGGGACATCGTCCCTGGGGCGAACGGCCCTCCGCTCGTGTCCCCGGGGTGGGGGCTACCTCCTCGACCCTGGATGGTGCGAGGCGTTCATGGGCTTCCCGGCGGGGTGGACGGACCCTGGAAGCGGGCAGGATGGACCCCCGCCCGTGTACGAGTCGCCCGCATCGAAGCGCTCGGGAACTGCGTCATCCCCGCGCAGGTCGAGCCGATCGGGCGCCTGATCGGCGCGCTGGAGGCGGCATGATCTCGACCCTCCCCGGCTCCATCGGCTATCGCGTGCTGGTGGCCCTCGTCGCTCTCGGCGACTGCACCGCTGACGACCTGGTCGGGCGCCTTGTCGTCCTGCCGCCGCTCACGCCCGAGGAGGCGCGCAGCCCGCGCCGGCTCGACCTTCTGCGCGAGCGCCAGCGCCAGCGCAGCGAGGAGCGCGCCCGCATCAGCCGCGTGCTCGGGCGGCTGCAAGAGCAGGGCCTCGTCGAGGCCCGCAGCCCGGCGCGCGTGTCCGGCGAGTGGATGGCCCAGGCGGCGAAGCGGGGGCCGGTCGGCGGGCTCAGCGGGCAGGACGGCGAGCGGTACCGGCAGCTCGTGCGCTGGGACGTCATCGTTGCGCCGAGCCTGCGCCGGGCGACCGCTGCGGGCCGCGCGCTGGTGGAGGGGGCATGAGCCGTCCAACCCTGCGTTGCGCGTACATCGGTCGCGACGAGGCGCGCGCCTTCCACAAGCTCCATCACCGGCATCATCCCCTGCCCCAAGGCCAGATCCTGACACTGGGCTGCTGGGACCAGGACAGGCTCGCGGGCGTCGCGTTCCTGGGTCGCCCGGTGTCGCAGGTGCTACAGGCTCGCGGTGACTGGGAGGTCGCGCGCGTCGCGACCGACGGGACGCCGAACACGTGTTCGGCGCTCTACGGCTACGCCCGCCGCGTGGTGCAACTTCTGGCCCCTGGCGCGGGACTCATCACGTACACGCTGCCCGAGGAGGGCGGCGCGAGCCTGCGCGGAGCTGGGTGGGTCGCCGAGGCGGCGGTCAAGGGGCGCGACTGGGCCGACGCGCCACGACGCAGGCAGCAGGGACGGCTCTTCGATGCTGGCCCGCTGGCGCCCACCAGTGACAAGACACGGTGGAGGGCGCCCGCATGAGCTGGAGCCCGCCCCTCCGCGACCAGTCCACGCCCGAGGAGCTGATCCACGCCCAGGCGGGCAAGCTGCTCCAGGCCGCCAGCGTCCGCGGCGAGCCCGTCGAGCCCCGCGACCGCTTCGACGCCCAGGCGCGCGCGATGCTGGAGGCGACCGGGCAGCTTGAGCCCGTCCGCCGGACGCAGCAGGGGCGGCAAAGCGGGCTGTTCGGGGGTGGGCGATGACGCCATACCTGAAGACCGACGCCGCGACGATCTACCACGCCCGCGCAGAGGAGGTCTACCCGCACCTCGCGCCGGGGTCCGTGTCCATGATCTGGTCAGACGGACCCTACGCCATGCGCAAGGCGGCGTGGGACATGATGGGCGTGGACGGGCTCGCCGACTGGTACGCGCCGCACAT
>Ga0075470_10000660_pt1 | contig 11009 bp, 17 predicted proteins | sample DEB19_08_DNA_4_FD_71482 | JGI IMG/M metagenome (GOLD analysis project Ga0075470, IMG submission 71482) | Aqueous microbial communities from the Delaware River and Bay under freshwater to marine salinity gradient to study organic matter... | ecosystem: Environmental > Aquatic > Marine > Coastal ... | reverse complement strand
AGGGAACGGCCCCCACACCGTCTCGGCCGTGTTCGTCGAGAATATCGCAGCGCCAAAAGTCGTCGACGAAACGCCCCATTGGAACTCATAGGCTAAGCCGTTCATTGTGGTCGTGGACATGCTGCCCTGCACAACCATGAGCACCGCTCGATAATCACGCGTCGTGGCCGATCCGAAGCTCGTCCAGGCAGAGAACGAGCCGGAATTGCCTGCCGTGTGCGATGTGCCCTGACTGGACGCAGTGACGACGCCGATTGCGTCGACGCCCGTGTAGATGCCCGTCGCGGGCTGCGAGGCGCCCCCGCGCGCGACAATCACGACGTTGACCGCCTGGGATGTGATCAGCGATTGAGCGCGGATAGCAACGCGCGTGCCAGCCGGAATGCTGACCGGAATCCTCAATCCCGGCGACGGAACGCCCGCGATCAACGTTTGGCGCCAGCCGGCCAGGAGGTTCGGAACGATGACAACCTCGGAAGCCGCCGCGCCGATGCCGATGTCAAGGAGCGCGTCAGACTGCGCGCCAGATGTGGCCGTGTTGACGATCAACACGTCAAGCTCGGTCACCTCGAAATTCGTGGCGCTGAAGACCTGCGTCCAGGCGGTTTTCGTGTGCGGCGTGCCGCCGGTCGTGACCGTCGTTCCCGGCGCCGAGGTCGACGGCGTGGACGCGAAGTTATTCTGCGCGACAGTGTAATCGATTGGCAGGAGCGCCAGCATCTCCGCCGCCTCACGTGCAGACGATGGCGCCCGCCGACCCATCGAAATCGATGGTGAAGGTCGAGCCGGATGCAAGGGTATAGGACGAGCCGAGGTCGCCGTAGCACACGAGTTTGTCGCTCGCGTCGGTGTCATTGTAGACGGCGAAATAGCGGAACGTCGCCATGGAGCCGCCAGAGGCCGTCCACGACACGTCGCTGAACAGGATTTTCAGCGTGCCCGCTGTGCGCGACAGAGAAACCGTCGTCGTCGCGCCGCCCGCCGTGTAGCCGTTGCCCGCCGCGATCTCGGTCAAGTTCGCCTTGATGGTGTTGGTCGAGACCGGCGCCGTGTTCGTCAACATGACCTTGAATGTGTTCGACGAGAAGTTGTGCGTCGCCTTGTGCTTCTCTTCGACGAACGACTCGAACAGCGTGACGGCAGGCATCTAGAACACCTCTTCAAATTCGAGAGTGAGGCGACCATGCCGGCCCCATTGGAGCGCGGCGGCCATGCGGCGCGGATCGACGACGCGGGCTTTGAGCACGGGCGCATCGATCAAGACGGCGGTGGACGATGACGCCGCCTCACGGATCGGCGGCCAGATGGTAAGCGTCTGCACGCCCGCGCTCGGCGTCGTGGCGGTGCCCACGTCGTAGAGACGTTCACCGATGCCGATGATGTCGCCGGCCAGGATCGAGCCTGTCGTGACCGCCACGCTGATCGAGACCGCCCGCAGCGTGGCCGTCGCCGAGAGCGATGCCGTCACCGTGGAGCCCAGACGGACGCTCGCGCCGCGCCGGTATTCCCAGGGGGAGACCGCGAACGCTTCGACGCCGCCCGACGATTGCGCGATCAGGGATCGCAGCGTCGCCAGATTGCCGGAATGGATAGGGATGTCTTGATACGTGATGAGCCACCGGCCGGCGTCCGACGTGACGATCTGGGGCGAGCCGACAGCCGGTTGCGGCCCGGTGCGCGCGGGCGAATCCACGGCAAGCAGGATCGACCCCGGCGCCAGTGCGCGAGGCCAGGTAATGCTCGGCATGGTGGATCAGCCCCCGCGAAGCCGCGCCGCTTCCGCGTTCGCGTTCCAGTTGGCGTTGTTCGCCGAGATGCCTTGAATGACCGCCTGGCGCGCGATAGCCGCGATGGTCGCGTCACCGTTGCCCATGATCGTCTGGTTGATGACGTAGCCGCCGCGCGCGCCGCCGCCGCCGACCATCATCCGCGTCTGGCCCGCGCTGTAGACTTCCGCGGATCGGCCCAGGCGGATGAGTTCCGGCCCGTTCTCGCCGACCATGGCCCAGCCGGGGCCGGCAGGACCGCCACCCGCGAACGCGCGCGCGAAGCCGCCCACGTCGCCGACCGTGCCCATTGACGAGCCGCCGAGCGATACGCCGCCCTTGCCGAAGCCGCCCATGAGCATTCCGATCAGGCCGCCCGGAGCGCCATCGCGGCCAGATGTGCCGAAGAGCTTGGCGAGCGGCCCTTGACCGAGGATCGCCATTTCGAGCAGCGCCGCCGACAGCCGCTTGAGGCTGTTTTTCATCAGGTCGCTGGCCTTGCCGCCTTCGATCATGCCGTTCGCAAAATCCAAGAGCATGGAGCCGCCGAACTGGAACGCCTCGTTGACGCCTTCCTTGGCGAGCTTGAGCGCGCGGAGCGCTTCCTGTTGCTCGACGAGCGTCTTGGTCGCGGCCTCGATCTGCTTTTTCTGATCGTCGGTCGCCTTCTCGCCCGCCTTCGCGAGGTTGATCGCGGTCTGCTTTTCGACATTCGACAGGAAGAACGCCTCGGCCTCGGCCTTGACGGCGCGCGCTTCCTTTTCGAGCGTCAGGATGAAGCGCTCGATTTGCTTCTCTTCGGCGCTCTGGTCGCTGCCCGACTTGCCGCCGCCCCCGCCGCCCTTTTCCTTGTCCTTGAACTTTGTTCCCGTGCCCGGCGTGATCGGCGCGGGAGTGCGGTCGAATGCGTCGCGCTGACCCGTAAAGCGCTCGCCCGTCAGCGTCTGAGGCTTCGCGGCAACCTTGATCTGTTCATCGAGAAGCTGAACCTCGGTCGTCTTGCCTTGCCGCGCGGCGATGTCACGGCGGCTCTTGAGCAATTCCTGTCGGCGTTGCTCTAACGCGTCCTCGCCCTTGCCCCCGCGATCTATGACAAGTTCCGCCGCCGATACGGCCGCAGCCCGCGCGGCTTGGACCTTGCCAATCAGCCGCTCGGCGCCCTGAATGACTTCCGTCAGGAACTTCATCGTCTCGGCGATCTCGGAAGCCGCCGCCGACTTGAACCCCGCCCATGCCCCGCGCCACGCCGATTCAAATTCCGCCGCGACAGCCGCGTGACGCTGCAATTCCGGCGTCAGCTTGTCCGCCTCGGTCAGCATGTCCCGAATAGCCGCGCCGCCCTTTTCGAGCACGCGCACGAGCTTTTCGTCGATGCCGAGGTCTTCCAGAATCTTGAGCTTGTCGGCTTCGGAGCCCGCGTTGCGGACAAGATCGGCGATGCGCGCCAACGTCTCGACCGTCGTGAGCAGATTGCCGTTGCGGTCCTTGATCTTGACGTTGTTCGCCTCGAAAAGCTCTTTCAGTTCGCCTTCGCCGCGCCCCGCTTCGGCAATGAGTTTTCCGACTTCCTTCGCCGCCTCTTGCACGTCCTCGGCGTCAATGCCCTTTGCGAACGCGGCGGTTTGCAGCCCCTGCATTTGCCCGATGGACAGCCCGGCGCGCTTTGCCGCTTCGGACATGTCCACGAGTTTCTTGCTGACTTCGCCGAGCGCTTCGCCAAGTTCATACACGCCGTAACCGGCCACGCCCGCGAAAGCCGCGCTCATGATGTCAGCCGAACGCTTGGCGGCAGTCGAAATGCCCTGTAGCTCGCGCTGCATCTTCGCGAACGCGCGGTTCGACGCATCGGCCGCCGACAGCGCGGAACCCTGGAAACCGCGAAGCTCCGCCCGCGCTTGATCGAGGTCGCGCTTGAGCGACCCGATCTCGGCGCTGATCTGGACGGAGATTTTATCGACTGTCGCCACCGGCCGCCTTCTCCCGTTCCGCTAATCGCCGTTCGGATTCCGCTTGCGTCGCCAGACACGCGGCTTTGAGGTCCGCGTATTCTTCCGGCGTCATGTAGCCGCTGTTCATCGGAGCGCCGCTGTCAGGGTCCGTGCCCTGCGTCATGCCGTAGCCCTCGACGGCCCGGCGAAGCTCAATCGGCGTCGCGTTCCAGAACGCATCGGGCGGCCAGCCGAGCACGCCCATGCCGGCGCGCATCCAGTATTTCCAGAGCGCGTCAGGCCCTAGCTGGCGGGTTCCAAAGGGACTTCACCGTCCTCGTCTTGAACGATCCCCGACGCGCGGAATATGTTCGTCCACATCTCGCGCGCCTGGCGAAAGTCGAAGGCTTCCACCTCCGCCATGATCGCGTCGGCATCCGCTGGATGCTGCATTTGCACCAACACGCGAAAGCATTCGATCATGCGCCGGGCGGAGATGCCCGACACGCCCGCGTCGATGAGCGACTGCACGAACGGCTTGCCGCCGTTCGCGTCCTCGATCTCCGCCATCGCCCCCATGGTGAGGCGAAACCGGTAGCTCTTGCCGCCGATCTCCGCCTCGAACTCACCGCGCCGCTTGTTCGCCGCCATGGTGCGCCGCCTCACGCGAACGTCACGGCGCCGGACGACTCGATGCTGATCGAGAACGTTTCCGCCGCGTTGTATTCGCCGCCGTATTCCAGGCTCGTGATCTGGCCGGAGAACGTGAACACGCCGAGCCCCGCCACCGTCACCTTGAAGTTGTTCAAGGCGTAAGTGTTCGCGATGGCGACGGTGTTTGCGCGGTTGATGCCGGTCCCGTCCTCGAAGATGCCCGAGCCGGTCACGCTCCACGAGCGCACGGAGCCCTCCGCGAGCAGTTCGCGCATCAGATAGGTCGAGTCCGCCGTGGTGATGTCCACCGGCTGGGAGTTGATCGCCACGCGGCCGGAGCGGAGCCCGCCGATGGTGTTGTAGGAGCCGGGCGTCGTGGATTCGATCTGAATCAAGAAGCCCTTGCCGGCGGAAGCGGCCATGGTTGTGTCCTTTCGCGGTAGGGGTTAGGCGTCAGAAGGTCGTCTCGGTTGCCCAGGCCGAATCGATGAAGAGGAGGCCCGTGTGCCCGATCAGCGCGCGGCACTGGACGACGTAGTGAGCGATGCGCTCATCCTCGTCGGGGAGCGGCCCCATCCCGCCCGTGCATTGCAGCAGCACGAGACCGGACAGCCCGCCGAGTTCTGAATGGTGCAGCGTCTCCATCACGGCGGCTTTCAACGTGTCGCCGTCGCTGGCGTCGCGGCCGTCCTTGACCCAGACATGCACCTCAAAGCGGACTTCCTGCCCGTCCGTCGTGTGCGAGCCGTCGTCGTCCTCTTCGATGCCCTGAATGGTCAGATACGGCATGGCTCGCCCGGCCCGCGCGCGCCGCACGACGCCCGACGTTCCGACGATGCCCGTGATGGTCGAGTTGAGCAGCAGTTCGGCCCGCACGGCCTCGATGAGCCGCGCGGTGTTGTCGGTCGCCGCCATGTCACGCGCCCCCGAGAACCTTCGCGACTTCCTCGCGGACCATCACTTCGCCCTGCTTGCGCGTGCGCCGCACCCCGCGCCGGAGGAACGGGCGCGGCTTCATCTTCGACGTGCCGTATTCGAGCATGATGCCGTAGAACTTCGACGCTTGGATGCGGTAGCTGAACAGTTTGCCGGGCGTCGGGACGATCTGAATGGACGCGCGAAGCTCTCCGCTATCGATGGCGGGAGACTGCCCAGGCCGCGAGACCTTGCCGACCTTGGACACGGACTGAACGACGTTCGCGTGCGCGGCATTGGCCCAACGCTGGACGCCCGCCGCCAGCGCGCCGAGCAGCACGTTGTCGATGTTGTCCATGCCGCCCGCCTTCGCGGGCGTGATCTGCGTCTTGACGCGGATGCGCACGGATCAGGCCGACGTGCCGAGGATCAGGATGTCGTAGGAGACCGTCGCCGCCCCCGCGAGCACCTTGAGAATGTCGGCCGTGGAGTTCGTCACGGTGCCGGCCGTGGTGCCGGGGGAATACCAGATAAAGCAGCCGCCCGGCTGGACCACCACCGCGTCATTCGAGGCCGCGAAGATGTTCGCGTAGGCGGGATTCGTGCCGTTGCCGACCGTGATCTCGACCGTATTCGACGAGGCCGACTTGATCGCGATCATCTTGACCTTGGCGAACGTCACGTTGCCGTAGACGCCCGCCAGCGTGCCGGAGAGGTCCAAGGAATCGGAATTGCCGGAAGTCAAGGAACGCGTGTCCGACCACACGCGGTCAGCAGCGCCCGTGCCGGTGCCGTCCGACAGCGTGCCAGACAGAACCCAAGCGAGCGTTGCCGTCGCGGTGCCGAGGTCCGGTGTCGCCGTCTCCGAGACGCGCACGGCAAGATCAACTGTGGTCGTGACGGCCATGGCCGCGCCTCCTAGCTGGCGTTGAACTCGACTAGATCGAGCGTCAGATACCGGCGCCGTTCATCGGGATTGACGACGCCTTCGATGTTGAATTGCCGGGTTCCCCAGACGACGCGGTTCGCCGCGGTCACGTCGCCGCGATAGCGGATCGTCAGCCGCCACCGCCGCGTGACCGTCTCGCGCGCCGCGCGCTCGGCGGCCGAAGCGCTCATCGGTTCCATGCGCCCGCGCACCGTGGCGAAGGTCGCCCAGGTTTCGAGGTCGTCGCCGATGTCCGTCTGCGTGGTCAAAAACGATTGCAGTTGCACCCGCTCCCGCAGATGCCCGACCATGCCGACCGGCGTCCTCACGAGAAGTCGATCCGACGATAGGGCGCCAGCAGCGCCATCTCGGCCGCGACATGCGCGGGCGCATCGGGCCAGTTCGCGCCCTCATACAGCCGCTCGATGTGCAGCCGCATCGCGTGGATGATCGGCGCCGGAACGCTCGTTCCCGAGGCGCCGTAGCCCGCCACATAGGTGATCTGGACGGCATCGTCGCGCGGATACACATCCGGCCACGCCGCATCGTTGTCCACGACCACATACGAGCCGCCCGGCCCGGTCTGTAGGCTGTAGTCAGAGGCTGATACGGTCTGGAGCACGTCGTCGCCGTCGTAGTATTTGACGTGTGTCACGCTCGATACCGGCGCCAGGCGCAGCGGGATGCGGACGCCGGGGAAATATTCCCACTTCTCGACCCACGTCTGATTGATCAGACAGCGCCGGAGGATGCCCGTGTAGCCGTCGAGATAGGCGATCGCCGCATCGATCAGCGATTCGAGCAGCGTGTCGTCGTCCGTGTTGCTCGTCTCGATCCGCAGATGCCGCTTCACATCGGCAAGCGCGATCGGCTCGGCAGCCGGAGGCGTGACGAGTTGCGGAGCGATGCGCATCGATCAGGACCGGCCGAAGCGCTTCTTCGGCGGATTGGCGCGCGAGGTCGTCTCCACGACTTCCATCGCGGCGGCTTCCATCGGCGCGGGCTCGCGCGTGATCGCACCAGCGACGGCGACAGCGTAGCCGCCGGCCACCAGTTGCCGCCCGGCCGCCTCGTCGACTTCGCGCTCATCGCCCGGCATGGCAACGCCGCTCGGATCAGCGGCCACCGTGAGGAAGCGGACGCGCATCATGACAGCACCACGTGAAACGTTCCGGTCTTGGCATTGCCGCCGCTGGCGATGACGATCTTCACGCGATCGTTCGCGATGGCGATCGGCGCCAGGACAGCAGAGCCGCCGCCGGCATAGAGCGCGGCAACGCCCGCCGTGGAGTGCGTCGCCTGCCGAGGCGCGCGCGAGGCCGTCGCGTCGACGTTGCTCTCCGTCCAGATCGTCTCGCCCGTCGCCTCCGCCGTGATGGTGAAGTCGACGCCGTTCGCGAAGTCGGTCTTCACGTAGTGGATCGCGACGATGGTGCCGGTCACGACGGGCGTATACGCCGTCGCCGACCCGTCCGCCGCCGTGGTGACGGCGACGACGTGGCGCTGAGCGTAGCCCATCAGGTGCCCACCGCAATCCAGTAGAACGATTCCGTGCCCGTCGAGGCGATCAGCGTCGTGGTCGACGAGTTCGTGACCTTCCAGGCATAGACGTTGACCGTCGCGCCGGAAATGTCCGCCGTCAGGACCGAGGTATTGACGCCAGGAGCCGACGTGCCCTTGAGCGTCGCCGTGAACGCGACCACGGTCGTCAGCCCGGTGGCAACCGGCGTCGGGTTCGATCCGTCAAGCGCCGTCTCACCGCGCGCGATCTTGTAGCCGGCGGCCACGGCGGCGGGCGCCGTCGCGAGCGCGGCCGTCTGGTCGACGCCATCGATCTTCAGAACGCCGCCCGTCGCAATGTCGAGCGTGCCGCCGATGATCGTGGTGTCGCCACCCTGCTTCGTGTAGTTCAGCGCCTGATAGGAGGCGTCCCGAGCGGTCGGCATTATTTCGCCCTTTCCATGGCTTCCCGCACGAGCGGGGATGGGTGTTTCGAGTGATCGTAGCGCGCTTCGATCTCGGCGCCGGTCGCGTATTCCTCGCGCGGCGTGAACGACAACTTCACCGGCTCGTCGCCGCCGCGTTCCATGGTGATGTCAAGCGTGTCATAGCCGTAGATGCGTTCATCGACGGGCGCGATCGAGTCCATGAGCGACGTGCGATCCGGCAGGCCGATGGTGATGCCGCGCGCCTTCGCGATGCCGAGGTGAAACTCCACGCACGCCCGGCCCTTCTCGGCATGGTGAGCGTTCGGATACGTGAAGTCGCACCCGAACATGCTGATCGACGAGGCGCCCTCGTGCACCGCCAGCGCCACGGCATAGGCCGCCGTGGAGTTGAAATAGGCGATGCCGCACGAGTTGATCACGTCCTCGAGCGGATACGCCACGAGCCCCGGATAATCGGGATGTGGCCGGCTCGTGTAGATCGGCCCCGGATGACGGCGCATCCATTCGAGCATCGCGGCGATGTTGCTTTCCGGCTTGTCAGCCGCGCGGCGCTCTTGGATGCGCACGTCGTCCATGTGGAAGATACGGTCGCAGTTGATCACGTCTCCGACCGCGTTGATGCCCCACACCTCGTCGACCAGTTTGTGCCGGCCGCCGAGGCGCTTGGTCACGTCCACGAACGCCTCGAGCGAAGGCCCGAGGCCGAGGATCGCAACCCTCATCAGGTCGCCACCGGCATGACGCGCGGATCGGTCAGCAGGAACGAGGCCGAGACCGGCGTGCCAGCCGTGATCGTCGAAACGATCTTCGCCTGCACGTAGCGCTTGGCGCCGATGTAGCCGAGACGCTTCGTGACATTCTTGTTCGTGCCGCTGGTGCGCGTGCCCGCAGCGATGCCCGCCGCCGACTCGGTGCCGAGCAGATCGGCGTTGGCGACGCTCGTCATCGTGCCGGTCGCGTCGCCTTCCAGCATCGTGACCGTGAACGTGGCGTTCGTCGCCGTGATCGAGCCGTAACCGAGGATCAGTTCGACGCCCTCATACGAGGAACGGTCGACCACCTTGCCGGTCTGGCCCGTGCCGGTCGTGCCGACAGCCACCGGGCTGATCGAGCGGACGACCTTGATCTTGTTGTGAACGTCGAGCGGCATAAGCCTGCCCTCCTAGTCTGGAATTGCGGGGGATGGGGCGGCGCTAGGCCGCCCCGCAGGATCAGCCGAGCTTGACCCGGACGAACGCTTCGGCGAGCACCGGCATGCCGTCGCCCTCGTAGCGGCCGATGAACCCGACCTGGTTCGTCTCCGCGTAGAGTTCGACGAGCCGCTGGAAGTTCATCGCGAGCGAGTCGATGATCCAGTAGTGCGAGAAATCGCCCAGGATGCCGACATACTGGCCCGTGGTGAACGTCGAAGGGGCGTTCTCCGAGGTGACGACCGGCCGGCCGAGCAGCATGTCGGGCTCGCCCTGGCGCATGCCCTCGCGCCACAGATACTGCCCTTCGCCGTCCTTCAACTTGGCGATCTGCTTCACGCCGTCCCGGTGGAACATCCAGGTGGCGTTGTTCCAGTAGGCCGCCTTCAGCGCGTATTTCGCATTGATGAGGCCGTCCGCCGTCATCGCCGTCGCGGCGTTGTCGGTCGACACGTCGCGCGCGGTCGTGATGCCGTCCGTCGAAGCCGTGAACACGCCGAGAGGCTTCTGCACGCCGTTGCCGGTGAGATACGCCTTCTCCTGCGTGATCGCGAACTTGTAGGCGAGGCGCTGGAGAACGATCTGCTCGGCCGGCATCGCCGCGACGCGCAACAGGGTCTGCGACACCTTGATCCGCTTGGCGAGCGGATGCGGCATCATCGACCGCTTGCCGAAGCGCATCGTGGTCTCTTCCGAGCCGGTCAGCAGTTCGGTCGTCCAATCGGAATCCGCCGCGTCGGTATCGAGCGTCGGAACGCCGATCTTGCCGTTGCCGCTGACCTGATAGATCGTCGCGAGCCCGCGGATGTGAACCGCGTCGTCGACGAACTTGATCAACTGCATCACGAACTGCTCGGGCGCCACGAGATAGCCGCCCTCGGTATCGGAGGCCGCCTGGAACGCGCGCACCTCGTCGTCCGAGAGATTGTTGCCGAGCCGGCCGTTCGCCAGCCACGAGCGCCACGCGAGCATCTGACGATCGCTCGGCTTGGCGCCGGTCGCGGCCACCTCACGCGCGCGGGTCTCGACCACCGCGTCGAGTTCGCGTTCGGCATCGGTCAGCTTCTCCAGCCGCTCGATCTCCGAGCGCTTGGCGTCGACCTTGCCCATGAGCGCGTCGAATTGCGCGGACTCGTCCGCCGTCATCTCGCGCTTGTCCGCTTCCGCCGCGTCGACGATCGCCCGCGCGTCGTGGACCAGCTTGCTCCGCTCTTCGCGGAGGCTCTTGATGTCCGGCATTTGCCCGACCTCCTCATGAAAAGGGCGCCGCACGATTGCGACGCCCACCGTCCCCGCTTGAACGGGAGCCTACAGCGCGGCGAGCGAGGCCCGCGCGCGATGAATGTTGAACGTCGGCGGCGCTGCCACCGGGGCCGATGCAGCCCGCCACACGTCAAGCGAGCGCATCGCCGCCTCGGTCTGGGGATAGGCCGGGAACGCCACGACCGAGACCTCATGCAATTCGACTTCGAGAAGCGTGCGAATCGTCTCGCCGTCACGCGCTTCCCACCTGTCGCCGCCCTTCGGGACACGAAACCCGAACGACATCTGATCGATGTCGCCACGCTTGAGCAGTTCCACGACGTGCCGGGCGTGCGCGGTGTTCGGCGGCGTGATCTCGACGCGGAGCCCGCGCTGATCTTCCGTGAGCGTCAGCGTCTTGGCCTTCGTGCGGCCAA
>Ga0075470_10000659_pt1 | contig 11012 bp, 23 predicted proteins | sample DEB19_08_DNA_4_FD_71482 | JGI IMG/M metagenome (GOLD analysis project Ga0075470, IMG submission 71482) | Aqueous microbial communities from the Delaware River and Bay under freshwater to marine salinity gradient to study organic matter... | ecosystem: Environmental > Aquatic > Marine > Coastal ... | reverse complement strand
ATCAATCGTCTCCGCCGCGTAACCGTCAACAATGACCGCGTTCGCGCCGGAATTGATGCGCTTGAAGGCATAGATCCGACCTGGAACCAGCGCCGCAGGAGGCAGTGTCATCGTAATCGCACCAGCCGTCGCATCGGCGATGATGAGATAATCACCGCTCACCACATTGCCGCTGGTCGTCACGCTACGATACGCACCGCGCGTCGCGCCGCCTCCGGCTAGATACGTCGCAATGCGATTCTCCAGAGCCAGCTTGGCCAGCTCAATCTCGCGCGGAGAGCGACACCCCAGCGACGCCGCCTCATTGATCAGCGTCTCTGCCTCGTCGCATGTGATGTTTGGCATATCGGTTTCCTATCGATTGATCAGCGCATCGGACCGGCACCGCGTCGCATCACCTCGGCTATGAAACCGGGAGGGCCGGAAACCTCCGCCTCGTTCTCAGATTCCATCTCGCCGTCATCCTCACCGCCCTGCTCGGCCATCTTCTTGCCCTTCGATTGCTTCTCGTAACCGGGGATGGCAACGCCATCAATCTCAATGACTTCAGCTTTGCCACCTTTGCCGAGAACGATAGTCGCCATCGTCTGGAAAGCCTCGCCTTCCTTCAGATTCTCGGGAATTTCAACGCCTTTGGGGATGGTAAAAACCGGCATGAAGGGAGCATCACTTCGTGGTCGTTGGTGTCAAGGCTAATGCGAAAAACCCCCCACCAGCCTTTCGGGCCGATGAGGGGCTGCCTCGCATAGAGGCTTTTAGACAAACAACCTATGAGTCAATCCGGTCGATAGGCTGAGACGAGGATGCGTCGATGGCAAGAGGCATTTTTGAACCTTTTGAAATGTTCTCGAACGCGGTTAGCGGCTGAAGGTTTGTCCAGTGGCAAAGCCTCTTCACTTCCTCTGGTGACTTCGCTGAAATCAGCGGAACGATATGGTCGATGTGCCAGTAACTTCCGTAGTTCTGCCATGTCATACCTCGCCTGAAATTCGACTCCAGGTGCTTGCGAAGATCATCCTTTGAACAGCCAATGATTTCGAAGCTGCTCATCTCTCCTTTCTGGCCAACGTCGAGATATCGCCTGATTGAGCGACGCATGGAGTTGGCCATTCTAGCAATCGGGTTTCCAGCCCTGCGCTTAGCAAGCGCCTTGGCGATTTTATCCCTGTTTTCAGCTCCATACTTCTGCTTGGCCAGCTTGATTTTCTCGGCGTTTTTGGCGCGATAGAGTTTTCGACGTTCGCGTATCGCATCTGCATTTTTGATCCGATACTGACGCTGATTTTCAGCGTACTTATGCTTCATCGAGCTGTATCGATTTTTCAGTCTTTCGCTGCTTTTCCGCCTGTTTTCTTCAAAAACTTCAGGTGTAACCCAGTATTGGAATGGGCTTCCATCTGGGTTCTTACCGCAAAAACCCCAGAAAATCATCCCGTCGTCGCGCTTGGTTCCTCTTGATATGTGCATGAAAAAACTCCGGCACAGGTGTAACCCATGACGGAGTTTGAGTCAATCACCAACTCGAATTACGAGCAGATGATGGTGGTCAAAGCGCCGGTGCATCGCCTAAAGATAATAGTCATTCCCTGCGAAGTGAAGATTGGCTCCGGCGCGTGAATGAACTCAGCATAATGCTGGCCCTTCTTCTCCAGCGGATCGGCGCAATCCACGTTGAGCTTGTAGGCACCAGTCACCCACTGCCACTCGCCCATGTAGTTGGTCGGCATCCAGGCCAAGTCGCCAACCCGATTCACGGGGCGGACGATATGGCTCTTGAACACATACGGGGTGACGACGAACGCCGCCTCGTACGGAGCAGTAGTCCAGCTCGGGTTGACGCTGTAGACCGTACCCTTGGTGCCGCTGGCACTGGTGAACGGCTGAACCAGCGTGTACTTGCCACCGGCATAGGTGAAGCGGGGCGGGAACAGATTCGGCACATGCCGGAAGTTCTTGATGACCCGATTGGCACCAATGCGCTTGAGCAACTCAGCACCGCTGCCGCTGCCCATGTCGGCATAGCGCAGATCGTCGCGGAACGCGGGGTTGTTCTGAGCGATACGCTGAGAAGCCTCCAGACCGATGTAGAGCGGGAACACCGGACCGTCGCTGCTGTAGCTGATGAAACCGGAGCTATCAGGATTGGTAGCACCGTTACGGATCAGCGTGGCAGCGGCGACATCCAGCATCTCCTGCGTCAGCTCGGAGGTGGACTGATTGAGCGCCTGACCAGTGGACACGCCATCGATCCAGGGGAACTCATTCACGCCAGACGGAATCGTCTCGGTCTGGGTGAAGCTCGAATCGGCAATCGCCTTGATGGCGTACTTGGCGAAAATGTTCTGATAACGAGTCTCCCACGACCGCTGCGCGCGGATCGAGAGCTTCTCCAGATACACGCGGAGGAACGCCTCGACGCGATGATCGAAGGTCAGATCGTCCTTACACAGGAGCGGACCTTTAAGCGCGAAACGCTCAGGACTCCAGGTGACGGCATTGTAGCCGACCGGAACGTCGTTGTAGGTGACATCGCAAGCGCCGCCGTTGTCACCGGGGTTGCCGGTAGCAAGGGTGATGGCCGACCAAGTTTCAGCCGAAGTCGGCTCGATGCTGGTCGTGGTGAACGAGGTCTGGGTCAAGCCAGTACCCTGGGGATACTCGCCACGCTCAATGAGGTTCAACCACATCGAGCGGTACGAGGCGCGTTTGTAAACGTCCTGAGCAAGCGACTCGGTAGCCACCGCAAAGGCGTTAAAGACATTAGGACAAGCCATAATCTAAAAAAGTAAACCGACGTTAGACCGACGTTATGGTTGGCCACACATCCACCACACGGTGGCTGATTATCCAACCTGCTGTATGCGGAGTGTCATTGCCGCTTAGACGGGTTGCCATGGATGACCAATCCGTGGCCTTGCTTAAGGTCGTTACGCGGGATGGAGCGATAGAAACGCTTATCGCGTCAATTAAAATGTGGCATCCATGGGGTTGGCCACTAGCTCCGATTGGATGGCGACGTACGAGCGATAACCCTTGATTGTCTCAATCCTATGCGGGGCGATGATTATCTCCCGCGCTATCATGCCGCGATAGGTGTACGGACCGGGGAAAGTACCCGTCATCAGAACGTAAAAGTCGATTGCGCTCGTTTTCGCGCTGTCCTTCCGAGCGTCCACCATCAGCTTTCCGCCATCGTACTTGGTCGTTTTGACATCGATGCGATATCCCGGCGGCGGCGGGATTGTCGCGTCGTAGAACGGATGCGGAGGAGGACGGTCGGTATCCAGGTCGGGATACACATTGAACAAGCGACAGAAAGCAATCTCGCCAGCTATGCCCTCCAAATCCACGGTCAGCGGCGACTGCGCGCTGATCTTCAAGTTCGTCACATTGAAATGGCGATTGTTTCCGTTGCGATGACGAGCGACGAAGTGGGCCAGTTTCTGCTCGCAGTAGGTGAGGGTAATAGTTTGACCAATTTTAATTTTATTTAGCATGGTCAAAAAGGCGGAAAATTTTTGAGGGGGGTATCGTAAACGAAGCCCACCCCCAAAGGGGGCTGGCCGGTCGGCGTCCAATGTCTACTTATCCCCTAGAAAAAGCATCCTTTTTCTGTCATTAGCTAATCTAATCCATTCCATTAGACAGCCAATGCCGCACAAACACTGTTATGTTTACTTCAAATCGGATTCGTTCGTGACTTGAATCTCCGAGATTCGATCCGGCATTGACCCCAACAAATTGATTGAAACACTCGCTTGTTCTCCAGTTTCACTCCAGCCGAATACAAGCGCAGACCGTTTGGCGACGCTTCCAAGGATTTGTTCCCGTGTGGATTCGTCACGGATTCCATCCAGACTGTATCCGTTCACTCGTTCAATCGTTGACGCTGCATCCTCGGCAAGCTTCGAACGAACGAGAATTGAAAGAGCTTCAATCGAGTTTTCCGTTTTAAGAGATTTATTCTCTTTGCAAACGGTTTGCATTTGCTTCCTTAACCTCGTCAATCCAGTTCGACTTGCTTTAGTTTGAACCGTTTCAACGCATAGCTTTAAGTCGTTTGCAATCGTCGACAATTCTTCCCCGGCAAGGTATCGGGCCGATACCGTTTCCCAGACTTCGCTTGGCTTCGCCATGCATGACGGGTAGCCGTTTTCCGTTCCCCCGGCAATGCGCCGCTTGTGACGGCGTTCAATTCCCCCGTTTTCCTAAGGAATTCCCCATGTTTTCCCCATGTCGAAAAAAAGTTTGGAAAAGTTTGTTGACGCCGTTTTCCGGTTCACCTAGCCTAGCGGCCCACGGTTGAATTTTAAATCGAACGCATGAAAACGCTGCAAATCCAGCAAACCACTTCGGGTCAATTTCGGTACCGTATCGTCCGACACTTCGAAGACTTGGCGAAGACTTGCGTCATCGTCGTCGATTGGGAATTCGGCCCGTTCAATCGCGAAGAAACCATTGCCCAAGCCGAGGAACGGTTCTCTTTCGATGAAATCCAAAGCCTGTAAATCCCCATGAAAAACCGCATCAAATCCCTCCTCATCCAATCCATGGCCTACGCCGCCACCGCCACCGCCTTTTACTTCATTTTCTTCCGTTCTCAATTCTAAACCCCAACGCATAAAATCCCATGAATTACCCTGAACAAATCCCCACCGCCTATGCCGCCGATTCCGCTTTGGAACGCGCCTATCGCCTAGGTTGGAACCATGGCCATGGCATCGCTTGCCACAATGTCCCGTCGATCGGCGATTCGATCGATCGTTCCATCGATTGGGTCGGCCTTGGCAAAACCGTCACGGCGGAAAATATCACCGAATATCACGAATGCCTTTGCTTCGCCGCCGAGTCCGGTTCCCGTGAATATTCCCCATTCGAATTCACCGCCCACGAATTCAACGAAAGCGATGACGCCAACGAATTATGGGAAGCTTTCGAATCCGGCGTTTCCGATTCGATTCGATTCGATTTGAAAGGCTATTCCTACGCCGAACTGGTCTGATTACCGATATCCTGTCCATGGGCAACCGTGGGCAGCAATCGGCAATCACGCCGAATCAAAAGCAAATCCCATGACCTTACACTCACCATTCATCATCTCGTCCCGCTTGTTCCCCGCCGTTTCTATCGGCCAAGGAAACGAACAAATCACCGTTTCCCTTTCCCCGTCCGGTTTCATTCTTGACGGCCCATTCGGTGAACACCGAGTCACCGATTTGACGCTACGGGGCGAACCGTCCATCGAATCCGCTTTCGAGACTTTGCTCTCCTTCATGACGGCGGCTGCCGAGTCTTTCCGATATCGGGGAATGGACGGTGAGAACTCGAACCTTTTCCCCGCCGAAGTCACCGAGGCTATCGCTCAGGTTTCATCGGAACTTGATTGCGTTTGGTTCGAGATTCACTCGGCCATTGAATCCGAGGAATCGCTTGTCACCGAGTAATCCAAAACCAATCAATCCCATGATCCTAATCTCCCGCACCTTTGAAACCGTCACGCCCGAATCCGCCGAATTCGGGGAATCCGACGACGCCGGATTTATTTGCCAATCTGAGCCGGTAACCTTCCGCGAACTGGTCGATTTAATGCGCGCGCATCCAATCCCTTCCTCGTTCCCTTGCGAAGGCTCCCGGTGGGATTGGCTTTCGTCCTATCCTGAGGAAAACTTCCGCGACTGTTCGAACCGGACCGAATCCCTTCATTACGACAAGTCAAACCCGCCGTCGCGCGACAAATACTGGCGGAAGGCTATGCGCGCCGCCGGAATCCGAGTTCGCCATTGATTCCCCGCGCCAATCCATTCGAAAGGGTGGATTGCAGCGGCGAATTAATCGCCGAATCAAAAGCAAATCCCATGAAATCCAAATCCGACGAAATCCAAATCCTTACCGCCGCCGCCGATAGTCTCGGCTCCGATTCCTACTGCGGCGCGTGGCTCCGAGAGCAAATCCCATTCATCGAATCTGACATTCGCTCCGACATTGAACCGGGAATGCTCGCCTCCGCATCGATTCAGGATTGCGCGCGCCGTTGCGCGGAAATGCGCGCCGACGCTATGCGTGAGCGTGACAAGATTATCTTGGATGCGCGCAACGATGCGGAGCGAATCATGGATGCCGCATTGAAGCTGGCCGATTCGATTCGTTCCAGCCTCCGGCGTGACATTGAATCCGCATTGCATCAAATCGAGAAGTTCTGATTCCCCGCGAGAAGCTATCGGCAACGGTAGCCTCCGGCGGGTAATCAAGCCCGAATCAAAAACACAAAATCCCATGAAGCAAACCGTCTCGTCCCATCAATTCGTCGACTCATTCCGTGCCGCTGGCCGTGAAAGCCAGTTCTCCCGCCCCGCTCTTTTCGCTCTTTTCGATTATCTGGAGAACTACGAAGAGGATTGTGGTGTCGAACTCGAACTCGACCCCATCGCAATTTGCTGCGAATGGTCGGAGCATCCGTCCGCACTGGCCGCTGCGAAAGAGTACGGTTTCGATGAGGTCTGCGGAGATGACGCGGACTGCGAACCGGAGGCTCTTGACTGGCTCCGCAACCACACCCAAGTCGTCGAATTCGAAGGCGGCGTGGTGATTCAACTGTTCTGATTCCTGACCCATCCTCCGCGCGCTATCGGCTCGACTGGTAGCGCGAAAGGGTAGGCCACCTATCCGCAATCAATCCATCCAATGCGCTACAAAATCCAACTCTCAACCTCAACCGGCGGCTGGTCAGACCTCCGCGAATCCGCAAACGACGGCCAGACCTACGAAACCTGCCTATTTCCTACGCGCAAAGCGGCCCTTGCCGCGCGCGAGGAGTTCTCCGAACTGTCCGAATTCCTCGAAACGCTCCGAATCGTCCCCGCCGAAACACCCGAAACCGAGAACATCTACGCCTGAAAACCCCATGAAATCCCAATTCACTCCCGGTCCTTTACCGCTCAAAATCACGCAAGCTGACGACTTTTTCGTTGTCGTAACGAATCAGGGAAACCATTACGCGAAGACATTCGATCCTGAAGCTGCGCGCCTAATTGCCGCTGCCCCTGAGTTGCTGGCTATCGTCCGCGCGCTACTGCCTCACGCGAACAACGAATGGACGCGCCTTGACGATCTGGCGCACCGTGGAAACCGGGAAAGCGAGGATTCGGCAATGGAACTCGACCGGCTAATCGAACACGCGCGCGAAACCATCGAAGAGATAACTGGAGACAACGAATGAAAACCCATACCCCCGGTCCTTGGCGAACAACCGGCCTTAACGTCCGTGCTGGCGACGCTCTTATCTGCTACGCAACCAACCATTGGGCGGACGATGAAACGCCCGAATCTGAGCGACAGGCCAATGCCGATCTTATCTCCTCCGCGCCTGAGCTACTGGCCGCGCTTGAGCGACTCCTAGAAAGCGCCGAGTACCTCAAGGAGGATTCGGACTCCGCCCATGGGTATCACGGCGAGCCTGAGTCATTCAAGCTGGCCCGCGCGGCAATCGCCAAGGCTAAAGGATTGGCGAACGACGAATGAGCCGCTAGAAACCTTCCGCGCGCGAACAAACCAACGAATCATGCATCCACTCCTCCTCTCCGCCCTGATTCAGGTAGAATCCGGCGGCAATGACCTGGCCCGAGGGCGTCATGGCGAACTTGGCGCACTTCAGATTAAACCAATCCTCGTGCGCGATGTGAACCGCATCATGGGAACATCCTACGCGCACCAACAAGTCACCAATCGCGCGGTTTCCACGTTCATTGCCACCGCCTATCTGAGCCACTACGGCAAGAATCTGTCGGATGAATCGCTCGCTCGAATCTGGCAGGGCGGACCAAAAGGTCATCAAAAATCCTCCACGCGCGCGTATTCCAAACGTGTGATGCGCGAACTCAACCGAATTTCAACCGTCAAGGAATCCTTTACAGTTGCCAGTCAATCCGACCATTTCACCGCCCGTTGAAACCCCGCTAACCAATGAAACTAACCATCCAATCGAAACAAAACGCCCAGACGATCATCGACCTGTTCAATGCCATCATCACCGGAGAAACCGAGGAGCATGGAGCAACGCCCATGAGCATCTACGATGAGGAGAAGCACATTTGCAGCATCGTCGCCGCGAATGGCGAGCAGATCCTTGAACTCATTATCGAGCGAGAACCCGGCGACAGGATCTGTCCCGCGTTTGAGGGAAACCCTGATGAGGAGAAGTTGCCGTGAAAATGCAACTATCTCCAAAACAACTCGAAGCGCGCAATCTGAGTTTGGCTGAATTGATGCGGATGCTTGTCATCATCGATGGCGACGACATTCCTATCGTTCGCGAGGCTTTAACAAGATTATCGGTTGCCGCCCATATTGCTGCCAGACTTGAAGACAGCCTTTTTTACGCGCGGATGTACAAGGATGCCAGCGAAGAAGGTCATGCGCGCCGTTCTGAGATGATTGACGATGCGGTCGATCTTATCTCGGTCTTTAGGAATGGAGGACTCTACCCATGAGCAGGAACGACCCAGCATCATACCTGAGCGGCACCGAACTCCGCGTGTGCCAGCTAATCGCCGAGCGTCAGATGCGCGGTGTCGAAAAGTACGGCACGACCGTCAGCGACAATCCGCTTCCCCTCCGCGCGTGGCTGCGTCATGCGCTAGAGGAGACACTGGACAACGCGATTTATCTCCAGCGCGCGATTGAGCAGCTAGAGCGCAATGGATTGGTCAGCGAGGAGGAGGTTGGCCAATGAGCCGCAATCTATTCGCCCCGCCCAAGTTCAAAGTCCAAATCAACGGCTCACTCGGATGGGCTGATCTGAAGGAGAAGGTCGTCATGTACAAAACTCTCGAATACCCCACGCGCAAGGAGGCTGAGGCGACGGCGCGAGAACTCAACCCCGGCGAGTACACTCAAGGCCGGATTCGGGTTGTTCCGGTCGAGATGCCGGAGGATTACGATGTTTACCCCACGCCCGAGAGAACCAAGCCATGAGCGACATCCGAGATGAACTGGCCGAAATCGATCCTGACCTGCTTCTCATGGACGGCTTCGATGACTGCATCATAGGCATCTGCGAGGCATTCGGGAGCGTCCCGGTCGTCGCCTACGATTACGACAAGGTGCTGGCCAACCTTCAGGCAAGCGGCATGACCTACGAGGAAGCCGTCGAGTACCATGAATTCAATCAGGCCGGAGCATACGTCGGCGAGCGGACTCCGGTGTTCATTCACCGCGTAGAAAGTTAGATGTCCCGTCGGCCACTGCTCCCCAAGCCAAAACTAGGTCATCCAAACGATTCGATTCTAGCGCATCAAAACCCATGTCCGCTGTCATCACACCATCCATCAATCAAAACGCATCAGCGCGTCGTTTAAAGCGTTTGAGCGGCATTCGAACCGAGCAACTGAGCGACGCATCTTCTTCTTTTTCATCCCGAACGGTTGCGTCCGCCCCGTCAGGAGGCGGTACAAGCATACCGTTTTCGGGATGAAACCACCCCTCCTTGGGTTTTTAATCCCAAGGGGGGTTTCATTTTAGTGAAATAGATGGCAAGTGTAGCTAACCGTGGAAGAGTTGAATCTAACCGAGAAAATGGAAATCTAACTTCTGGGTCTTGACAAGAGTCGGTATGAACCGCAGACTAGAGTTCGTTATGAGCTATTTACCATCAGGAAAAACACCTCGAACCATGTTCAGTCAGATGCCCCCGAAGCGGCATGACCTGGACCCGAGCAAGTCGGAAGTTCTGGCCTACATCGGACAGGAGATGGGCTGCGATTTGGCGGCGGCGATACGGGCTTTCAATTCGATGCGGCATCCGAAGTGTCGGGTGCTTGTCTTCGACAAGATTGAGCGTCAGTGGAAGGGCTGCGAATTCCGGCCCAGCGATGCGGAGACAAGTGAGCTATCGATCATCCGCGAGCATCGCGCCTTCGAGCGTCAGTTGGCTGTTCTGAAGTCAACCGTGCGCCGGTTGCAGGATGATGTTGAAGACCTCAAGCGGAAGACTGCAAAGCGGACCAAGGGCAAGAAAGGCGATGAAAGGAAAGTGGGTCAGCCAGCCGACGAACCCGCTGAAGAGCAACCCGTTGAATCTACCGAACCTTCTTTGGCCGACGAGTTTGCACGACTCTTGCCGCAGTATTCTTCGAAATAACCCAGAAACCAACAGACTATGGAAACCGATAAACTCACACAACTTGAACAAAATTTCGCAACGCTCGCCGGTTTCGTTGAGCGAGCAACCAAGAGTTTAGGCAGAATCGAAAAGACCCTGAAGGAGCATGAACGCAAGATCGATGAGGCGTTGCAGCGTTCTTCCCACCAAGACGACGACGATTCCGACTGCGAAGGCTTTGGCCCGAAGCCGGAGCGTCAGCCTTTCAATCCGAACGCCGAGACGTACACCCTGGAACTCCATCACGGCCCGTACACGATCCGCCGTGACGACGGTGAATCCGACAAGGAATGGCAACGCCGCAAGGACCATCTCATGGACCAGCGTGTCACGTTCCTCAATGGCAGCGGCGTGAACGGAACACCGGAGCAGGTGGCCTACCTTCAGAGGATCGAGGAACGCCTCGGTCGAAAAATTTTCAACTTACCTCTTGCCACGACTTAAGACGACTGCTAACGTGTCGCAACAATTTTAACAGCGTTCAGGCATAGAGCGCGCCGAGGGGGCGCGACGGGGATTTTGGATTTTCACCCTGATTGAACACTTGAACGCTGTTGCTTTCGATAGCCAATGACCCAGTGCTTTACATCCGCCGAAGCCGCCGACCGCTTGAGGATCTGCAAGGAGACGCTCCTTCGAATGGTCCGTGTGGAGGGCGTTCCTCATCGGCGAGTGGGTCGGAAGGTTCTTTTTACGGAGTCTGATCTGGCCGCGATTCTCGAATCCAAGAGCATGCGCGGTGAGGTCAACCCGTTCGCAAGGAAACCAAAAACGACAGTATCGGAGAACACAAACAATGAGCAGCAACAACACATTGACGGTAGTCGCGCCTAACCAGCCTCAATCGCTGGAGCAG
>Ga0075470_10000656_pt1 | contig 11026 bp, 9 predicted proteins | sample DEB19_08_DNA_4_FD_71482 | JGI IMG/M metagenome (GOLD analysis project Ga0075470, IMG submission 71482) | Aqueous microbial communities from the Delaware River and Bay under freshwater to marine salinity gradient to study organic matter... | ecosystem: Environmental > Aquatic > Marine > Coastal ... | reverse complement strand
AGTCTTGGTTAATAGTGCATGCTATTCAAGATAAGTCAAGAGGACGTCTTTGAAGACAACCCTCACCTTTCCATCCTACCGCAGTTTAAGGGCATCACATCGGACGAGTTTAAGTTCGTGGCCCTCTATGCGGATTGGAAATCCCCCTACAAGAACCTAGGACCTGACGAGCGCTACCAGCGCGCTGCAGGATCCGTTGAGTCCATCCGCAAGGAAAAGATGGACAAGTACGTCCAGGCATATTACGAGATGCAGGGCATTGGCTCCGAAAGAGAGTCGTTGGAGGCTTTAGAAGCTGCTCTATCCGAAATACGAAAGAGGCTTAAAGATGCGGCTAACTTAGAGGCTGATGAGATTAAGAAGCTTTCTGCTTCGCTTATAGACCTTACCAAGCAGCGCAAGGCTATTGAACTCCTCATCAACAACGAGATGAACATGGAGCAAACCCAAGACAGCGAGGTTGGTGGTATGTCAGCGATTGATGATTTCCACGCATGAAGCAGAGCCTTATTGACTTCCTGTACAGCCAGGCTTACGATGTCAACGAGAGGGTTAAGTACTACCTTGACAAGATTGGTCAATTGGACATGTCCACGTACAAGCCTCAGCGGATGATTATTCCGAGCTTTTCGAACAAGACCGAGCAGGCCAAGTGGGAGCATGAGCAGATACGGAGAACTCGTTTTGGCTACAACGGCATTTGCGGGATGATGTACATGTACACGTACTTCTGGAAGATGAAGTCCAAGAACGGTGGGCTTATCTCCCCGGAGTTTCGTCGTTGCAATGCGGAGTTCTTCAACCTGATTGAGTCATGCCTCTACGGTGGTTCCGATTTGTACGAAGACAATACCGGCAAAGGCGTCATCCTTGGCGGTCGAAGGCGTTGGGGCAAGTCCTACAGCTTGGCTAACGCCATGTACTGCACGGCGATTCACAACCCCTACTCGGAGATTGGTTTTACTTCCAAGACCGAGGAGGACATGAAGAAGTTCATGAACGACGTGCTAAAGACCGGTTACAACAACCTGCCGGCTTTCCTTAGGGCCACATCCATGGCGGGGAACTCCGCGTCAAGGCTAGAGTTTTCCAAGAAAGTACGGGACAAAGACGGTAACGTCAAGAAGGTAGGGCTTAACTCGGTGATCTTTGGTCGTTCTCCAGAACCGACGTCCTTTGAAGGCGCTGGTATGCGCATGGTGGTTTACGAAGAGCCTGGCAAGTGGTTGCCTGGTCAGCTGAAGCAGAATTGGTCTTACACAGAACCGGCATTGGCCGCCGATGACGGTATTACGAGGAAAGGTGTTCCAATCCTTGCCGGTACGGCAGGTGATGCAGCGGAGAACGGCGACGACTTCAAAGACTTCTGGTACAACGCGGAGAGCTATGGCTTGAAAAGGTACTTTGCTGCAGGGTGGAGTGGTTTTATGATCGATGGAGACATGGGCAATGAGAACGTGATTGAAGGGCTTAAATACATCCTGAGCGAGCGTGAGAAGAAGAAAAAGCAGTCCATGAAGCGATACTACGACTTCGTGGTGCAGTATCCATTGGAACCCGAGGAGATGTTCATTCAAGTTGGGGAATCGCCCTTTGACGTGGAACTGCTCAACAACCGAATGGCTTTCCTGGATACGAATCCGCCGTTGTTTAAGAGGGGTTTATTCAGGAAGTCCAACGACAAGGTGGTGTTTATGCCCAAAGAAGACGGGGATGTCATCATGATAGAAGAGCCGGAAGACGGGGTTCTTTATGCTGCAGGGTGTGACCCTACGGATGGCGCCAAGAAGGAGGGAACTGGCTCCGACCTTTCGTTTTTTATTGCGAAAGGGCTGTCTTTGGACGAAGAAACGGCTAGCCAGGGCGCTGTCCTGCAGTACACGGCGAAGCCCAAGGACATGAACGAAGCTTACGAGCAATGTGCTTTGGCATTGGAGTATTACAGCAAGAAGAATCCATGCACGGTGTTGATTGAGAGGAACAGGGCTCGTATGATCGCCTACTTCCAGGACAGGGAGCTGACGAGGTTTTTGGCGAAAAAGCCACCCAAGATTGGCAAATTAGCGAGACCCGGAAACAGCGTAGAATACGGCGTCTATATGGACGAAATGATTCAGGATCAGATGATTGGCATATTGGACGATGACATCTCCAACAACATCGAGCAGTACTTTTTTGGAGACTTATTGGCAGATTTGGCGAATTACAATCCGGATAACAGGAAGCGCAAGTACGACCGCGTTGACGCATGGGGTCTAACTTTGATTAATTTACGAACCGCATCCAAAAGCCGTTTGTTAAGAAAAAAGACGGATGACAACCTTTTTGCTGGGTTGGGGTACGTCACCAATAAAGAGGGCAAACTAGAACGTAAATGAGCGCAGAAGCGATCCAAACCACTTTTCCCAACATGTGGGTGCCAGACTCTCAAAAAGGAGAGGACTACCACAAGAATGCCATTTTAGCGATTCTAGGACAAACTGTCGCCAACGGGTACATACCGAACCTCTACACAGCGATGGACAAGAGCATGAACTTCTACAACGGGGACTATGACCTGTCCAAGAAGTTCGACTTCTTGCAAAAAGATTACAACGGGAAAAGCCTACCGGCCCTGTGGATTAACTTCAACAAGATTCGCAACAAGATTAACCTGCTTGAGGGGGAAGTGGCTATTCAGAAGCTTGACGTCAGCTGCAAGACATTAAACCGCGATGCAGTGTCGCGTAAGATGAAGAAGAAGGCTCAAATCATGGCTCAGAAGATTATGAGCACGGTTATGCCACAGATTGACCCTACGGGAGAACTTATCGAGATGAGGGAGCCTGACTTTATTCCTTATTCGGAAGAAGAGTTGGAGTTGTACATGAAGTCATCGTACAAAGAACCTATTGAGCGCACGATGGACTCCATCTTGCGTTTTGAGGTGGAGAGGGACAAGTACGTACAGACGAGGCTGGCCTTTTGGCGCGACATCTTGATTGTTGGCAGAGCCATCGGCAAGCATGAGCTCCGCTACGGCAAACCACACATCCGTCGTGTTGACCCGCGCTATGTCATTGCAGATCCTTATGTTTTTGATGATAGCTTTAGCACATCGGCATTCATTGGCGAATGGCGTTATGCTCCTGTTACAGAAGTCTGTGACACCTATGGCTTAACGCTTGAAGAGCTGAACAGCATCCGCTACGACCAAGGTTCTTGGCTATGGGGCGGTTATTCGCAGAACGGAACCAACTTCTTGCTGCCCTACATCACGGTGAACAACCAGTTTATGTGTTTGGTGTTTTACGCTGAGTGGAGGGACATCCGCCAGGTCAGGGCAAAAGTCACGGTGGATCAGTACGGCGGAGAGCACGTCAAGATTCTTGGCAAAGGCGAAAAGCCTAAGTTGAGTGAGAAGGAGAAAGAAGCCGGCGGAAGAATTGAAGAGAGGAATGTGGAGACAATCCGCAAGGCCACTCTGGTTGGATCTAGCGTCGTGAAGGAATGGGGCGAGGCCAACAACATCGTAAGGGACAGCGTGGACAACCCTGTTAGGGCGGAGTACAGTTACACGATTATTTCCCCGCAGTACACCAACTTCAGGACTGTTTCCAAGGTCGAGGAGATGTCAGCATTGCAGGAGTTTAAGGACCTGATCATGTACACCGTGCAGCAGGAGATGTCTTCTGCCGGACGTAAGGGCTTTGTCTACGACTTGCGTTACAAGCCTGACAACCTGCAGTTGCAGGACATCATGTATTACTTGAAGACGGCAGGTATTGCCTTTACGAGCAGTGGTCAAGAGGGTGTTCCGCCAAACGGAAACCCATTTCCAACCATCGACACCGGCATATCCAACTCGATTAACCTGTATTTGAACCTGGCTAGCTATATCGACATGGAGATTGATAAGATTTCCGGAATCAACGATGCACGTCAGGGCTTTCAGAAGGGCGACGCGTTGGTTGGCGTAAGTCAAATGGCGGTCATGCAGAGCAGTTTGATTACGCAACCTCTGAACAAGGCTTTCGAGATCTTTGAAAACGAGCTGTTGCAGAAGTACGCGAACTACATCAAGACCATCTTCCCGTTCCTCAAAGAGCAGTACGAACCGATTGTTTCGGAGATTGGCATTGACATCATGGAAGTGGACGAAGACATCCCCTTGCAGGATTACGGCATTTTTGTCAAGGTGAACTCAGACGACATTATGAACAACCGTCAGAAGTTCGAACAGCTTGTCAGTGCAGCCGTCCAGGCAAACAGCTTGAGCATTGCTGAAGCGATGGTATTGTTATTCAACCCTGACACCAAGGAGAGCGTCAAGAAGTTCTTAGCGTTAACCGATCGGAAAGCCCAACAAGCCCAACAGTCCCAAGAGCAGCAGATGGCTATGCAACAACAAGCTATCCAGCAACAGATTATGGGAGACACGGAGAAGCAAATCCAAGTAGATCGCGCTCGTTCAGAGAACAAAGGACAACTGCAGGTGTTAAGAGAAGAGTTAAAGAGCCGCACAATGGAACAACAAACTCAGCTTGACATGCTCAAAAAGGAGCAAGAACAGAACTTCAACCTCATCATGGAGGCGTTGAAAGAACAAAAAAACCAATAAACACTTATGGAAGATTTAGAATTGTTGGCTCTCCAGAAGCTGGAGGGCAACGCGTCTACCGGCATGCCCGGTGGTGACGAGAACGAACTTGCTGCTTTGAAAGCGCAAGGAATTGTAAACCAACCTGCTGCGCAAGCAGAGCCGCCTGCAGACCCAGAGCCTCCGGCTCAAGTTGATGTGGATGTAGATTCGGATGACGAGCCAGAATTACCCGAAACAAACGAAGACGGCAATGAAAATGTTAATGCTGATGAGAACCCTGAAAAGGACCTCAATTTCGACATTGACCTTGACGAAGGCAAGGAGGTACCGGTAACGGATGATTTTGTTACCAAGTATCAATCGGAGTTTGAGACGTTGGGGCTTAGCGACGTGAAAGACTCTTCGGAGTTTGTCGAGAAGTTCAAGCAGCTCAAGCAGGAGTTGGAGGAAACGAAAGAATCCACCAAGACCGTCTTCGCCAATGACATGATTCGAGAGGCTAATGAGATCATGAAGCAGGGGGGAGACTGGCTTGGTTATTTGGGCTTGGCTTCCTTTGATTACGATGCAGTTCCTGACATGGAACTTTTATCGTATGAGCTGAAATCCGACTTCGATTCGAAGGAGGAGCTTGATGATTACTTAGCCTCCCTTGACGAGACCCAAATTCGCCTTAATGCGAAGAGGATACGAAAGGACTTGAAGTTGCAGCAGGACGCTCAGAAGCAACAGATTGCTGTGCAGGCAGAACAAAGCCAAAGGGCTTACGACGAAAACCTAAGGCAAGCAATCAGAGGCATTGAACGTGTAGATCGCGTTAAGGTCAAAGACCAAGACCGGGCGAGTATCGAAAAGATGCTCACCACCTACAACGACAAGGCCAAGGCTACTGAGTTCCAGATTAAGCACTTCCTGAAGCCTAGTGGAGAACCGGATTTCCAAAAGATGGTGCAAAGCGCCTACAAATTGGAGATGTTCGACAAGGTGCTTGAGTACGCTACACGCAGTGCCAAGAACTCAGGAAAAGCCGCTGTGATTCAAAACTTGTCCAACGTGGACAAACCAAAAACGACTAACATCGCCGAGGTTACACCGCGAAAGGCACTTTCTCTCGTTGAATCTGAAGTTGAGAGGTTAAGGAAGGGTGAAAGACCTTTATTTTAAAACTCTAAAAAACTAAAAAAAAATGGCTTACGTAAATATAACGAATCCAAACAACGCTGCTCCCAATACCATCAGAACTGGTAATGTAGACAGCACTTACGTTTTTGGTGGAATCCAAAAACCCGACTTCAGCGATTACATCACTTATCGCTTCCCTCAGTACACCATCACCACTTTGTTGAGCCGTATTGGTCGCAAGAACCCAGTAGTAGGCAACGACGTGTTCAGCTGGTTTGAAAAGGGCAAATTCCGTCAATCAGTGACTACCGTTGCAGCTCCTGTTGGAGCCTCTGGTGACACTACTGGTACCGTAACTGTTCCTTCCGGAACACAAGCGTCTTTCCTTCCAAGCGATGTCATTCGCTTTGAGAATAACGTTTACGCCGTAATCACCGCCGTAACCGGTGCTGGTGGAAATGGTGCCTCTGGAACGCTTTCGATTACCGCTCTTGGCACAAACTTTGGTGCTAGCATCGCAACTGCAGGTATCAAGTTCGCTCACCTGTACAACTTGCAGACAGAATACTCTGACAGCCCATCTGGTCGTGTATGGAACGAAAACCAAGTGAATGAGTACTTGGGCATCATGCGTCGTTCGGTCACTTGTTCGACTACCCAGTCTTCCAACATGAAGTACGTGAAGAAGTCTGACAGCGAGTGGTCTTACTACTACATCAACGAGATGGAGACCATGCAGGAAATGGCCATGGACCGTGAGATGTACATCTTGGCTGCAAAGGCTAACAGCTCTGCGACTACCGGTAACGTAATGTCTGGTCGCCTTGGTGGTAACGGTATCCTTCCTCGCGTCATTGCTGACGGTGTTGTTGGAACCTACTCTTCGGCCATCGCTGAGACCGACCTTGCTGAGCAAGTTCGCTTGATGTGCTTGAACAGCCAGGGATCCGAGTTCACCGTTCTTTGCGGTAGCTCTGCCTACGCTGACGCTCAGTTCGCATTGCGTGACTACACCTTGAATGGTGGTATCAGCTTCGGTGTATTCGGAAACGAAGGCATCATGACCGGTATCAACATCACCAAGTACAAGTTCATGGACAAGATCTTGAACTTCGTTCTGTACTACCCATTCGCCAACGAGGCTCTCTTCCCTGCTCCTGCTACCTCCGGTATCAACTGGGACAAAGCCATGTTGTTCTTGAACATGGGTACCGACGACCGTGGCAACCCGCTGATCAACCTGCGCTACAAGCAGGACTTGCTTGGCCAAAGCCTCGAGTTCCGGCGCACTGTCCAGGAAGGTATCACCTCTCCTGAAGCTGGCGCCTCTGCATCCCGTTCAAATGGTAAGGATGGCTTCACTGTGGACTTCTACTCCTCCATCGGTGTGGAACTCCGTGCTGCCAACAACCACGGTTTGCTGTACGCTGCCTAAACGCGGCGGTTCTACGTGGAGAACCCTCACCGAAAGGTGGGGGTTTTCTTTTTGGAACCAATTTGAGTGTTCGGTGTTATAGTGTCATAAATTCAAAACAATGGCAGTTAAACAATCTGACTTTGAGTTCTTCCTCCTGCAAGCTGGCAATGGGAGCACTTTCCACTTTTCCGAGTACAAGACCCTGGACGGCAATGTACACCGCCTCGTTGACACCATTCTTCCGGATGGTCGCACGCGCTACAAGCGCTTTCACTTCAACATTGATGAGCCCATGTTGGTCCATAAGGCTAACAAAGAGCTGATGGACTTCTTGGGCAATCACCCCAATAACCCAGAATCTCCATGGTTTAATGGAACTCCACTGTTTAAGAGGCTACAACCGGAGGTTGAATCCAGGCAGCGAATTGAAGATAAGCTGTTGAACGCTAAAGCGCTCACACTGGCTTCTGAGCTGAAAGGACGCAGGCTGTTGGAGATTGCATCGTTATGCGGAATGTTCTACGATGAGGAGGACGAAACATTGGCGTTTGAGAACGTACTCACCTATGCTGAGCGTAATCCAAAGCAGTTCTTGAAGGTATACAACATTCCTAACAAGGAAGCCCGTATGCGTCACTTGGTTCGCACGGCGGTAGGGCGTGGCGTTATCACCGCCACTGACGGGGTGTATCGCTTCGGCAGCTACACCTTGGGTGTTGACGAAAACTCTACAATCGGCAAGTTGGTGAATGAGAAAGAGGTTTTGGATATGATTGAGAGCCGAATTGGTTTCTTGGATTCCGAAAGGGAAGATGTGAAAAAGGCTCCTAGCCAAGAGCCTCTTGAAGATCAGGGACCAGAGCTAACGATGGCTGACCTGAACAAGCATACAGGTCCGAAAAGGAAACAGCAATAATGCCATCATCGCTTACAGATACAGAGCTACGCATCCTGAGGTACCTGGATAGGTACCCAGATGCGAGCCCTGCCGAAATAGCTGCAAATGTTGGATCTTCTTCCGATAGAGTATCTCAATTCTTGAATTCGCAAAAGCCACAAGTCGTTGCTCCACAAGTTCAGGTCGAGGAGATAAGCACAGCTTATGTGCAGCAGAATGACTTGATCCTACGTTTGAGTAGCGGAAGGTTAATTAATGCTGGAAGAGTTGTTGGAGAAAATGGCGCTACAGGAGCTTCTGGCAGCACAGGTGCCACTGGTCCTGCCGGGCCAACTGGGCCTCAAGGCGATCCAGGTCCTGGATTTAGCAACGGAACTGCCAAGGGCGACATTAAGTATTGGGATGGATCTGACTGGCAAAATTTAGCAATAGGAACTATAGGCCAATATTTGACAGTTGGTGAAAACGATGAACTTCAGTGGAAGGACATATAAGGTATAAGGTAATCAAGCTGAAAACACGAAAGGGGCTTAGGCCCCTTTTCTTTTGAACCCGTATGTTGGATTGTTTGTTAAATGAAAGATAGCAACACCCAATGACAGCAACAGAATTAAGCGCCAGGTTTGACCTCATTTGCGATAAAGTTGGATCACCTTACTTCACGGCAACAGAAAAGGATAACTTCTTCAATACGGCCCAATTGAGCCTTGTTGACGAGATTCTGTTCCCATCCAAGAAGCAAGATCGCAAAGACGTAGACGCGCTTGATTTCAGTCGTGAAGATGCCTTCCAACAGGGCATTGGAACGCTTGTCAGAACCGCAACAGTTACCGGTATAGCTAGCACCACAAGCAAGATAACCTTTGCTCAGGTTAACACGGCATTAGGAACTGGAACGGTGTACAAGGTGGTTAACTTCCTCGTACAGGCCGCTACAGGCTCTACAGCGAATTATGTCAGCGCTAAGAGGGTCAGAACCATTACCGCTGCCTCAAACGTTTACAAGGGCCTTAGGACGTTCAATACGGCAACCGCTGGGAACAGAAACGCAATATACACGGTTTCTTCATATCCATCTGGCACATCGGGGACGACAAGTCTTGGTCAGATTGAGTTTTATCCTGCTGCGCCGGTATCAGGGTCTTCGTACCTCGTAGAGGTCGTTGTATTCCCAAGGGCCATAAGCACATCTGCTCCGTTGGTTAATCCCGAGATTGACCCAATGTTTCACAACGAACTCTTGTTTAGAGCGCTGCAATTAGCGGGAATATCCATCCGAGAAACCGAGCTGTATCAATCCACCAACCTAGAACAGGCTAAAGAGCAATGAACAACACCGTAAGCATAGACGAAATCGTCAGCAGCGCAGCGATTGCCTTGGGCATGGAGAACGACCGTTACCGGGTTCTCTTCTATGAATGGGCACTCCAGGGTTCCAGGGACATTGGTTTTACGACCTTGAATCTCACCAATACGACTGGGTCAATAATCACATCTCCATTCAACTACTTTCCAATTCCATCAGATTGCGTCTACATCGACTCTATCGCGATACGTGTTGGATCGGATGGGCATGTGGCTTATCCCTTTTTTGACTCGAATTACTGGACAAATGTCCCTGACGATGATCAAACTGCATACGACAAGGATTATGTCGTAAGCCGTCAGGGCAGCAACCTTGTATTTAGCAGCACCATACCGAACAACGGGTATAACGCAGTCATCCTGCGTTATTACGCTATGCCTGTAGACTCGAACAACGTTCCTTTGGTACCAGAGTACTACCTGAGAGCTATCGTGGCTTACATCGAATACATGTTCGTCAAGAGAGAAAGGTACAAGAAGCGCAACGAGATCCCAATGAGTGAGGTGCAGATGCTGTATCAGCAGTGGGTTACTTTGAAGGCTGACGCCATGTCGAAGCGTAACCAACCTCAAAAACCAGAGATTGAAGCGGCGATTGCTATGTGGCTTACCATGCTTCCAAACCAAAAGAGATTGATGAGAACTTCTAAAACTCCTAATTAATGGAAATTAAGAAAGAGGGTCAGGCGTTCTTCAAGGGTATGCACAGCGATTTTTCGCCGGCTTTTCAGCCGGAGGACACCTATCGTGATGCAACCAACATTGAGTTGACATCTGCCGGAGAGCAGATGATTATCAATCAGATTAAGAGCTGTCTTAATTTGGCTTCAAGAGAGTTAAACCCATCGGGTTACAATATTCAAGACGTTAACATCCTTGGATACACCGTTGCTAAGGCAAAAATAGACGGGATTAACAAGGATGGATTTGTTATTTATACGTATGTTTATGAAAATGGAGGTAGCAATAGCGACCACGGTATTTTCTTTTTTTCGCAAGACGGGCCGTATGCTAGCGGAACAATACACAGAATCTATGAAGGCGTAGACTTAAATTTTTCGGGAACAACGAGCATTGACTCGTTCTTTACCGAAGACAGGGAGAACAAGACGGTATACTTCACGGACTTTTCCAATACGCTCAGGAAGATCCAAATGGATAACTCTGTTTGGCCATACGCCTCAGCCGAACAACTTAATGTCATATCGGATGCAAGCTCCGCAATGGCAATGACCATTACTGGACTTGCAAACAATGGATCTCTTTTAGCAGGAACATATCAGTTAGCGTATCGATTAAAGAACAGCTCTACGTCTCCGAGTACGTATACGAAATGGTCAACATTCACCAATCCGGTTCCGATTATTCCGCTGTCTTACAGCTCTGGAACCACAGTGAACTATTACGGAGGTGCTGTTGGTCAGCAGACGTCAAGGTCGATTAATTACAGCATAGCCCTATCGAGTGGTGAGACTTCAAATGATTACAACAAAATAGAGATAGCTGTAGTTAAAAACAACGTCGGAACCTATGTTCAGCAGTTAGTTGCCTACGTAAACGAGATTCCAAATACAAACTCTGGGACTACAACGCTTACGGGGACATATACCGGCAATGAATCGGAGTTTGAATTGGACATTGA
>Ga0075470_10000654_pt1 | contig 11034 bp, 19 predicted proteins | sample DEB19_08_DNA_4_FD_71482 | JGI IMG/M metagenome (GOLD analysis project Ga0075470, IMG submission 71482) | Aqueous microbial communities from the Delaware River and Bay under freshwater to marine salinity gradient to study organic matter... | ecosystem: Environmental > Aquatic > Marine > Coastal ... | reverse complement strand
CTTCACATAATCCATATCTGACGTATGCTCCATCCTTGTTTTTTAACATACCTGTATTGTTCCTAAATGTAGTCGCCCCCATTTTGCTTGCCGCAAGCCTTACAAGTTGCAAGATTTCAGTCTCTTTTAGGGTTTTATTTTCCATTTTTTAAACCACCGTTTCATTGAGGTTGTCGAGCATTCGTGCCAATGTCCGTTTTTGGTTACGTATTCACAAACAAACTCATTATTATATATATTGTCATCGCGATAAATCATCCGAGTAATCTTTCTACTGCCGTACCACTTACCAACACGATAAGGTTTCAGATATTTAGTTTTATTTTGCATACCACATAAACTCCGCTATCGTTTTTTACAATTTTCACCTGCTCACTGTTCAACCCATAACCCCTGACATACTGCACAGCCTCGTCAGCATCCCATCCTGCATAAAGCACAAATCCTTTTTCGTAGGTCATTTGCTCATCATCCTCCCCGCTAACACCTTTGAAGCCCACGCATATGGCTTTGCATAGCCCCTGCGCTTACCAAGCTCTATCAATTCATCAAGCGTCCTAGCCGATCCCTGCTCTTTACGCGCCGCCAGCCGTTGCTGCTCAATGTCCACCTCGACAAGTTCGCCATCTGCTTCTTTAACCTTGCGACCTACTATTGGATACTCATATCCGCACTCTGGGCAATTGGGGGCTGGCGTATGAACAAAGTAGCACTGGCTACACTGTCTAGTCGGCGGAGTCCTATCGCCTCCGCGCTTGCCCTGCTTCCTATCATCAAGACTCCACTCTCTGTCTGCACACGGCAGGCCATGCTCTAGCGCGTTTCCGGCATGGTCAAATATAAGAGCAGGAAAATTTTTACGCCTCAACACGCGCCCGTATTTCTGCATCTGCAATGCAAGTGACTTTGTTGGACGCAGGTCGCTCATGCACTCAACCGTTACGTCCATACCACTCGCCATGCTCAAGTCAAACCCGAACGTGCAAAGATTACAATTCGTCAATACAAGTATCTCACGCCTTGCAAACCGCCTTATTATCTCTCGCCTCTCATCATTGCCCATGCTTCCGTCTATGCTTGCCGCCGCTATCCCTGCATCATTGAAGCTATCCGCAACCATACGGGCATGGTTTATGCTCGCACAAAAAGCAAGGTTTAACATCCCCATTGCCTTCTCGCGGTAATGCTTGACCGAATCACCTATAATCGCCCTCTGCCCCTCCATAAATTTTGCAAGCTCGCCTGATGCATAGTCGCCTGCCGTTACGCCAAGGCTTGACAGGTCTGGAGTATTAGGGGCAAACATCCTGTATTTACTTAGCCGCCCGTTGTCGATCAGCCATTTAATACTTGGCCCTGCAACCATACTACTGAACCATTTACCAAGCCCCTCGCCTGACAATTTCCACGGCGTAGCTGAAAGACCCACAACATAAGCCCCCGCCGCCTTGTAATGAGTAATGATCTTGTTGAGATTCTCTTGCCCGTAATGAGCCTCATCAAAAATAACCAAGTCTGCTTGAGGTAATCTATCCATTCTCCGCGCCATAGTGTCGATCATGCCGATATAGGAATCTTTAAACGGGTTCTGCTCGTATCCGCTTGCTACAAAGCCATGATCTATGCCGTATTCTTTAAACGCCATGCTTGTTTGAAAGAGAAGGTCTTTTCTTGGCACAGTAAACACAACGCGCCTGCCTTTTGATTTTGCATTGGCGAGCATATTGACCGCTAGGGCTGTTTTTCCAAACCCTGTGGGTGCCTGCAGCAGGACTGACTTGTGCCTTGTCATTTCCTGCCGCAATTTATTTAACGTGTCTTCTTGATCTGTGTAAAGCTTCATAACCTAGAACGGAATCTCGTCCCCCGTAACTTGTGCCGCTGCTGGCTTTGCTTCCTGCGCTGGCTTCTGCGCCCCCCACTCTCCAGCCTCTTGAACGCTAAGGCTCATAAACTTAGCCCCTGCTTTACTCTCGCGTATCCATCCGGCAATCTTGTATTCCTTGCCTGCTACGTTCAGCTTGCCCTTGTAATCAGGTGCTTTATCGTTGCCTTTTTTGTCGTTTTTAAAAAACGCGCCTTTGTTTGTGTTGTCGTACTCCATTTTGCTTCTCCTTCGTTGCTGTTAAAAAACCACTTCCTCGCCTATAATATCATCAGTCACTAGTTTCTTTTGAAATTTTTTATTCCTCCACGCTCTGACAGTTTTTTCACCGCGCCTTATTTTTTGACGCTCGAACCCCATCATCCTTAAAATGCCTGTGATCCTAGCATCTGCCCGTCTGTCCATGTCTTTCAGTGAAAAGCCCATAGCGTCCACGATCTCGTCAACCGTGATAAATTCTTTATCTCCTGCAATGCGCTCGACTCTATCGTGCCATAAATCACGCACAACCCGCGACATCTGCTCATCTTCTGCAACCGCGTGAACCTCGTCATTCCTGTCAAACCACCATTTTTCCCCACTCTTGAATAAGTAAACGGCCTCTGCCCATAGTTGCTCGACAACCTTTGCAAGCCCTGTAACGTCTATGTCACCGCAAGCAACAGGCCAAAACCTTCTATTGCCCGTTGTGTCAACTGCCCAATTCGACTCGTTCGTGCTGCCTGCCAAAATAAACTTGCGCGGAAACTTTTCCACCACGCGGCCATATGGCCTGCGTACTTCGTCAATACCATTTGTCATCCAAGCCTTTACTTCCTCAATTTCTCTGCCGCCTAGCTTGGCAAGTTCGGCAAACTCTACAATCAATTTCCCGCATAGCTTTTGAACCGTGTCTTTCTCGTGAATTTGTGAAAAGGTTATCGTGTCGCAAAAATAGCTTTCCCTGATATGCCTGCCAATATTGCAAAGCGTAGCCAATGCGCTTGACTTCCTGATTCCCTGACCGCCCTCAAGCACGAGCATATTGTCCATTTTGCATCCGGGTTTATATATCCGCGCAACGCCACCGATCAGCCATTTAGCCCCAACCTCTGACACGTACCTGCTATCCTGTAGGCTCGCGCCCATGTAAATCTTTAACCATGAGTCAAGTCGCTTCACGCCATCCCAAACAAGCCCTTCAAAATACTCCAATGGTGGATCAATCCAATTTTCACTCGCAACAACTTGAATGGCTTCTTGCACTCTTGTAACGCCTGCGTCTACGCCAAAGCCCTCTAGCATTGAAGCAACGTATAGAATGTCAGTGTCAACCATGCGCCTGACCTTAAAATTATCTTTATCCAATTCCCAATCCGGGCAACGGTGGATAATAATTTCTCTTGAGAACCTATCTTCACGGAAGATGCCCATAAATTCCCGATGATGGCGCAAGAAGATCAGGCAATTTGTCAAATTGTTAGGCTTTAGCTTGCCTTCCTTCAAAAGCCTGCCGCCCCCGTCAAATTCAGGGAATTTTTTCCACTGTAAAAGATTTTGAATCTTATCGCTTGAAAACTCCGGCGATTCGTTGCCTGTTTTCACCGCCCCCAATGATACAGGCGTATCATCCCGCGCATCGTCAAGGCTTATCAATTGCCCGTCAATCTCTGCCCTAACAGCCTCAAGCCCTCTTGTCTTCATCACGTCATTCCAATCTGTCAACTTCTCCCCATTGTGCGGGAAGTCTGGAATGGCCGCAACTCCACCAACTGCCTTTGCCGCCTCTCTTGCCTTCTCAAGCCCAATATTGCGCTCGTTCCACTGATCGTTATCACCCGCTATTATAATTTGTGCCTGCGGATACTTTGCGCGAACTGCCCTTGCTACGTCCGTCATATTTCCGGCGTTGAATGCCAATATAACAGGCGACTCCGTGTTATATGCCCGCCATACGCTCCAGCCAGTCGCCCAACCTTCTGTAATAAAAATTTTGTTGAATGGATTTTTTGTTGAATGGATTATGCCAAAACATCCCTTGACCTTGCCGCCCTTCAAAAATCTCTTGAATCCGTTTTCTTCAATGATCTGTAAATTGACTATCTCGCCACTGTCATATAATGGAATCAGTAATTGCTTACCATCCACCCTGCCGCCCTTTATTTTGGAAATACCTTTTCTTTCGGCGTAAACATGGCCTGTATCGTTCTTAGCTTTATCCCACGTTGCCCTAGCAACCTTCGCCGCATCCGCATGGGCGGCTTCCTGTGCCTTGGCAATCGCAATTTCAGCATCCCTCTTTTGTTTAGCCCATGCTAACCGTTCATCCGGTAACAATATGCGTTTAATGTTTGTTGAAAATTTATGGCTAACCCCATCTTTGCTATCAATAACCCATCCCCATGCGCCATATTCGCTGCAATTTAGACCATAGCGGCCATTCTTCCTATTCGGTTTATCGCCCTTGATATTAAACCTCCCCGGCCACTTGCCCATAATTATTTCGCTTGGCCGTTCGGGATATATCCCAACGCTTCCGCAAAAGTCTAAAAAATCTTGAATGAAGTCCTGTTGTGACATAGTTCCCCTGTTTTCCCCTTTTGATTGAATGCTGGCTCCGGGGAAGGATTTAACAGGATGCCTCCTGACCAGCCCCACAATGATCTTTTAAAAAATGGTTAATGACAAGAGCGCGTGAAGGAAATTTAATTGCTTTTTAGATTCCCGTAACCCGTTATTTTATATAAAAAAATGCCCCCGTTTAAGGGGGCAAGTTTAGGAGTCAACCAGCAATCAATAAATAACAGTAGGGCATAACCAAAGCGTGTATTCTTGCAACTCATCGTCAAGCAATCCCTTGCACTCTATTTCCCCCATCATGGATATGCTTGAAAATGTTGCTTGTGTTATTTTCACGTCAGAAACGTCAAAATGTTCTGAAATTGCCAGTTCCATGCGCTGTATAATGTTAGGCTTTGTGGCGTCAATAGTTCCGACCGTTGCTGTATCGTTGCCAGCGTCATTTAAATTTAAAAATTTAACGTAACTTGGCAATTGGCCTTTAAATTGTTTTTCCAGTGTTTTCATAGTTTTAGACTCCTCTTTTTTGTTTTGGTTAGTTGTTAATTTTTTCAGCGGATTCGATTGTTTGAATCACTCTTTCAATTCCGTGATTCTCAATAATTCTTTCCAAAAGTATTTCAGCGGCAGCACGATTCTTTAAAGTCTTATATGACCTTGCAAATTGCAATTTAATCGGGCTTAATGACCCGATTTTCATGCCGCTTGCATAATCGGTTAAAAACACTTCGCGGCTTCCTTCCGTTCTTTGCAGGAAAAACTTGATCCGCTTTTGACCTACGTTAAAAAAGCACACCTCACCCTTAGCTGATTTAATTCCTTCAGTAGTTGGGATTTTAATTTCAGTTAATTTAGACATTTTTCGACTCCTATTTTTTGTTTGTTTACGATCCCGCAAAATTGCAGGGTATAGGGCACGTTTCCATGCCCTACGCTCTGCTATTTCCCGTTTAAATACGTAGCATACCTTGCCATAGGCGATACAGTCTCCCTTGATCCGTCTGGATACTCATAGACATAAGTTCCACAAGCACGGCGTTCGATTATCTGGCGAGTCATTGTCTATATCCTTCCAATTTATCAGCATATTTAACCAGTAATTTCTTATATTCTGTTGCCGTGATATTTACAGGCAATAATTCCCTATAATTGCCATTGTATAAATGAGCAGGGAATCCGCCATAACCTTCATCAATGGCATATTGCCACCCCGTTTCGTAGACCATATATAAACGGCGAGGATTTCCGTTTACATCGTTAGGTGCTTTCATATGTTGATATGCTTTCATGATTTAGTTCCCCTTTCTTTCCTGCAATGCAATCAAGGTTTTTTCTATTTCGTCAAAAATGGCTGGCAACACAATCTCATTGATACGCTTAACCTCATTTTCATTTTTAATTAAATCTGACAATGGGTTAGTTGTGCAATGTGACCCGCCACGCCCTAAAACTTCGGCGGTCTCTTTCAGGGCATAGGCCGTTAAAGCCAACTCCGTGAATGTCCACGTCAATCCATCATGGCAAAAAATGCTATCTTCATGAAAATGTTCAACAATAGCGTCTTTCAAGTGTTGATTTTTTCCGCTGTTTAGACCGTTAAGGTGATAGTGGCAATTTTTATTGCCAAGGTATCCGAACCCCCAATACCAGCCACAACTCCACGAAGGGGGGGATATATATATCTTTTCCCCGTCAACTTTGCCCAAGTAATATTTTTTAGTCCATTTTGTTGTTGTCATAGTCTAGTTTCCTTTCTCTGTTTGTTGTTCAATCTTTTGCATAATTGCATCATATTGCTCGCGTACGCTGTCAATCTTTTCCTGATCCGCTCCGCGCATTATAAGACCCTGTAACCTTACTTGAAGGCCATAAGCCATATTAAGTGTTGATTGTGATATAGCCATAGTCTAGTTTCCTTTCCTTTGTTTAATTACAAGCCTTGTGTGTTTGTCAATATTAACATATTCATAGGCATGGCCAGCGGCCACAAATTCCTTTTCCGTTCCTGTAAAACCGTATGAATCCGATTTAAAAACCTGCTCATGGTGATATGGTTTTACTTGTTTATATCCCGCTGCGATTGCGTCATTTGGTAACTGTATTAACATAGTTATTCCCCTTTCCTTATGGTTTTAAGCATATTTATTAAATTTCCTTCGCGCTCTGTCAGCTTTGCAATCCGCTTGCATTTATTGCGCCATGCTTCAATGCTATTGCTGCGGCATGGGGTATCGTTTCCGATATCCCTGTTGCGCCGAATAATGGCGAGTCTTTCAAGTATTTCCGACTCCGTGTTTAGTTGACTATCTGTTTTTATTTTCATGTTTTCGACTCCTTCTTTTGTTGGTTTACTCATGCCTTCATACTATCCCGTGCATGTGCAATTTGCAACATACTTCCTTGCATAGCTGATATGCATTTATTGCATGGTATTAAATAGACCCTTGCCGTTATGAAAATGTTCCCCCTGTTTGTGGCTCCGGGGGAACACGGCTTTATTCAATTAGATCAACGGGTTAAATCCCACAAAAAAATAATGTTCCCCCTGTTCCCCCAATTTCCAATGAGTATATATAAAAATATTTTTGAAAATTATCTTTGCTATATATTTCAGGGGAACAGAGCCACAACATTGAAATAAAAGGGAAAAAATGCGTTCCCTAGGGGGAACATGGGGAAATATTATTGTATATCGCGCTTGAGAAAATCATAAGACGCATTATAGGGTCATATGACCCGCCATTCTGGGGGTACAAATGGGGGTATACAGCGTGCGCGTACGGGGGCAGGGCAAGGCGAATCAATAGGTTGCAGCGTCAATGCGATCCCTTGTTGACGCATTGAACCGGAGCAGGGGCGCAAGCATGACCCGGTGTGCGCCATGTTGTTAATGTAATATGTTAATGCCATAAAGGATATATGATACGATACGTTGCGTATGGTATATAAAGATAAACCATTGATCTGATTGCCCATATGTGCAGACCCCCCCCTTGGGGGAATACCCCTATGGTTTTTGCCCTGTTCAACCAAACACAATTTTTTCTCAACCATGACATTAGACATAACTCGACATGCTGCTATATTGGTGGTATGTCTGTATTATTTAGATACTATATCAATATGCTTCTGTAATGGCGCTGGTATGTCATGTGTATTGTTGCAACAAGTATATGCGTATAATACTGTTGACATTCTCGTGCTATAGCTTCATAGTATTGATATGTTGAACACTAGTATATGGAGGACATATGGGTAAGTCAGTGATATATCTTGATGATGATTTTCATGCCTTTTTCATGCGGTATGCAAAGGATAAGGATAGGACAGCGGGAAGGCTTATACAAGAGCTTGTTGCCCCATTGATAGGATATGGACATGATAAGGATACCATATCGAAAGGTGGTACTGTCACCGTTGAGATCAACCCGAAGACTGGAAAGCCCTATGAGCCGGGGGAGATATTGACGGAAGTTGATGGTTCAGACTGGATTATGACACCAGAAAGGATGTGGCAATGTGTTGCTGATATAAAGCCATCAGTTAAGGAGACAAAGCCCGAGTTGAAGGAGATAAACGGCAAGATGTATAAGAAGGAAAACGGTAGGTGGGAGCTTGCTGATGTTTACGACCTGCCGGAAGTTGCTTTTTAGGGTCATAATGGGTCCCATATTTGGGTCCCATCTGTCATGAGGCTCCATGTGGGTTCCCATATGCTCATATATAATGACTTGCAAGGGGTGTGTGGTATGGCATCATGGTGGAGATGGGAAGCAGTATCATATCATTATACTTATTGACCGGGGTTACGCTGTTGATATTGGGCGGTATGACCTCTAGCGGTATGATGTTCGGGGCTGGTGGTGCTATGGTAATGGCTACATTTTGGATGGTTGGACATAGGGAGGATTGATGCAGGTTGAGCGTGACGAGGTGGTTGAGTTTATGAGGAGCATGGGATACTCGAAGATGACGAGGGTATCTGCTGCCGGAGTTGACATAGCGTTTGTGCAATATGGTGAGCCTGATGTAAGCATGGAGCAGGCTTGTCAGTGGTACACATATCATAAGGGCGGGGCTATCGTAGAGGGGCAACGCAATATGGTGGGGCAGTATGCGGCCATGATGGTAGCACTTGAGCAATTAAATTACTCGCTTGAGCGGTTGCAGGATGCGCTTGAGATGCTGGCGTTTAAGTATAGTGGGGAGGCCATGCAATGACGGTCTCTAATAACAAGCGCAATACCATTTCTGGATATGATGACCGTGGCGAGGTGCGTCCGGTTAGTGTTACGAACGAGGGGCATATTGAGGTAGAGATACACGGACCGAGACTGCCGTTTGGGGCTATTCATACGGAGAAGTTGACACCTATATTCCAGAGCGACCCGATCTACGGCGTGAACTCAACGGAGTGTCTGACGACCACATCGAGTGGTGGTACGGCTACTACGGCAAGCGGGATGTACAAGGTATCAACAGGAACCAACTCCGGTGCTGCTGCTACGTTGCAAAGTCGCAAGCGGTTACGGTATAGGCCGGGTCAGGGGTTGGTTGGCAGGTTCACTGGTTTGTGGTCTGCTCCTATTGCAAGCGCATACCAGCTTATCGGTTTCGGGTCGGCAGAGAGTGGTGTGTACTTTGGGTATCAGGGGACTACGTTCGGTATTCTGCACGTAACGGGGGGCGTAAGGGAGATACAGACGCTTACTGTTACAACAGGAAGCACGTCCACCAATAACTATCAGGTCACACTCAATGGCGTATCGACCAACGTAACGGCAACAAGCAACAGCAGCACAGTCAAGACAGCGTATGAGATAAGCAAGGGAACGTATGCGGGATGGACTGCTATTCAGCGTGGCTCAACTGTTATATTTGTATCTAGCTCTGCTGGCAATAAGACGGATACGTTCTCTATAGCGCAGTCAGGCGCGGGAACTCCTGCGGCGGGGTCATTTGTTGAGACTGTGGCTGGTGTAGCGTCAACAGACAACTTTATAGCGCAGTCAACATGGAACGGAGACAAGCTGGATGGAACGGGATCATCTGGTGTGACGCTTGACCCTACAAAGGGCAACGTGTTCCAGATCGGGATACAGTATTTGGGCTTTGGTGCAATCACGTTCGAGGTTGAGGTTACACCAACAAACGCTAATAATGCTATTTTTACTACAGTACATACATTAAAGATTCCCAACACGCGTACAACGCCTTCCCTGTCTCAACCATCATTCCCGTTCACAATGACCGCATATAGCACTGGTAGCACAACAGATGTATCAGTGTCATGCGGATCGTTTGCGGGGTTTATTGAGGGTGATAAGAAGCTAACTGGTCCAAGGCAGACGTATACATACTCGTCAACTGCTGTAACAACGGGGGCATATTATTGCCTTGCGACAATCAGGAATGATCTTACTTTTGCAAGTAGAGCAAACCAAGCCGTTGTGAATCTTGTGTCTTGCGGGTTTGCACATGACGACACAACGCCTGTTACGTTTTATCTTATCAGGAACGCTACATTAGTTGGAACACCGAACTTTGCTCTTTATGACTCAACGGCATCTTGTACATCGGTAGATACAGCAGCAACAACTTGTACAGTGAGCAATAATAACCAGATCGTGTTTTCAATGCCAGTTGGTGACACTGGTAGCGTGGCGTTTGCCTTTACTGATGAGATCACATTGCAACCGGGAGAGACACTTACGCTAGCAGCGCAAACGGTTACTGGTACTGCGACATACACTAATATAAGCCTTAATACGAGGGAAGATCACTAATCAATGGACTACGATAAGCTGTACGGCAAGCCAAAAGCAGTCATACCGCCTCCTGTAGAGGATGAGCCGATAGCCATTGATCTTCCCGAGACAGACGATATTAAGGAGTTGTGCCGCGCTGCTGTACCGGGACTTGTACGTAAAGCTGTACAGATGGCACATGAGAGCAAGAAGCTAGAGACGGTGTTGGGCGCATTGAAGGAACTGCTAGATCGCGGCTATGGCAAGCCAGCGCAGACGATGGAGCTAAGTGGCAAGGTAATGCACGAGACGCTTATTATACAACGTAGTGCGCCTATGTTGCCTCCGGTTGATGTGGAAACCAAAAAGGAGGTAATAGATGTCGAATAATAAAAGTGGTATATATTGCATTTTTAATACGAAAACTGGCAAGGTTTATGTGGGTAGTGCGCGAAATTTTAAGTCCAGAGTAAGCCGCCATTGGCACTCATTGGTTCGTGGAGAACATCACAGCAAAAAGCTTCAAAGGTCATGGAACGTTCACGGTGAAGATGCTTTTGAGTTTGTGATTCTTGAATACGTAGAAAAACACGAAGACCTTATTACTCGTGAGCAGTATTGGATGGATGCAATGGATTCTTATGAGGACGGGTATAATTCATATAAAAAGGCAGACAGTCCTTTGGGTATGAAGCACACCCCAGAGGCCATTAAAAAAATGTCAGACTCAAAAAAGAATCCGTCACCTGAACGCAGGGCGTTTCTATCTCGTATTGCAAAGGGAAGAAAAAGCTCTCCAGAGACAAGAAAGAAAATATCAGAAGCTAACATGGGTCGCTCCTG
>Ga0075470_10000650_pt1 | contig 11062 bp, 19 predicted proteins | sample DEB19_08_DNA_4_FD_71482 | JGI IMG/M metagenome (GOLD analysis project Ga0075470, IMG submission 71482) | Aqueous microbial communities from the Delaware River and Bay under freshwater to marine salinity gradient to study organic matter... | ecosystem: Environmental > Aquatic > Marine > Coastal ... | reverse complement strand
GGAGCTTTTGCTCCAATAGCGCGACAGCTTGGCACTGGCGTATTGAATCCAAAAAGTCCAAAGCCATTTGAGCCTACTGCCGATCCAAGGCTAACAGCTTTGCAGGAAACCGCTGCGGCAGACGCTAAAAAATTTCGAGAGGGTCTACAGGGTTTTAAGCAAAATCAATTTATGGGTCTTTTGCCGTCTTTTCAAATGGCTGAGGATCAAGGTGTACGGCGCACAAGAGAAAATATGTCTCGTAGGGGACTTTTGTATTCAGGACTTGCAAAAGAAGCTGAGGGGCAAGTGAAAGGTCAATTGGCCACTCAAATTGCTAGCGCAAAATCTGGCATTTCAAAAGAAGCCGAGCAAATAGCAGATGCAAAAGAAAGAGCGTCGGCTGCAATGGGTCTTGATATGATTAATCAGCTTTTAGGCCAAGCCGAGCAGTATTATAATATTAGTTTTGAAAACAATTTGGCTCGAAGGCGAGCAATTGGGCAAATAGCTGCTGGAGTTGGATATGGAGCTGGGGCTTTGTATGGAACAAAAAGTGCTCAAACAAATGCAAATCCAAGTTACGGCGATTACAATTCTACAAATTTTGCTCAGTCTACAGAATACGGCGGCTTATTAGGGGTAAACTATGGCGGTTAATATAACGGCACCAGTGCCAAAAGAGACATCTGAGCAGGTATCGGCTATTGCCGACAGAGCCATGACTTCAGATTATGGCCAAGAAACCATGCCAGAAATGCCTAAAATGGATTTCTCTGTCAAAGGCACACCTTCTCAGTTTAAAGGTTTTGACAACGAAGCGTTACTGGGCGCAATCGAAAGTAGAGCTTTGAGAGGCACAAGAGCTGAGATGGCTCGACAAAGAAGTCAAAACACTTTGGAGGCGGTTCAAATGCGGCTGAGTCGTTTGACGAATGCTGCGGCTTTAGTAAACCAAGAGCACAAGATTAATGAACAAGCAAGATTGAATAAATATTTAATGGAACAAAACAGAAAAAGAGCTAGAGCTCAAACTTTGGGCAATATTTTAGGTATAGTTGGTGCTGGTGCTGGGCTTGTTGCTACTGGTGGAAATGCTGCTGGGGCAATGGCTGGGTATCAAATGGGCCAAGGTGTTGGTCAATCGGGAATGGTAGGCGGTTAATATGGCGATAAAACAATTTGGCGACGAATACGGCGGAGTTGACGAATTAGCAAAAGCAATTCCTGCGGCGATTGAGGGTTTTTATAACGCCGAAGAGCGCGAGATGAAAAAGAAAGAGTTAGCAGCTCGTTTAATGGCCGAAAACTCCAAAAAAGAACGTCAACAAGCAATGGACCGACTTAAAGCTGAAAATGAATACGGCTTAGTTGTCCCAGAGGGCGAAGAGTTTAATTATGGTCTTATCAATAAAGGCTTAATGGCCAAAAAGCCTGGTTTCGTCACTATGGATGAAATGAAGCGTCAACAGATTGAGGCTGATATTCGCTCGAAAGGTGAAGTGCCGATTAGAGAAGAGCGCGAGCTTATTGCGGCTCAACAGGCCAAGGGATTTGATCCAATTTACGATGACACTGGTAAATTTACAGGCAAGTTTCAAAAATCTGAGGCATTAATTGCAAAAGAACAGGCTGAACTTAAGAAACTAGAAGCCCAAGCAAAGGCTACTGAGGCCAAAGCCAAGCCCAAAGCTGGTGGAGCTGGAGACAAGTCTCGTTATAATGTACCAGGGGCTATTTACGAAGGCACAACGACTCTTAAGCCAGACGAGGTCAAAGCCGTTCGTCAAATCGTGACTAACGTCAATCCACTTGTCGAAAACATTAAAAAAGCTCAAGCCAAACTTCAGAACGCAAGTCGCAAAGATTATTTAGATCCTAACTTCAGACGAGAAGTCCAGGGTCTTTTGAATGATGCTAAACTGACCTATAAGTCCGATGCCTTTGCGCAGTTGGGTGTTTTGACTGGTCCAGATATGGCCGTGTTAGATGCCGTTATTGCTGATCCTTTTACTATGGCTGGCACAATGTCAGGACCACAAGAGGTGGCAAAGAGCTACGACCGAGCCATTGAGCAGATAAAAACAAGAATCAACGCTAAACTGGCACCGTATGGTTACAAACCAGACCCAACAATTTTTGAATCTAAAACAGTGCAGCCGCCACAAGCTCCAGCAGCCGGAGGCGGTAGCCCTTGGGAGAAATTTAAAAAATGAGCAGTCCAAAAGTAGGCGAATATCTAGACGGCTATTATTTCTCTGGCGGAGATCCATCTAAAAAAGAAAACTGGATGGCACCGCCTGAAGTGGGCTCTGTGCAAGATGGCTATGAGTACGTCGGGGGCTTTCCAGGTGATAAAAACAATTGGAGGCCAGCAGGTCAGTCAACTGGGCTAGAAGACACTGGTAAAGGGTTGATGGCTGGCTTTGCAAAAAGTGCTTCTTTGAATTATGCGCCTGAAATTTATGCTGGAATAAAAACAGGTGCTAAAAAGATTGGTGAGTTGGCTGGTGGCGAAGCGGTGCCAGAGGACTATTTTAGTCAGCAGGCTGGCTCTTATAAAGAGTTTGAAAAAGGGGCACTGGAGAAAGCGCCTATTGCTGGAACTATTGGCCAGATTGGTGGATTTCTTGCGCCTGGTGCTGCGGCTGGGAAGGTCGCTGCTGGTGCAATAAAAGGCGCTGGAGCGATTGCTGGTCTTGGTAGGGGTGTAGCTGAGGGTGCTGCGCTAGGGGCTGCTTATAAGCCAGAAGAGGGCGAAACAAGGCTTGGGAACCTAGCCTCTGGTGCTGCTGGTGGAGCTGTGGGGACTGCTCTAGGCGGAGCGGTAAAAAAGGGTGGAGCATCGTTAAAAGATTTGTCTGAAACGATGCGAGTGACTGGAGCTGGTGCAATGCTCAGGGAAACTCGAAACTTTCTTGATCGAGGACAAATTGGTGAGCTTGCGTCTTTTATTAAGAAAAATAAACTTGTGGGCGTTGGCAGCACTGTAGGGAGTGTGGCAAAAAAAGCCGAGACTATCGTTCAAAAAACTGGTCAGGAGCTGGATAAACTTTATACAGTCGCAAAGCAAAAATTTGACGATGCCGAGTTTATTTCAAAGCTCACTCCAAAGCAGCAAGATGAATATTTAGATGCTGGCTTTTTCCCAGCTTCTCAGCGAGACGAAATCATGTCTTTTGTTGAGAAAAACATGGGCGATTTGGTTGACAAGCGCGGCGGCATTACTGCGGCTAAAAATTATTTAGAGGATTTGATTACTAAATACGGTGACGACGTAGACATAAAAACCGCTAGAAACATCAAATCCGAAATAGATAAAGCTATAAATTACGCAAGAAATCCGCAGACCAGAGATCCGGCCAAAGAAGTCGCCCTTTATCAGTTTAGAACCTTTATAAACGACAAAATTAACAAGCAAGTAGACTTTTTGTCTCAGGCTTTGGGTACAAAAGACGGTGCAAAGTTAAGAGAATTAAATAAAACCTATGGATATGCTCGCACTGTGGCCGATATGGCTGAAGACAAATTGGCGAGAGAAATGGCCAATAGAAGCTATGGTTTGTCTGAGCAAATTGCAACGACTGGAGCTGGTGCGGCTGGTTTAGGTGCTTATGCAATTGGCAATCAAGATCAAATTTCGCAAGATCCAATAGGTGCTATTGGTTCTGGATTGCTTTACGGCGGAGGACTTGCTGGGCTTGGATTTTTGGGCTCTAGGGGTTTAAGGGCTTATGGGCAAGGGATCGGAGCTAGTGCTTTAGATGCTGCTGGAAAAGCTTTGAATAAAACTGGTGGCGCTATAAAAAGTGTGGGTCCTGGTGTTGGACTTTTGAGGGATTAAATGGACCGAAAGAAACTAGCTGAACTCATGGCAGAATATCAAGGGATGGCACAAAAAGAGCGTCCTGTGTTTCGTTTTGGCGACACTGGTGAGCCTGGTGGACCGCTTGACATTATGGATTCAATGTCAGGTGCGCCATTTAGAATGGCGGTTCGCACAGCTCAAGAGGGTGACTTGGCTGGTTCGGTTCGCAGCTTTATGCAAAGTTTTGGTAAAGATCCTAGGAACGCCCCAAGCATGGAGGATATTGCCATTCGAGCAGGTGTTCCAGAAGGGCCAGCGTCCACAGCGGCTGGGCTACTTGGCGGCTTTGCAGAGCCAGGTTTACCTTTTGGTGCAGCGATGGGAGCTGTCAAGCGTGTTGGAAAATCGAATATTCTTGATGCTACAGAAGAGTTTTTGAAGCGTCGGCAATCAGGTCCGGATAAGTTAGCGCAAGCTCAAGGGCGATTAGATCAACCAATCGTTAAAATGGACGAGGCTATTGGTTTTGATCCAAAAAATCCAGAGCATGTAGAAAAAGCTGCACAAGGCGCTATGAAATACGGACCAAATCCAGAAGCCGCAAATGAACAGGCAAATCGAATGGGTCGCGTGGCTGAAAAACAATTAGAAAGAAATTTATTTAACAAATTAGGAAAAAGATTTGATGATCCTGAAATAAATCAAACACTTTTGACACTAACAAAAAGAACTCAAAATCCTGCGGCGGTAATTCAAGCTCAACAGTCAAAACTAGATGTGCCTTATGTCAAAGTGAGTGATGTTTCTTTTCCGCTGCCAAACTATAATTATGTGCCTAAAAATAATGTTCTAGGAAAACCTGGCGTGAAAGAACCTTTTGCTGGAGATGCTAATCAAGACTTTTTCCCTTGGCACGATAAAACCTATAAAGTTGGGAAACGCATTTTAGAAAATGCAAAAGGGCCGTTAACTATTAACACCTCCACCGATTTATTGGCAGTTGACGAATATTTAAATGCTATACCTGAAGGGTCAGTCGTTAATCTTTATAGTCCTGGTGCCGACTGGATTCAACGCAATTTGTATCCAGGAAATCCATCGGCTAAACGATTGATGACAGCAGCGCAAAAACTAGATAGTGCTGGCATTAAAGTTAATGTCATAAATCCAAAAAAATCAGAACTTGTAAAGCGAGCAAAAAAATTAGGCTTTGACGAGGAATTTATTAACCGCATTAACACAGAAGTTCTTTACGATGAATAACTTTCTCAAAATCTCCACAGACGGCGCTATTTTAAAAGACCTTTACGACGAAACTCGTCCAGAGTCAGTGTTATCAAACGCACTCAAAAAACGACGCAAAAAACGTCGTATGGTTACACCCACGCAAGGACTACTAGAAACAGAATAAAGTAAAACACCCATTTACTTTTGTTTGTACTCGTAGTCTTTATACTCTTGTCCATAGAGAGAAACACGTACCCCATCTTGTTCTGCATAAAAGAATTTCCTCGCAAAGAGTTTATGTATTTGCTTATCATTCTCGATTATTCCAGCCGTTTGCATTACGTCTTGGATGCCCTCAATTAAATTAGACAGGTCCGGCTCTGCGACTCGGTTTTTGAACACAAAGTCTACGTGCATCTCAAGACACTCTTTAAATGTGACCTTGTACTGTTTTAGGATGTTGAGTGCTACGGCCTCCCAGAAGCGATACTTGCCCGAATAAACGACTCTTTTCTTTCGGCCTGACCCATAGATGCGTTTTGTGTTTTTTTTCACTATGGGCCGTCCTGGAATGTAAAACTCAATAAGCCTGTTCAAAACGGTATCTCGTCGGTTGGCTCTGGCTCGCCTTCTGGCCTTGGTTTTCCACCAGAAATGATACGAAAGTTTGTGACCTGCACCTCAGAGCGAAAATGCCGCTTGTTTTCAGAGTCAGTCCATTCAGAAGTCATTTGCTTGCCTTCTAAAAACACAAGTGTGCCTTTTTGGACCAAATCGTTAAAAATTTGCGCCTTTTTGGCCCATATTGCACAGTTAAACCACTCGGTTCTTTGTTTATGACCAAAACCGTCATTAACAGCCACTACAAATTTGCAGACTTGTTTATCCTCACCGAAAGTCTTAAACTCTGGATCTTTCCCCAGGCGACCGCATATAACTATTGTTTGAAACATCTTTTCCCCTTTTTATCCACATTTACCCCAGAGTTATCCACAAAAGCAGAGCGAATATCGTTTATGTATTCTTTCTCAATTAGTTTTCTAAATTTCTCAGGGTCTATTTGAAGCAATTTACAAAGCGGCAAAAAAGCGTCTCGAGGCGGCATAGAGATGCCACGCTCCCAGTTACTAATAAACTGGGCACTGCCATAGCCCAATTCGTCGCTGACGTCTTTCTGCATAAGGTTTAGCTTTTCTCGGTGTACCTTAATGAATTGGCCAACTTTTAACTTCATTTCTTGACTTGATATTTTCGCGTTTCTTTTCATGCCTATTTCATCATTTTTTGAATTGTTTCGACTCTGGTTTTTACTTCAATAGATGCCCACTTCAAAAGCTCAAGCAGTTTTGAGCAATACTCCTCATCTTTTTGGACTACAATGCAAAGACATGGCAATTGTGGGTGATAAGACCCAAAAACCCACTTATTAAAGCCTGTAATAGCCATAGAGCCTTGAACCTGCTGCCAATACTTTTCAGGGAGCTTGCCAGACGTCAAATATCCAACATGTGTGTGAGCTAGTGGTACTTTCAGCTCTAACCCAATGTTTTTGCTCTGTTCAATACCATCTGGACTACAACCATAACCTTCTTCTGAATCAACAAAACCGACTTTTTGAAAATTGTAGCCATGAGTAAAATTAAAAAACTCTAAGGCCTCGTCCTCTAACTCTTTACCTCTCAGCATGGCCTCTGATTGATAGGTTTCAAGCCTTTCGCCTGTAATAATCTCAGCGACCGCTTGATTAATAAGGTCCTCAGCTTGTGCCGAGGGTTTACCAGTGCGAGTTATAAGTTTATCAAATTGGCTTGCTGTGATTTTGCCAAGGCGAGCGTCAAACCATTCTTTTGTGCCCTGTTCGTGATTATGGAACTTCATTATTTTGCTCTTTTCTGTTTTAAAGCATGTAACGCTTTTTTGGCCTCAAATTCTGTTAAGTCGCTTATGCTTTCTACTTTTAAAAACGAAAGAAAGTCAGCCTCTTTTGTCTTTGTCGCTTTAATTAGCTTTTTTATTTCTTCTAGCTGAGCCTCTGAAATCGGATTGTCATTGGCTCGTCTTGCGTCGTCGTCGTCTTCTGCGGTTACAATGCCTAAAGCGTTTTCTAGTGCTGCACGTTTGGCGTAGGTGATGGCTGATTTGGCTCGCTGGCTTAAATTCATTCGTTGATCGTCGTGGAGATTGTTGTAGAAGTACGAAAAACTCTCAGAATGCCCTTGAGAGTGGTAAATTTTGGTCACGAGTTCATTGGTTTGCGGATCTTGTGTGGTCTTAATGTCAAACGTGTAAGAAAATCCCCACTTGGTTAATATTGGCTTAATAACGTGAACGATTTCGTCAAGTGGTGAGTAGTTGTACTTTGTCGTGTTACCCGTCTTTGAAGTAAAGTTTATCTTTTTAGTTCTGACAATAATAGGGCAGTCGCCTTGAAACCCTGCTAGAGCTTGCTGAAATGCTGTGGCCGCTTGTTTGGCTTCGGCCTTAAACTGTAGGTCTAAAAACTTCTCCAATCGCTCTGGATCAATGTCGGTTCGCTGGACTATCTGCAAAATTGCGCTTTGTATTTCAAGGGGCGTCTTTTCTAATTCATTCATTTTGGGGCTCTTTTCTTTAAAAATAGTTTGATTTCGGTTAATTGCTTTTTAGTAAACTGGTCAGTTACGTCTACGTCTTGGCTGAGCATGGGTATTACAATTCGCTCAACGTCCATAGTGCGAGGGTCGTATGTGGCGGTCACATAGTAGTTGTCACCGCCGTAAAGCCGCATATTGAAGCTGTAGTAGGCTTTAATCATTGTTTGTCGCCCACTCAATCATTTTAGCCTGTTCATTGGCTGGAAAGTCTGCCAAATCGCGGTAAACGTCAGCCATAAGATCATAAATTTCATAAATTTCGCCGTCGGCGTAAGCTTTAACTAAAATGTTATTGCAATATTCGTCAGTGGTAAAATAGTCCGAAGTGATTTCAAACTGTTTATTTGCTGGTCCTGGTCTGTGGCCTCGAAGGTTTATTTCTTTCATATTGTGCGTCTCCTCTTTGACACACTATACTAAACAAATAAACAAAGATAAACCAGAAAAGTGAGGGTGTGTAAAAAAGAAACGCTAGGGCTTCGTCGTCCTTGAGTCCACCCCTGCCCCTTTACCTGCCTAAAAGTCTAGCATAGCTTTGTAAAAAATAAAGGCAAAACCCTTGCATTATCAAACTATGATAAGCTACCAATGGACAAATGGCGCGAACACCCGATTATGACGACAGTATTCTAGATACAATTAGAGCGAAGCCTTGTGCAGCGTGTGGGCATCCTCCACCTTCTGACCCTGACCACATTAGAACCAGAGGCGCTGGCGGCACAAATGCGCTTTATAATCTCATGCCGCTTTGCAGACAGTGCCACACGATCAGACACGCAAGCGGCTACAATCGGTTAATAGAGCTTTACCCAACCTTAAAAAACAAGCTGAGCAAAAAGGGCTGGGAATACGACGATTCTATCAAGAAGTGGTTATTTGTAAAAAAAAAGCCCCTGAGACCTAAAGAAGAGGCGTTTTGTATCGAGTATGCAAAAAGCCTTAATGTGAAAGAATCAGCCTTAAAAGCTGGTTATTCTCAAAGCAATGCGATTCAACGTGGACATGCTGTCTTAAGAAAAGCCGAGTGCAAGCAACGCATCGCAGAGCTTCGTGAAGGCAGTATGGAGCGCACTCATATCACTATTGATATGGTTATTGCAGAGCTGTGGCACATTGCCAACGCTGACCCGAAAGATGCGTTTGACGAGAGTGGAAAGCTAAAAAACATTCATGACATGCCAGAGCATTTAAGAAAAACCATTCAATCTATTGAGTCTTACGAGGACTATACAGAGGGTGTAGAAGTCGGTCAGGTGCAAAAAATTAAGTTTTGGGACAAAACCAAAGCCCTTGACATGCTTGCTAAGCATTTAGGCATGTACGTAGAGCTACATTTATCAAAGACAGTAAATGTTAATGTTAACGAAATGAGTGAAAGTCCAGCTCTGCAACAGTTAAAAGAGCACTTTTCAAGCGCACTGGACCAAATGAAAACAATTAAAGAAGTAAAGCCAGTGCAGATAAAGGCCAAAAACGACTAATGTACCTTATAGTCAACGTACCAAGAGTCAGCTTGCTCGTTAGAAACGAGTTTTTGTACGGTGAAGGGGCCAATGGCTTTACAAAGGCCATGCTTTTAACGGTAAAATCGCCAAGACTTCATGCGCTTTGGTTTCAAGTCCTCACTGAGCATGGGGCTTTGTACGATAAGATCCCAATTCAAGCGCTTACAATGTCAGAATTTAATGAAAAGCAAGATTTAGAAGACTTACAGCTTTGGGATTGCCCATCAAATCACGTCACTTGCTTTCAAATTGATTATTTAAAGAACAAAAAGGCTAAAGTTTTTCTAAAAAGCGGCGAATATTCCGGCAAGTATTTGTTTTCTCTCGATTGGGCTCAAGATTTAGTTGGTCCAGACGTTTCTACTGCTGAGGACTGGCCAGAGCACAAGTCAGCTCACATAATTTTACTCGATAACGGCAACATTGCAGCCCAGCCCAATAATAGAATACTTTGGCATGACCCTAGCTGGATAAAAAGCCCCGAGAAGCCAGCTTACAAGGTGTGTACGACTGACTACAGAGTCGAACGAAGCGGCTGGCATCTTTTAGACGAGGATGAATATTTTTACACACCCAAAGATTCTTAGTGCGCTAATCAAACAAATAAACTAAATCCTCTAAAAAACCTAATTGGAGGAAAGAAAATGACGGCAAAAGAATTAAATACAATACGACAAAACAAAAACTGGACTTATCAGGATTTGGCAAATGTGTTGGGTATAAAAATAGCTTATTCAAAATGGCTTTGTACTCATGTTAAGAAAGTGCCAGCAAAGCACGCTAAAGCCATCGCTGAATACGCAAAAATCCAGCAAATTAAGCAAAATTACGTTCAAACAATAACACCGACTAAAATCAATCAAGAAATTGTCAGTCTTTCTAAACGAATAGAGCAAGTAAAACAGGTGTTGTTAAATTACGAAAAGCAGCTTGGGATTTCATATGAATGACGATGACGTAATTGGATTGGTCGTTTTTATGGGGTGTGTTGTTATTATTTTGATTGTCATGCTTGTTGAATTAAAAACTTGGAACGGTGACATAACCAGCGGCAAGCAATTCATCTTAAATAACGCCACCTATGTCTGTAAGAAAACGAACGAACTGAAAGAGGAGTAAGATGAGATTTTTTAAAAGGTTATTAGTAGCGCCAATCATTTTTGTTTTGTTGGTTCTGCATTCATCCATACAAATCGTCTATTTTACTGTGACTGGCAAGAAAAATCATGTCTGCGATTGGCTTGCAAATTTTGGTGAAAAATTTATTAAATGGAGTGACAAATGAAGTTAGACGACGATTTAACAGATCTTCTTTATGCAATATGGCTTAAATTAGAGCAAATAAAAGAAATTGATCAAGCTGCCAGCATATTTATTAAAGCAGTTCAGTGTGCAGAAGCTCAGCAAGAACTTAGAAAAGATAAAGGCGAGTGAAATGAACAAAGACTGCGAAAATTGTGGCAATAGTTTGTGTATTTGTGAATCTGCTGCGACAGAAATGATGATGCCATCGCTGACTCTAAGACAATACTACGCTGGACTTGCGATGCAGGGGCTTTTGGCTAATCCAGAGTTCAAAAGTTGGGACGTAGATCATTATGCAAGCATAGCAATAAAAACCGCTGAACAGTTAATCGCCGAGCTAGAAAAGCAGGAGAGTGAAGATGAAATTTGAAATCAAGCATAGATATTCTGGCGAACTAATAATTGAGGTTAAAGCAGAAAGTTGGCGTTTTGCCGTTGAGATGGCAATAAAACAAGGTGCCAATCTCCGCTCTGCCGATCTCAGCGATGCCGATCTCAGCTATGCCAATCTCAGCGATGCCAATCTCCGCTATGCCAATCTCCGCTCTGCCAATCTCAGCTATGCCAATCTCAGCTCTGCCGATCTCAGCTATGCCGATCTCCGC